>JAEEGL013228484.1_pt1 | contig 45316 bp, 33 predicted proteins | sample 9134231 | NCBI WGS metagenome assembly JAEEGL01 (sample SAMN16246548, study PRJNA631951) | gut metagenome | biome: gut microbiome; feature: rumen; material: fiber-attached | host: Bos | place: Iran: Karaj | collected 2018-10 | reverse complement strand
TTCTTGTCCATCCAGTGTTCATACCATTTGCCTTCAACTTCCTGAGGGCTGTATTTGCTGCTGATTTCCATAGTCGTAAAAATGAAGCGCAAAAGTAGGGATTTTTCGGCAATGCTCGGACTTTTTTCTCCATTTTTGCTATTGCAAAACATTTTTCCCTATCTTTGTCCGCTGTTGGAAAACGAGAAATCAATTCAAAATTCAATAATCATTAAAAAATTCAATTATGGGTACATTATCAAATCTTTGGCAGAACCATAGGATGTTGATGGTTTTTGTCATGATCTTAATCATTGTCATCCCTTTCTTGATCTTTTACTTGAACAAGGCCAAGAAAGAACATCCTAAAGGCCTGATTGCCGCTGCCTTAAGTAACATGGGCGAGCGCTTCGGCTATTACATCATGAATGCCGTGCTGGTGCTGTTCATCTGCTCCAAGTTCGGTATCTCCGACGTAACATCGGGCGTTATCTTTGCAGTGTTCTATTTCTTGATTTATGTTCTTGCGCTTCCTGGAGGTATCATCGCAGACCGTACGCAGAACTATAAGAGAACCATTATTTCCGGTATCGTTGTGATGGCCATAGGTTATGGCTTGCTGTCTATCCCTGTGTTCAGTGAGGGTGGCGGCATGAAGTCATGGCCTTTCGTTCTCGCTATGCTCGCCTTAATCCTCATCGCCTGCGGTAACGGTCTTTTCAAGGGCAACCTACAGGCTGTCGTGGGTCAGTTGTACGACGACTTCGAGGCCGAGGCTGCCAAGCAAGGCCCCGAGGCTCTTGCAGCGGCCAAGGAAAAGCGTGACAGCGGTTTCCAGATTTTCTACGTGTTCATCAACATTGGCGGTGTGATTGCCCCGTTTGTGGCTCCCATCATTCGTGATTGGTATTTGAAGACGAAAGACTTGATTTATAATGCCGACCTCCCGCGTCTGTGCCACAAGTTCATCATGGGCACCATGGAAGGCAACGACATGACCAACCTTACGGCACTGTCACAAAACTATTCCGGCGCTGCCGAGAACCTGTCAGGTTTCTGTGAGAACTACCTCCAGGTCTATAACACGGGTGTGCATTACTCCTTCATCGTCTCGGTGCTGGCCATGCTGATCTCTCTGGCGATCTTCATCGCGGTCCGTCACAAGTTGCCGAATCCGGTCAAGAAAGTCAAGGCCGAAGCCCAGACTGTTTCTGCCGCCGAGATCCAAGCCGACGCCAAAGAAATCAAACAGCGTATGGCTGCCCTGTATGCCGTGTTGGGTATCGCCGTGTTCTTCTGGCTCTCCTTCCACCAAAACGCCCAGTCGCTGTCCATCTTCGCCCGCGACTTCGTGGATACCAGCGCGCTGCCTCCTGAGATCCTACAGTTCATCAATCCCTTCTTCGTGATTGTGCTGACGCCAATCGTCATGTGGATCTTCGCCGCCCTTGCGCGCAAAGGCAAGGAAGTCTCAACGCCTAAGAAGATCGCGCTTGGTATGTTTATTGCCGCTTGCGCCTACATCTTCTTGATCGTTATCGCCAGTGTGCATAACTATCCTTCGGGTAACGAATTCAAGGCTTTGCCTGAGGCTGAAAAGATGGCCATGAAGACGGGACCGTGGGTGATGATCGTGACCTACTTCTTCCTCACGGTCGCCGAGTTGTTCATCTCCCCGCTGGGCCTGTCGTTCGTCTCGAAGATTGCCCCGCGTCACATGGTGGGTATGTGCCAAGGCTTGTGGCTGTCGGCCACGGCTATCGGCAACCTCCTGATCTTCCTCGGCGTGAGAATGTTGAACGCCTTCCCGCACCAGTGGATGACTTGGGGCGTGTTCGCTGTGATTTGCCTCGTCTCCATGGGTATCATGCTCGGAATGTTGAAGTGGCTTGAGCGAGTCGCAAAATAATCATTTGGACGAATCCTAGAGGAAAGGCTTGCTTCGGCAAGCCTTTCTTATATAACTGAAAAACTGACAACTATGTTCAAAGGACACCCTAAAGGCCTCTATGCCCTCGCCCTCGCCAACACGGGCGAGCGCTTTGGCTATTATACCATGTTGGCCATCTTTGTGCTTTTCTTGCAAGCCAAGTTCGGCTACAACGAAGCACAGGCGGGTAACATCTACGGCATCTTCCTCGGTTGCGTCTATTTCATGCCCCTTATCGGCGGTATGCTGGCCGACCGTTTCGGTTACGGAAAAATGGTGAAGTCGGGCATCGTGGTCATGTTCCTCGGCTACCTGCTTTTGGCTGTGCCGATGGCCACCTCAACGGCTAAAATCACCATGTTCTCCGCCTTGGCCCTGATCGCCATCGGCACGGGCCTCTTCAAAGGCAACCTCCAGGTGATGGTGGGCAACCTTTACGACGAAGCCAAGTACAGCGCCTTCCGCGACAACGGCTTCAGCCTGTTCTACATGGCCATCAACATCGGCTCGATGTTCGCTCCCATGGCGGCTACCAAGGTCACCGACCTCTTCCTCGGGAAGGCAGGTTATACCTACGTCCCGCAGATCCCTTCGCTGGCACACCAGTACCTCGACGGCACGATCAGTGCCGACGCGCTCTCGAGCTTCGAGGCTTTGGCGGTACAGCAAGGGGGTAACATCAACGACTTGGCGGGCTTTGCCAACAGCTATATCGACGCCCTCTCTGGAGCCTATAACTACGGCTTCGGTGTGGCCTGCATCTCGCTGATTCTCTCCATGGCCATCTACTTAAGCTGCCGCAAGTGGTTCAAGCACGCTGATGTCAACACCAAGCAGGCCAAGAAGATGGAAAACACCACCGTGAACGTGCAGGAACTCTCCAAGGAGCAGACCCGCGAGCGCATCACCGCCCTGGTGATGGTCTTCGCCGTGGTCATCTTCTTCTGGATGTCGTTCCAGCAGGCGGGTCTCTGCTTGACTTACTTCGCACGCGATTACACGCAAAGCACCGTTTCGGGCCTCACCCGGTTTGGCTTCAATATCTGGTCGTTGACCCTGATAGCCATCTCGATCTATACGATGTTCGGTGCCGCCCAAGCCACCAAGCCCATGAACAGGGGCATCTTGTGTGGCGTTACCGTCTTCCTGTGGGGCCTGGCAATAATGCTTTATAGGACCATGCCCGACACCATCAACATCCTGCCGCAGCAGTTCCAGCAGTTCAACCCCTTCTTTGTGGTGGCCCTGACCCCCGTCTCGATGGCGGTGTTCGGCGCCTTGGCGAGGAGAGGGAAGGAGCCGTCTTCACCGCGTAAGATCGGCATGGGTATGATCGTCGCTGCCCTCGGCTTCCTCATTCTGGTCATCTGTTCCTTCTCACTGGCCAGTCCGGCCGAGCTGAAAGCGCAAGGCGGCGTGAGCAGTACCTTGGTCTCGCCCAACTGGCTTATCAGCACCTACCTCGTGCTGACCTTCGCCGAATTGCTACTGAGTCCCATCGGCATCTCCTTTGTCACCAAGGTGGCCCCGCCCAAATACAAGGGCATGATGATGGGTCTCTGGTTCTGCGTGACGGCCATCGGCAACTACCTCACCTCGGTCATCGCCCGCATCTGGGGCACGGGGATGCCGCTCTGGATGGTCTGGGGTGTCCTCGTGGTGCTCTGCCTCCTCTCCGCGGTCTTCATCTTCTCGATCATGAAGCGTTTGGAACGCGCGACTTCGGGGTGCTGACGTGGATTTGTTTGCAAAAAAAACAGCCGACAATGAATTGCCGGCTGTTTTTTCGTTTTGAGGGTATTTACTTGATGGCCTTGATGCGTCCTTCAGTGCCTGCATACTCCGTGCCGACATGGTTGTTCTTGTAGTTCTCCAGGAAGTTCTGGATGATATCCGTGTCGAGGATGCCTAAGTCTTGGATGTTGGTGCAACGGCTCATCATGGCGAAGCCGTCGCCGTGGTCGATGGCTACATAAGTGGAAGCGGCAAAGGTATAAGTCTTTTTGGGATCCAAAGGCTCATAGTTGCCCGTCTCCTTGTTCAGAATCTCAACCTTCTTGACACGACGTTCTCCGTTGACGCCGTCGAAGTCGTGGTTGGCATTATACACCACGGGCGAAGGAATGCTGGGGTCATATTCGAACTTGAGGCCTGACACCTGCTGGAAGCCTCCGAACTCACCTGGAGCGATGGAGACGGAAAACTCGAGGATGTCGAGCAGCAGCTCGCCGGTGCATTCGCCCTTGCACGTGCCGTTCTCGAAGGGGAACATGGTGTAGAGGTCGTTGAAGGTCACGTCGCCCTTGGGCAGGTCGGCCCGGATGCTGCCGCCGCCAAGGAAAGCGATGTCGGTGCCGAACACCGTCCGGTAGGCATCGGTGCAGAAGTTTCCGATATTGGTCTCCTGGTTGCGGACCAGGCGGTTCTTCTGGTCATCGTATGAAGCCAGCTTGACATCGCTGGTAAAGATGACTTGCTCGGCGACTTTCCTGTAACCTTCCTTGATTTCGTCGATGACCTTCAGCACGCTCGGGTCTGTCTTGGTGTAAGACTCGGTGGGGATGAGCTCGGTCTTGAAGCTGCGGTCGGGTTGGATGGTGAGCACGCCCATGTATTGGAATTTGGTGCCCGTAGAGGTCAAGGTGACGTTTTCGCCCTTCTTGTTTTTCACAATGGAGTCAAGAATTACGCTGTGGGAGTGACCGTCGAGGACAATGTCGATGCCGTAGGTGTTCTCGATCATGCTGGGAGAGTTGATTCCGCCTTCCCCCTCGTCTTCGTCGCCAAGGTGGGAGAGCACCACCACGAAATCGGCGCCTTTTGCCCTGGCTGAATTGACCGCGTTTTGGACCGTCTCGTAGAAATTGTCGATGCAGAAACTATAGATGTAATTCCCTTGCTCATCCTTGAAGTAGGTGGGCGTCGAGGAATTGATCGTGTAAGGCGTGGACATTCCCACGTAGGCGACGTCGAAATCGCCATAGTGGACGATCCGATAAGGCTCGTAGATCTGCTTGCCCGTCCTCAGATCCTTGAAGTTGCAGCAAAGGCATTCGGCTTCAAGCGCCTCCATCAGTTCCATTTGACGGGGGATGCCATAATCGAACTCATGATTGCCGAGGGTGACGTAATCATAGCCCACCGCGTTCATGATGTCAATGATGTTACGTCCGTGCGAGGCGGCGCCTAGGCTTCCTCCTTGTACGAAGTCGCCGTTGGAAACCAAGGTCACGTATTTGTGGGACGCCTTCATCTCATCCTTCAGCGCAGCAAAATTGGCGTATCCGTCCACGCCGCAGTGGACGTCGTTTTCATAAAGGACGATGACGTCCTGAGGAACGGTTGGAGTTTGGTGGCTCGATTTGCAGGAAACCGAAAGGCAGCAGCAGAGGATGCTGGAAGCCAAGAAGAGTAAGAATTGTTTTTTCATTTTGGATATCGGATGTTTGTTAATACTTGTCCAATGGTGCGGTTTGGTATCGCAAATGTATGTCTTTTTTCCGTGCTGATTGCAAACGTTTTGCTAATTTTGCACTCAAATTCCATCTTATGTCTAGAAACGAACAAGAATTGAAAGGCGTCACGTTGTTGGGGAACCAAAACACCCAATACCGCTACGACTATACGCCCGAGGTGCTGGAGACCTTCGAGAACAAGCACCCGGAGAACGACTATCTGGTGACCCTCGATTGTCCCGAGTTCACCTCGCTGTGTCCTAAGACGGGTCAACCCGACTTCGGACACATTATTATTAATTACATCCCCCGTACCTTGATGGTGGAGAGCAAGAGCTTGAAACTCTATCTCTTCAGCTTCCGCAACCACGGTGACTTCCACGAGGATTGTGTGAACATCATCATGAAGGACCTCGTCAAGTTGATGGATCCCAAGTACCTGGAGGTCATCGGCCTGTTCAATCCCCGCGGTGGCATCTCCATCAAGCCCTTCGCCAATTACGGCGACGCCGAACATCAAGACCTGGTGAAAGAGCGTTTGCTAGCCAGTTTCCACAACTCCTAACCCGTTACCCAGAATCTTGAAATCAGAAATCTTGAAATCTTGAAATGAAAGACGCAGTAATCATCATCTCTGGCGGCATGGACTCGACCACCATGCTTTACGAGTTCAAGGACGAGATCGTCCTGGCCATCACCTTCGACTATGGCTCCACCCAAAACGGCCGTGAGCGCATTTGTGCCATCACGCATTGCCAACGGCTGGGCATCAAGCATATCGTGGTGCCGTTGGAGTTCATGCACCATTACTTTAAGAGTGCCCTGCTGATGACCGCTGCCGACATCCCCGAGGGCAACTACAACGACGAGAACATGAAATCGACCGTGGTGCCCTTCCGCAACGGCATCATGCTGGCCATCGCGGCTGGCATCGCCGAGAGCAATGGGCTGAAACGGGTAATGATCGCCAACCATGCCGGCGACCACTCCATCTATCCCGACTGTCGTCCGTCTTTCGTCAATGCGATGTCCGAGGCCATGTCGGCAGGTACCTATGAGAACATCAAGGTTTGGGCGCCCTACACCTATCTGAGCAAGAAAGAGATTGCCGAGCATGGCAAGGCGCTGGGGCTGGACTATGCCGAGACCTACTCATGTTACAAGGGTGGTGAGAAGCACTGTGGCAAATGTGGCACCTGCCGTGAGCGCATCCAAGCCCTCCGCGATGCCGGCATCATCGACACCACCGAATATGAATCTTGATATTTTGAAATCTTGAAATCTTGAAATCCCATGTACTACGTCAGAAAAACCCTTGAGATCTCCGCCTGCCACCAGCTCTACCTCGACTACGAGAGCAAGTGCGAGAACCTGCATGGCCACAACTGGAAGATCAACGTGTATTGCCGTTCCGAACAGCTCGACAGCAACGGCATGGTGTGCGACTTCACCGAGATCAAGCGCTTGATCCACGGTAAGATCGACCATACCAACATCAACGAGGTGCTCGACTTCAATCCCACGGCCGAGAACCTGGCCCGTTGGATCGTCGATACCGTGCCGAATTGTTATCGTGCCGACGTGTGGGAATCGCGTGACAACAAGGCTTCCTACATCAAGGATGATGCCCCGCAGAACTTCGATTAGTGAAACGCGTGAGGATTCGTGAAATGGGTGGTTCTTCCATGTGCCGTATCAACGAAATATTCCATTCCCTTCAGGGTGAGGGCTTCCACACGGGAACGCCCGCGGTCTTTGTGCGCTTCAGCGGCTGCAACCTGCGTTGCGCCTTTTGCGACACGCAGCATCAGACCGGGGCGATGATGTCATTGCATGAGATTGTTGACGAGGTGAACAAGTATCCCAATGCTCCGTTGATCGTGCTGACAGGCGGCGAACCGTCCTTGTTCATCAACGAGGCCTTTGTGTCAGAACTGAAAAAAAAGACGGGTAAGCAGATTGCTATCGAGACGAATGGAACGCGCGTTTTGCCTCCTAATCTTGATTGGGTCACATTGTCGCCCAAAACTGCCTTTGAAGGTGGCGATGCGGAACCTTGTGTGCTGAAGGCTTGCGATGAATTGAAGGTGGTCTATCTTGGTCAGGACTTGGCGCAATACGAAGGCATCGAGGCCAAGCATCGTTTCCTGCAGCCTTGTTTTTGCGAAGACGAAGCGCAGTGCAAGGCCAACATGAAAGCTTGTGTTGAGGCGGTGTTGCAAACCCCGGGTTGGCGGCTTTCCCTCCAAATCCATCGTGTCCTCAACATCCGTTAGGAGTCCGTGGTTTAAAGCCGCTTTGAAACACCCTGTTTCATCTCGCAGTAAACCAAAAATACCGCCGGCTTCTTGTTCAGGTCTCCTTTGAACTTCTTCCATTCGGCTACGTCTTGGCTGATAACCAATTCGTCGTCGCAAGTGAGGTTGCAGGCCACACATACCCGTGTTGAGGGGTGTAGGTTCTTGCATAGGTCGGCGAGCATGGCATTATTGCGGAAAGGCGTCTCGATGAACAACTCCGTCTCGTTATTGGCCATGGAACGGCGCTCCAGGTTTTTGATGGCGTTCTGTCGTTCGGGACTCTTGATGGGAAGGTAGCCGTGGAAGGCAAAGGCCTGTCCGTTGAACCCCGAGGCCATCAAAGCCAAGATCATCGCATTGGGGCCTACCAGGGGCACTACTTGGATCCCAGCGGAATGGGCCAGGTCGACCACCAAGGCGCCTGGGTCGGCCACGCAGGGCGTGCCGGCCTCCGACATCAGTCCCATGTCCTCGCCTTGCAGACAGGCACCGAGGTGTTCCATGAGGTCGAGGTGCTGGGCGTTGTGTTTGTCGAGCTCGATGAACTCAATGTCGTCGATGGCGCAGTCCATGCCGATGCGGCTCAGCACGCGGCGCGAGGTGCGGGTGTTCTCCACTACAAAGTGGCGGAGTCGTTTCACAATGTCGAGCGTGCCTTTGGGCAGCACCTGCTCGGGCTGGGTGGCTCCTAGCAGATTGGGCACCAGATAGAGGGTTCCGAATGTCATGGGTATGTCAGATAAGGATTTTCTTTTCGATCTCCGCCATCATCGCCCTGAACTGCTTGTCGGTATCCATGCGGTCGGAGACGGTCTTGCAGGCGTGGTGCACCGTGGCGTGGTCTTTGTTGCCGCATTGCTGGCCGATGACCGCCAGGCTGGCCTTGGAGTATTTCTTGGCGAAGAACATGGCGATTTGTCGGGCCTGAACCACTTGATGCTTCCGGGTGGGTTGCGAGAGCAGCTCCATGGGCAGTGAGAAAAAGTCGCATACCACGTTCATGATGTATTCCACCGAGACTTCCTTCACCGAATTGCGGATGAAACGTTCGATGATCTGTTGGGTCAGCTCGATGGTGATGGCTTTCTTGTTGAGCGACGACTGGGCCACCAGCGAGATCAACACCCCCTCCAGCTCCCGGATGTTCGTGCGGACGCTGTTGGCAATGTAGTCGATGATCTCGTCCGGCAGCACGATGCCGTTGGTATAGAGCTTGTTCTTCAGGATGGCCGCGCGGGTGGCGGAGTCGGGCATCTGCAAGTCGGCGGTGAGGCCCCACTTGAACCGCGACAGCAGCCTCGGCTCCATGTCCTGCAGGTCGACGGGCAGTTTGTCGCTGGTCAGCACCAGCTGTTTGCCATTCTGATGCAGGTAGTTGAATATGTGGAAGAAGGTCTCTTGGGTGCGTGTCTTCTTGGCAAGGAACTGGATGTCGTCAATCAACAGCACGTCGATCATCTGATAGAAGTGCACGAAGTCGTTCAGGTTGTTGTTCTTCGAGGCGTTGACAAACTGGTTGATGAACTGCTCGGTTTGGACGTACAACACGGTCTTGTCGGGGAACTTGTGCTTCACGTGCAAGCCGATGGCATGGCAGAGGTGGGTTTTGCCCAAGCCGGTCTGGCTGTAGATGAGCAAAGGGTTGAAGGCGGTCTTGCCCGGGTTTTCGGCAATGGCGAGGCCGGCGGAGCGAGCCAGGCGGTTGCAGTTGCCTTCGACAAAGTTGTCGAACGAGTAGTTCTCGTTGAGTTGGGAGTCGATCTCCATTTTCCGCAGCCCGGGGATGATGAAAGGGTTGATGAGCCGTTCCGTCAGGTTCTCCGGTGCGGGCCGGCCCAAGGTGTTGTTCCTGACGTCGTTGCGGTTGGTGCCTGGAATCACCATCTGGTAGGCCGGGTCATTGCTGTCCATGGTGATGCTGTACTCCAGCTTGCCCTCGGTGCCCAACACTTTCTTGATGGTCTTCTTCAACAGGTCGATGTAATGCTCCTCCAGCCATTCATAGAAAAACTGGCTCGGCACCTGGATGGTCAGCACGTTGTTCGAGAAACCGACGGGTACAATGGGGGTAAACCACGTCGCAAAACTCTGCTCCGAGGTGTTGTCTCTGATGATTTCGAGACACTTCCTCCAAATTTCTTTATGGTTCGTGACCATGAATGAAAGGGTCGGTTAATCACTCGATTTTGAGACTGCAAATATCTAATGAAAAAAGTTAATAAAAAATTTTTTTTGCTATTGACTTTACACTTTTTTCTCTATAAATTACGAAGCCAAAGTGTGGTAATTTTTTTATCAATAGTTAACTTATTGATTTACTGAGTTTTAAGATATGTTACTGTTACGCCGAAAAGGTTTTTGAATTTTGAGACGATTTTGTCGGCTTCGCTTTTTCTTGTTGAAAACTCTAAGTAACAGTCCATTTCGAAGCGGGTGTTGAGGGGTTCCAAGCTGGCCTCTTTCATCACCCGCATCACTTCGTTCATCAAGGGGTAGGGGTATTGCAGGCTGTAAATCTCGTTAACGGTTTTTTCGACGATCAAGGCGTTGTCGAGCGCCTCGCGGGCGGCGGTCTTGTAGGCGTTGATCAGCCCGCTGACCCCGAGTTTGATGCCGCCAAAGTAACGGACCACGATGACGCAGACGTTGGTGACGTCCTTCGAGAGGATCTGGTTGAGGATGGGTTTGCCCGCCGTTCCCGAGGGCTCGCCGTCGTCGGACGAACGGAAACACTGTTTGTCGGGGCCGATCATATAGGCATAGCAATGGTGCCGCGCATCGAAATACTTCTTTTTCACCTCAGTCAATGCTTTCTTTACGTCGTCTTCGCTCGTCACCGTGAACGCGGTGGCGATGAACTTGCTCCCCTTTTCCTTGTACAATCCTTCTCCGGGAGCATCCAGCATTTTATAGGTGTCGTCGAACATCATGGCTTAAAGGCGATTAAGACGACGGCGATGATGGCGATGCCCAGACCGAGATAGTTCTTCCAGGTGAGTTTTTCTTTAAAGAGCAGCCAACCTGCGAGTGCGGTGAGGCAGACCACGCCGATGTTGTAAATGGGGAAGAGCACCACGTTGTCAAACACCCGCATGGCATGATAGACAAAGTAGGTGGAGAAGAAATTGACACCCCCCAGGACCATTCCTCCAACCATGTTTTTCCATTGCCATCTCGTTTTTTTCTTCAGGAGGTCATAACCCACCAACAGCAGGCTGAACAGGAATGAGATGCCGTAGATGAAGGCGATCATCGGGGTGAGGTCCGAAGCGGTGTTGGCTTTCTCGGTGATCTTCATCAGCACGTCGCCAATGCCGGTGCTGAAGAAGATGAACACGGGAAGCAGAGCGATCCAGACGGACGGCTTCGCTTTGCTGGTCTCGTTTTCTGCGCCCCTCTTGCCGCCCACTACCAACACCAGGGCCACGAGGGCCAGCGCGATGCCGATGGCCGGCAGCACGCCCAGCGTCTCTTTCAGGATCAACACGCCGAAGAGGGTGGGGATGACCACGGAGAGCTTGCTCGACAACGAGGTGACGGTGACTCCGGAACGTTGACTGGAGACGACCATCAGCACATAGGTCAGGATGAACCAAAATCCTGTCAGCAGCGAGAGCGGGAACCAGGCTTCGCCGACAGGGGAGGTGATGGGGCCGTTTAGGGCGCTCATCAGGTAGCCGATGCCGGTGGCGGTGGCATAGTTCCAAGCCAAGCCTTGATGGTTGTCGATGTCGAAACGGCTGAACAGCCTCATCACTACAAAGATGAGGGTCGAGAACAGGATGGCGAGTATCAGATAGATCATAATGCGGCAAAGATACTAAATAAAATGCCTATATTTGCGCAATCAATCTTAATATTATGAAACGGAACACCCCCTTCTTTATATTGCTTTCTTTGCTTGTATGCCTGGTAGGTTGCAACAAGGACCCCCAGCCGACCCCTCCCGACAGCCCCGTGACGCTGTTGTCCACCACCGAAAGGAACAATAGCAACGGCAGGGTGGTCGAAGCCTGTTACTCCGACAGTACACGGTGGTATTTCAGGTTGTTGTCGGACTCGACGGCCGAAGTCACCAGCTATCGTTTGTTTTATGACGACGGTGACGACTCGCAGGCTTGGGTTTATCGGGGCGAGGTAACCATCCCGGAACAGTTTGAACACCAAGGAACCACCTATAAGGTTAACGCCATTGGATCGTATGCTTTTGGAGCCTACTTGGAAACAATGACAAGCACCTGGTATGCCCCCAGTCTGGTTACCGCCGTGACGATACCCAATACGGTTACCAGTATTCAAGAGTGTGCTTTTCTCGCATGTGCCTCCTTGGAATCCGTAAACATTCCGAACACGGTCTTGTCCATCCCTAACAATTGCTTTGCCGATTGTCAGAAGTTGCAATCGGTGACCCTGCCCAACACCCTATTGAGCATCGGTGACCAAGCGTTTGTAGATTGCCTCTCCTTGGTTTCGTTTGAAATCCCCGAATCGGTTTGTCAGCTTGGATTCGCGCTGTTTGAAGGCTGCACTGCGTTAAAAACCCTGACCTGCCGTCCGACAACACCCCCGGGAAAATACGAAGGATGGTATTACGAAGGCCCCTTCCTGTTTCCTGAATCCCTGGAAAGCATCGCCGTCCCCTCGGCGGCGTTGGATGCCTATAAAAACGATGCGAATTGGAGTCCCTATGCCGGCCTTATGGTTGGGATTAACTAAAGAATAAAAACATGAAAAACAATCATCCTTTCTTGTGGCTTGTCTTGATTCTTTTAGGATCGGCCTTTAGCGCATGCAAGCCGGAGCCGTCATCTTCGGATATCGTATCGACTCGGGAGTTGAACCATCATGGAATCGTGTATGTTGAAGCTTTGTGCCAGAATGGCGCGAAATGGTACTTTGAGATCGAATCGGCAACAACGGCTTGGATCACTTCTTCTCAAGACTTTTTCGACGACGACAGTGTGCATGGTTGCTATGCGGGTGCCCTTGACGTTCCGGAAACCTTCGAACACTATGGCCAAACCTATACCATCACCGGTGTAAAACCGCTAACTTTTGTAAATTGCGAGGAACTGACCTCCATGACCCTTCCCAATACCGTCACCGTTCTCGGTGAGGGTGCCTTCTATGGTTGTACGAATTTACATTCCGTCGTGCTTCCCGAGGGGATCCAATGGATCGACTTCCATACTTTCAACAACTGTAGCAGTCTCACCTACCTGAAAGTGCCCGATGCTGTGGAAGGAATCTATATGGGGGCCTTTTTCAATTGCAGCAGTTTGGAAAAAATCGAATTGGGTTCGGGTTTGCAAAGCTGTGCGGGAATGCTTTTTATCGGTTGTAGCTCGTTGAAGACCGTGATCAGCCATGCGGTGACGCCGCCGTCTTTGGTGGAATCTACGTTCAACGGCCTTCCCCTCCAGGAGATCCTCGTTCCCAAAGAGGGTGTTGAAGCCTATAAGAACGCTCCCGTCTGGAGCGATTATGCCGACATCATCCAACCTATCCAATAAGGTGCCTTTCACCACGATGATCGGTTTCAATCTAAATAAAACCAAACGGCATTTCACGGAAGTGTTGGCCGAACGGTTTCCGCAAAGGGAAGCGGAACAGCTGATGCGCATCCTGCTGGAAGACCTCTTCGGCATCGACTTGAAACGGCAGTTGATGGAACCGTCCCTCCGGATCGACGAGCTGCAACATGCCCTGCTGAGGACCTCGGTGGACCGCCTGCTGGCAGGCGAACCGGTGCAGTATGTCACCGGCTTGGCGCATTTCGACGGGATGGCCTTTCGGGTGAATCCATCGGTGCTGATTCCCCGTCCGGAGACGGAAGAGCTGGTGTGGAAAATCGCAGCTCAGTTGCCGACCGACCGTCCGATGCGCCTTTGGGACATTGGCACGGGTTCGGGATGCATCGCCATCGCCCTGGCCAAACGTTTCCCTTTGGCAAAGGTGACGGCATTCGAGGTCTCACCCTTGGCTCTGGAAACGGCCAAGGGTAACGCGGAACGACTGCAGGTTACCTTGGATTTTGTGCTCGACGATGTGCTAAATCCCCAGTCGGAAACCTGGAACGAACCCGTCGATCTCGTGGTCAGCAACCCGCCCTACATCCGCGAAAGCGAGAAAACCGCCATGGAACCCAACGTCCTCGAATACGAGCCTGGAACGGCATTGTTCGTGCCTGATGAGGATCCCCTGTTGTTCTATCGGCAGATCCTGTCGTTGGCCAAGTCCCAGCTGAATCCTGGCGGTGTCGTCTGGTTCGAGATCAATGAAGCGCTGGGGGAGGAATTGCTCTGCCTGTGTAAAGAACAGGGCTTCCAGGCGGATCTTTGGGAAGATTACGCCGGGAAGCCCCGTTTCGTGTGCGCCACGCGCACGAGTGGAATAAACGTTATGGTGTCACGCAGACCTTCTTGGTGACGGTGCCCTGGTCTGTCAGCAGGTGTACCAGATAAACCCCGGCAGGGTAACCTTCCAGTTGCAAGGTGTTGAGATCGATGTTGACGGGTCCGTCATACAGAACCTGTCCCAGGAGGGTCGTAATGGTGAGGTGCCTGGCCTCGGTGATTTCCGTTGTCTCGTCAACGGCCATGTAATCCTTGTCGATGCAATCCGACCAGAAGATGTTGAGGCCGCCGTCAGTACTGACACCATACTGGTAGTGCCCGATGGGAAGGGCGTCCCAGCCTTCGTCATAGTAACCGGGCTCCGCAGTGGTGACAAGATGGGTGTGGGTGTCGCTGTCACAGTCCCTGCGATACAAGTCAACCAAATTGCCTACCTGGATGTCGTCGATATAGAAGGCGTTGTCATACTCGCCCTCGGCGAGCTGGTTGGCGTATTTCCATTCAAGCAGGTGGTTGCCGGGAGAGAGTGGGAAAGAATACCGTGTCCAGGGCACGATGTCTTTGATGGTCTCGCCGTATTGGACGTTGTCGATGAAGAAACCCCCACCGTTCAGCGGGAAACAGCTGATCCGTGCATAATAGCTCACCGTGGTGGAGATTTCGTTGCTCACCGCCAAGGAGATCTTGCTTGAGCTGAACATCGCCGTGTTGACGGATTTCACACAGTAGTTGCCGGAATGTGGATCGGTGGTGGTGATGACCCAGGGGCTGGTGGCATCGTTGAACCATAGATTCTGGTTGAGACCGCCCGACTCGAAGTCCTCGGTAAGGGCAGAAGGCAGGTTCCAGGAGATGGTTGCGATGCTGTTGTCGAAGACCTGGACGTTGATGATGGTCGCATAGTTGACGGTGACGTAGTTCGAAGGCAGGGTGAGGAGGCCGTTGCTGAGTTGGGCGGTCACATAATAGGTGTAGCTGCCTGCGTATTGTAGCACGTCGTGCGTATAGGTGTTGGTCAAGTTGTTGGAGATGCATACGCCATCACGGTAAAGGCTGTAGGACACGGCCTGGTCGACGGCATCCCAATGGAAAATCACATTGTTGCCTTGACCCCCATTGTTGTTGGCGGTGAGGTTGGTCGGACCGTGGAAGAACAGGGCGTTGACAGCCGCCAGGGCATCGATGCGGCCCGAGCCTGTGATGTTGTTTTTCTTGGGGTTGCCGATCTTCACGGCGGTGAGCTCGATGATCGAGTCTAGCTCAGCGGGACTCAGCTCGGGGTCGGCTTCGAGCAACAAGGCCATCACGCCGGCAGCGCAAGGCGTGGCCATGGAGGTGCCGTCGTGCGCTATGTAGCCGTCGTTGGTCGCATAGTTGAGCGAGGTGATGTTGGATCCGGGCGCCGAGACGTCGGGACGGATCAAGCCCGGCATGGCAGCGTTGCCGTTTTCGTACGGGTAGTCGTTGTATTCGCCGATCTGTGCCCCTTCGGCCCAGGTGGCAGGACCTACTGAGGAAAAGTCGCTGTGGCTGTCGTTGGAGTCGGTGGCGCCAATGCTCACTACGGCGGTACGGCCTCCCCTGAGCGTCTGGTCGGGATGGAACCAAGGTGGGGGGCAGTTGCCGGGTGACTCGATGTTGTAGGGGATGGGGCATGCATATTGCGTTTGTCCGTCGTTTCCAGCGGCCACCGCGGCTACCACGCCAGCTTCCAAAACGGTCTCATACGCTTGGCGATAGACATTATAGCCGCCCACGCCAGCATCGCCGAACGAGCAGCTGAGGATGTCGGCGCCGTGTTCCAAGGCGAACTCGATGCCTCCAAGGAGCTCGGCGTCGCCACCAGCGCCTTCTGCATTCATGATCTTCACGGCCATCACCTTGGCACCGGGAGCCACTCCCGTTTGGGTGCCCGCCGTCCCTTGTCCAGCCACAATGCCGGCGCAATGGCTGCCGTGGCCATGGTCGTCCATGGGGTCGTCGTCGTGGTTGACGACGTCGTAGCCGTGGTGGGGATATTCCGTGCCGCCGTCCCAGAGGCAGCCGGCCATGTCGATATGGTTGTAGTTGACACCGGTGTCGAGCACGGCTACGACGACGCCGTTGCCGGTATAGCCTGTGCCGTTGTAGTTCCACACGGCGGGGGCATTCACTTTCTCGACATGCCAGGCGAGGTCTTTCGTCTCCACCGGGTAGGCCTTCTCGTTGTCGGGAAGCATCCTTCGGAGTTCGTCCTTGTAAACCAAGGCGACATCGTTGCGGCGTTCCAGTAGCTGGATCACCTCGTCGGTAGCCTTACAGGCTAAGCCGTTGAAGGACCAGAAAGGATGAAGGTCTTCGACTTCACCTTTGAGGCTGCCGAGGAAGCGGGTTACTTCGGCTTGGGACGCCTGACAGAAGGCCTTGTGCTCGTTGATCACAAAATCGCGCCGTTGCGCTTTGTCCATAAAGGAGGTCTTGCGGCTCGACTCCATGGGGTTGTACTGTTCGTTCATCACCACGACGACGCGGTGAAGGGGGCGGTTCTGTCCGGAGACCATCGCCCAGCAGAACACACAAAACAAAAGAATACATGCTTTTCTCATAGCTAAAACCAATTGGTGCCGCAAAAATACTTCTTTCTTTCGACTTCTGGCTATCGGCGTCTAAAAAAAACGTATCTTTGCCGCCGCGATGAGAGGAGACTGTCGCGGGTCGGGAAAGCCGGCGCGAGGAAAGTCGGGACAGCGCAGAGCACCATACTTCCTAACGGGAAGGGATCCGCAAGGGTCACAGCAAGTGCCACAGAAAACTACCGCCCCGAAAGGGGTAAGGGTGAAAACGTGAGGTAAGAGCTCACGCGTCGGGTGGCGACATGCCGACGGGGTAAACCTTATGGGCTGCAAAACCAAGTAAGAAGATGCTGGTCCGCAAGGGCCGAGAGGGCTGCTCGTCCGAGTCTTTTGGGTAGGTCGCTTGAGCCTGCAGGTGACTGCAGGCCTAGAGAAATGACAGTCGCCCCGCAAGGGGAACAGAATCCCGCTTACCACTCTCATCGCTTTTTTTATAATATTTTATTGATCCGTGCGTTTTCTTGGATAATTGTGTATCTTCGTACCAAATTTCTACCCTATGAGAACGACGTTCACCTTGGTTGCCTCTTTGCTCTTGTTTTGTTTGCTATCCAATTCATTGTCAGCACAGAAGCAATTGCCTTTATATGAACCGGAAGCCCTTTACGAACAAGGGATGATGCTTTTCCGCCACGAGGAATACGGGGCCGCGTTGGAGGCCTTTTCCCGTTATTTGGACGGGGTGGAGGACAAAAAGCTCCAGCAGGCGGTCGATGCGCAGTATTACATTGCCGTCAGCGCCCTCTATGCCGGTCAGCGGGATGCCGAAGCCAAGATCCAGGCCTTTGTCAACGACCATCCCGGGAGCACCTGGGCACGTCATGCCAACTTCCTTTATGCCAACATGCTCTTCAACAAAAAGAAGTATGCCGACGCCTTGGCCATCTATCAACAGACCCCAGCCGCTTCGCTCACCCAGTCGGAAGCCCAGCAGATGCAGTTCAACATGGCGTATGCCTATTTCCAGCTGAATGAACTGGACAAGGCCCTCCCGCTCTTTCAGGTGACGGCGCTCAACGAAGGCAAGTACCAGGATGAGGCCAAGTACTATTATGCCCACATCCAGTACCTGAACGGGAAGGACCAGGAGGCCCTGCGCTATTTCGAGGCGTTGCGGTCGAATCCCGCCTATGCCAAATCGGTGCAGGCCTACCTGATGCAGATCAACTACCGCAACGGGAACTATGCCGCAGTGATCGAGGACGGCCCCGAGGCGGTACGGCAGGCCGATGCCAAGCGCAAGGGCGAGATGGCCATGATCGTGGCCGACGCCTATTTCCAGCAGAAAGACTATGCCAAGGCGCTCGAGTACTACGATATCTTCAGCCGAAACAGCATCGGAAAGGCCATCACCCGGGAGGCCTACTACCAGATGGGTACGTGCAAGATGAAGACGGGCAACCTCAAAGGGGCCATCACCGACCTGCAGAAAGCCGCCAGCGACCAGGACACCACGGGGCAGTATGCCTCTTACTACCTGGCTTCGTGTTATGCCGACACCGACCAGCCCAAATACGCCCGCAATGCCTTCTATTCCGCCTACGCCGCCGGATTCGACAAGAACATCAGCGAGGATGCCTTGTTCAACTATGCCCATCTTAGCTTGATTCCCGGCACCGATCCCTTCAACGAAGCGGTTGCCCAGCTCGACCAGTTCCTGGCGGACAATCCCAAGTCGAAGCGGCGCGAGGAGGCCGAGGAGCTCTCCATCTATCTGCTGTTGAACGCCAAAAACAACGCCGAGGCCCTCAACCGGTTGGAAAAGATGCGGAAAAAGAGCCCCGAACTACGGACGGTGTACGACGAGCTGCTTTACATCGCCGGCGTGGAGTGCTACCAGAACAGGCAATACGACCGTGCCCAGCCGTACTTCTCCAAAATCCTGAACGGGAAGCAGTCGGGCACCAAGAAGGCGGAAGCCTGTTTCTGGCTTGCCGAGTCGGCGTATGCCGCCAACGATCTCGCCACGGCAGAGCGTTATTTCAAGCAGATGCAGCGGTACCCTGCCTCCACGGCCCGCGACCTGTTGCCGATGGCCGACTACAGCTTGGGTTACATCAACTACCAGAAACCCGACTACGAGGAGGCCGTCAAGGACTTCAGGAACTTCATCCAGCATTGCGATGACCAACGGGCCGACCTCAAGAGCGACGCCTATATCCGACTGGGCGACTGTTTCTTTGTGGACCGGGACTACGACCTGGCCATCAACTACTACGACCTGGCTACCCGGGTGGGGAAGATGAATGCCGACTACGCGCTCTATCAGCAAGGACTCTGCTATGGCGCCAAGGGCAACAGCAACCGCAAGATCGCCTTGCTCGACGACTTGATCCGAGCCTATCCGAGTACCAACTACTACGACAAGGCCTTGTTCGAGATCGGCAACACCCATTTGGTCTATGGCGACAAACGTTCCGCCATCGCCGCCTTCAATCGGCTGATCAAGGAACGTCCCCGCTCCTCGTTGACCCGCCAGGCCCTCATGAAGGTGGGCATGGTCTATTACAACAACAACCAGTACGATCAAGCCTTGACCAACCTGAAGACCTTGGTGCAGAACTATCCCAACACCGACGAGTCGCGCGAGGCCCTCTCCATCATCCGGAACATCTACATGGAGCAGAACGACCTCAATTCTTACTTCAGCTACGTGCAAAGCTCAGGGTCGGGACAGATCCAGATCACCCAACAGGATTCCCTGGCCTTTGCCAATGCGGAGAACTTCTTCCTCGACGGGCGCTACGAGGAGGCCGAGAAAGCCTTGAAATACTACTTCAACCACTTTGAGCGCGGTGCCTACGTGTTGAAGGCCCATCACTATGCCGCCGAATGTGCCGAGAAGGTGGGGACCGAGGAAGAGGTCGTCACGCATCTCAGGGCCATCGTGAACCAAGCCGACAACGACTATACCGACAATGCCTTGTTGAAGCTGGCCCGCATCGAATACGACCGGGGCGACTATGGCAAGGCGGGTGAGTACTATGGCCGACTGGCCAACATCACCGAAGAGCCGCTCAAACGGCTGGAGGCACTCGAGGGGAGCATGAAGAGCCACTTCTTCAGGGACAACTTCGACAAAGCCATTGAGATGGGGGAGAGCCTGTCGCAATCCAAAGACCTGACGGAGGAGCAGACCAACCAGATCAACCATATCGTGGGCAAGTCCTACTTCATGAAAGAAAACTACCCGACGGCCATCCAGTGGCTCGACAAGAGCTCCAAGGCCGACCGCTCCGTCTTCGGCGCCGAGAGCGCCTATTACTCCGCGGCCGCTTCCTTCCGGATGAACGAGCTCGACGAGGCGGAGAACAAGGTCTTCAGCATTTCCGACCGCTTCGCCAACCACGAGTATTGGGTCGCTAAGTCGTTTATCCTGCTGGCGGACGTCTATGTCGCCAAGGACAATGCCTTCCAGGCCAAGGAGACCTTGCGCAGCGTGATCGACAACTGCTCGATCGAGGCGCTTCGTGCCGAGGCACAGCACCGGCTGGATCATATCAGGGAATAATTTTTTTGAACGCCGAAAACAACAACAAGCCATGTCAATAAAACCCGTTTTGCTTACTGTTGCACTGCTATCAGGGATGGCCCTGTTTGCGCAACATAACGAAGAGGTCACCATCGAGGGCTCCTATCGGCCCAAGGTCAACAAGGTGGACAAGATCCTCCTCCAGCCCGAGGCGCCGCAGCCTACCTTCGAGATGCCGGATGCCGAGACGCACATCATGGAGATCCAGCACCGTTTCCCCATCCAGTTGGACAAGATTAGCGCCCAGCCCTTGAACACCAAGGGTCGCGGGATGGAGCAGACCAAGAACTTCCTCTTGGCGGGCATCGGTACCCGTTTGTCGCCGGTGTTCCTCTACAAGCACAACTCCATGCTGACCAAGACCTTGGGGTTGGGTGTCGGGGTGCAGCATTATTCCACCTGGCTCGGCATCAAGGACCATGCCTTTTCGGGGATGATGAACAATGCGTTCAGCCTTGGCTTGAGCAGTGCCCGTTTCAAGGACTTGCAGGTCAACGGGCAGGTCTATTATAAGAATGACGTGGTCCATTATTACGGTCTTCGGCCTTCCGAATGGACGGGCGATGAGGACGTGTTCGGGCTGCTGACGCCGCGGCAGGCCTACAACACCATTGGCACGCATGTCGCCATCAGCCCCGCTACCACCCGCATACGGGAGTTGAGCCATCGGGCCACCTTCGATTACCATTACCTGTTTTCCGCCTTCGCTTCGTCGGAGCACTTTGCCGACCTGCGTTATGGTTTGGCATACACCAACAACTGGTGGGGCGACAAGAGCCATCCCCAGCAGCTGGGGGCCGACCTCGCCTTCCAGTTCGACGCCTACCAGTCGGATCCTGCCGCCCTGTTCATGGAACCGGCGACGGTGGTAAGCCAAAAGACGGCCTTGGTCGCATTCAAGCCCTACTTTGAGATGAAAGACGAATACTATCGGCTGCACCTGGGCTTCCATCTCGACGCTACGGGTGCCACGCCCGACAGCAGCTCCCGAGTGATGCTTCGGCCCGACCTGCGGGGCAGCCTCTTCGTGCTGGACAAGAAGGTGGAGTTCTATGCCGGCCTGAACGGAGGCCGAAAGATGCTTACCTACAGCGAGATCGTGGGCGAGAACCCCTTTGTGGGGAACGGCCTGACGCTGGCTTTGGCCAATGTCAAGTTGGGCTTTGAAGGGGGCGTGCGCACCAACATCATGAATACGATGGACCTCCACCTGGGGGTCCGCTATCGCCATACGGCGAATGACGCTTTCTACCTGGGGCAGGGTAGGGCCATCGAGGACCAGTTCGCGGACAACCTCTTCGTGCTTTGCTACGACGAGACCAAGGTGGTGAGCGTCCTGGCCAACATGCGCTGGCTGGCTTTCGACAAGTTCACCGTTGATGCGGGCCTGGCCTACAACAACTACACCACCACCTTGCTGGACCATCCCTTGTACCGTCCGACCTTGGAAGGGAGCCTGAAGCTGAACTACGACCTTAACGAGGCCCTGTCGTTGCACTCCGCCTTCCTGTACCAGGGTGGCCGTTTTGGACGCATGGAATCGCCCTATCTGGCCGTGCCCAGCATTCCGATGAAGCCGATGATGGATCTCAGCCTGGGCGCCGACTATCGGGTGAAGGACGAATGGACGGTTTTTGCCAAGGTGGACAACCTGCTCCATCAAAAGTACCATTTGTTTGTAAACTACCCGGTGACGGGGATCGAGTTTTTTGCTGGCGTAAAAATGCGTTTTTGATTTCGAATCCGAAAATTGCCCATTTTTGTGCGATTTAAGCCATTTTCGGCAAAAAACATTTTTTTCAACTTTTTTGCGCTTCCTTCGGGAAAATTGTTTATCTTTGCTCCTTCAAAAAAAGCGAGTCTATTTTATATAAGGTACAATCATGACTGAAGAAGAAAAAAGAGAATTAGCAAGCGAAGAATACGGTGCCAATAAAATCCAGGTGCTTGAAGGCCTTGAGGCTGTGCGCAAGCGCCCGGCCATGTATATCGGCGATGTGCACTTCCGTGGATTGCACCATCTGGTGTATGAGGTGGTTGACAACTCCATCGACGAGGCCATGGCCGGCTATTGCGACCATATCACGGTCGATATCCTCGAAGGGAACGCCATCAGCGTCCTCGACAACGGCCGTGGCATCCCCACGGGCATGCATGAAAAGGAAAAGCGTTCCGCCTTGGAGGTGGTCATGACCGTCCTCCATGCCGGCGGCAAGTTCGATAAAGGTTCTTACAAGGTGTCCGGCGGTCTTCACGGCGTCGGCGTCAGCTGCGTCAATGCCTTGTCCACCCACATGACCGCCGAGGTCTACCGCGAGGGCAAGGTGTTTCGTCAGGAATATGCCTGTGGCAAGCCGCTCTACGACGTGAAGGTGGTGGGTGAGTCCAGCATGAACGGCACCCGCATCACCTTCCAACCCGACAGCAGCATCTTCCTTCACACGGAATACGACTACAATACCCTGGCCAACCGCATGCGCGAGCTGGCTTACCTCAACCACGGCATCACCATCGTCCTCACCGACAAGCGTGCCCAGTTGGAAGACGGCTCCTACCGTTCCGACACGTTCTACTCGGAGAACGGCCTCACCGATTTCATCGGCTATCTGGATGCCAACCGCGAGAAACTGCTTCCCGAGCCGATCTTCATTTCGGGCGAGCGCAACAACGTGCCTGTGGAGATTGCCTTGGAATACAATGCGGAATACTCCGAAAACCTGCATTCCTATGTCAACAACATCAACACCATCGAAGGAGGTACCCACTTGCAGGGCTTCCGCTCCGGCCTGACCCGTTCGTTCAATGCCTACGCGGAGAAGTCGGGGCTGTTGGAGAAGTCGAAGGTGAAGATCTCGCCCGACGACTTCCGCGAGGGTCTCACCGCGGTCATCTCCGTCAAGGTGCCGGAACCGCAGTTCGAAGGACAGACCAAGACCAAACTCGGTAACGATGAGGTCATGGGCATCGTCAATTCGATCGTGGGCAAGCAGCTGAGCGATTACCTGGAGGAGCATCCCAAGGAAGCGAAGGCCATCTTCGACAAGGTGGTGCTCGCCGCCCAGGCGCGCCAGGCGGCTCGCAAGGCCCGCGAGGCCGTACAGCGCAAGGGGGTCCTCTCCAGCTTCAGCATGCCGGGCAAGTTGGCCGACTGCTCCGAACGCGATCCTGCCAAGACCGAACTCTATCTCGTGGAGGGCGACTCCGCAGGCGGCTCCGCCAAACAAGGTCGTGACCGAACCTTCCAGGCCATCCTTCCGCTTCGCGGTAAGATCTTGAATGTGGAAAAGGCCATGCAACACCGTGCCTTCGAAAGCGAGGAGATCCGCAACATCTACACGGCGCTCGGCGTTTCCATCGGAACCGAAGAGGATTCCATGGCGTTGAACCTGGAGAAACTCCGCTACCACAAGGTGATCATCATGACCGATGCCGATGTCGACGGTAGCCACATCACCACCCTGATCCTGACCTTCTTCTTCCGTTACATGCGGGAGCTGATCGAAAACGGCTATGTGTATTGCGCCACTCCGCCGCTCTATCTGATCAAGCGCGGTGTGAAGCCCTTGCGCTATTGCTGGACCGACGAGGAACGGATTGCCGCTTACGCCGAACTTTCCAAGAACGGCACCGACCGTGCGGTGGATGTGCAACGCTACAAAGGTTTGGGTGAGATGAACCCGGAACAGCTCTGGGAAACCACCATGGATCCCGCCCACCGTACGCTGCGTCAAGTGACCATCGAAAACGCCATGGAGGCAGACCACATCTTCTCCATGCTGATGGGCGACGACGTGGCACCGCGCCGCGAGTTCATCGAACAAAACGCTACCTACGCCAACATCGACGCCTAAGGAAAGCGGGTTGCGAAAAAAAAAGATGCGATTTTCACGTCGCATCTTTTTTTTTGGCTTTTTATTTGCTATTAAATGATTTTTTGGGGATATTTGTAACCAAATAGGCTTTTACCCGAATCATTAATTATTTATTAACAATATCAATAAAAAAAGCAAGATGAAAGAAATGAAAAAATTCCATGGATTTCTGCTTGTGGTCATGGGGCTTTGTGCCCTAACCAGCCTCTTTTCCTGCCAATCAGGGGGAAAGAAGACGACCCAGCAGCAGGTGCAGAACTTCAGCCTGATCGATGTGTTCTCCGACTACACGGCCGACGAGGTGCAATTCGACGTCCGGGTCTTCTTCACCAAGCCGGTGGAGAGCGAGGAGGCTGTCAAGATCTTCAAATCCGATTTCGTGAAGCAGTATGGTGTCAAGCCCATCTATCTGGGCGATCGTAAGTACAGCTTCCAGTTCGATCCGGTGAAACGGGGCACACGCGATACGGAGATCGACCTGGTGCTCGACGGCAAGCCGTTGCAATCCAAATCGAAAGCCGAACGTACCCTGAAGGTGGTGGCCAAAGACAAGTTCCAGGCCGTTGACCTCAAGGTGGACAAGGAGAACAGCATGGCGACCCTGTATTTCACCCAGCCGCTCCAACAACGGAACATCGACGGCTTTGTCACCCTCAACCCGCAGATGGGCTACCGCTCGGAGATTGTGGGCAACAAGATCGTTTTCTATTTCGACAAGTCCAGCCTGAGCGACTCCAAGGACAACATCAAGATGACGATTGGGTCGGGCATCAAGGATGCCCAAGGCAATTCCTTCAATGGGCAACAGACCTTTACTTTCGACCTGACCGACCTGCTCCCGAAGGTCCGATGGACGGAGAAGGGGGTCTTGGTTCCCGAAGTGGGTGATGCCACCGTGTATTTCGACGCCATCTGTCTGAAGTCGGTGGTGCTCCGCATCGTTCGCGTCTACGACGGCAACCTCCTGTCCTTCTATCAGGACAACGATCTCGACGAAGTCGGCGAGGTGCGCAAGTCGGGCCGTTTGGAAAAGAAGGTCACCTTGAGCCTCGACAACCCGACACCAACCCAGTGGAAGACGTTCCCCATCCGGCTCTCCGACTATGTGGAGACGAAGGCGGGCGACATGTTCCAACTCATCCTGGACTTCGGTCCGGCCGACTATGCCTTTGCCACGGAGGCGTCCAAACTGCTTACCTTGGAAGACGAGCGACTTGAGGCCCGCTACTGGGATGGCGAGGGATGGGAGTTCAAGCGCTCCGATTACGATGGCGACTGGAACGATCCCCTGCAGCTTTGCTACTACAACTGGGTGCATACCTATAAGAATGTCATTGTTACCGACCTGGCCGTGACGGCCAAGATGGGCGATGACGAGAATGTGGACGTGTATGTGTTCCAGATCTCCGATGCCACGCCCGCTTCCGGAGTGGAAGTCACGGCTTACAACTACCAGCGTCAGGCGGTCCAGTCGGGCCGTACCGACAGCAAAGGCCATGTTGCCTTGCGTTGCGCCAACCGTCCTGTCTTCATCGTTGCCAAAGACCGCAAGGGTGGACAGTCGCTGATCAAGACCAACAAGGGGGATGCCCTGTCTTACAGCAAGTTCGATGTCGGTGGTGAGACCATTGAGAAAGGCGTGGCCGCCTTTGCCTACTCCAACCGTGGGGTCTGGCGCCCGGGCGACGAGCTCCAGCTGAACCTGATGCTGACCGATCTTGGCAACAAGCTTCCGGCCGACTATCCTGTGGTGCTGGAAGTCCGCGACGCCTCCAACCGGATGTATGCCCGTCAAACCAACAACGCCCCGGTAGGCGGCATCTATACCTATACGGTACAGACCAGCCCGAATGACGAGACCGGCCTGTGGAAGGCGGTCTTCAAGTTCGGCAACAGCGTCGTTGAGAAGAACCTCCGTGTGGAGACGGTGAAACCGAACCGTCTCGAGATCAAGTTCGAGACCCCGGAGGTCGTCAGCCTCACCCATCCCAGCACGTCCCGCCTGAACGCCAAATGGCTCAACGGCCTCATTGCTTCCGGCCTCAAGGCGGAGATCGACGTCAGGGTGTCGCAAGGCAAGACGGCCTTCAAGAACTTCCCGACCTATACCTTCGGCAACGACTCGGAGCACTTCTATCCGGAAGAATATGCCCTGTTCAGCGGCCCGCTCGACGGCCAGGGCAATGCCATGGTCGGCTTCGAGCCCCTGAAGGGCCTCTCCGCCGACCAGATGATGTCGGCGACGGTCTCCACCAAGGTCTTTGAACCGGGCGGCGACTTCAGCATCGCGTCGTCCAAGGCCCTGCTGTCTCCTTGTGAGCGCTATGTCGGTGTGGAGATGCCTCAAACCGAGTCGAAATACGGTTCGTACTATTTCACCAACCGCGACTGGAAGTTCCCCGTTGCCGTGGTCAAAGAGAATGGCGAGCTCGCCTCGTCCACCCTCTCCCTTAACTATCAGTTCTATAAGCTCGATGGTTACTGGTGGTGGTCGAGCGAAGACGCCTACTCCTTGCAGAAATACGTAAGAGGCACCTATAAAAACCCTGAACAGCGTGGCTCCCTGACCTGCAATAACGGAAAGACGTCGCTTACGCTGAACGTCCCCAACGAAAAATGGGGCCTGTACCTCTTGGTCATTACCGACGAGCAAGGCGGCAACACCTTTGCCAAAGTCATGAAGTTCGACTGGGACTATGCGGCCATCCATGCCACAGGCAGCTCCGATGCACCTGTCCAGCTGGCCATGTCGAGCACGCAGGACACGTACAAGGTGGGTGAGAACATCGTGGTGACCTTCCCGTCCAGCGAGCAGGCCAGGGCCTTGGTCACTGTCGAAGCCAACGATCGGGTACTCCAGTCCATGGTGATGGACAAGATGGGCACCGAGGGCAAGGTGGAGATCAAAGCCACCCAGGAGATGATCCCGAACGTCTATGTCTATGTCTCCCTGCTCCAGCCCCGTGATGCGGGCAACGACCTGCCGGTGCGCATGTACGGCGTGGTTCCCGTCAGGGTGGAGGATCCCCAGCTGCAGCTCAAGCCAGAGCTTTCCGTGCCGGAGACGTCCAATACCAAGAAAAACATCCAGGTGACCGTCAAGGAGGCGAATGCCAAGGCCATGACCTATACCTTGGCAGTGGTCGACGAGGGTATCCTCGGCCTGACCAACTATGCCACGCCGGATCCCTTCCGTTACTTCAACGCCAAGCAGTCGCTGAAGGTCCGTACCTGGGACAACTACGACGCCATCATCGACGCCTTCTCGGGCGAGATGGGAACCGTTTATGCCATCGGTGGCGACGGCTTCGTCAGCCAGGAGATCACGCTCGACAAACGCTTCAAGGCCTACGCCGTCACCCTCGGACCTTTCGAGCTGAAGGCCGGACAGACCAACACGCACGAGTTCGAGGTGCCGCAGTGCTCCGGTGCGCTTCGTTTCATGGTGGTCGCCAAGGGCGCGGGCAAGGCCTTCGGCGCTGCCGACCAGTCGATGAAGGTCATCGACCCGATCACCCTCTATGCTGCCGCTCCGCGCGTCACCGCTCCGGGCGATGAGATGAACCTCAAGGTGCAGGTGTTGTCGCCGACCATGAAGGGCAAGGCCCTCAATGTGACGTTCAACAACAAGAACCTGGAACCCGTGGGGGCACTTCCGACCTCGGTGACCGTCGACGGCAACGGCGAGGCCCTGTTGGCCTTGAAGGTGCGGGTGCCTGAGACCTTGGGCAACGCCACCTTGGACGTGAAGGTGTCCGGTGGCGGATACGACGCCCTGTCGACCACGGTCATCCCCATCCGCATGCCGTACGCCGAAAAACGCAACACCTACACGGTGGAAATCGCGCCCAATGCCACCCAGACCATCGACTTCGACCTGCAAGGCCTGAGCGGTACCCAGGAGGGCAACCTCACCGTGGCTTCGTTGATCCCGGTCGATTTCTACAACCGGCTCGACTACCTGACCACCTATCCCTATGGCTGCCTTGAACAGGTGGTGTCCGCCGCCTTCCCGCAGCTCTACTTCAACTACTTCATGGATCAGAGCGAGGCCGACCAGAACAAGACCCGCGAAGCCATCACCGAAGGCATCAACAGCCTGAAGTCGTACCAGAAAGCCGACTTCTCGCTGACCAACTGGGTGGGAGGCACCTACACCGATCCTTGGACAGAGCTCTATGCGCTCCACTTCCTGGTGGAGGCCAAGAACCAGGGCTTCGACGTGCCGGCCTACCTCTATGAGGGCATGCTGAAGCATCAGGCCGACCTTGCCAAGGTTTGGGGTTACAACCCCGACTACAAGCAAGGCGAGACCATCCAAGCCTACCGTCTCTTCGTGCTGGCTTTGGGCGGTGCGCCCGAGATGGCGGCCTTGAACCGTTTCAAGGAGCTCAAGATGAACTATCCCTTGACCTCGTTGCTGACGGCTGCCACCTATGCTCAGGTGGGCAAGAAGAACATGGTGCCGCAGTTCTGGCCCAACAAGACCGAAGGCGCCCTGTCGGACTACATCTCCTCCTTCGGCTCCACCACCCGCGACTTGGCTTTCCTGGCCTACAGCGAGATGCTCTGCGGCAAGGACGAGCTGGTCAAGGGCCATGTCGACGACCTCTGCACCATCCTCAACAGCAACCGTTGGCTCGACACGCAATCCACGGCATTCGCCCTCTTCGCGTTGGGCAAGTATGCCGAGAAGGTGGGCGCCACCAACAAGCCCATCGCCGCGGCGGTCAAGGTGAATGGCGAAGCCCGTACCTTGAACACCAACATCGGCTCCACCGGCTTTGCCATCACGCCCAAGATCGGCGCCAACAAGGTGGAGGTCACCAACCAATGCGACCAGAAGCTGACGGCCAAGGTCTACACCAAGACGGCCGCTGCCGAATACGAGACGACGGAGACCGGCAACTTCATCAAGATGGGGGTGCAGTACTTCGACAAGGCGGGTGCCAAGATCGATCCGGCCAACCTCCCGATGGGCACCGACTTCACTGTGGAGATCACGGTGGAGAACCCGAGCGACTACCTCGTGACGGAACTGGCCCTGTCGTACTACCTGGCTTCGGGTTGGGAGATCGTCAATGAGCGGCTGGAAGGCAAGGAGACCAACCTGGGTGCCAAGCATCAGGATATCCGTGACGACCGCGCCTACTTCTTCTTCGATCTCTCCAGCAGGTCCAAGAAGACCTTCACCCTGAAACTGAACGCCACCTACGAAGGGGCCTTCATGCTGCCGGCGGTACGGTGCGAAGACATGTACAACAACGACATCTACTATGTGATTCCGGCCCGCCCGGTGACGGTGCGTTGACGGGAAACATAGGTGCGTAACCATGGGTTCGATGAGGAACAGGAACAAGGGATATCGTAGGCTGAAGATCGTAGGCGCGGTGCTCCTTGGCCTGTTCCTCCTCTTTTTGTGCATCCCCGTACCTCGGTTCGACGACGACTATTCCACCGTCCTGACCTCCAAGGAAGGGGAGTTGCTGGGGGCCCGCATCGCTGCCGACGGGCAATGGCGTTTTCCCGCCTCCAACCAGTACTCCGACAAGTATTTCGCCTGTCTGCTCGAGTACGAAGACCAACAATTCTTCCGACATGTTGGGTTCAACCCCGTCGCCTTTGTGGAAGCGCTCATCGAGAACGCCAAGGCAGGCGAGGTGGTAAGGGGCGGCAGTACGATCTCCATGCAGGTGGTGCGCTTGGCCCGTAAGAACAAGCCGAGGACCTATCGGGAAAAGTTCCTGGAGGTGATCCTGGCCATGCGTCTCGAGCTACATTATTCCAAGCGTTCGATCCTCAACCTGTATGCCTCCCATGCCCCCTTTGGGGGTAACGTAGTGGGGCTCGATGCCGCTGCCTGGCGCTATTTCCATACCACGCCCGACCGGCTGACCTGGAGTGAGGCGGCCACGCTCGCAGTGTTGCCCAATGCCCCTGCGATGATCCACCCGGGCCGTTCCCGGGAACGCCTGCTCGACAAGCGGGATGCCCTGCTGCTTCGGATGACCCAGTCGGAGTTGTATGCCCCCCGGCGCTGGCACCTGCCCGTCCTGAGCCATGACGATTATGAGCTGGCCATGATGGAACGCCTTCCCGACAAGCCTTACGACATGCCCATGCTGGCCTATCATTACATGATGGAACAGGAACGCAGCCACAAAGGCGAGCACATCCATTCGACCTTGGAAGCATCGCTGCAGCAAACCGTGATCGAGATCATGGCACGGCATTACCAGACCAATGTCCTGAACCAGATCGAGAATGCCGCGGTATATGTGGTCAATTACCTTACCGGCGAGGTGGTCTGCTATGTGGGAAACAACGCCGAGGCCAAGGATGCCGCCATGGTCGACATGGTTAAGGCGCAACGCTCTACGGGAAGCATCCTGAAGCCGTTCCTGTTTGCGGCCATGCTCGACGAGGGGACCCTGCTGCCCACCATGCTGCTCCCCGATGTCCCGATGAGCCTGTCGGGATTCACCCCCAAGAACTATTCGGGGCAATATTGGGGCGCCGTGCCGGCCAACAAGGCCCTGCAGCAATCCCTGAACGCCCCCTTCGTCCACCTGCTCAAGGAATACGGTCACCAGAAGTTTCACTCCCTGCTCAAGCGGATGGGGTTGACGGGCATCGTCTTCAACCCCGACCACTACGGCCTCTCGCTGATCGTGGGTGGGGCGGAGGCTTCGCTTTACGATTTGGTGAACGCCTACGCCGCCATGGGTAGGAAGTTGGCGTCCGCCGTGAACGAGTCGTTCAACGAGCCGGTTCCCGAATCCGTTTCACCGTTCTCGGCGGACGCCATCGCCATCACCTTCGACGTGATGAAGGGGCTGACCCGACCGTCGAGCCAACTGGGATGGAGCGGCTTCTCCTCTTCGAAGCAGGTTGCCTGGAAGACGGGCACCAGTTTCGGCTTCCGCGATGCCTGGGCCATCGGGCTGACCGACCGCTATGTCATCGGCGTTTGGGTGGGCAATGCCGACGGGGAAGGGCGTCCCGGACTTACGGGCGTTGGTGCCGCCGCCCCCCTGTTGTTCGACGTGGCAGGCGTGTTGAAAGACAGCTATACCTATCCCGCCGCCACCGCTTCGGCCATCGATGTGGAAGTCTGTTCCGTGACAGGCTATCCCGACACGGAGCTGTGTCCCTCCACCACCACGGTAAAGATGCCCAATGTGGAGCTGAAAGCGGGTGTCTGTCCCTATCACAAGAAGGTGTTCCTCGACGCCTCGGGGCAATACCAGGTGCTGCCTGACTGCTATCCCGTCGACCAGAAACACTACGAGACCTACCTGGTGCTGCCTCCGGTGATGGAGTGGTTCTACAAACAGCATTCCGCCCGTTATCGCGCCTTGCCTGCCTTGTATCCCAGCTGTGCCACGGCCCACCCCGACGACGTAATGGCCTTCGTGTATCCCAAGTCCGATGCACGCGTCACCATCCCCATCGGTATCCGAGGCAACCGCCAACAGGTGATCTTCGAGATTGCCCATCGCGACCCGAAGAAAACCATCTACTGGACCTTGAACGATGTCTTTTTGGGAACCACCCGGCTGAACCATCAGATGCCGATCGATGTGGAACAGGGCACCTACCGGTTGCGTTGCGTCGACGAGGACGGCGTGGAACTCAATCGGACCATTCTCGTGAATTAATGCAAGAAAAGGCGGAATTATCCGTGGCATAATGCAACATTTTTGTATCTTTGCCGATTAATACAAACAAAAGCTTATGTCATTGGATAACGATAAATTTGTTGGTGAAGGCTTGACCTACGACGATGTGCTGTTGGTCCCTTCCTATAGTAATGTGCTTCCTCGCGAAACCAGTCTGAAAACCCGTTTCACCCGCAACATCCAGCTGAACATCCCCATTGTCTCCGCTGGCATGGACACGGTGACCGAATCCCGCATGGCCATTGCCATTGCCCAAGAGGGTGGCATTGGCGTGTTGCATAAGAACATGACCATCGGCAAGCAGGCCGCTGAGGTGCGTAAGGTGAAACGTGCCGAGAACGGCATGATCAGCGATCCCATCACCATCCACGTGGACGCTACGGTTCGCGACGCCCTCAACCTGATGGGCGAATACCATATCGGCGGTATCCCGGTGGTCGACAGCCATCATTATCTGAAAGGCATTGTCACCAACCGCGACCTCCGTTTCGAGCGCGGCCTGGACCGTCCCATCAGCGAGGTGATGACCCGCGAGAACCTGATCACCACCCGTGAGGTGTCGTTCGAAAAGGCAGCCGATATCCTGCAACAATACAAGATCGAGAAGCTCCCCGTCGTGGATGAGGAGAACCATCTGTTGGGCTTGATCACCTATAAGGACATCATCAAGGTGAAGGCCCGTCCCAATGCTTGCAAAGACAGCCGTGGCCGGTTGCGCGTCGCTGCCGCCGTGGGCATCACCGCCAATACCATGGAGCGTGCCGATGCGTTGGTGGAAGCCGGCGTGGACGCCTTGGTGGTGGATACCGCGCATGGACATTCCCAGGGCGTGCTCGACATGGTCAAGGCCTTGCGTCAACGCTACACCGACATCGACATCGTGGCAGGCAACATCGCCACGGGTGAGGCGGCCTTGGCCTTGGTGGAAGCAGGTGCCGACGCCGTCAAGGTAGGTATCGGTCCCGGTTCCATCTGCACCACCCGTGTGGTGGCGGGCATCGGCGTGCCTCAGCTGACCGCGGTGCTCGACGTGGCCCGTGCCCTGAAAGACTCCGATGTGCCGATCATCGCTGACGGTGGTATCCGTTATACGGGCGACATCGTCAAGGCCCTTGCCGCGGGTGCCTCGTCCATCATGGCGGGTTCCCTCTTTGCCGGGGTTGACGAGTCGCCAGGCGACACCATCATCTTCGAAGGCCGTAAGTTCAAGACCTACCGTGGCATGGGCTCGCTCGAAGCCATGCAGCAGGGTTCCAAGGACCGTTATTTCCAGGACATGGAAGACGATATCAAGAAACTGGTTCCGGAAGGCATTGCCGGTCGGGTGCCTTACAAAGGATCGCTCTCGGAGGTGGTCTACCAGATGGTCGGCGGCTTGCGTTCCGGCATGGGCTACACGGGGTCGCACACCGTCGATGAGCTCAAGAAAGCCAAGTTCATCCGCATTACCAGCTCGGGTATCCTCGAAAGCCATCCGCACGATGTCACCATCACGCAGGAAGCCCCCAATTACAGCAAAAGATCCTAATTAGAAAAAGCCATATCAATCCATGAAAAGAACGCATTTTCTGAGAGGCCTCGCCCTGTTGGCGACCGGTCTCTTTGTCATGGCGGCCTCCGCCCAGTCGAAGTTGGACAAGCAGGTGCTGATGACCATCGGCGGACAGCCTGTGACGGTGAAGGAGTTTTCCGACGTCTATAGCAAGAACAACCTGAGTAGCGATGCCATCGACAAGAAGTCGGTGGACGACTACCTCGACCTTTTTGTGAATTTCCGCATGAAGGTGATGGAAGCCCATGAGATGGGCCTTGACACCACTGCCAAGTTCAAGAGGGAGCTGGATGGCTACCGCAAGCAGTTGGCCAAGCCCTATTTCACCAACGACGAGGTGAGCGAGGAGTTGGTGGAGGAAGCCTATCAGCGCAAGCTGAAAGACATCAGGGCCTCCCACATCCTGATCCGTTGCGACAAGCATGCCCTTCCGGTCGATACGCTGAAAGCCTACAACAAGGCGATGGATATCCGCAAGAAGGCGATGAAGGGTGAAGACTTCGGCCGTCTGGCTGTGTTATATTCCGAAGACCCCTCCGCACGCGATATCGCCGCCACGGAGACCACCCCCGGCCGTCCGGGCAACAAGGGCGATCTGGGCTTCTTCACGGTGTTCGACATGGTCTATCCCTTTGAGACGGGTGCCTATAACACCAAGGAAGGCGAGATCTCCATGCCGGTCCGTTCCGATTTCGGCTACCACCTGATCAAGGTGAACAGCGTGACGGATGCCCTGGGTTCCATCGATGCGGCCCATATCTTCCTGAAACTGGCTCCCAATGCCTCGGAAAGCGAGGTCGCCGAAGCGAAGGCCAAGGCTGACAACATTTACAAGGAACTGAAAGAAGAAGACGGCAAGAACTGGAAGGAAGCGGTCAGGAAGTATTCCGAAGACCGGGCCACCTCCCATCAGGGCGGGCAGCTGAGTACCTTCACCGTCAACCGCATCGTTCCTGAATTCATCGAGGCGGTCAAACAACTGCAACCCAATGAGATTTCCCAGCCAATCCGTACCAATTATGGGTTCCACATCATCAAGCTCATCGACAAGACGGGCGTGGATACCTTCGAAAAGGAGAAGCGGGGTCTGACCGAGCGGGTGGAGAAGGACATGCGCTCCAGGAAGACCGAGGAAGTGGTGCTCCAGCAAATCAAGGATGAATATGGGTTCAAGCAGAACGACAAGCACTTGCTTGCGTTCATGTCCACCATCGACAGTTCCCTCTTGAATGCTTCGTACGAGCTCTCGCCGGACGCCGACAAGGACGCCGTCCTGTTTACCATTGGGAAACAGGGCTTCTCTGTGGATGATTTCGCCCAATACATCGTCGCCAAACAAAAAAGGCAACAGTATGTTACACCGCAAACCTATGTGTATCAGCTGTATGAGTCCTTCCAGAAAGAGAAGGTCATGGATTATGCCGACCAGCATCTCGAGGAACGCTATCCTGAGTTCAAGACCTTGATCCGGGAATACAACGATGGTATCCTGTTGTTCGATCTGATGGAGAAACAGGTGTGGAACAAAGCCGTGGAAGACACCGTGGGGTTGAAGGCGTTCCATGCGCGTCATGTCAACGACTATCAATGGAAAGATCGGGCCGAGGCCTGTCTCATTACGGTTAACAAACTCGAGTCCCTGCCCAAGGTACGGCAGTATCTCAACGAAGGCGTGCCTTTCGACAGCCTCCGTTCGGTGCTGGACCGTGATTCGGTGCGGTTTGTGAACATCCACTCCGGCAAGTACCAGCATGGTGACAACCGTTTTGTGGACGAGGTGGAATGGAAACCCGGTTTGCGCAAGGAGATACCTTCTTCGGTGGATAATGCCATTACCATCGTTAACATCATCAGCATCCTGCCTGCCGGTCCGAAGACCCTGCAAGAGGCCAAGGGACTGGTTACCTCCGACTACCAGTTGGAGCTGGAGGAGCAGTGGATGAAGGACCTGCATAAGAAGTACCCGGTAAAGATCAACGAGAAGGTGCTTGAGAAGGTCAGGAAACGCTATCAATGAGAACGACCGTTTGTGCTTGGTTGCTGTAATCAATTAAAAAAGGATTTATGTTGAGATCAATTCATCTATTCATTGGGGTGATGCTGCTTGCCGCCGTCGGGTATGCCCAGGATCAGAAGGTGCAGTCCATCGACAAGGTGGTCGCCGTGGTGGGAAAGAACATCATCCTTCAATCGGATGTGGAAAACCAGTACCTCCAATTTAGGATGCAGGGAGGACCCGAAGGAAGCGGCAGCGAGATCCGTTGCGGGATTCTGGAAGACCTCCTGTTCCAGAAGCTGATGCTTAACCAGGCCGAGATGGACAGCCTCGAGGTGACGGACAACGAGGTGGAAAACGAGCTGTCGCGCCGTATCGGCGAATTGGTCGGTCAAGTGGGTTCGCAGGAAAAGCTGGAGTCGTATTTTAACAAGACCATGGCCGAGATCAAGGAAGAGCTGCGCCGCATGGTCAAGGACAAGATGCTGCAGGACCAGGTGCGTGCCGACATCATGAAGGGCGTGACGGTGACTCCGGCCGAAGTGAAGGACTTTTACCGTCGGCAATCGAAAGACAGCCTGCCCACCGTGGGAACCGAATACGAGTTGGTGCAGATTGTGAAGCGCCCGCCGGTCAGCATCGACGAGAAACTGCGGATCAAGGATCAGTTGTATCAGATCCGGAAGCGTATCCTCGAAGGTGAAAGCTTCGCCACCATGGCCATCCTGTATTCCGAAGATGCGGGCTCGGCCAAGAAAGGAGGCGAGCTGGGATTCACGGGACGCGGTGAGTTTGCGCCCGAATTCGAGGCCACGGCGTTCAACCTTCGCGACGGTGAGATCTCCGAGGTGATCGAAACCCAGTTCGGTTTCCATATCATCCAGTTGATTGAACGCCGTGGCGACTACGTCAACTGCCGTCATATCCTCATGACTGCCAAGGTGCCGGTGGAAGCCCTTGAAAAAGCGCAGAACGAGCTGGATTCGGTAGCCAAGCTGATCCGCGACGGCGAGATGACCTTTGAGGAAGCCTGCCTGAAATTCAGCGACGACGATTCCAAGACCAATGGGGGATACATCGTCAATCCGGCCTATGGCGGAAACCGTATCGGACAACAGGACTTGCCTGAGCTGGAAGCGTATTTCCCTGAACTCAAGAACCTGTCCTTTGTCGTCAGCCGCCTTGAGGAGGGTGTGGTGAGCGACCCGTTGCCCATGACCACCAGCGACAACAACGACGCATTCCGTTTGGTCATGGTCAAGAAGCGGATCGAAGCGCATCAGGTGAACCTGAAGGACGATTATTGGCGCATCCAGAACTGGGCCTTGAACGAGAAGAACCAGACCGTGATCCGTCGTTGGATCAATGAACGGGCCAAGAAGGCCTATATCCGTATCGATAAAGACTATGCCGGATGTGACATGCAATTCGATTGGGCTGCGGTGTCCGGCCAGAATGAATAATTTTTGAATCAAGGTAATGGAAAACGTATATCGTTCCGATGTGGAAGGCGCCAAGGCGCTTGTGGAGAAGTATGAAAGGCTTCGCCAGGAGATCGGAAAGGTGATTGTCGGACAGGAAGCGGTCATCCATAATACCGTCCTGTCCATTTTCTGCCAGGGACATGTGTTGTTGGTGGGCGTGCCGGGCTTGGCCAAGACCCTGCTGGTGAATACCATCGGAAAGGCCTTGGGCCTGGGCTTCAGCCGTATCCAGTTTACACCCGACCTGATGCCCTCCGACATCGTCGGCACGGAAATCCTCGACGAGAACAGGCAGTTCCGTTTCATCAAGGGTCCGGTGTTCACCAATATTGTCTTGGCTGACGAGATCAACCGTACGCCCCCCAAGACCCAGGCGGCTTTGTTGGAGGCGATGCAGGAAAAGAGTGTCACGGTGTCGGGCAAGACCTATCAGCTGCAGGCGCCCTTCTTCGTCTTGGCCACCCAAAACCCCATTGAGCAAGAGGGTACCTATCCCTTGCCGGAAGCCCAGCTGGACCGTTTCATGTTCAACTTGATGCTCGACTATCCTTCCTATGACGAGGAGGTGGCGATTGTCAAGAACACCACGGTGGGGAAGGAGTTGGAGGTGGAACCCGTGTTGACTCCCGAAGAGATCGTCTACTTCCAGCAGTTGGTCCGCAGGGTGCCGGTGCCGGACCATGTGTATGAATACGCCGTGTCGCTTACTGCCAAGACGCGTCCGCACACCGCTGCCGCCCATGACTGGGCCAACCGTTTCCTGAGCTGGGGTGCCGGACCGCGTGCCTCGCAATACCTCATCATCGGTGCCAAGGGCAATGCCTTGCTCAGTGGAAAGTATGCACCCGATATCGAGGATGTGCAACGGGTGGCTGTAGCCATACTTCGTCACCGCATCATCCGTAACTACACTGCCGAAGCCGAAGGCGTCGGCATCGAAGAGATCATCCAGGAATTGATGAAGTAGCCGTAGGGCCGGATGCTGCGGGCTGAAAAGAAATAAGGACGACTCCTTTCAAGGGGCCGTCCTTTGTTTTTGTCCTTCAATCCGGGGCGTTAGAGGCCAGGGTTGGAAGAGATCCTTCTCTTGGCTTCCTTTGAGAAGATGGAGAAGAAGTCGCGGTGCAGGATGATGGAAATGCGCATCAGCAACTCGGTGTCGATGTCTTGGCGACGGAAGATGTTGTAGACATTGGTGCGGTCGCAATCCAGTTTTCTGGCCAACCATGACACGGTGCGTTCCTGATTCTTCAGTTCTTGCTGGATGAGGGTTCCGATGAAAATGGCGTTTTCATCGCCTTCTGCGGCAGTGGCTCTCTTGGCTCTGGGTTTTCTTGTTCCCTTTTTGGTTTCTTTGATCTCGTTGTTTTCCATACTTTTTTCTGTTTTTTGGCATCCATAACCCCGCACAAGAAAGAAGGTGTGGGATCGCGCTAGTCACGAATAACAGAAATCAGCCTAGGAAAATAAAAAAACTGTTGCCTCATAGTGTGTCCCACACCTTATGGTGAAGTAATCCACTAGCTATTATTGAGACTTTATTCATAGACGTCGGCTTGTACCGTTGTGTTTCGTCAGTAAAAAAAGTTCCTAGGCTTTTTTTTTGATAAACGTGAAAATAGTAGCTAATGCCTTTGTTTATGTTCTGGTGTTGTTTGTATCTCGATGTCTTTTACTTCTTTTTACAATGCAAATATAGTAATTTTTAATCCATATCGCGGGGCGAATCATAATTTTATTGAATATTAGTCAATAAAATATCATATATATCTGAATATCAATAAATTAACTATTGAAATTTAGAATCATTCTAAATAATAACCAACAAGGCTATTCGTCGATCAAAAAGACCGCCAATTGTCGTGGCCCATGGACGCCGAGCACGGTGTTTTGCTCGATGTCGTAGGTTCGGGTCATTCCGGTGAGGACGGTGATCTGCGAGGCGTGCCGATCGGGTTGTTGTTCCTTGAGCTGGTGCAGGGCTTCCTTCAAACCGCCGACGATTTGGTGGGTGTGTGCCAGTACCAGCAGTACATCGGGCTCGGTGTAGCTTTTCCTGGAGAGGGTGGTGGCGTCGGACAGGATGATGCTGCCGGTTTGGGCGATGAGGTATTCACAATCGGTGATGCTCACCAGCCGTTTGTGTGCTTCCCGTTGCGGAGCGGGACTGTAGTTCAGGCCGTATTTCCGAAGCAGGTCCTGCATGGTGGGACTGGTACACCACAGGGGCTCCCAACCGTTCTGGGGCGCCAGCTGCCGCATGCAGTCGCCAAACTCCGCCTCGCTCTCCAGATAGACGAAAATGCCGCCCATGTCCTTGAACTTTTGGACGAAGGTGATGGCGTTGCCGTCTTCCTCCTTGATGGGCTTCCAAGTGTCGGTCTGCAGGTCGATGTCCTTGAACATCGCCTCTGGCTTTTCGATGATGGCGTTTCTCACCTTGGCGAGAATCTGTTCTTTCTTGGTGGTCCCTTTGTCCGATCCTCTATTGTCCTTCATGGTTTTCCGTGGTTGGTTCGTTGTTGCTGGCCTCCGGTTGGTTTGTGTCCTGGTCCCAGGGGCGTTTTCCAAAGATATGCTCCAAGTCTTCTCCGAAGATGACCTCCTTTTCGATGAGCTGGTTGGCCAGTTGGGTCAGCCCATCGCGGTGGCTGTTCAGGATATCGAGGGCTTCGTGGTAGGCTTTTTCCACCAACTTGCTTACCTGCTGGTCGATGACTTCGGCGGTCTTTTCGCTGTAAGGTTTGGTAAGGGCGTAGTCTTGTTGCCCGGTGGAGTCGTAGTAGCTTAGGTTGCCGATCTCTTCGTCGAGGCCGTAGTAGGTCACCATGGCAAAGGCCTGCTTGGTCACCTTCTCCAGGTCGGAGAGCGCTCCGGTGGAAATCTGTCCGAAGACCACCTGCTCTGCGGCACGTCCACCCATGGTGGCCACCATCTCATGGTAGAGCTGTTCCTTGGTGGTGATCTGCCGCTCTTCGGGGAGGTACCAGGCAGCGCCTAGCGACTTGCCGCGCGGTACGATGGTCACCTTGACCAGCGGATGGGCGTATTGCAGCAGCCAACTGGTGGTGGCGTGTCCCGCCTCGTGGAAGGCAATGACCTTCTTTTCGTCGGCGGTGATGATCTTGTTCTTTTTCTCCAGGCCACCGATGATGCGGTCGATGGCGTCGAGGAAGTCCTGCTTTCCGATCTCGTCCTTGCTCTTTCGGGCTGCCATGAGGGCGGCTTCGTTGCACACATTGGCGATGTCGGCACCCGAGAAGCCCGGGGTCTGCTTGGCCAGGAAGTCGCGATCCACGTCGGCGGCGAGCTTCAGGTTGCGCATGTGTACCTCGAAGATTTCCTTCCTGCCGATCAGGTCGGGCAGCTCCACGTAGATCTGGCGGTCGAAACGTCCGGCACGCATCAAGGCCTTGTCGAGGATGTCGGCACGGTTGGTGGCGGCCAGCACGATCACGCCGGAGTTGGTGCCGAAGCCGTCCATCTCGGTGAGCAGCTGGTTCAGGGTGCTCTCCCGCTCGTCGTTACCACCGTTCATGGGGTTCTTTCCACGGGCACGGCCGATGGCGTCGATCTCGTCGATGAAGATGATGCACGGGGCTTTCTGCTTGGCGTTGTTGAACAGGTCGCGTACACGGCTGGCGCCCACGCCCACGAACATCTCCACGAAATCGGATCCCGAGATGCTGAAGAAAGGCACATTGGCTTCACCGGCCACCGACTTGGCCAACAGGGTCTTTCCGGTGCCGGGAGGGCCGACCAGCAGCACGCCTTTCGGGATCTTGCCGCCCAGACGGGTGTATTTGGTGGGGTTCTTCAGGAAATCCACAATCTCAATGATCTCCACCTTGGCCTCCTCCAGCCCGGCCACGTCCTTGAAAGTGACGTTGACGGGAACGTTGTCCTTGTCGAACAGCTGGGCCTTCGATTTGCCGATGTTGAAGATCTGTCCTCCGCCCATGTTGCCTCGGCCCATGCCACGCATGAGCACCATCCAGAACACGACCAGGAGGATCAAGGGAAGCAGGAGGTTGAGCAGCAGCTCCCAACCCCAGCTCTTGTGCTGTACGTTGTTGATGTAAACGGGATGGGCCACCTCGCTTTCCTGTTGCACCCGCTCGACGGTCTCCTCAAAACGTTCCAGCGAGCCGATGCGGTAGGTGTAGTTGGGGGTGGGAGAGGTGCCCTTGCGGTCTGCCTTGACCTCGGGAAAACGTTTGGCCAGGCCTTTTTCGTTCAGGTAGATCTCCGCATTCTCCTTGTTGATCAGGTCGATTTTCGACACTTCGCCTTGCTGGAGCAGCTCGATCAGTTGGCCCAGGTCGACTTCCTCTTGGGGCGCCTCGTCGCGACCGGCAAAGTATACGCCGAACAAGATGACGGTCAATATGACATAAATCCAGTAGAAATTAAACCGTTTCTTTCCTCCTGGCTTCTTGATGTTGTTCTCTTCCATAAAAAACAAAAACAGTTAAAGGTTGGTTCAGTCACGCTCCTCGGTAACGATGCGTTCCGCGTCGGCCCACAGCTCCTCCAGTTGATAGAAGCTGCGCATCGACTGCAGGAACACATGCACCACCACATCCACATAATCGATCAGGATCCATTCGGTGTTGTCGCGACCTTCGATGTGATACGGTTTGACATGCAGCTTTTCCAGGACCGTGTCGGTGATCTTGTCGGCGATGGCGTCTACCTGTGTTTTCGAATTGGCGTGGCAGATGACGAAATAGTCTGTCACGGCCGTTCCGGTCTCCCTCAGGTCCAAGGTCACAATCTCTTTTCCTTTCATGGCGTCCATGGTTTCAACCACCGTTGCCACAATCTGTTCCGCGTTGTCCGACTGATGTCTTACTCTCATATTCGATGTTGCTTTTTCGATTTAAACTACAAAAATACACAAATAGTTTGATTGTCGCGCTTTTTTTGGGCGGTTAACGCTAAAATTGTCTATCTTCGTGCACCAAATAGCAACGATTCATGAATGAGCTGAATACCTTATTGGCCGGTGTCAACACCTTCCTCTTCGACTACGACGGGGTGATGACCGACGGTACGGTCTACATGGACGGCAACGGCGACCCGCTCCGTACCTCGAATGTGAAGGATGGCTATGCCCTGCAGCTGGCCTCCAAACTGGGCTACCATATTGCGGTCATTTCGGGTGCGGTCTGTACCAACATCACCAAGAGGATGCATGCCCTCGGGGTGAAGGATGTCTATGTGGGCGTTCCCGACAAGGTGGTGCAGCTGGAGGCGTACCTGCGCGAGAAGCAGCTTGCTCCGGAGCAGGTGGCCTTCATGGGTGACGACATCCCCGACCTCAGGGTGATGCAGCGGGTGGGCGTGCCTGCCTGTCCTGCCGACGCCGCCGACGAGGTCAAGGCGATCAGCCGGTTTGTCAGCACCCGTCCTGGCGGCAGGGGCTGCGTGCGCGACCTCATCGAGCAGACGCTCAAGGTACAGGGCCGGTGGATGACCGCCGAAGCCTATTCATGGTAACCCGACGCCTATGATACTGGAACATTTGAAAAACCATACGGTGGTGTTGGCTTCCAAGTCGCCGCGCCGCCAAGAGCTGCTTAAAGGCATGGGCGTGCCTTTTGTGTGCCTTACCAAGGAAACGCCCGAATCGCATCCCGACATGCCTTTCGACGCGGTGCCGGAATACCTGAGCCTCCAAAAGTCCATGGCTTTTGAGGATCATGAACTTCCGGAGGATTACCTGCTGATCACCGCCGACACGGTGGTGATTGCCGGCGACGAGATTCTCGGCAAGCCCCGTGACCGGGAAGATGCCCTGAGGATGCTCAAGCTGCTTTCGGGCAAGACCCACCATGTGGTGACCGGGGTCACGGTCCGGTCGGCAGACAAATGCAAGACCTTTTCGGTGAAGTCAAAGGTAACGTTCGCCCGCCTCGACCAAGGGGAGATGGAATATTACATCGACACCTGCCGTCCTTATGACAAGGCGGGCGCATACGGCATCCAGGAATGGATCGGCTACATCGGCATCTCGGGGCTCCAAGGCTCGTTCTATAATGTCATGGGGCTGCCCACCCGAAGGCTGTACCAGGTTCTGAAAAGCTTCTAACCTTCGGGCGGATTTGCTTTTCTGCTTTATTTGGACTATTTTTGCAAAAAATATCGTCATGCACGGCAACAAACCGCTTATTCTTGTCACCAACGACGACGGCTTTCAGGCCAAGGGGATCCGCAAACTCGCTGCGTTGATGCGCCCTTTGGGCGAGGTGGTGGTCATTTCCACCCAACAGGTGATGTCGGCCAAAGGGCATTCCATCACCACCACGCCCACCTTGACTGCCATTTTGGTGAAGGAAGAACCCGGTTACCGGGAATATGTGTGCAACGGGACCCCGGTCGATTGTATCAAGATCGGATACCAGTGGCTCTTGGACCGCCTTCCCGACCTGGTGGTTTCGGGCATCAACCATGGCTCAAACGCCTCCACCAACGTCATCTATTCGGGGACCATGGCGGCAGCCATCGAGGCCTGTATGGACGGCATCGACGCCATCGGTTTCAGCCTCGACTGCTATGACCCCGAGGCGGATTTCGACCACCTGGACGACTATATCACCGCCATCACGCGCAACGTGCTCGAGGAAGGACTGCCCGATGGGGTCTGCCTCAACGTGAACTTCCCCAAACGGAGCGAGGCGCCCATCCGGGGATTGCGGATCTGCCGGCAGGCCAAGGCCAAGTGGATCGAAGCCTACACCCAGTGCGAGGACGAAAAAGGCGGTTCCTGCCTGAAATTGGGCGGACAGTTCGTGTATGAAGACAGCGGGGAAGATACCGACTATTGGGCCCTGCAAAACAATTATGTGTCGCTGGTTCCGACGCAGTTCGATTTGACGGCGACCTCCCACCTGCAATCAATGCATCGTTTTGAAACTATATTGGAATCGTATGAGAATCAAGGATAATATTTGGCTCGGAATGCTGATCGGCGCAGCGGTGTTTGCCCTTTGCTACCTGCTGCTGTCGCTAGCGCCCTGGGGGGAGGCCTATACGAGGGCGCCCTTCCTGCTGGCTTTCATCCCGGGCATCATCCTCTTTAGGATGGCCATGGTGAAATGGAATTTGGAAAAAATCGGCAGGGGCATTCTGGCCGTGACCTTCGTCGGGATGCTGCTCGTGTTTTTCCTGGTGTGAACGAAAGAACAATGCTATGAAGTACTATATCATCGCTGGTGAGGCTTCGGGTGACTTGCATGCCGCCAACCTCATTGCCGAGATAAAGAAAAAGGATCCTCAAGCCGAGTTCAGGGGTTGGGGGGGCGACCTCATGCGCAAGCAGGGGGTCGATCTGGTCAAGCACTACCGGTCCATGGCCTTCATGGGCTTTGTGGAGGTGGCGGTGAACCTCCGTAGCGTATTGGGCAACATCGAGACGTGCAAGAAGGACCTGCTGCAATACCACCCCGACGTGCTGATTCTGGTGGACTACCCGGGGTTCAACCTCCGGATAGCCCATTTTGCCCAAAAGCACCACATCAAGACCTGTTATTACATTTCGCCTCAGGTGTGGGCCTGGAAACGGCGTCGGGTCCGTCGCATCAAGAGCGACGTGGACCGGATGCTGGTCATCCTGCCTTTCGAGGAGCCCTTCTATCAGGAACATGGGGTGAATGCCACTTTTGTCGGCCATCCCTTGTTGGATGAGCTGGCCAAGCTCGATGCCACGCCCCGAATCAGCTTCGTGCGTCGCAACAACCTATCCGAAAAGCGGGAGATCATCGCCCTGTTGCCTGGCAGCCGCAAGCAAGAGGTGGAACGGATGCTGGGAACCATGCTGAAGGTGATTCCGCATTTTCCACAGTATCAGTTTGTGATAGCCGGTGTTTCGTCGCTTGATGAGCAACTCTATCAAAGCATGATCGGCGACCATGACGTCAAGTTGGTCATGAACCAAACGTATGGCTTGTTGCAAAACGCCAGTGCCGCCTTGGTGACTTCGGGCACGGCGACCCTCGAAACGGCACTGCTTTCCGTGCCGGAGGTGGTTTGCTACAAGGCGAATAGGCTTTCGTATCGGATCGCCAAGCGGCTGATCAAGGTGAAATACATCAGTTTGGTCAACCTGATCATGGATCGGGAAGTGGTCAAGGAGCTGATCCAAGGCGACTTCAACGAGGAGAAGCTGGTGAAGCAGTTGCAGCTCCTGTTGACCGATGCCAAGCAGCAGCGTCGTCTTTTGGAGGATCTCGACACCTTGCGTGAACGTTTGGGTGGCAGGGGCGCTTCCGAAAAGGCGGCTGCAGAGATTGTTGGCATGGTAAAGTAATATTTATTTTATCAATACTATTGCTATTATTTAATTAATTTGTAACTTGCGCTCCGTTTCGACGATCGGGTCATGAACTGGAGCAAATACCCTTTTCTTCGGCTGCTGCCACCCTTGATCCTGGGCATCCTGCTTGGGGAGACGGTGGTCCCTTGTCCAGGGACGAGGGACTGGTTCCTCCTTCTGTTGGGGACCGTGCTTGTCTTGGCTGTGCTGTCGCGGGTGTTGAAACCCTTTCGTTTTCGCTGGATGATT
>JAEEGL016763913.1_pt1 | contig 45317 bp, 31 predicted proteins | sample 9134231 | NCBI WGS metagenome assembly JAEEGL01 (sample SAMN16246548, study PRJNA631951) | gut metagenome | biome: gut microbiome; feature: rumen; material: fiber-attached | host: Bos | place: Iran: Karaj | collected 2018-10 | reverse complement strand
TCTCGCAGTTCACCCTCTATGCGGACTGCAGGAAGGGGAACAGGCCTTCATTTGTCAAAGCGGGGGAACCTGAGGAGGCAAAGCGCCTCTATGAATATGTGGTCGAAAAATGCAGGGAAAGGGTCCCGAAGGTGGAAACCGGCGAATTCGGGGCAAAGATGCGGGTGAGCCTTGTGAACGAAGGTCCCTTCACGATCATTCTGGATTCCGATGAGATCGTCAGATAGCTCCCACTTCTCTCTGCCCCGGGAGGACAGCAGTGCTGCCGCCGGGCAGGGATCTCTCACCGTTTACGATCAATAAAAGACCGGGCCTTTGAATATCAGGGCCCGGTCCTTATTATCATGTCATGCGGTCCTCTCGCGGATCCGCATTTTCAGCCGTGGGTCTTCTGTATCGCCTCCCAGAGACCGTTGAGGTAGGCTACGCCGAGTGCCCTGTCGTACAGTCCGTAACCCGGCATGGCCTTTTCTCCCCAGATCATGCGGCCGTGATCCGGACGGATGGGGCCGTCAAATCCGATGTCGTACAGCGCGAGCATTATCTCATACATATCAAAGCTTCCGTCTGAGGAAAGATGTGCCGACTCCTCGAAATCTCCCGGAGAATTGAATTTAAGGTTCCTGACATGGGCGAAGTGTATCCTCCCCTTGAGGGATCGTATCATGTCCGGAAGGTCGTTTTCGGGGTTTGTGCCGTAGGAGCCGGCGCAGAAGGTCACGCCGTTATGCACATCATCCACCATGCCCGTCATCCTGAGGATATTGGCCTTGTTCGTGATGATCCTGGGAAGTCCGAAAACGCTCCAGGCAGGGTCGTCGGGGTGGATAGCCATCTTTATGTCGTATTCGTTGCACACGGGCATGATGCGTTCAAGGAAATACTTCAGATTGTCGAACAGCTTCTCTTCATCCACATCCCTGTATATCTCAAACAGTTCTTTTACATGGGCCATCCTTTCGGGTTCCCAGCCGGGCATGAGGATGCCGTCCGCTCCTGAATTGACCCTGTCGAACATCTCCTCGGGCACCAGAGCGTCCACCGCCTCCTGGTTGTAGGCAAAGACCGTCGATCCGTCGGGGCGAACCCTCGCCAGCTCCGACCTGGTCCAGTCGAATACGGGCATGAAATTGTAACACACCATATGCAGACCTGCTTCCCCGATGTTTTTCAGGGATTCGATATAATTATCGATATAGACGTCCCTGTCTGAAAGCCCCGCTTTGATCGAGTCGTGAACGTTGAGGCTCTCTATGCCGGAGAGGGAAAGCCCTGCGGCCTCTATTTCACTTTTGAGAGCAAGTATGTCCCTAAGCTGCCATACCTCTCCGGGGACCGATCCGTAAAGAGTTGAGATCACCCCGGTCACCCCCGGAACCTGGCGTATCTGCCAGAGCTTTACCGTGTCGTATTGATCGCCGAACCAACGCATAGTCATCTGCATGTCTGTATCACCTCCTGAATCGTTTGTCGGGTCTGATTATTCTTTCTTTCCTGATGCACCTGCTTCCGGAGCTGTCTGTCCAGGCCGGTTCAGTCCCGCCGTCGGATCTGTCTGCAGGGGCTGAGTCATCCGAAGCCGGTCATCATCCGGGAAGGAGTCCCGATATCAGTATGACCAGGATCAGGACCGGCAGTACATAGCGGAGATAGGGCAGGAGCTTTTTACTCAGCTTCATGCCCGTGCCGGTGTTCACTTCCTCAAAGAAATTGTCCGCGCCCCAGCCGAAACGCGTCACGCAGAAGATAAGGAAGCACAGGGCTCCGATGGGCAGCAGCAGATTGCTGACGATGAAATCCTCCGAATCCAGTATGTCCCTTCCGCCGATCAGATGCACATTTGAGAGGATGTTGTATCCCAGTACGCAGGGAACGCTGGCGATAAGCATGAATATGCAGTTCGTCCAGACCGATTTCTGGCGGCTCCAGCCCCAGTTGTCCATGGCGGGTCCCACCAGATTCTCGAAAACGGCGATGACCGTTGAAAAGCTGGCGAAGGTCATGAACAGGAAGAAGAGAGACCCCCAGATCCTTCCACCGGGCATTCCGATGAAGATGCCGGGGAGAGTGATGAAAATAAGGGAAGGACCGGCGCCGGGTTCGATGCCGAAGCTTGAGCAGGCGGGGAAAATGATAAGGCCGGCCATCAGAGCGACGAAAGTATCCAGCGCGCAGATCCTGACCGCTTCACCCGTGATCGAATGGTCTTTCGACATATAGCTTCCGAACACCTCCATCGAAGCGATGCCGAGGCTCAGGGTGAAGAAGGACTGGTTCATGGCGGCGGTGATCACTTTGCTGAGTCCCACTTCCCTCACATTTTCCAAATTGGGCATGAGGTAGAACATGATGCCTTCGCCTGAGTTTGAAAGAGTAAGGCTGCGAACGGACAGGATCACGATCAATGTCAGAAGACCCGTCATCATTATCTTATTCACAAGCTCAAGCCCGTTCTGTACGCCGAAGCTTAAGACCAGGAAACCGGCGACAACGATTATCACCATGAACAGACCCATCTCCAAAGGATTCGAAAGCATCGTTTCAAACACGGGCGGCACATCGTCGTTGGTCATATCCGAGAAGGTGCCGATCAGGAATTTCCAGAAATAAGCCAGCATCCAGCCCGCCACAGTCGTATAGTACATCATGAGGAGGTAATTGCCGATCAGGCATAACCAGCCGTGGATATGCCATTTCTGCCCCGGCTTTTCAAGGGCTTTATACGCCTGGACTATGGTCTTGCGGCTGTTTCGGCCCATGGCCAGCTCCACCGTCATGATGGGGACTCCCATGATGACCAGGAATAACAGATAAAACAGCACAAAGATGGCTCCGCCGTTCTGGCCTGTCACATAGGGGAACTTCCACACGTTCCCGATACCGATGGCGCATCCCGCGCTCACCAGCAGGAAACCTATCCTGCTTCCGAAACTCTCACGATCATTCTGTTCCATAATATCCTCCCTTTATACAGCGATACTTTTCCGACTGTCCTCATCTCGCAAAATCTTCAATATGATAACAGAGACTGCGTATTAGTTCAAGGCAGATGAAGGAGCCGTGAATTGCAGCTCCGCCTGCCCGGGCACATCCGCAATGATCAATGACCGGTGATGGCGCTGTATTTTACAAGGTCTTGAATGACTTACCTTTATGTAGTAGAATAGGCTCTGTGCAAAATCTGATACGGATACGACAGTACAAGGCGTGCTGCGCGGAAGTATCCCCGGGGAAGAGCCCGGGGAGTTGAGAACAAGAAGGAGGTTTCAGAATGGATTACACAGAGATAGTGAAGGTTACAGGCAGACAGATCCTTGATTCCCGCGGGAATCCCACTGTTCAGGCGGAAGTTACCCTTGCAGACGGTTCCGTGGGCGTGGGTATGTCCCCCAGCGGCGCTTCCACCGGTGAGTTTGAAGCTCTTGAACTCAGGGACGGAGACAAGTCAAATTATCTCGGAAAGAGCGTAAATAAGGCCGTCGCCAATGTGAACAGCGACATCGCCGACGCTATCATCGGAATGGACGCCACGGACACATACGCAGTGGATAAGGCCATGATCGACACCGACGGCACAAAGGACAAATCAAAACTCGGGGCAAATGCGATCCTTGCGGTTTCCATCGCGGCAGCAAGGGCGGCTTCGGTGAGCCTTGACCAGCCCCTTTACAGATTCCTCGGCGGCGTAGGCGGCAACAGGCTCCCTGTTCCCATGATGAACATACTGAACGGCGGCGCTCACGCCACAAACAGCGTTGACGTACAGGAATTCATGATCATGCCCGCAGGCGCGCCTTCATTTGCGGAAGGCCTCAGGTGGTGCTCCGAAGTGTATCACACCCTCGGATCTCTCCTCAAGAAGAAGGGCCTCGCCACAGGCGTAGGCGATGAGGGCGGATTCGCTCCCGACCTTGCCTCCACCGAAGAGACTCTTGATTACATCATGGAAGCCATCAAGCAGTCCGGCTATGAAGCGGGAAAGGATTTCGTGCTTGCCATGGACGCAGCTTCCAGTGAGTGGAAGGGCGGAGCAAAGGGCAAATATCATATGCCCAAGAGCGGAAAGGACTTCACTTCCGAGGAACTGGTAGCTTTCTGGACAAGCCTTGCCGATAAATATCCCATCTACTCCCTTGAGGACGGCCTTGACGAGGAGGACTGGGAAGGCTGGCAGATGCTGACAAAGGAACTGGGCGGAAAGGTCCAGCTGGTAGGAGACGACCTCTTCGTCACCAATACCGAAAGGCTTAAGAAGGGGATCGACATGGGCTGCGGCAATTCCATCCTCATCAAGCTCAATCAGATAGGTTCCGTGTCCGAGACCCTTGAGGCCATAAAGATGGCTCACAAGGCAGGCTACACCTCGATCTCCAGCCATCGTTCCGGTGAGACCGCCGATACCACCATCGCAGATCTCGCAGTCGCCATGAACACCTGCCAGATCAAGACCGGCGCCCCCTGCAGATCCGAGAGAGTAGCCAAGTACAACAGGCTCCTCCGCATCGAGGAAGAGCTGGGCTGCGCTGCCGTTTATCCCGGGTTTGGAGCATTCAACCTGAAAAGGTAAAGGGATCCATGCCTGAGATCACTGCAGGAAAAGATAATAAAGGCATCATGACCGCTTCCGACAGGATCCGCGAGTTATCGCGGTCCGACGGAAGCGGCCGTCTTTCTGCCGAACAGAAGAAAAAGATATTTCTGGACAGCGGCCGCATTGAAGACATCAGGGAGCATCAGACCCCCGAAGAGCTCTACGGGGAACTTATCGATCACATCAAACGGTATCATCCCTCGGACGATATTTCTCAGATAGAAAAGGCCTACAAGGTGGCCATGGAGGCTCATAAGAAGCAGAAGAGAAAGTCAGGCGAGCCCTTCGTGATCCACCCTCTGTGCGTGGCCATCATCCTCGCAAACCTGGAGCTGGACAAGGAGACCATCATTGCCGGACTTCTCCATGACGTTGTCGAGGATACGGACATCACCAATGAATACATAGAGCAGGAATTTGGCCATTATGTGGCCGTCATCGTGGAAGGCGTGACCAAGCTGGACAAGCTGAACCTGAACGGCGAAGTCCGGTTCTCCTCGGGAAAGAACGGCGAAGGGACCAATACCAGCCTGGATCTTCAGGCGGAGAACCTTCGCAGGATGTTCCTGGCCATGGCCAGAGACATCAGGGTGATCCTGGTGAAGCTGGCTGACCGTCTCCACAATATGAGGACATTGAAATACCAGCCTCCCGAAAAACAGAAGAAGATCGCCAGGGAGACTCTGGAGATATACTGCCCCATAGCCTCAAGGCTGGGCATATCCAGGATCAAGACGGAACTCGACGACCTGTCCCTCAAGTATCTGGATCCGGATGCGTATTATGACCTGGTGGAAAAGATCGCCACCAGAAGGAGCGACAGGGAGCGTTATATAAGCGACATAGTCGAAGAAGTGCGGGCGCATATAGTGAGCGCGGGTATCCAGGCGTCCATAGACGGCAGGATAAAGCATTTCTTCTCCATATACAAGAAAATGAAGAACCAGAACAAGACCATAGACCAGGTCTATGATCTGTTCGCCATAAGGATAATAGTCGATTCGGTCAGGGATTGTTACGCCTGTCTCGGTGTCATTCACGAGATGTACAGGCCTCTGCCCGGCAGGTTCAAGGATTACATAGCCATGCCGAAGCCCAACATGTATCAGTCCCTGCACACCACCGTGGTGGGCGAATCGGGCCAGCCTTTCGAGGTCCAGATCAGGACCTACGAGATGCACAAGGCTGCCGAATACGGCATTGCCGCCCACTGGAAGTACAAGGAGGCTTCCGACGGAAAGAAGCCCGATGTACAGGAGCAGGAGAAGCTTGCCTGGCTGAGCCAGCTCCTCGAATGGCAGAGGGATATGTCCGACAGCGAGGAATTCATGCATTTCCTCAAGAGCGATCTGGATCTGTTCGCCGGAAACGTATATTGCTTCACTCCCACGGGCGAAGTGAAGAACCTGCCTGCAGGCTCTACCCCCGTGGACTTTGCCTATGCGATACATTCCGCTGTGGGGAACCGCATGATAGGCGCAAGGGTAAACGGCAGGATAGTGGGCATTGATTACGTCCTGAACAACGGAGACAGGGTGGAGATCATTACCAGCCAGAACAGCCGCGGGCCTTCCCTTGACTGGCTTTCCATAGTCAAGAGCTCCCAGGCCAGGAGCAAGATCAATCAGTGGTTCAAGGCCGAGAACAAATCCGAGGACATAGCAAGAGGAAAAGAAGCCATCATCACGTACCTGAAGACCCACAACATCGATCAGGCAAACGTGCTCACCGAAGAGTACAAGGCCAGGGTCACCGCCAGGTACAATTATCCCAACTGGGACGGTGTGCTGGCCGCCATAGGACGGGGAGGTCTCAAGGAAGGCCAGGTGATCAACAGGCTGGAGGAATACTATGCAGCCGATCACAGAAAGCGCATGACGGATGCGGAGATCATGGCTCAGATAGGGGAGAATTCCCTTCGTCAGGAGAACAGGCCCGCAAAGAAACGTCATACCGGGAAAGTGGCCGTAAAGGGCGTCCGGGACGTGGCCGTCAGGTTCTCCAAATGCTGCTCCCCGGTGCCGGGAGACGAGATAGCGGGATTCGTCACCAGAGGGAGAGGCGTGACCATCCACAGGACCGACTGCGTAAACATGATAAATATCCCCCAGGAGGACAGGATGAGACTGATCCCCGCCACCTGGGTCATGGATGATGCTTCGGAGGAGGGAGACGAGAAGTACACCTCCGAGATCGTCATCGTCGCCAACAACAGGAGCGGCCTGATCGCCGATATTTCCCGGACTCTCACGGAGAGAGACGTGGATATCGTATATCTGAACACAAGGGTAAACAGACAGGGCGTGGCTACCATAACCCTTATGTTCGGCGTCCACAACAAAAACGAGCTGAGATCCCTTGTGGGCAAGCTCCAGAGCATAGAATCCGTGATAAGCATAGAGAGGACCAATGGCTGATATTCAGGGATCGAAGATAATAGTGCGCTCAGTGGCGGTCGGCGCCATAATGACCAACTGTTACTGCATCAGAAGAGAGGATTCCCGGGACTCCGTTATAGTGGACCCCGGAGCTGCGGGGAAGGAGATCTACGGCCTCCTGTCCGAAAAAGGACTCTCCTGCAAAGCCATACTCATCACCCACGCCCACTTCGACCACATAGGCGGGCTGGATGCGCTGAAGGAACTGAGCGGCGCTGAGGTAATGGCGTGCGAAAAGGAAAAGAGCCTGTTCGGCGACCCTAAGCTGAGCATGCTCTCCGATGTGGGAATGAAGTGCGAGGCCGGGGTGGACCGCTGGCTTAAGGACGGTGAGGTCATAGATGCGGCGGGCATCAGCTTTACCGTGATGGAAACTCCGGGCCACACCGAGGGCAGCTGCTGCTTTTATTGCCCCGAAGGAAGCTTCCTCATTTCAGGCGATACCATGTTCTGCGGTTCCTGCGGCAGAACGGATTTTCCCACGGGAAATGACCGCGACATGCATCGGTCTTTAATGAAACTCCTCGAACTCCCCGGGGAAACTGCCGTATATCCGGGCCACGATTCCCCCACTACCATAGGCAGGGAAAGAAAAACCTGGTCATGATCAGGACCATACTCTCCCAGGTAAAGCAGTATGCCCTTGCGTCTGTCGTCACCCCCCTGTGGATGATAGGGGAGATGATAATGGAGATGCTGATCCCCATCATGATGGCGAACATCATCGACAGGGGAATATCCGCGGGCGATATGTCGGCGGTTATGAAGTACGGCTTCTGTATGATTCTTATGGCTGCTCTCGGACTTCTGTGCGGCGTGATGGGCGCTGTGTTCGGCGCCAGGGCGTCAACGGGTCTTGCCTGCAATCTGAGAGACGCCATGTATCTCAATATCCAGAAGTTCTCATTTTCAAATATAGATAAATACAGCACCGCAGGTCTTGTGACCCGTATGACCACCGACGTGACCAACGTGCAGAACGCTTATCAGATGGTCCTCCGGATATGCTTCAGGGCTCCCGTGACCCTGGTCACGGCTCTTTTCATGGCCTTTTCGATAAACGCAAGGCTGTCCTCGGTTTTCCTGGTGGCAGTGGCTGTGCTGGCTGTTGCGCTGCTGCTGATAATGAGCAGGACCATAGGCCTCTTCCAGATGGGCTTCAGAAAGTATGACGACCTGAACGAAGAGGTGGAGGAGGACGTGACCGCCATCAGGACGGTGAAGGCCTTTGTCCGTGAGGAGTACGTAAATAACTCCTTTAAGAGGGCTGCGGACAATATTTATTCTTTGTTCGTAAAGGCGGAATTGGGGCTTGCCTTTAACGCCCCCATAATGATGATCTGCATTTACGGATGCATCCTGTCCCTGTCCTGGATGGGGGCGAAGATGATAGTTTCCGACGAACTCACCACGGGACAGCTCACCAGTCTCTTTTCCTACGTGCTGAGCATAATGATGTCCCTGATGATGCTTTCCATGATCTTTGTGATGATCACCATGTCCCTGGCCAGCGCCAGGAGGGTTTCGGAGATAATAAACGAGGAACCCTCCATGAAGGATCCCGAAGATCCCGTGACTGTGGTAAAGGACGGCTCCGTTGATTTTGAAAAGGTGAGCTTCGCCTACCAGAAGGGCTCGGGAAACAACGTGCTCTCCGATGTGAGCTTCCATGCGGACAGCGGTGAGTCAATAGGGATAATAGGACCTACCGGATCCTCCAAATCCAGCCTTGTGGCGCTTATCAGCAGGCTCTACGATGTGACGGAGGGTTCCGTGAAGGTTGGGGGTACAGACGTCAGGGATTACAGCATGAAGGCCCTCCGGAGCAGAGTGTCGGTGGTGCTTCAGAACAATGTCCTCTTTTCCGGCACGGTCCTTGAAAACCTTCGCTGGGGGAACCCCGGCGCCACGGAGGAGGAGTGCAGGGAAGCCTGCAGGATCGCCTGCGCGGATGAGTTCATCGATAAGATGGAGGATGGATACGAAACCCATATCGAGCAGGGAGGCACCAACGTGTCCGGCGGCCAGAGACAGAGGCTTTGCATAGCAAGGGCTCTGGTGGGCAAGCCCGCTGTTCTCATCCTGGACGATTCCACTTCGGCCGTGGATACCGCCACGGACCAGAAGATAAGGGAGGGCTTCAGCCAAAGGATACCGGGGACGACGACCTTTATCATCGCCCAGAGACTGTCTTCGGTGAAGAATTGCGACAGGATAATGCTCCTTGAGGAGGGTCGGATATCCGATATCGGATCCCATGATGAGCTCATGGAGAGATGCGCGGTCTACAGGGAGATCTACGAGAGCCAGACCGCGGGATCCGGCGACTTTGACATAGTGTGAGGACCGGTTTATCCCGGAGCGCCGGGACAGGGACCGGAATGGAAGAAAATGAGTGAAAAGGTAAGAGAAGTAAAGATGGGCGGCCCCCGGGGAAGGATGTTGGGCCCCAGGCCCAAGCTCAAGGATCCCGGAGCCATAGTGAAGAGGCTGTTAAAGCTGGTATTGCAGCATTACAGCCTGAATCTGGTCCTGGTCTTTATCTGCACCATCGTGGCGGCCCTTGCAAATGTGCGGGGTACTCTGTTCCTGAGGACCCTTATCGACGACTATATCACCCCTCTGGCTGAAACCGCCGCAAATGGGGGGACTCCCGATTTTGCCCCGCTTCTGTCTGCCATAGGTTTTATTGCCGTCATATACGTCATCGGGGCGGCGGCTTCATTCCTGAACCAGGTCCTGATGGTGTTTGTGGGACAGGGGACCATGAGGAATATCAGGAAGATGATGTTCAGCCATATGCAGACCCTGCCCATCTCTTATTTCGACACCCATTCCCACGGAGACATCATGTCCATGTACACAAATGACGTGGACACTCTGAGGCAGACCATAGGAATGGCCATGCCGCAGCTCTTGAACAGCCTTGTGTCGGTCACCGCCACCTTCGTATCCATGCTGATGCTGGACGTGCCCCTCACCGTCCTCTCGTGCGTGATGGTGTTCCTGACCATGGTCCTGTCCACAAGGCTGGCGAAGGTCTCGTCAAGGTATTATGTGGCGCAGCAGTCGGACCTGGGCAGCCTGAACGGCTACATCGAGGAACATCTCTCCGGACAGAAGGTGGTCAAGGTGTTCTGCAGGGAGGAGGCCTGCATCTCCGAATTCCGCGAGAGGAATGACCGGCTGAGAGACAGCGCCAACAGGGGAAACAGATACGCAAACATGCTTGGCCCCATCACCATGCAGATGGGGAATGTGAGTTTTGCGGTGGTGGCAGTGGCAGGAGCCGCCCTTTCCATTAACGGTTTCACCGGACTCACCATAGGTACCCTGGTGTCCTTCATGACCCTGAACAAAAGCTTCAACATGCCTATTTCACAGATATCCACCCAGTTTAATTCGATAATCATGTCCCTTGCGGGAGCCGACAGGATCTTCAGGCTGATGGACGAAAAGCCGGAGACGGACGAGGGCTACGTGACCCTGGTGAACAGCAGGGAAGGGGAGGACGGGGAGTGCAGGGAATGCCCCGAACACACGGGACACTGGGCCTGGAAGCATCCTCACCAGTCCGATGGCACCGTCTCCTACGTGCCGCTGGCGGGCAAGGTGACCCTCGACGACGTGGACTTCGGTTACACCGACGACAGGATGGTCCTGCACAACATCAAAATGTACGCAAAGCCCGGGCAGAAGATAGCCTTCGTGGGCTCCACCGGCGCGGGGAAGACCACCATAACCAACCTCATCAACCGTTTCTACGACATTCAGGACGGGAAGATCAGATACGACGACATTAATATCAATAAGATCAAAAAAGCCGACCTCAGGCGCTCTCTGGGCATAGTCCTGCAGGATACCCACCTGTTCAGGGGGACGGTGATGGATAATATCCGGTTCGGAAAGCTGGACGCCACGGATGAGGAATGCATCGCCGCGGCGAGGCTTGCCAACGCCGACGGTTTTATCAGAAGACTGCCCCAGGGCTATGACACCCTGCTCAGCCACGACGGGGGAAATCTCTCCCAGGGCCAGAGACAGCTCCTGGCCATCGCCCGGGCGGCGGTGGCGGATCCTCCCGTGCTGATACTTGACGAGGCCACAAGCTCCATAGACACCCATACCGAGAGACTCGTTCAGGAGGGGATGGACAGGATCATGTCCGGACGCACCACCTTTGTCATTGCCCACAGGCTTTCCACCGTGAAGAACAGCGACTGCATAATGGTGCTTGAAAACGGACGGATCATCGAAAGAGGCACCCATGATGAACTGATAGCCGGTAAGGGGCGCTATTACCAGCTGTATACCGGAAACGCCATAGCTTCCTGAAAGGGGCGTATTTGTCGCCATGATACGTATAGACAGCACGGAACCGCGTTTGACATATGAGATTCACGCCATAGCGTCTTCATTCTATCCCGGGGAGGAAGTGAAGATAGTCACCCCCGAGAGCAACGTGAGAGACCGGGTACTCAGGGCTCTTTCCCCCACAGCATCCATAGACATAAATGAAAATGAAAGCTCTGTCAGGTTTGCTCCGGGTACGGCTCCCTACGCCGGAGGCCCCGGCTGGAAGGACAAAAGCCCGAAAGACGATATCAAGAGGTTTATCTACACTGCATTTTCCAAAGAGACGGGGACGACCCTGCCATGGGGCGTGCTTACAGGGGTAAGACCCGTAAAGCCTGCCCTTTCCATGCTGGAAGAGGGAAGGACCGGGGAAGAGATAGAGGATAAGTATATCTCGGAATATTATGTAAACCGAGACAAGGCCGCTCTTATTTATGATATTGCGGTGCGTGAACATGAGATTCTCGAAAAACTTATGTCACCCTACAGCCTGTACATAGGCATCCCATTCTGTCCCACCACCTGCATGTACTGTTCCTTTGCCTCATATCCCATAGGCGCCTACCGGGAGATGGTGGACGGTTATATCGACCGGGTCATAGAGGAACTTGAGGATATACCCGGTATCTTCGGAGATAACAGGCCCGATACGGTCTACATCGGGGGAGGGACTCCCACTTCCCTTTCGGCTGCCCAGCTCGACAGGCTCATGTCCGAGGTGGACAGGATCTTCGATACGGGATCCCTCCTGGAGTATACGGTTGAGGCGGGGAGGCCCGATACCGTTACAGAAGACCGTCTCACTGTCCTCAAAGAGCACGGTGTAAGCCGCATTTCCATCAATCCCCAGAGCATGAACGAAAAGACTCTGGGCTTCATCGGCAGAAGCCACAGCCCTGCGGATGTGGAGCGGGCTTTTCACCTGGCAAGGGAGCTCGGTTTTGACAATATAAACGCGGATATCATCCTGGGCCTTCCGGGAGAGGGAAGGGCGGAGGTCCTGAACACAATGGAAAAGATGGCGTCCCTTTCACCCGAATCCCTGACCGTTCACGCTCTTGCGGTGAAGAATGCCGCAAGGATGAGAAAGTGGATCGCGGAACACGGGGCGGATTCCACCGTCATAGAGGAAGGAGTCCCGGAGCTTGTGATGGAAAAGGCTGCCGGAATGGGGCTCAGCCCTTATTATCTTTACAGACAGAAACACATGACGGGGAACCTTGAAAATACAGGCTACGCCCGGGAGGGCAGATACGGGATATACAACGTGCTGATGATGGAAGAGAGACAATCCATAGCCGCTGCCGGAGCAGGCACCGTTTCAAAACGGGTGGGCCCCGGCAGGGACATAAAGCGTTCCGTCAATGTGAAGGAACTGAAAGAATATATGGACAGATATCAGGAAATGATAAGCCGCAGGAGGGAAGTATTTGCTCCCCTCAGGAATTAGCGGTATTGACTGACAGCTTTTCCGCGGCGTTCTGCGCCTCCACGTCGGAGGACATCCTGTTCATGGCGTCCACAACTTCCTTAGCCATGTCGGTGGAGTAGGGAGAAGCCTCTGAAAAGGCGTTTTCCAGCGCTTTTTCTGTATTCTCGGCCTTCCTTTCGGTGGCGTCCATCCTGGAGAGTTCTTTTGAATTCTCCTCGGCTTCCTTCATTCCCTCTTCGCGGGTCTGTTCTCTGGCTTCTATTTCTTTTTCGTAGGCATTCTGTGTGATCACACCGTCCCTGACCATCTGCTGAAGACGGCTCTCGCTGATGCCGGCAAAGGAATTGACGCTCTGGGCTTCGGCTTTCTCGGCGGCCTTCTCGGCTTCCTCACGCTGTTCCTCTCTGAGCTCCTCTCTCTTTTCCGCGCTTTCTTCGGCCTTTTCGTTCTGGAGCTCGATGGTCTCCTTCTCTTCCTCTTCAGCGTTTCCCGTCTTCATGAAGACGCCGTCGTCAAGGTTCCCTTTGGACTCGCTGCTGACGCGGACGGTATCGCCGTCATCGGACATATAGACCAGATCGCCGGGCTTTTTTTCGGGCTCGTTCTGAAGAGCCTCTTTTTCTTTTGCTTTCTGGGCGTCCTGAGCCTTCTCCTGGGTCTTTACGGCTTCCTTCTGAGCATCCGCTCTGGTCCTCTGGACTTCGCTCCTGTTCTGTATCTGGTTTGCGTTATTTACATTGTTCATCATATTTACGTTTGCCATTTCTGCCTCCTTTCGAAAGCTCCCTGACAGGGATGACTTTATATATCCTCCCGGGGTCTGAATGACGGCCCCTGAGTATCATCGGTGCTTTAACCTCATACCTTACTGTATTGTACAATATTTCGGCAGTGAAGGAAAGAGGGGAGAGGTCACATTTTGAAAAGGGTTCCGATGATCCCTCTTCCCAGAGACGCTCCCACGTTTCCTCCCAGGGTCTTTCCGAACTTGCCGAAGGATTTGCCGACGCTCTTTCCGACCTCGCGGCCCACCGTGCCGGCGACGGAGTTCCCCACGGACTTGGCTGCACGCTTCTTTGCGTTTGCGGCTTTCCGCTCTTCCATCTCCTGCTTCCTGAGGGCGGCGGCCTCCTCTTTCTCTCTGGCCTTCTGCGCGGCGGCTTCCTCCTTTGCCAGCCGCTTTTCCTCTTCAGCGGCTTCGGCTTCTTCCCGGGCCCTCTCCTCGGCCTCGATCCCCATTCTTTCCAGGAATTCGTAAGCGGAGTCGGGATCGACGGCGCTTTCATACTTGGAGTAGAGCAGGCTTTCCTTTATCAGGGTATCTCTCTCCTGATCTGTGATGCCGCCCATGCGGCTCTGTGGAGGCAGTATCATGGCCCTCTCCACTATGGTGGGAGTGCCGCTCTCGTCAAGCATGGACACCACGGCTTCTCCCGTGGCCAGTTCCTCAATGGCGGTCTCCGTATCGAAGGAAGGATTCTCCCTGTAGGACTGGGCTGCAGCCTTCACCGCCTTTCTGTCGGCGGGGGTGTAAGCCCTGAGAGCGTGCTGGATCTTATTTCCCAGCTGTGAAAGGACATCGTCCGGTATGTCCGCCGGAGACTGGGTTATGAAGTACACGCCGACTCCTTTGGAACGGACCAGCCGGACGATCTGGGTGATCTTTTCCAAAAGGGCCTTCGATGAGTTTTTGAACAGGAGGTGGGCTTCGTCGAAGAAGAATACGATCTTCGGACGGCTCAGATCCCCTACCTCCGGAAGGATCTCGTAGAGCTCCGAAAGCATCCAGAGGAGGAAGGTGGAGTAGAGGGTCCCGTCCGAAACCAGATCCCTGCAGTCGAGGATATTGATCACTCCCTTCCCGTCTCTCGCCGAGAGCCAGTCCCTTATGTTCAGAGCGGTCTCACCGAAGAACAGATCTCCCCCCTTTGTCTCAAGGGACGCCAGAGCGCGCAGGATGACTCCTATGGAGGCTTTGGAGATGTTTCCGTACTGCTGGGAATACTGGGCGGCGTTATCCCCCACGTAATTCAGCATGGATCTGAGATCCTTTGTATCCACCAGCAGGAGCCCCTCTTCGTCCGCGATCTTGAACACCACGGAGAGGATGTCCGACTGTATCTGGTTCAGCTCGAATATCCTTGACAGCAGGAGGGGTCCCATCTCGGAGATGGTGGTCCTGAGGGGGATCCCGCTTTTCTGGAAGATGTCAAAGTATTCCGAAGGGTAGGATCTGTAAGAAAATCCGGCTTCCGAGAGTCCGAATTTTGAGACTCTTTCCTCAACCTTCTCATTTGCCTCTCCCTGAAAAGCCATTCCGGAGAGGTCGCCTTTCACGTCGGCCAGAAATACCGGCACTCCCAGATCCGAAAAGCCTTCCGCCAGAATCTTCAGTGACACGGTCTTTCCGGTGCCGGTGGCGCCTGCGATCAGACCGTGCCTGTTGGCCATTCCCGGCAGCAGTACGATATCCTTTCCTGCCTCAGTCTTTCCTACGAGTATCTTTCCTTCGCTTACCATATGATCCTCCTCCGAGATTGATCGGGACGCTTCGAAACGGAGCGCCTCTAAAATGTGTCAACGCCGCAGAACGCCGTGAGATCCTGCTCCGGGAAATCCTGCAGAGCAGTCACAGAGACGGTGCCTCTCACCTTCCGTCCGGTAATGACAACGGATCGGGGCCCCTGACCGTCCATGCGGTACTTAGATCAAAGTATATATTGTCCCCCCGCGTAAATCAATGCCGCGGACATCTCTCCTCCGAACCGAAAGCCCGACGGTATTTCCGGATGGGACTGTCACCGGACCGCCTGTTCCCTTTGCGCAGGGCCGGTATCGGTCTGTCAGGAAGCGGCCTGCGTCTTCCTGCCCGGCGTAAACAGCAGCTTCAGTATTACCGGAGTCACTACCGAGGAAATGATGATCAGCAGTATCACCGCGGCAAAGTAGACCGAATCGATGACTCCCGCGTCAAGCCCCTTCTGGGCTACGATAAGAGCCACCTCGCCCCTGGTCATCATGCCCACTCCGATGATGAGCGAATCGGCCCAGCTGAAACGGCATATCTTTGCGGCCAGGCCGCAGCCTATCACCTTTGTGATAAGAGCCATCAGGATGAAGAGTACGCTGAACAGAATGATGGCCGGGGTCATTTTCGACAGGTTCGTCTTCAGGCCTATGCATGCGAAGAAGATGGGGGAGAATATCATATATCCGCTGATATCTATCTTCCTCTCCACGTACGAGGCGTCTTTTATGTTGCAGAGAACGATCCCCGCCACATAAGCGCCGGTGACGTCAGCAATGCCGAACCAGGTCTCCGCCGCATAGGACAGGAACAGGCAGAGAGCGAGGCTGTAGATGGGGATCCTCTGGGTATGAGGATTTCTTTCGTCCAGAAAGCACATGAGCTTATACAGTAAGAAACCCACTACGAGAGCGCAGACGAAAAACAGCGCTATCATGAGAAGCACCTTTCCGATGCTTCCGCTTCCCGTAGCCGCGCCCTGAACGCAGGTCAGTACTATGATGCCTATGACATCGTCTATCACCGCCGCACCCACGATGGCAGTTCCCACTTCGGTATTCAGTTTCCCCATTTCCTGAAGGGCGGCCACGGTGATGGAAACGCTGGTGGCTGTTATTATCGTGCCCATAAAAAGGGCACTGTAGAATCCGGGGTCTGGGGGCGCGGAAAAACCGTTGAACAGGAAGTAGACCAGCATGCCTCCTCCGAGAGGCACAATGACTCCGATGGTCGCTATCAGGAGAGCCTTCGGCCCCGATCTGATGAGCTCCTTCAGGTCGGTGCCGAGGCCTGCGGAAAACATGAGGAGAATGACTCCCAGTTCGGAAAAGACTTCGATGGTATCAGTTACCTGCACCACGTTCAGAAGAGCCGGCCCCAAAAGAAGGCCCGCTACGATCTCGCCCACGACCTGCGGCGCGCCCAGGCGCTTGGCCACAAGTCCCAGGGCCTTTGCCGACAGTATCAGGATAGCCAGATCGAGCAAAAATCGATAATCCATTGTTCTTGCCGCTCCTTTCTTTTTTTCAATGATATCATCAAACCCCGCAGAACCGCAACACCGGAGTCACTGCTCACAGCCGGTTTTGAGATGACGTTGAAACACTGACCGCGCCCGCTCCTGTTGTGAAAGATTCCCGTTTTTGCTATAATGAGGGCACCCGCAGCTGCATTGTTTTGCACGATTCACGGCGATCGTACAGGACTTGGATCGGACAGAGCGGTAATAACATGAAATAGGAACGCTGCCGTAAAGGTGAAGAAAAAATAAATAATGCCAAGTGAACTGTAAAGGAGTATAATTTAAATGTTGCGGTTTTTTTCGTGGAAGATCAGGAAAGGAATAATGTGATGCAATCGAGGACTCATACTTGCGGAGAATTGAGAGAACAGGACGCCGGGAAGGAGGTAACCCTCTGCGGATGGTACGAGAATCTGCGGAGAGTGTCCAAAAATCTGGGTTTTCTCGTGCTCAGGGATTTCTACGGGAAGACACAGCTGGTGATAGAGACGGAGGAGATGATGGATCTGGTATCCTCCGTAAATAAGGAATCCACCATTTCCGTAAAGGGGAAGGTCAGGGTCAGATCCGCCAAAAACCCCGAGATGGAGACCGGTGACATAGAGGTTGTGCCGGAAAGCCTGGAGATACTGGGGAAATGCTTCCATGAGAGCCTTCCCTTTGAGATCAATGCTTCGAAAGAGGCGGATGAGAATACAAGGCTTAAATACAGGTATCTGGATCTGAGGAATCCGGAGGTGAAGCAGAAGATGGTGCTGAGGAGCAGGATAGTGGCCGAACTCCGTAAGCGCATGACGGATCAGGGGTTCACGGAGATCACCACGCCCATACTCACCTGTTCTTCTCCTGAGGGAGCAAGAGACTATCTGGTCCCCTCCAGAAATCACCCCGGTAAATTCTACGCCCTTCCCCAGGCGCCTCAGCAGTTTAAGCAGATACTCATGGCGGGGGGATTCGACAGGTATTTCCAGATCGCGCCCTGCTTCAGGGATGAGGACGCGAGAGCGGACAGATCCCCGGGTGAATTTTACCAGCTGGATATGGAAATGGCCTTTGCCGATCAGGAGGATGTGTTCAGCGTCATCGAGCAGGTGATACCTCCGGTGTTCAGCGAATACGGGATTTACAAGCGGGCTTCGGAAGCCCCATTTGTGCGAATCCCGTATCTGGAAGCTCTGGAAAGATACGGTACGGACAAGCCCGATCTCAGGATAGACCTGGAGGTCAGGGACGTGACGGAATGCGTGAAGGGACTCGGCTTCCAGCCCTTCGATGACGCGGAGAAGGTGAAGGCCGTGAAAGCGGACGGCTATTCCGGTTCCAGAAAGGTCACGGACAGGATGTGCGCCGATATCGAGACCGAGTCGGGCGGAAAAGCCTATTGGGCAAGACTGCAGGCCGACGGCACTTTTGCGGGTGGAGTGGCAAAATTCCTTAACGAGGATCCGTCAAAGCTGGTATCGGCTCTTGAACTCAAAGCGGAGGATTTCGTGATGTTCTCCGCCGGCGACAGCCGGATGGCCGTAAAGACCGCAGGAGTGATGCGGAGAATGCTGGGCATGGCGGCGGAAGGGCATTTCGACAGGGAAAGGTATGATTTCTGCTGGATCGTGGACTTCCCCATGTATGAGATAGGGGAGGAATCCGGGGAGATAGAATTCTGCCATAATCCTTTCTCCATGCCGCAGGGAGGACTTGAAGCCCTTAAGACTCAGGATCCGCTTTCAGTTCTTGCCTGGCAGTACGATCTGGTGTGCAACGGTGTCGAGCTTTCCAGCGGCGCTGTCAGAAACCATGACCCCGAGATAATGATAAAGGCCTTTGAGATAGCCGGACTGAATGAAGAAAACGTAAAGAGCAAGTTCCCGGCCATGTACAGCGCCTTTACCTACGGAGCCCCGCCTCACGCGGGCATCGCTCCGGGAGTGGACCGGATGATAATGCTGATCACGGGGGACGAATCCATCAGGGAGGTAATCCCGTTCCCCATGAACAAGACCGCTCAGGACCTGATGATGGGAGCGCCTTCAGAGGTATCCGAAGCGCAGCTCATGGAAGATCATATAAAGGTGGTGCTGCCTGATGCTTAAACTGAAGCCTGTAACGGGCATGAGGGATATCATGCCCGGAGAAATGATAATAAGAGACTGGTGTACGGCGAAGATAAAGGAGACCTACAGGAAATACGGCTTTACTCCCATCGACACCCCTTCCGTGGAGAGCTACGAGAACCTTCACTCAAAGGAGGGGGGAGACAACGAGAAGCTGATCTTCGGCATCCTGAAAAGGGGAGAAAAATTAAACCTTTCGGAGGCAAAGACCGAGGCCGATGTGTCCGATTCCGGGCTCCGCTACGACCTGACGGTGCCTCTGGTAAGGTATTATTCCTGTCACAGGGAGGAACTGCCTTCACCCTTCAAGGCGCTTCAGATAGGAAACGTGTGGAGAGCCGACAGACCCCAGCGGGGCAGGTTCCGCCAGTTCACCCAGTGCGACATAGATATACTCGGCGATCCCACAAACTTTGCGGAGACGGAGCTCATACTCGCCACCTCGGAAGCCCTTTGCAATCTCGGATTGTCAGGGTTTTCCGTGAGGATCAACGACAGAAGGCTTTTGAAAGCCACGGCTCTCTGGGCGGGATTTCCGGAGGAGTCCCTGGAACAGGTCTTTATTACCCTTGACAAGATGGACAAGGCGGGAGAGGAGAACATCCCCGGAATGCTGGAGGAAGAGGGCTTTGACAGGAACGCTGCGGACAAATGGATGAAGCTGTATTCGGATGCCCGTTCGGACAGCGATCCTCTGGGGCTGATCGAGAGAGAGACGGGGGATCTCGGGAAGGACGCCGGGATCGAAAACCTGAGGGAAATAATGGATTGCGTTAAGGCGGCCGGGACCGGGTCGTTTATCCTGGACTTTGATCTCTCGCTGGTGAGAGGGATGTCCTATTATACGGGGACCATTTTTGAGATCGCCATGCCTGAATACGGCGGCTCCTGCGGCGGCGGCGGAAGATACGACGAGATGGTGAGCCGTTTTTCGGGGCAGAGCGTTCCCGCCTGCGGTTTTTCCATCGGATTTGAGAGGATCATAATGCTCCTCATGGAGAAGGGTTTCAGGGTGCCCGGCAGCGGGACGCATGAAGCCTGGCTGATAGAAAAGGGAATCTCCCCCGAAAGGCTGTCGGAGATCATGAAGGAAGCCGCCGTGAAGCGCTCGGAAGGCTGCACCGTGCTCACAACGGTCATGAAGAAAAATAAAAAATTCCAGAAGGAACAGCTTTCGGCCCTGGGATACGAAGAGATAAGGGAGATATTCAGGGACAGATGACCAACTGAAGAAGCTGTTACCCCGGACCGTCGATATCTGCGGAGACTTATCACAAAAGGAGAGAGAACATGCCTGATCTTGACCATCTGGCAAGGACATTTGCAACTGAAAGAAATAATGAAAATTTTAACGCTCTGATGACTGTGATGGAGAGGGCGCTGGTGTTCGTGCCCGCTCTCAGACCGGAGGGTCTCACCGACGAAGAGATCGCGGAGGCGAAAAAGGGAAAGAATATCCCCATAAAGAACGGATCCAAGCTTTCTCCTCTGGTGCTGGTGAAGTCCGACGGGACCAAGGCAATGCCGGTATTCACGTCGAAGGCCTCCATCCCTCCGGATAAGGCCAAGATGTCCCCGGTCCTTTTGAACATTCCCTTTGAAGCCTGCGTTGACATGGCGGTAAAGCACCCTGACAACATGATGGAGCTTGTGATCAATCCCTTTACCGACGCAATAGGGCTTAACCGCAAATTTATAGAGATCCAGTCACAGAGATATGAAAACCTGAAAAAGCAGAGACAGGCCGCTCAGAATCCCACGCCTGAGCAGATATTTGCCGGACTTCACGTGAAGGTTGGGATGGACATCCTGCCGAGATCGCTCTTTGCGGATCCGGAGGGGACCATGAGCAGGATCAAAGCCGAGAAGAACAGGGCTCTTCACCGCATGTATCTGGAGGCCGCGGGAAAGGGAAGGGGGATACCCTACGGAGAAGACGATTTTTCCGTGATGTCCCTGTCCATAACCGATGATCTTGAGATCACCAGGATAGATCTGCCTGAAAAGCACCAGCTCATCGGCTGTCCCGTGAGCCTGTTCATCACTGTGAAGGATGGATCCGAGATCGGATATTATGTGATACAGAAGGCAGAAGGGAAAAAGGTGATCGCGCAGGTCGACTCAGGCCTGAACAGGACTGTTATAGAGGACGCGCCCGAAAACGGAACGGAGCTTGAGACCATCATGTCTCTGGCGCTTCCCCAGTAAGCCCTTAGGACCCGCAGGCTGCGGGTGTATCGCAGACATAAGCCGTAACTCTGAAACAGGCTGTGCATCGGGGGGGTGAAAATGGCGGAAAAGCAGAAAAAACGAATACCCATACGCAGAAGGATCCGCTCCGGGTTTCTGATCCCTGCCGTGATCGCTATCGTTGCTGCAAGCGTGATAAGCGCCGTATGCATGCGCATTATAAAGAACGAGACCGAGAGAGTCCTAACTGAAAGCCTTGAGGATAATATCACCGATCTGGTGGATCAGAAGGCTTCCATGACCGATCTGGAACTCGAGCATTACGAGAATTATATCAAACTCGTTTCGGAACATATTTCCGAAATGTATCAGAAAAGGGATGAACTGGTCAAAACCGGTCATTATCTGCCCCCGCCTCTTTATTCCACTCCCGAAGGTGCCTACGCGCTCACCGGCGGTATCAGGTCGAGAGATTATCTCGTGAACAACAGGCCCGCCGGGGCGGCTGAAGAGGACATGTACTTTTTCAGTCACATCGACGATATCTGGGCTCCCATAGCCCTTGAGAACCAGAAACTGATCTCAACCATATATCTTGGGGCCAAAAGCGGGTTCATGGCCTCCTACGACAGATATTCCCGCCTTTCCGCGGTTCCCGAGGATGATTATTTTGTTTACGATTACGGCGAATCCGAATGGTACCAAAGGGGACTCAATGAGGACGGCCCGTTTTTCACCGGAGTATATAATGATTCCCAGGGGCGGGGACTCGCCATCACCATCGCCTCTCCCTATCGCGATCAGAATGGTGTGGTGCAGGGCGTGGAAGCGGCGGATTTTGAAATAAACGCTCTGTATGACAATCTGATCTCCATAGACATTGGGGAGGAGGGCCTGTCCTTCGCCATCGGTTCCGACGGAAAGATCATATCCCCGTACTCCGACAGAAACACAAAGGATATAAGCGATTATCTGACCGAAGAAGAGATCGCCCTTGTGACCGGGGGCTCAAAAGGACTTCTGGAAAAGGACGACGCTTTCTATGTGTACGCTCCTATCGAGCGGGTGGGCTGGACGCTGTGCGTTTACGTCCCCAAGGCTGTCGTCCTCCGGAATGTGAGCGACATGGACCGGACCATTTCCTATTCGATCCTTCTGCTCGCTCTGGGCGCCTCCCTGATCGTTTTCATAGTGAGCATAGCGGCCAACATGGTGACCGATTCCATCAGCCAGCCCATGGAGCTTCTTAAGAAGGATATGGATATCATTGCCGAAGGGGGCCTGGATCACAGATCCGTTCCCATGAGGAATGATGAGATCGGAGACATGTCGCTGGAACTGAACGCCATGGTCGATCATCTGAGGACCACTATGGCGGATCTTGCGGAAAGCCGTCAGCAGATGGAAGACGCAAATATAGAGCTCCAGCATGCGGCCCGCATGAAGACGGATTTCCTTGCAAATATGTCCCATGAGATACGAACTCCCATGAACGCCGTCATAGGGCTGGCGGAGATAGCGCTGAGGGAGGAGCTCCCCGCAGCCGCTTCCGATGCATTGATACAGATCCAGAAGTCGGGGAGAAATCTGCTGAACATAATCAATGACATCCTGGATTATTCCAAGATCGAGTCCGGAAAAATGGAGATAATCCCCGAAACCTATGAACCCGTAAGCGAACTGAACGATCTTTCCAATATCCTTTCCACAAGGGTGGGAAATAAGGACATAGAACTGTTCGTCACCTGTGATGCGAACACTCCCCACGCACTGTACGGAGACGCCATGCGCATCAGACAGGTGCTCATCAATCTCGCCAACAACGCCATCAAATTTACCGATGAGGGAAGCGTGAACGTGAGTCTGAGCTGCGAGGATATCGGAAACGACAAGGTCATACTTACTTACCATATCAAGGATACGGGCAGAGGCATAAAGCCGGAGGACAAAGAAAAACTGTTCTCCAGCTTTACCCAGGTGGATTCCAGGAGGAACCGCACGGTGGAGGGCACCGGACTGGGGCTTGCCATTTCCCAAAGACTTGTAAAGGCCATGGGCGGAGATATCGGATTTGACAGTATTTACGGCGTGGGTTCGGATTTCTGGTTCACCATTCCCCAGGAGGTGATCAAAAAGGAGAGCGACCTGGTGGTGACAAATGCGGACAAAAAGCGGGCCGTGATCTTCGACAACGGGGAGAGCAGGCTCGCATGCTACAAGGAAGAGATGAAGAAACTGAAGGTCGAGATGGTGACTATCGAAAGCTTTGATGATTATTCACCTTCTGACAGGAAGGATTACCTTTTCACCGAGTACGGCCGTTATAACGAGACAATGAAGGTGTTTTTAAAACTGCACCCGGAGGTCTGCGGATCCATACTCGTGGATTACAACTCGGATTTTAAGCCTGAACCCGTGAACCTTCGCACCATGAGGAGACCCGTTTCCACCCTCGGGATAGTGAGGGCCCTGAACGACAATTCGGAGACGGGCAGAAGGGAAGAGGGCGAGGATGTATTCAGCATCGGATTCACCGCCCCCGATGCGAAGATACTTGTGGTGGATGACAATGAGATCAACAACATCGTGACGGAGGGGCTTCTGGCCCCCATCCATCTGCAGATAGACTGCGTGCTGAGCGGGCAGGCGGCAATAGAAAAGGTGAGCGCGGAGCATTACGATATCGTGTTCATGGATCATATGATGCCCGGACTGGACGGAGTGGATACCACGAAGATAATAAGGGAACTCCTTCCGGACAAAAAGGATCTGGTGATCATCGCCCTGTCAGCCAATGTGATGGAAAGCGCAAGACAGACCTTCCTTGAGGCGGGGATGAACGATTTTGTGGCAAAGCCCGTCGAGATCAGGGAGATAGTCACGAAGCTTAAAAAATGGCTTCCCCCGGAAAAGATCATCAAGGGAAGCGTGGATGACACCTCATTTACACAGGAGGTCGAGTCCCCGGTGCTGGATTACTCCGGACTCGACAGCAATTCCGCCATCAAGGCCATGGGGTCGTCGTCCCTGTATCTGAAGATAGTGGAGGAGTACTACAGGTCCGGGGAGGAAAAGCGCTCTTCCATTCTGAAGGCTTACGAAGACGGCGATATCAAGGACTTCACTATAAAAGTCCACGCCCTTAAGAGCAGTTCCAGGCAGATAGGGGCGTATGAACTCGGGGACATGGCTGAGGAACTGGAAAAAGCCGGAAACGCCGGAGACACGGTACGGATCGGGGAAAGACTCGGGGCCGCCATGGACCGTTTCGGGGCTCTCCTGAACGACCTCTCCGGATTCTACGGGGACGACACATCAGACGAAGAAAAGCCTCCGATTACGGGAGAGGTCCTGAAGGAACAGTTTGAGAAACTGAATGAAGCCTGTGAGAACCTTGATATGGACGCCATGGAGGAAGCGGGCGAAATACTGAAAAAGTATTCCTGGCCCGACAGCATAAAGGAAGATATGGGGAAACTCATACACGCCATCGACAGCGTGGATTCTGAAGCCTGTGAGGAACTGATGGGAAAGATCAGCCTGTGAGGAGGTCTTTATTTGTCTGAGGCCGGAGGGGCGCTTTCCTTTTCGGGCAGTGTGATAAGGACTATCTGGATACGGTTCTGCTTTACTCCCTGTGCCTCGAGGATGGTCCCGTCGTCCAGGGTTATCTTTTCCCGGTCTCTGGGTATCCTTTCCAGCTTTTCTATCATGAGCCCGCCTACCGAATCGTAGTCTTCCGAATCGAAGTCCGTGCCCAGGTTATCATTTACGTCGTCAAGCTTCATGTTTCCCTGTACCGCGTATTTATTTTCGTTGATCTGCTGGATCAGATCGTTTTCGTCCTCATCGTATTCGTCCCTGATGTCGCCGACGATCTCTTCGACCAGATCTTCCATGGTGATCATTCCCACGGTCCCGCCGTACTCCGACTGGACGAAGGCAACGCTCTCGGTCCTGCGCCTGAGCTCGCGCATGAGATCCGAGGTCTTTTTGTATTCATAAGTGTAATAAGCGGGTCTCATGATGCTGCGGATGGAGAAACGGTCGCTTTTCTCCACGTAGATGAAATCCTTTATGTTCACGATGCCTATCATGTTGTCCGGGTTGTCCTCCTCATAAACAGGGAGGCGGGTAAACATGTTTTCCCTGAAGACCTCCATCACTTCCTCGTAGCCCGAATCGGAGGAAACGGTCGTCATGTCGATCCTGGGGATCATGATATCCTTGGCCACGGCGTCGGAGAAGTCAAAGACGTTATTGATCATCTTTCTCTCGCCTTCCTCTATGGCGCCGCCCTCGTGCCCAACATCCACGTACGTCCTGAGTTCGTCTTCGGTTATCACGTCGCTGCCCTTGTCGTACGGGATGTTCATGGCTTTCATTATGCCTCTTGCGATGAAGTTCACGGCGAATACAAGAGGCGACAGGACTACCATGAGAAATTCTATGGCTTTGCCGTATGAAAGAGCCAGCTTTTCACTGGAGGAGGTGCCGCGGTTTTTCGGCACTATCTCGCCGAAGATGATTATGATGAAGGTGAGGATGGCTGTGGCTATGGACACTCCCGCATTTCCGAAGAGCTCCATGGCCAGGGTGGCGGAGAGAGCGGTGGCGGAGAGGTTCACGATATTATTGCCCACAAGGATGGTCCCCAGCATTTTTCTGTAGTGGGTGAGGATCCGAAGAACCCTGGCCGCAGCTTTGTCGCCGTCCTCCGCCATGGTCCTGAGCTTCACTTTATTTGCGGTGGTGAAGGCGGATTCGGCTGACGAAAAAAAGCCCGAAAGCATGATAAGCGCCAGGAGAATGCCTCCTTCAAGTATTATGGTCTGAGTGTTCATGATGTTTTCTTTCTCATTTCCGGTCGATCGACCATGGTCCGGTCATCGTACCTTTATGGCCCGGGCCTGCGGACGCCGTATCTCTTTTCATGCCTGATCGGGGATACGCCGTATTTCTTCCGGCGCCTGATCGGAGGCCCGTCGTACACGCCCCGGTCCTGAGCGGAGGCCGGTCGTACACGCCCCGGTCCTGAGCGGGGGACCATCGTACACGTCTCGGTCCTGAACGGAGGTCGGTCGTATCCGTTCTGTGCCTGAACGGAGTTCTGCCGTATCCCTTCCTATGCCTGAACGGAGGTCGGTCGTACACGCCCCGGTCATGAGCGGAGGACCATCGTACACGTCTCGATCCCGAGCGAAGGCCCGCAGTATCCCTCCGGATCCGGACCAAATTGTTCATGGTGATATCTTTCGGCTCATTGTAGCATATATTGACTGCCTATGGAAATCTGCATCACTATACCTGCTCCCTTGTCGGCTTTATTTGCTTCCGCGTTCCTTCACGATCTGTCGGCTTCATTGCTTTTGCTCCTACCTGCCGATCCATGCGATAATCTCCACCCGCAAGTATGCCCCTTGACTTCGCTCCCGCTCCCATGCCGGAGCGAAATGTCAACAACTGATATATCGTGCCTAAGGCAATTTACACCAATTTTAGGAATTAACAGTTTCATTTCGCCGCTGATATGCGCTTGCGGCATTTTTCGACGAAGTGAATTTTTTTTTCGTCGTTATTGCCTTCCAGCCAAATTAGGCGGCGAAAAATACCTCGGCCGCAGGCCGAGGGCTCTCTGCTTTTTCGTCGAAAATACGCATTTTAGGGATAAATCGACGATAAGTTCGTCGATTTACCCTTGAATGACTCGATTTCGACGAAATATCCCGACAGTGGTAGCATCAGACCTTGTTCAATTTCGCCGCTGATATGCGTTTGCGGCATTTTTCGGCGAAAAAAAATAAGCGGTCGTCGCTGATATGCGCTTGCGGCATTTTTCGGCGAAAAAAAATAAGCGGTCGTCGCTGATATGCGCTTGCGGCATTTTTCGACGAAAACAGCGAGGCGAGGGCGAGTTTTTGCGCAGCCCGGTTCAATATGGAACTCTTCCGTATGCCGGGACGATTTATCGTCCCGAATCGGCAGGACCTGCGCGGAAAGGCCGTCCCGGTCCTGTTTTGCCAGGGAAGTGATTCGGAGATCTATGATCCCGCGGCATATTTCCCTTAAACGCGAGTGTCTGCTATAATGAAACAGACTATCGTGAGTCAGATTTAGTGGAACTGAAGGATTTGTGAATGAGTCATCATTTGGGAGGCATTGATTTAAGTAATGTATCATGATCTTTGGGGAGCGCTGTCGGCCGGATTTCTTTTGGACCTGCTGTTCGGAAGTCCGGAGTTTCTGAATCTTCCGGAAAAATGGATCAGGAAACTCCTTTCAGTCCTTGAAAGCAGGTTGTATAAGGACGACGATGATGAAAAAAAGAAATCGCTCCGAGGCCTGCAGGCAATGGGGGCGTTGATCGCATCGGTGGTGCTTATAGTGGCGGCGGTTCTCCTGGTGACATATTATGTAAACCGATGGCTTTTCATTGCGGTGGAAAGCGTCATGTTCTGGGGGATCCTGTCCGTGGGAAGACCGGGCAGGGCAGGGATCAGTATCTACCGCGCCCTTAAGGACGACAATACCGAGGATGCGAGAGCTCTTTTTGAAGCAATGTCAGGACAGGAATGCTTTGGGCTTGACCGGAAGCGTATCATCTCGGGAACTGCAACTTATCTCTCCGCAAATACGGCCCTGGGCGCAGCTGCTCCGCTGTTCTGGATGGCAGTCGGGGGACCGGCGGCCGGGTGGCTGGTTAAAACGCTTTCTATCCTGGACCGGATCGCCATGAGAGACAGGGAGAGGTATCAAGTCTTTGGGAAAACCTGGGCTGTATTTTATGATGTTGTATATTACGTGCCGGTGAGACTTGCGGTACTGGTCATGGTGGCGGTTTCCGGATTTACTGGGCTTGATATAAAAGGCGCCGTAAAGATCTACAGAAGAGATCGGAAGAAGGGGGAGAGGATAAACAGCTGCCGGTGTGAAAGTGTATGCGCAGGCGCTCTTGGAATAAAGCTCATGGGACCGTCACGCTATGGGGATGTGATCATAGAGAGCCCCTTCGTCGGAGACTCTTTGAGAATCCCCGAAAATAAAGACATCAAACAATCAAGGGGACTTATGCTGGAAACGGCCTTCATCCTGTATCTGATCTTTTCTCTCTGCCTGTTCATTATCAGCAGATCGTAGATTATGTTAACCGTAGTAGTCGGCAAATGAAGGGAATACATGTGCCCACAAAGCACTGTTGCTTTTGCAAAATATAGTTATGTAAATCAATAATGACTTATAATTCTCCAAATGCCGACAAAATGTAGTGATTCTAGTGTTTTTTGCTTTCGAGAAATAATATTATGTAAACAAAAAATGCACCCGTTAAATCGGACACCGGTATTTAGGCCATTCCCGTTTTTCGGACAGTACCTTAGTGGTGAAACTCCATCCGGTGCAGCGCCGGCTCATTGCCGGATCGAGCCGGGGAATTCCTGCTCGATTTTTTGGCACAACCGATAAAATTGCTGATTTCGCCAAATCTATCGGGTCGAGCCGCCGCCTGAGCCGGCTGTCCACCCGATAAAACTGAGCATTTCGTCAGATTTATCGGGTCGAGCCGTTGCTCTGGCCCGCCTTCCACCCGATAAAACCGCGAATTTCGTCAAATTTATCGGGTCGAGCCGTTGCTCTGGCCCGCCGTCCACCCGATAAAACTGCACATTTCGTCAAATTTATCGGGTCGAGCTGTCGCTCTGACCCGCCGTCCACCCGATAAAATCACGTATTTCGCCAAATATATCGGGTCGGGCCGCCTTCGCTGCGCTCTTCCTTACTGAGACGTCCTGACGAGGGGCGATGATAGGAAGGAGTACTCCCACAATGACCTCTCCCAATGGGATTTGTTGAAGTTGTCAACGGAGGAGTACTTTCCGGCATTCAAAATCCAAGGCGGAATAGGGAACGATTACTTGTCATATATAATATTATGTCAACCTATATTAATGCGCTGTCTTTAAATTTTTTAATCGATATGGGTACTGTTGCTATTAATTGATATGTTATGTAAATTAAAATAGAATAATACCTTAAATATAAGTAAGTTAGACGCTGTTTAATAGAAATTATGTAAACTAAAGTATTATAAACCCTTGAATATAAACTTCAAAAGGGAATATGAGCTGAAGTTTATTACGTTATGTAAACTAATATATTCACAGCACTATAAATATACATATTATTATGGGGGTAATTACGATTTATAGATACTGTTATGTAAATTATAAGTACAGTATACTCCGTAAATATCAAAAGCTGATAGGGTGGAATTTCTGTGATGATTATGTTATGTAAATTAATATATTGACTGTTTATTTAATTATTGGGAGAGAACATGGTGATTCTACTGTATGTGAGTAATATTATGTAAATCATACTTTCGTAATATATTTAAATACGAAAGAAGAAATGATTGATAAAGACTAATTATGTAAACTGAATTGGTATTATGATCTTGCAGGCAAGAAATCTTTACATAGTACAAGAATAGTTATGTAAACAATCCTATCAATCTGGTTTGAAATATTAAGGATTAACAAGATATTCATTATGTATTTGATGTAGTTATGTAAACTTTTTTGCTCGTTGTGCCTGAGCAGTCAGCAGCAGGGAGTCTTTACGGATTCAATTCTACACTTATGTAAACTATAATGGAAATCTCACAGACATTCTGTAAAATAATTATCAAAATGCAAAAAAATTATGTAAACAATTTTCTTCAGTTGCTTACAATGCACAGACGATTGTGCTATTATCATCAAGGATTGATTTTTTAATTATAACAATATGTGGGATGAATGGTTGAACAGGACAGATATGGACTATTCTGATGATAAAAGATCTGGAACCGGCCGGGAACGCAGTGTGTCCGGGGAATATCGCCATGCCGGACGAACTGCGAAAAAAAGAGGAGCAGGGGAGCCCGGGCAGGCAGGTAGAACCTCGAAAGATAGAGAAATTGCCGAACGCCGTGAACACAGAGAGCGTGTCCAAAATCCCGAAAGCGAAAGGCCTGCAGCCCGCGGTGAAAGAAGGGACCGCGGCCGGTATCCTGAAGATGGAAGAACTGCCGAACGCCGTGAACACAGAGAGCGTGTCCAAAATCCCGAAAGCGGAAGGCCTACAGCCCGCGGTGAAAGAAGGGACCGCGGCCAATACCTCGAAGACGGAAGATCCCGACACTATCGCAGATACAGAGAGTCCGAAAGATACGGGGATGATGAATACAGACCCCGGAGAAACGCGCGCAGAAGGCGTAAAAGAGCCGGGGGGAGCCGCCTGTGGATCCCTCTTCTGGTGACGGTTCTTTGTTTCGCATGCGTTTTGGCTTTCTTTCTTCACTCCGGACATTCTGGTAAAAGCAAGACCGACAGTTCACCCGCCTGGGAGGATATCGGCGAGGGAGGCGGCCTGCTTTCGGGCCGCGACGGCATGCAGGAATCTCCCGCTGACGGTGGAAGCGCCTCTCTTCTGAACGATGGGAAGGTCGAAGCCGGTGGGGATCCGGGAGACGGAAGCGGAGGCGGATCCTCCGGCGCGCCGGGAGATGGGGATAAGCAGGAGCTTTCGGATAAGACTGAGGATGAAGGAACTCCGGAGGACTCCGGGAACTCGGAAGCTGTCCCAATAGCCGTTGAGGATCTCGCCGCAGCAAGGGTCTCTTCGGGGGAAATAACACTCTCCTGGCCCGATGATCACGACGAAAGGGCGGGGGAGTATATAGTGATGAGGAAACCGGCCGCCGCAGCCGACTCTGAATGGCGGGAAGTAGGCAGACTGTCTTCGGACGGAAAGGCCGGGAACGGCAGGGATTCTTTCAGCGATAAACTCACAAGCCCTGCGCCCCAGCAGTATCTTTACCGGGTTGATATGGAGATGTCCGGTGAAAACGGTTACACGGCTTCTGAAGGAGACGAGGTCCTCCGTAGCAACGTCCTTATCTGTCTGGATCCCGGGCATTATTCAGGGAAAAATGCGGTAAATACTCCCGACTCCTACGGTTATGAGGAAAACATCGCAACCCTAGGGACCGGCATCAGGCTTCGGGATCTGTTGGAAGAGAAGTACGGGATAGCGTCGGTCATGACCAGGGATTCGGAGCACATCAGCATCGGCGGTTTTTCCGATAAGAATCTGGATTCCTCGCACATAAGCCTTCGGGGCAAAAGCGCCGCGGGCAGCGATTATTTCATTTCCCTTCACACGAATTCAAACAGGGACAATATAAACGGTTATCCCACCTTCAACCAGCCTATAGCCATAAATAAACCCATAGTCCTGGTGAGTCTTTATTCTCTCGGAAATGAGACCGCGATCTCCATTGCAAATGCCATTGGCACAAATCTGAGCCGGTTATACGAGAAAGAAGGTCTGAGCACCGTCTCCGGGTTTGATACCGCAGCGCCAAACGCCGCAAAAGAGTGGAGCATGGACTATAACGACGGTCTGAACATGAGAGGGGCTGTATGCGTCCGTCACGGAGAAAATGGGGAGTATTACGGCGTGCTGAGGGGAGCGACCGAGGCCGGGGTTCCGGGGCTCATCGTTGAGCACGGACACCACACCACAACCGAGATACGGAGGGCCGCAATGGAGGGAGACCTCCTTTCCGAGTGGGCTTCCGCAGACGCGGCGGGTATCGCGGCGGGCCTGGGCTTTGTCGCGGCAGAATAAAACCGCATGCGCCGGCAAATGACGCGGCGGGTATCGTGGCGGGCCCGGATTTTGTCGACGCCGAATGAAACCGAAAAAACTCCGGATGATCGGGATTGCGATCATCCGGAGTTCAGCTTTTCGGATAAATGATATATGTGCCGGGGTTCCGGGGGTGTCCGGCGTGATCCGGTCAACTGCCTGTTTTACGTGTGAACGCGACAGGGATCAGCGCTTCAAATCCCGCAATATCTCAAGCATGGAATCGGAGGTCGTGATCACCTTTGAGTTGGCCTGGAAGCCTCTCTGGGTGGTGATCATATCCGTAAATTCCTCGGATATCTCCACGTTTGACATTTCGAGGTAGCCGCTCCGTATGGAGCCTCCGCTCGCCGTGATGTCTTCGCCTGTTCCGTCAAACTCTCCTGAGTTCAGTGAAGGGACGTAGAGGTTGTCTCCGGCTTTTTCAAGACCCGCGGGATTCTTGAACCGGGCAGTTGCTATCTGTCCCAGGATCTTTTTTTCTCCGTTGGTGTAATTTGCGGTGATGATCCCTGATGTGGAGATGGAAAGTCCCGACATTGCGCCTTTGGCTCTTCCCGCTCCGTTGCCCTCGGCGTCTCCGCCGTAGCCCGCCACGGTGGATATTCCGTCGTTGCTGAGCATGGTCACATCCCTGAAATCTATCCTGAGAGAATTACCGCTGCCCAGAGTGGCGCCGCCGGGCAGGGACAGGCCGGCGAAGTTCACTGTGGCTCCGGTGGTCCCGGAAGAACCGATGTACTGGAACTTGCCGTTTGAGGTGTCAAAACTGAGTACCGTGTAATCGGAGTTCCCGCCCATGGAGGAGGGGTCGATCTTGGCGATCTCCTTCCCGTCGCCGTCCAGAAGCTTCCAGTCGTGGGCGGCGAAGAATCCCTGATTTGCGGAGCGTCCGTCGGAAGGATCGTAGGATTCGAGATTGCTTATGCTGAATACCACCGAATATCTGTCGCCGTTGCTGGCGTAGAGCGGGACCGATACGGTCTTGCCGGCTTTGTTTGCCAGGTTTGAGTCCGTGCGGTCGACCATTCCCGTTATCCTTCCAGAAGCGGTTGCCTGAGCATCGCTGGTGAGGTTTTCCGGCTTCATTATCTGAAGGTTCTGTACGGCTCCCTTTGCAACCTCGCCTCCGTTGGCTACCCATCCCTGAACCAGATAGCCGTTGGCGTTCATGACGAGATTTCCGGCGCTGTCGATATTGAAGGAGCCGTCTCTGGTGAAGAAGCGCTGATTGCCGTTATTCACAATGAAGAAATTGTCGCCGTTGATCATCAGATCGAAGGGGTTGTTCGTCATCTGGGCGGAACCCTGCTTCGTGATGGCGGCCGTAATGCTGCCGGTCATCGTTCCGAGACCGATCTGCCGGGCGTTTGTGCCGCCTTTAACGGCGTTCGCCCCGGTGGAAGACTGTACCTTCTGGTACAGCAGATCCGTGAATGACATGGATTGTGTCTTGTAGGCTGTGGTGTTGACATTGGCGATGTTGTTGCCGATGACATCCATCCTGGTCTGATGGGTACGCAGTCCGGCCACGCCGGAATAAAGAGATCGCATCATAACTGGTATCTGCCCTCCGTATAATATGACTTTTCATATTTATCGGAATATTTTGGTGATAATTAACCCCTGCCTCCCTTACCTTGCCAATAAAATCAATATATGGTATGATTACGCCGTTATGAGAGCAATAAAGTGTGCCGTAGCATACCTGCTTATGACAGTTCTGATCTGCGGGTCTTTCGTTTCCTATGCCCGGGAGGGCGCGGAGTCTGACGGACCGGCTTATTCGCTGACTTTTGATGATTCCCTGTCCGCAAATGTGTTCCGACCCGTTATTTCCTACTTTGAGGGGAATGGTCTACCCGACAGACAGAGAGAACTCTGGATCGAGGACGGCCTGACCCTGGATGAGGTCGTTTCACTTCTTCCCGAAGAGATACCGGCTGTCATGACTGACGGAGAACAGGTGATGATCCCCGTAGAATGGGAATCCGACGTGGAGTACGACCCTGAGGCAAATCATTTCTATATGTTCACGGCGCTGTGGGATACGGAGACGTACGGCGATGCGCCGGCTCCTGGCAAGAGGATCCCCCACATCTTTGTGATAATCGACCGGGAAGAGGAGGATTACACTCCCTACGCCGCCGGAGGAAGCGCTACGGGAAATGAGAAGGCGTGCTTTGATTACTTCGTGGAAACCATGAAGCTTTCCCCTGCGGCGGCCTGCGGCATACTTGCCAATATCCGTGCAGAATCCAACTTTAATACCGGCGCCGTCGGTGATCAGGGAACCAGCTACGGGATCTGCCAGTGGCATAATTCCCGCTGGACCGCCCTCAACAGTTTTTGCGAGAAGAACCAACTGGATCCCTCTTCCCTGGAGGGACAGCTCAGGTATCTGCGCCATGAGCTGGAGACCGGATATAAAAAGAAAGTGCTGGATCCCATCCGGAGCTATGACGATTCCGCCCAGGGAGCCTATGATTCCGCCTATTGCTTCTGCGTTTACTTTGAGGTGCCTGCCAACAAGGAGATCAGAGGCGATTCAAGAGGCGTCTACGCAAGGGACGTCTATTGGCCGAAATACGGCGGCTACGGAGTTAAGACCACCCGGACGGTCTCGCTGAAGCAGGTCAGGAAGGCAAATATCTTTCTGAGTGATGCGAAAGCCCTTTATGACGTGGAAAGTCCCGCGGAAGTCAGGGATGTGAGCGCCGTATATGACGGCGAGGCCGGTTTCGCTGTTTCGTCCTGGGACCCCGAGAGCGGGCTTCTCACCCTGTCGGCCGACAGGCTCTGGGCCGGAAATCTGTCCTCATTTACAAAGAAGGTCAGGCTCAGATTCGAATTTGAGGATGAAAATAACCTCCCTGTGGAGAAGACCGTTACCGTGGGCACCGCTTCAAAAGCGCCGGTGAGCCTTAAGGCGGGTAAGGCGGTGATCTACGAGGGGTGGTCCGCGCTTGTGTCCCTGTACGAGAAGAACACCGGCAACGCGTTTGATATCTCGGGCGATGATATATCCGTGTTCCCTTCAAAGCCCGGCCTGACCGTGGAAAAGTCGGATGACAGGCTCCTCCTCACCATCGGGAAGGGCGAGAAGAAGTGGAGCGGCAAACTGAATGTCATAGGATCCGGCTGGACGAAGCCGGTACAGGTCTCCCTCACCGTGAAGAGGGCCGTGATCCCCAAGAAGCCGCTTCTGGATGCCGGATCCGTCACTCTTTATTCGGCCGCCCGGGAAGATACCGGGATAGTGAGGGTGATCACCCCCGGTGATATCTCCGGTCTCAGGGTGTCCGGGACAAACAGGAGATCTTCGGAGGCCATTAATGACGGGCTGATCGGCTTTGTCCCCGTGCCTGACCGCGGCGAGGTTCACGTCTCTCTGTCGGAGGATGCGGAACAGAGACTTGTGAAGGGCACATATTCCTTCAGTCTGATCTACGGGGATTATGAAAAGCCCGCAGCTCTTTCCGTTAGGGTGGTAAAGGACGCCGTTTCGGTCAAATACAAGGCTGACGGAGCCATAGACCTCACCAGGAGGTCCTCTTCCATCGTGACCTTTACTCCTCAGGTGAAAAGACCTTACGGAGCGAAGGTCTTGAACGTGTCGGTTGACTCCATAGAGTGCCCCGGGGTTCAGAAGGAGGAAGAGGGGGAGACTGACCTGAGGAGCGGATTCAGGTTTGTTGAGATCCAGGATAACGGAACCTTTTCTCTCAGGTACGCCTACGGCTCCGATGATCTCCACGTGGGGAAATACAGGGTGAAACTCAGCGGATATCTGGACGACCGGGCGGCAACCCCTTTTACATCCGAGGTACTTATTACCGTAAAACAATCACTGCCTGCGGCGAAGATCGAGCCTTCGGAGATAAACACCGTTCCTTCTGCCCTTGAAAGCGGCCTCACCGTTTCCGTCACCGGAAACGGGAAAAAATGCCAGGATCTGAGAGTGGTCAGAGATTCCGTGAATATTTCCGCAGGCGGGGACGAAGGGCGCTTTGTCTATGAAGACGGAAGGATCACTTCCACCGAAAGGCTTTCGTCCGGCGAACAGTACAGGATCCGGATGAAATACAGGTATTACGGACAGGACGACAGAACCCCGGACCGTATTGCCGTTGTCAGGATAGTCCTTCAGTAGGGCAGTCAAATGAAGCGCCGGCGCTGCGCTTAAACAGGGAGGGTAAAGCATTGGAGGAGGAGACCATTATCAATCTCGACCCGGATCTGGAAAGATTTCTGGACGAAAAAAAGATCGCGCAGAAGATCCTGATCCTGAGCCGGATGAGGGAGAAGCTTGACGACAGGATGATCGATACCATGGCGGACTCCCTCGATATCGAGGTCAGGAAGGGGGATCTGGACTCAAGATACCGGGAGCTTTGTTCCTGCCTCGACACTCTGGGCAGATTTGAGACGGACAGACTCAGATGAAACTTATTTCATTTGCCGTTCCAAGCTACAATTCGGAGGCGTATCTCAGGAAATGCGTGGACTCCCTGATCCCGGGAGGGGAAGAGGTGGAGATCCTCATCGTTGACGACGGGTCCACCGATTCGACCCCTCAGATCGCAGACCAATACGAGAGGGATCACCCGGGGATGATAAGGGCTATCCACAAGGAAAACGGCGGCCACGGATCTGCGGTGAACGCCGGTATCGAGAATGCGACGGGCCTGTTTTTCAAGGTCGTGGACAGCGACGACTGGGTAAATCCCCAATCTTATGCCGAAATACTTGAAAGACTGAAAGAACTGGTGGAGAAGGGCACCATTCCCGACGCCTTCATCAGCAATTTCGTGTATGAAAAAGAAGGCGTAAAGAAAAAGAAGGTAATGAGGTTCAAGCGCTCGTTTCCCGTGGACAGGGTGTTCGGCTGGAACGAGGCCGGAGCCCTTCACAGAGGTCATTATATCCTCATGCATTCGGTGATGTACAGGACGCAGCTACTCAGGGAATGCGGGCTCAAACTCCCGGAACACACCTTTTACGTGGACAATATCTATGTCTACGAACCCCTTATCTTTGTTAACAGCCTGTATTACATGGATACCAATTTCTACCGGTATTACATCGGCAGGGCGGATCAGAGCGTAAATGAAGAGGTCATGATCGGCAGGATCGATCAGCAGCTGTTCGTGAACCGGAGGATGATCGATTTTTACTGCAGCCACAGACCGCAGATCCAGAGGGTCAGACAACTGTCAAGGTACATGTTCCTCTATCTGGAGGTCATAACCTGCATTTCCGAAATACTCCTGATCAAGTCAGGGACCGGGGAAAATCTGAAAAAAAGGGACGAACTGCTTGAGTACATAAAGAAAAGAGACTTTCTGCTGTATCTGAGGCTGAGGTACAACGCCACCGGAGAATACCTGAACCTTCCCGGAAAGGGCGGGAGAAGGCTGGCGGTGGGCGGGTACAGCCTGCTGAAACGGATCTATAATTTCAACTGAGACCGTCTGCCCGGACCGCAGTTTCCCGGGAACCACAGATGTAAAAGCCGGGGCGTCAGATGGACCTGACCCCGGCGTTTTTCGTGCGCCGGACCGGTAACGGGCAAAGGCCGGCACGTCAGATATATACTCTTCTTAACTGAAGTCGACTCTTCCCAGATGCCCCGCGGGAACGGGTGCAGCGACCTCGTTCTTGCGGTATACGTAAATATAGACCAGCATGGACATGAGCAGCGCTGCGGACACATCCATTACGGAATGCTGTTTCAAAAACGTGGTGGACAGGATCACCAGTGTGGCCATCACGATCCAGAAAAACCTCCAGATCCTGTGATTGTTAAGAGTCCTGGTGTTCACTGCCGCAAAGGCGCAGGCCATGGAGTTATACACATGTATGCTGGGGAACACGTTTGTGGAGGTGTCGCCCCTGTAGAGCATGGCTGTCAGGTGAGTGAAGACATTGTCCCTGGGCATCACAGCGGGGCGCAGGTTCAGTCCGTTGGGGATCAGCGCAGACACTATCAGGAACACGGACATCCCTGTAAACATGAACAGGCAAGCGTTCTGATAGCCTTCCCTGTCGTAGAGGTAGAGCCAGGCAAAGGTCAGAAACACGAATCCGAACCAGAGCAGATAGGGGATGATGAATATCTCCGAAAAAGGGATGAAGTCATCGAGCGGAGCGTGAATGAGCCACATTTCTTCGCGGCTGTAGGACCTGGATTCCAGAAGCCTGAAGAAAGTGATGTACATTATAAAGAAGACAACGCCGGGAACGGCGTCCCCCCAGAACTCCCATATTCCGTTTTTCTCTGTCTGTCTCATAGGTCCCTTGCCGGTCCTGCTCCTTTTACTCCTCTGAAAGCACCAAAAACGTATCGGTGAGTATATTATCATAATTATTACAAATGTAAAGAGCGAAATTAACAATTTTGAAATATAATTTGCATTCCTGTAATAATTGTCGTATAGTTTTTCTGTTACATTTTCCGGAATCATACAGACAGGAGATAACAAAATCATTATGAAAAAAAGAATTGAAAAAGCACTTCTGATCGTTTCTGTGTCCGCCCTTCTGATGTCCGGGTGCGGCGGGGCGGCCCCTGCGACCGACAATGCGGCGGAACCCACTTTGACCATAGAGACTATCACCCCTCCTCCTGTGGTGGAGAGCACGGAGGCAGCGGTGGAAGAGTCTACGGAACCTGTGGACGCCGTGCCGGAAGGAATGTACAGGAGCGAGCTTACCAATGAACCCATAGATCTGGCGCTCAAGGATCAGAGGCCCGTGGCTGTCATGGTGGACAATGAGAAGACCGCACTCCAGCACTTCGGCACCGCCGAGGCGGATGTTATATATGAGATAATGAACAGCACCAAGAACGACAGGATCACCAGGCTTATGGTCCTCGTAAAGGACTGGGAGAAGATCACGCAGCTCGGCAGCATCAGGAGCACGCGTCCCACCAACATACTTCTCGCCGCGGAATGGAATGCGGTCCTTGTACACGACGGCGGTCCCTTCTATATCAATGAGTATTTTTCAAGAGATTATGCAGCTCACTTTTCCGGCGGTTTTTCCAGAGTCTCCAACGGGAAGGCCAGGGAGTTCACCGAGTACGTGATGACCGGCGATCTGGACGAAAAGTTTGCTGCCTCCAGTTATACCACCACATATAACGAGTACAGGGTTGACGGCGGTTCTCATTTCCGCTTTGCAGAAAACGGAGCCGAGGTCAATCTGGAGGAGCGCTACGACACGGTTTCACCTGCCACTCAGGTATCGCTTCCCTTCAAGCACAACGGATCGCAGCTCAAGTATAATGAGAGCACGAAGACCTATGATTATTACGAGTACGGCACCGCCCACCTGGATGCCGAGGACAATGAGCAGCTGACCTTCAAGAACGTGTTCATCCAGTGCTGCTCCTTCACCCAGCTGGATGTCAACGGATATCTGGTGTACAACTGCGTTGACAATAATAAAGAGGGCTGGTATCTGACCAACGGAAAGGCGGTCAAGGTCACCTGGACAAAGCCCGACGAGACCGGAGTTACCAGATTCTACGACGGCTCGGGAGAAGAGATAGAGATCAATACCGGAAAGACATATATCACCATGGTTCCGGAGGACGGCTGGTCTTCACTTTCCATCAGCTGATCCATGAAGAGAGTTTATTCCTCCGGGGGATACATGAATGTTCCCCCGGATTCTGATGCGGGCGGGAGATCCGGAGACCGGTTCGGCATTTCCGGAGGACAGCGCGCAGCCGGACAGGGAAGAGTCCCCGTCAGCGGGTATGTGAAGCTTGATGCCGACGCGGACAGGGTGAACAGCGGGGCTGACAGGCGCAGGCGCGTGGATCTTCTCAAACGGCTGATCGTAGTCGCTGTCATTCTTGCATTCATCATGCCCACTATCATCAGCCTGCTGGTCTTAAGAAGTCTGAAGGTCTCTGTCGGCCGCCTCGAAGAAGAGATATCGGAACTGTCAGAGGCGGTTGAGAGGCTTGATGCGGGCGATACCGTAGGCATGAATGAAAACAGGCGGGTCAGCGTCGACGGAACCTACGTGGGAGAGCCCATAACGTGGAGCGAGGGGACTGTAAATTCCTACGGCAGCCGTATCGACAACGGGAAAAAGAAGGTATGCCTCACATTTGACGACGGTCCCAGCAGCAATACCGGCCGCGTTCTGGACATTCTGAAGGAATATGACGTAAAGGCCACTTTTTTTGTGCTGGGGAAGGAGGGGCCTGGCTACGCGGATCTGTACAGACGGATCACGGATGAAGGGCATACCATAGGGATGCATTCCTACAGCCACCGCTATGATGAGATCTACGGCTCTCTGGACAATTTCAAGGCCGATCTGGAAAAGATCCAGGATCTGATCTACGATTACACCGGAGTGTGGCCCGTGTATTACAGGTTTCCCGGGGGAAGCTCAAACAGAGTCAACAGGATCCCCATGGAGGGGCCCATATCTTTTCTAAATGAGGAGAATATAGTATACTACGACTGGAATGTGGCTGCCGGGGATGCCGATACAGTCCCGGTGAGTAAGCAGCAGATAGTGGACAGGTGCATTTCCGGGATAAACCGGGTTCCCCACGAGGCGGTGGTGCTCTTTCATGACTCGGAAGGCAAGAGATCCACTGTGGAGGCTCTTCCGGAGATAATCGAACAGGTTTTGGCCATGCCTGACACGGAGATAGTTCCCATTACGGAGGATACGATCCCCATCAGACATGTGAAGGTCACAGGTGAAAACGAAGATATGGAGGAACAGTGATGGGTTTTTTTAATGACCTGAAGAACGACATATCCCAGGCTGTTGATGAGATCGCGGGGGACGTGGTCCGTGATAAGTCTGAGGATAACGGCACCGGACAGGGGAAGGCGCTGTTTGAGGAACTCAGGGAAGAGATAGATTCCGGAGTGCCCTCTGACGAACCGGGTGATCAGGGCGTCGATCTCGACAGTCTGCTGGACAAGATAGAATCCGGCCCAGTGTCTGCGGAGGCAGGGGAGGAAGAGCTTTCCGGAGGATCGATCGGGGCAGAGGATGTATCCTATCAGCAGGAGACCCTTGTTTTTCCCGAGGAAAAGGAAGAGACGGTGTCCTTCGGTGAGGATGCGGAGACCCTTGAACCTGCGGAGGATCTGGAGCCTGAAGCCGAGGCGGAGCCCGAGCCGGAGGAAGACTTTTCCGCAGAGGCAGGATCTGCGGCTGAGCCTGAGTTCCCGGCGGAGGAAGAACCTGCGGCGGATGAGTCCCTTACCGGGAGCGATATGACAGCCGGAGAGGAGGATATAGTTACAACCGAACCCGTGAGGGAGGATCTGCCGGAACCTGAGTTTGTGATCGGATCCGTGTTCAAAGTGGATGCTGCGGCCGAAGAGGTGACAGAGGTCGAACCCGTTACGGAAGGTGAGTTTGATACCGATCCGGAGGTAGATCCGGAGACTCTGGCAGAGATAGAATCCGTTCTCGAAGCTGTGGAAGGGTCTGAAAGCGGACAGGAGTCCGGGGAGACTTTTGTGCCCAACGACTCGCCCCTTGTGTTCGAAGGGGAGGAGTTTTCCGCAGAGACCGGAGCTGATGCGGGAGTTGCGGATGCGGAGTCATTTGAGACCGGTGACGTGACGGAGGAAGCAGCAGTTCCCGCCGGGGAGGAGACTCCGGCTGACGGGGCTGAAGGCGCTGACGGGATCCCCGCTTCCGACATTGTTTCGGACGCAGAGATACCTGCGGCGATTGTAGATGGAACTGAAGATGATAATAATAAAAACGAGGAGGACACACCGTTGAGCCAGGAAGAGGAAAAGATCGAAGACATCCAGAATGCGGAAGGACTTGTTCCTTCAGACGAGACAGCAGTCATCACCGAGGGAATGTCCATTACCGGTGATATCAAATCGGGGGGATCCCTTGATCTGACCGGTTTGGTACAGGGGAATATCGATATTCTCGGCAAGCTCTCCATAACCGGTACCATCGAGGGCAATTCCAGAGCTGCGGAGATATATGCGGAAAACGCCAAGGTCACCGGCGAACTCAGGAGTTCCGGAGCGGTGAAGATCGGGCAGAGTTCTGTGATCATCGGCGATGTATACGCGTCAAGCGCGGTCATCGCGGGCGCAGTCAAGGGAGACATGGATGTCCACGGGCCTGTCATACTTGACAGCTCTGCAATAGTGATGGGCAATATCAAATCCAAGTCCGTCCAGATCAATAACGGCGCCGTGATAGAGGGTATGTGCTCTCAGACATACGCTGATGTGAGCCCCACTTCCTTCTTTGAGAAGTTTGGAAGCAAGAAGTGAAAGACGGAGAGAGCAGGAGATACGTATTAAAGCTTTCCGGCGAGGCTCTGGCAGGCTCGAAGCACACCGGCTTTGACGAGGAGACGGTACGCGGAGTGGCGAGACAGATAAAGGCTCTTTGGGATACTGGAGCCCAGATTTCCATCGTCACCGGCGGCGGGAATTTCTGGAGAGGCAGGAGCAGCGGAGACATGGACAGGGTGATGGCCGATGAGATAGGAATGCTGGCCACCGTCATGAACTGTATCTATGTGTCCGATATGTGCAGGTCCTTCGGGCTTGATACCGATATTTACACTCCTTTTTCCTGCGGCGGGATCACCGAACTGTTTTCAAAGGACAGGGTCATCAGGAGCCTTGAGGCGGGACGTGTCGTATTTTTCGCGGGAGGCACGGGGCATCCTTATTTTTCGACCGATACGGGAGTGGTGCTGAGGGCGGTGGAGATAGACGCGGACTGTGTGCTTCTTGCGAAGTCCATAGACGGCGTGTATGACAGCGACCCCAGGGAAAATAAGGACGCAAAGAGATATGACGAGATCTCCATAGACGAGGTCATAGAGAAGAATCTGGGCGTGGTGGACATAACGGCATCCGTGATGGCCAGGGATAACAGGATGCCCATGTATGTATTTCTGCTGGACGATAAAAACAGTATACTCGATGCGGTGCAGGGACGTTCATCCGGCACCCGCATTACGGTTTAGTATCTATCATTTCGGAGGCGGAGTATGGACGACAGGATCAGGGTCTACGAAGAAAAGATGCAGAAGACAAAGGAACATCTGAAGAACGATCTCGCCCAGATAAGGGCAGGGAGAGCGAATCCCCATGTTCTCGATAAGATCACCGTGGATTATTACGGTACTCCCACCCCCCTTCAGGGAGTGGGCAATATCACGATCCCCGAAGCCAGGGTGATCCAGATCGCCCCCTGGGACAAGAACATGCTTAAGGCGGTGGAAAAGGCTATCCTTGCTTCCGATGTGGGGATCACTCCCACAAATGACGGCAAGATGATAAGGCTCGTTTTTCCGGAACTGACCGAGGAGCGCAGAAAAGAGCTTTCCAAGGAAGTCAAGAAAAAGGGCGAAGAGGCGAAGGTGGCAGTCAGGAATATCAGAAGGGACGGAGTGGATTACATCAAAAAGCTCAAGGGATCCGAGGTGTCCGAGGATGAGGTCGCGGATCTTGAGGATGAACTCCAAAAGACCACTGACGGTTACATAAGCGAGATAGACAAGATCGTTGATGAAAAGACAAAGGATGTGATGACTGTCTGAGAGCGGCGGTCATACCGGAGATCTTTTTGGGGACAGGAGAGCAGAACTCCTGTCCCCTCTGACTACAAAAAGACCGGTCATAAGGAGTGAGTATGGAAGCAGGAGTGCCTGAGCATGTAGCCATAATAATGGACGGAAACGGCCGGTGGGCGAAGAGAAGGGGGATGCCCCGGACTTTCGGCCATAAGGAGGGCGCAAAGACCGTCGAGAAGATCTGCAGGGACGCCGATGAGATCGGGATCCGCTATCTGACTCTGTATGCTTTTTCCACCGAGAACTGGAGCAGGCCGGAAAAAGAGGTGAGCGCCCTCATGAAGCTGTTCCTCAAGTACCTGGATATATGCTACAAAAACGCCATGAAAGAGGATATGTGCTGCCGGATCATAGGCGACAAGACCGGGCTCTCGGAGGAACTTAACGAAAGCATCAGAAAACTGGAGACGGACACGGCGGATCACAAGGGGCTCCATCTTCAGCTGGCCATTAATTACGGGGCAAGGGATGAGATCACCCGTCTGGTGAAAAGGGTCGCGGAAGATGCGGCAAAAGGAACTCTCAGCCCGGATGACATCGACGAAGCCTTTATTTCCGGGCATCTCGATACGGCGGGCATTCCGGATCCCGATCTTCTGATCAGGACCTGCGGCGAGCAGAGGATATCAAATTACCTTCTGTGGCAGTGCGCCTATACCGAGTTTTATTATACCGATGTGGCCTGGCCCGACTTCAACAGGGAAGAGCTTGTGAAGGCTGTGGAGGCGTACAGGACGAGAGACCGCAGATATGGCAAGGTCTGAATAGATATCGGACAATATTCGGAGGGATCGATTTGCTTAAGACAAGAGTGCTGAGCGCGATACTGCTGGTGGCAGCGGCGCTTTTTCTGATCATAACAGGCGGGGCGGTACTGCTGGCAGCAGGTACTGTCATAGGGTGCATTGCCTACAGGGAGCTCCTCAAGGCGTGTTTTTCGGGGGGAGAGGATGAACTTCCCGTGATACCGGAATACGCCGGTTATGCGCTTATCGTCTTCTGGCACGTGCTGATATGGCTCGACCCCGAAAAGCCTGCGCTGTTGGTGTTTTTGGCTGTTTCCGTCATTATTTTCCTGGCCATATATGTGTTCTCCTTCCCGAAACTGAGGGACAGGCAGATCATGTCTTCTTTTTTCTGCCTGCTGTACGGACCCTTCCTGCTTTCTTTTGTGAGCCTTACGAGGAACGCCCCCATGGGTGACGTGACTGTATGGCTCATTTTCATCAGCTCATCCATCTGCGATGTGGGGGGCTACGCTTTTGGGATGCTTTTTGGAAAGCACAAGCTCTGTCCCACCCTTTCCCCAAAAAAGACGGTTGAAGGCGCTGTCGGCGGAGTTTTGGCCGCCGCTCTCGGAGGGTTTCTGTACGCGCTTTGGGTGTCCTCAAGGGGCATAGCGGGAAGCGAGATCCTGTATCTGTTCCCGATCTTCTGCGGAGTCTGTTCGATCCCTTCGATGATAGGAGACCTGGCGGCCTCTGCCATAAAGAGAGACCATATAATAAAGGATTACGGGACCATCATCCCCGGGCACGGAGGGGTTATGGACAGGTTTGACAGCGTGCTCTTCACTGCGCCCGCTGTTTACGTCATGACCGTGATCTGGCTTGGAGGATTCAGATGAGAAAGATATCCGTCATAGGTTCCACGGGATCTATCGGGACCCAGACTCTTGACATCGCCGGACGGGAGAGTGACAGGATAAAGGTTACCTCCCTGGCGGCCGGCAGCAACGTAAAACTCATGGAGGAACAGGTCAGAAGGTTTTCTCCGGCCTTTGTCTCCATGGGAAATGAGGACGCGGCAAAGGATCTGAGAGACAGGATCCGTGATACGGACAC
>JAEEGL016251200.1_pt1 | contig 45319 bp, 41 predicted proteins | sample 9134231 | NCBI WGS metagenome assembly JAEEGL01 (sample SAMN16246548, study PRJNA631951) | gut metagenome | biome: gut microbiome; feature: rumen; material: fiber-attached | host: Bos | place: Iran: Karaj | collected 2018-10 | reverse complement strand
TAATCAAAGCAGATAATGATCTATATAAGAAAAAAATACAAGTTGAAAAATATACGGGTGAAATAATGATTGAAGCATATATTGGAATCGCCAACGAATTGATCAATGCGGACAGATCTGTATCAGAGATTGAAAGAACTAATGTTGATGTTTACATTAATAATCTGAAAAAATATCTGAATGATAATTTATTAGCTCCAAGAAGGGAATAATCCTTAATTAAAGCGGAGATTTGTGACGGTGTTTGGATTATCTGCGGAGTCCCTGAAAGAATGTATCAATGAGAAGAGTGAGCCTTCGCTCGTAATACCGGAAATAACGCTCATAATCACTGCAGATAATACGGTGAAAGGCAGCGAGAGTTGAACTGGAATAATGTACTTGTCCAAGGGCAAAGCAGATTATCCTCCAAGAGGTAAACTGTCTTATCCTCTAAGAATTAAATAAAACAATAGTAACAGACCTTGAAAAGATCCCTAACCAATCTTTCCAGGGTCTGTTCTTATGTTTATTAATCCTTGTAGTATAAGGCGTTGATGGGATTAATGACTCTTGTTTTAGAGTATTTTACAGATGACCATATCTTCGTAAGTGTGTTTATAGAAAATGAGCGTGACAATAGGACCATCACCGCTGGATGCGACATAATGTTGAGAAAATAGATTGTAGAAGTGATATAATATGAGATTATTATTGGAGCGATGGCTTTGGAAGAATATAAGATAGTATTGACTAAAATTGAGAGGCAGATCGTACTATACAAGTACTTTAACAGTCCGAGGATAAAAGGAAAGATCAATTCCAAAGAATTGTATGGAATCCCGGTCAGTACGATATATAAGGATTTAAAAGATTTAAAAGACGCAGATCTTGTCTCCATAAAATGGCGGCCGGGCAAAAATGGAGGGGAGGGAAAATATGTCAGACTGTGGGGGGATGAGAAGAATAGCAGCCAAGAGAAGAAAAGAGATACATGTAAAGACAGTAAAAGGCGTACAAATCATCTTCATAGATTGAGCCGGCTATGCAATCTTATAACGACATTATGGAACGAAGAACTTCAGGTGGATTATTGCGATGGGACGATCAAAAAAGGCAAAACCTGCAGGGATCATTATAAGGAAATGTATCCGGAATTATCTGATCGTACCATGCAAAGAGATTTTAAAACACTTTCGAGGGTAGGATTTCCGATCCGTTATAACAGGAGTCTAAGGTATTATGAGTTCTTTGAGGACGATGAGGAATGGCCATGGGTTGGCGGCGTATTCTACGACAAAAAAGAGCGAAAGTTGAAAAGGATCGTATCAGAGAAAACCGATTGTCCGAAACAGTCACTTCATATGGAAGAGATTCTTGATATCAGGGAAGGATTAAACTGTGAATAATGGTCCGTGGAAGAAATTGTATGAAAAGATGAATCGGAATTGCCCCCAGAATGAAACAGAGCGACGTGTTCTGAAGATGCTTGGGGAAGGAGAGAGTTTGTCAGACTGTCTTGAATACTGGAAATCCGCAGGAAACAGTGGGGAAAGTTTTTTGGAATTTATGAAGAGGGCTGATGAATGGGAAACAGAGGAACTTCGTATGATCGGTCATCTTATCTGAAGACGTCAAGCGCAGTAAGAATGGTTACCCGTAAAATCTGTAAGAACGGAGGAAGAGACAATGCTTAAACCAGTCACATTGAAGTCTGTCTTTAGCATAGACATAAAACGTGATCTGTATGAGGAGATCCGCATTCATGAAACATGGGATAAAAACGGGAAAGCGGAGCACTCTTACAGATATGAGGAAGGTTTTATATGGTCCGAATTGTATGGGCAGTCTAATGAAGAGCCTTTTGATAAATGGTCTTGCAATTATGAATTGTCTTTTTTGAATGGAATGGGAACAATAGAGAGCTTCTTTGAAAATCATTTTTCACAGGAAAAGATCAGAAGGAAGGGGCTTGCTTTTTTGTATCCGCAGGAAGATTTTGCCGGCTCTCAGGAGGATTATTGGAAAACGGATGCACGGATATCCTGGCTCTATTATAAAAGAAGCTTTGATGCCGTATTTCCGGTTCTTTGCGAGCAAGGGAAAACGCATCTTGAAATGGAACTGGAAGGCAGGCTTGATGATGGCAGGCAGGTTACGTTTTATTATGCCACAGGTGGTGCTGCGGAAATATTCCTTGACGGTGAGCATCTTGTTAATATCTCTTTTTTTGATGAAAGATATTCCAGACGCAATTCTCCCCAACCACTTGCCATAGGACGCCCGGAGAAATTGGATAACGGGCAATGGGCAGCGACGATGTACGGAGCCTATTCATTTTTTAAGCTCCTGGAAGGTATTGATCTGGCTGTACAAAGAGCTTCGTGTGATGAGGGAAATGCTGTAGCGGGGAAAGAGTCAATATACCGGGTAAGTACGCTTTTTGGAAAGGATCTGATAGCAAAAAGAACCAATCTGTCAAAAGAGGAACTAATCCGCATGGGTGCGAAAAAGCTGGCAGGATCGGAGATTGAGGGCAGGAAAATAGGTTTGTTTTACTGGAATTACGATACATCCGTAAAAAAACTTGGGGGATATTGCGAACAGGCCTTTTATCCGGACACATATCGTCTTCAAATAAGCACTTCTGATGGGGAGAAGGGGAGTGCGGAACAGAAATATGAGTATTATATGGTATTTGATGAGCTGACGGATCTTTGCGGGTGGTATCCACTCGACAGATTCATCTGGGAAGGTGATCCCAACCCTGTAGATGTCGGTGATCTGAGAAAGATTATTTTGGATGTTCTTCCCCGAGAATTGGGATGAGAGAACTAACAGGTGTTTTCAAAAATGTATCATAGGGAAATGTAAGGTGTTGTTATGAGCGAAAAGAATAACAAAAAAGATCTGAAAACGATCATTTACAAAGAGGTGGTAAATGATTATTATACCGCGGGAATAAAGGCAGAGGTTATCATTGATATGCTTCTTCGTCCGGTACTTGAAAAGGTGCTGAGCCAATTGTTGGAGGAAGAAGATCAAGGAGTTCATTTTATTACCAAAGAGTTTCCGATACCTACAAAAGCGAATGATACTCATAACTGTAATGTGGATTATCTTATGTATGGCAAGGATGCTGTGTATTTGATTGAACTTAAGACAAGCAGTACAAGCGAGGATGAGAATCAACTGGAAAATTATATAGGTCAAGTTTCAAAGGCGAATAAAGAAAAAAGGATCAAATTTGGAGACTTTTTCGGAAAACGCTTTATCTGGATGCTGAATCATGTCAGTGTAAGTGGTATCGGAGATGGCGTTTTGCCTGCGGAAGAAAACGGGTATGATTTGAATACTCTGAAAGGACCGTTGAATAAATATATCAATAGTATTTTACGGAAGGAATGTCCGGGTGAAACATTGGGGAGATCCGTTATTCGTAAAATGTTGAGTAACTGCGGAAAGAGCAACAGGGAAGGAAGCCTGGCTGTGCCGGCGTGGTTGTATCTGGAGGCGTTGGTTGACAAGATCATAACAAAAAAGGGTATGAATATTGCATATAAGAATGCTGATCATACGGTAAATGCCGTACAATATCTTAGAAAAACCCAAAAATCAGGTTCCGCGAAATACCTCTTTCAGGCAGGACAGATTTTGGACAGTAATCCGGGAAACTGGTGGGAAAATGAGGTTCAGTTGGTATATATAGTTCCCGATGCGGGTTCAATTCAGGGAAAAATAGATACAATCCCTGCGGAGAAGAAGGTGGATATCAAGGTTATCAGCATCGAGGAGATCATAGAAAAACTGACTGATCAAAATGAATATGACAAAATGCTGAAATCAATATTGAATGATATTTTTGGCTCCAAGGGGTAAAACAATAATGGTGACAATTAAGATTCATCGCGGTTCCCATCAGATCGGGGGCTGTTCAACTGAAATAGAATGCAATGGAGAAAGAATACTGATTGATCTTGGCTCTAATCTGCCCGGGGCGGAAGCTGCCGGGATGTCGGATACGGAATTGCTTGATCATGTGTTTGGGAAAGACGGAAAGAGGCATTTTGACGGGATTTTGTTTTCGCATTATCACGGAGATCATGTAGGACAATATAAGATGGTGCCGGGGATTGGTACCGATAATGCGCCTCGTATGTTTATCGGACCTGCGGCAAAGGATATTATGCAATTAATTGCCTCATATACAGATAGGGATGCCGAAATAATGGAAACAGAAATTCTTAAACATATGGAGGTTTACAAAGCCGGAGAACCCTTGGCCGGCTTTAGGCAGATGGAGATTATCCCGCTGCATGTAGATCATTCGGCATTGGATGCCTATATGTTTTTCATCAAAGTAGGTGGGAAGAAGATCCTTTTTACCGGCGATTTTAGGGATCACGGAATCGCAAATGAGAAGAGTCAGCTATGGCGAACATTGGATAAATATGTCGGAGAAAGCATCGATGTTCTTATTACCGAAGGGACGATGCTCAGTCGGACGGAAGAGAGTGCAGCAAATATCGTCCGGACGGAGAAGGAACTTGGGAAAAAAGCAGGTAAGTTTTTTAAAGAAAAAAAGTATAATTTTGCCCTTGTATCCTCTACAAATCTTGATACGATCATGGAATTTTATCATAATACGCCGGATGACAAACTGTTTGTCTGCGATGCTTATCAGGCCAGGATGATCATGACATCAGTGCTGCACATGTATAAGAAATCTTCCATGTATCAGGGGAAAACAGTTTATAAGACCTTGACGAAGATGATCTATATATACGGTAAAATCCGGCCGGATGATTATAAATGGCTTAACGCCGTGGCAAATGCGATCAAACAGGAGGGATATCCTCCCATATTCTTTAAGCAGCTGAAGGGAAGTGATAAATCCCTGGCAGACGGTTTTGTTATGTTGGTTCGGGCAAATCGATTCTATGAGAGATATGGAGAGAGTGAATTTGAGTTGCTGGTCTTAAAATATCGGGATAAGTATCCCATGGAAACACTGTTTATTTATTCCATGTGGAAAGGGTATCTTAACGGAAAAACTACTGATAAAGATATTCTTCGGATCACCGGCAGAGAGGAAAAGATTGTGGCTCTCCACACCAGTGGTCATGCATATGTTGAGACCATCGCAAAGCTGATCGGGATGATAAATCCCGGTATCGTTATTCCCATGCACACGGAAATGGCAGACAGTTTTAAGGACTTTGATGAGTTTTCAGAGTGGAAAAACAGGGTTCGTGTTTTACAGGATGGGGAAACATTATGTTTATGATGGTAAAGAAGAGAGCTATTCATAAAAAGAAGAGAGCTTGATGCAAGGGCGTGGGAATATGGATTTAATCGCGATACATTTGAGAAGGTTCTCCGGTTGAGAACAATTCTTGAATTTCTGAATACGCGGGAATATATGTGTGAACACCTGTTGCTTAAGGGTGGAACGGCCATAAATCTGACTGTTTTCAACCTACCGAGATTGTCTGTTGATATAGATCTGGGTTATATCCCGAACCTGACAAGAGAAATATATGGAACTGAATGCTCAACCGTTGGCAGACGATCATGATGAATGATCCCGTGTGTGCAGAGGTTTTGGGTATCCCACAGGTAGAGTGGCGGGTATCGGATGAGGCAAAATGACCGGAAATAATGCCCATAATCACGGCAGATAACGTAAAAAAGGCGAGAGTTGAGCTGAAATAGTTGCAAAAATCCCGCAAGCCCTGAAAATACTGGGATTGCGGGATTCATTTTATCTTTTCCTTTTTTATTCCAGTCTCCGGCAGAAAATGCGTATTGAATCTGCCATTTCATGACCACATTATGAGCGAAGTGGCCGGGCTCATAGACCACCTACATCGAGGCTTTTTTACTTATTTCCGGCTTATCATCAGAGAGCTGTCTGCGTTTCTTCTGCGCTTCGACCCTTTTCATCTTTTCAATCTCGATATCGAGACCTTTTCTGCCGCGCTCACTGCGTTGCATTAGATCTCCCAGATTGGTCTGGGTAACTTTGCCGTTTGAAGTCTTAACTTCAAAGCTCTCTTTCTTACTTACTTCACTGATCCCCGGTTCAAGCTTGAAAGAAACAAGTGCATTTGCAAACCCAAGTCTGTCGGCACCCTGTCCTGTCCAATGTGCCGATATACCTTTTCCGCCCTTCTGCTTTTCTTTGGCTTCAATATAGCGCTGAGCCTTTTGGGACATATCATCTTTCAAGCGCTGGAGGCGTTTTATATCATCTTTGGATAACCTGTCCGGATTATCACGTCGTAGACCGTCAATACCATTTCCGGTCGTCAGGTCGTTATAGGCCTCGGCAAATCTTTGATAAGACTGTTTCATTTCATCGTATTCTTTCGAATTAAATACACTGATCGTATGACTTCTCATCGAGTTGAACTTATCTGCAAGTATGTCCATGCCGTCTTTCATCTCTGCAAGTGACTGATAATTTGATCTTTCTATTTCAGCGTGTGCATCCGACAGGGCTTTATCATAGGCTTCACTCTTGTACGTAGGATTTTTAGCCTTAAATTCCGCCATTTTAATATCAAGAGCATCATCAGTATAGAGGAAATTCCTGGTTTTTTCAGGCTGCTTGCGTACCCATTCAAGAGTTTCAGCCGGATCGTACTCTCTTTTCTTAGAATAAGGCGCAGGATCAAACACTTCGCTTTTTGCTCTTTTAGGGTCAATTAATTTTTTCCTGGCATATCTTTCCTGCTCAGTACCGACTTCTGAATCATTCCAGTACTCGTTATATATTTTTGGGAAAAGCCGCTGCTTTTCTTCAGTAGAATATAACTGAATGTAAGAAAATAATTCTTTTCCAAGCACCGCTTTAATTGTTTTATATTCATCTTGCCCTACTCCCTTATAAGAATTAAAGCTAGCCAGTTCATTTTCGCCGTACCCTTTTTCCTTAAAATATTCAAAGGCTTTATCCTGCCCGAGAATATTATAGATTCCTTTGACATCCCTTTCTAATTTAGCTGTATTCAATTGCAATTCAGTATATCCTTCGTCAAATTCAAGCTTTGCCTCATAAGTTGGCAGCTTTTCCCAGGCGTCCTTATACAGTTTTTCCCATTCGCCAATATCCAGATTTTTATTAAAATGCTTTCTATAGTTTTTATCATTTTTGAAATAATCAAAGATATCTCTAATAATCTCAGAATGTTTCTGAACGTTTAAACCTATTTGATCAATGGTATAGTTATTATCATGAAAATATTTATAAGCTCTTTCTTTATCCTTTTCTATCTTCTCAAGGTTTGTCAATTTTTCCCATGATTCCGTATTTATTTCTTTTGGCATATCGTAGTCCTTTCTGATGCGCCTGAGGGCGCAAAGCCAAATACCTTAGTTATATCTATATATACAACCTTCGGAATAAAATGAGCCTCCTGTTATTCAAAACGAAGGCAGTATGCTGTTTCAGAGCATTTGATTTGTCCCTTTTCGAGATAGTGTGTCAGGTGAATAGCTAGACATAATTATAGATTTTTAGTTAAAAATCATCAACTATCTTATTAAAATTCACAGTTCATATGTTTATGTCCTTTCCAAGGCTACCTATGTAATATATTAAATACCACCGTTCGGCAAAGCTTTTATTTCAAGGGGAAAAGGGGTAAAATAAAAATTTAGATTTGATGTCATCTCAGCAAAATTTGGCGTGGAATAAGGATAAAACACATGAAGTTCAAATATTGCAGGATACAGGGAAAAGAACTCGCAGCAAATACCCGTACAGGCAAGGGTATTTTCAGTATGCTCAATCAGATGGTTACGAACGGTGTAATGGATGAGGAGGATGTAGGACTGTTCAAAGAGATTGATGCGTGGTTTGCCGAGGAATTGCCGTGGCCACCGCAGTGTAAGAGACAGGAAAAGGTCATCTGCTACTTCAAGATGGATAATGCGGAAATGATGATGAAGATGATAAACCCGCTTCTATGGCTGTTGGAGAGATATGAGCATCCTTATTATGTAGTTTACACTAATTTTCCCGGCGAGATAGTATATGAGGATGAGTATCAGATAGTAGTCAAGGTTGATGAGAATGTTGTAATCGAGGATATCCAGAAGAGCTGGTCTCCCGATGACTGACAATATTTGCCAATATGATTTAAGAAAGCAGGAGGGACAGGAAGATGATTAATGACAGAAGGCCTGAGGATATGGTCAGGATATCTACGCCGGAGCTGGCGGATGCTTTTATAGAAGAGCAGGTCAAAGAGCTTAGGGGGAGGATCGGAGAAAAGAAAGTATTGCTCGCTCTTTCCGGAGGGGTGGATTCTTCCGTAGTAGCAGCGATACTGATCAGGGCGATCGGGCAGCAGCTTGTGTGTGTACACGTCAATCACGGACTGCTTCGAAAGGGCGAACCAGAGCAGGTAATAGAAGTATTCAGAAACCAGATGAAAGCAAATCTCATATATGTTGATGCGACTGACAGATTTCTTGATAAACTTGCCGGGATTGCAGATCCAGAGACTAAACGTAAGATAATCGGCGGAGAGTTCATTGAAGTGTTCGCAGAGGAAGCAAGAAAGCTGGATGGTATTGAGTTTTTGGCCCAGGGCACCATATGGCCGGATATACTTGAGAGTGAAAAAGGGATAAAAGCGCATCATAATGCCGGCGGCCTTCCGGAAGATATGAACTTCGAGTTAGTGGAGCCCGTTAAGATTCTTTTCAAGGATGAGGTGCGTGTGGTTGGAGAGCGATTAGGTCTGCCCTCGGGTATGGTATACCGCCAGCCTTTCCCAGGACCGGGACTTGGAGTACGATGTCCCGGCGCCATAACCAGAGACAGATTGGAGGCTGTGCGAGAAGCAGATGCGATATTAAGGGAGGAATTCGCAAATCATGGGCTTGAAGGAAAGGTTTGGCAGTATTTTACTGTGGTTCCTGATTTCAGATCAACGGGTATACGAGATGGAGAGAGGGTATTTGAATGGCCTGTTATCATTCGTGCCGTAAACACGAAGGATGCCATGACGGCAGAGGTTGAGGAAATACCGTTTGAACTTATGAAGCATTTGGTAAAGAGGATTACATCTGAGGTAAAGGGAGTCAACAGGGTTTTATATGACTTTACGCCGAAACCTACAGGTACAATAGAATACGAGTAAACAGTAATATGCATAGATTATATGAAAACAAAGATATAACCGTATTTTGGAACTCGGAAAAATGTGTTCATGCCAAGGAGTGTGTACATGGCAGTCCCTCGACCTTTGATCCTATGAGGAGACCGTGGATAGATCTTGGAAGGGCAGATACGAGTGAAATATGGCAATCGATTGCCAAATGTCCTTCCGGAGCCCTGAGCATTGTGTACAATCACGATGTGAGAATCGTATTTGAGGAAGCGTATTCACGAAGTGCGGCATATGATGGTGATAAAAGGATAGGAGAATGTGATTATCAGGCAACAGAAGAAGGATGGGTGATCTTTCACACGGAAGTATCGCCGGAGTATGGAAAAAAGGGTATAGCAAAACGCCTCGTATACAGAGTAACTGAAGAGGCGGAAAAGCGTAAGATAAGCCTGATCCCGACCTGCTCATACGCTGTGAAGGTTTTGAAAGATTCAGCAATGACTTAATATGATAAAAATCATAAGCATAAAGGATAGCACATAATACATATGGATAAAAGACAGTACGAACAGGCTTTTGATAAATTTTATAAATGCAGAAAATACAGTGAGGCTCTCGAAGTAGTCGGAGCTATGAAGTATTCCGGGATTCCAGGAGCCCGTTATTTGGAGATGCTAATATATTATGAGCAGGGCGAATATGAAAAGATAAGAGGTGCATTGAAGGGAAAGCGGATAGATAACATAGAAGAGAGGGAATTCTATCTTGTGTCTTTAGCTGAGCTGATGATGTACGATGAATTTGAGAGCTATTACAGCGAATATGAATCCATTTCAGAAGCTTGTTTGGATTACCTCTGTGCCTTAATGCGTTCTCAAGGACATTTGTGGATACCGGATCATAAAGCTGTCATGGGCTATCCTACATATTTTGACAGGAGATACCGCTGGTTTGTGGCAGGATTAATGGTGGATGTATACAATCTGAATGAAGAAAAACTGATGCTGATTGAAGCGGGGATACCGGAATCTGATATAAATGTTCTAAGACGAAAGATCACAGATAAATTCGAGATGATAAACGTTAATGAAGCGGTGAATGAGCTTATTAGAGTATACGTTGATGAAGATCTTCATATTCCGATAGATAATGTTCAGTACCTGCCGAAACTATATTCGGTTCCCAAAGATGATATTGATGATGTGCCCAGGCAGTATGAGGAGCTTTCGGATATAGCAGATTTTCTGGAACTTAGCAGAAGGATTCATGTGCAGGGGGTAGCGGAAACTGCGGCAGAAAGATACTGGAAAGAAATCTCTGATACTGTTCATGATGGGAATCTTTATATGACAGGGATCATGGCTCAGCTTTATACAGACAAGGAGCATTTTAGAAAGAGTATGATATCGTTTGGAACCGAACCAACTGCCGACAGGATACAATCGGTTCTTGAAAGGGATGCCCCGTACATTATCCAAGAAATTGCATCTCATGAAATGAACAAAGTTGTGGAGGATATGTTGTCTGCCCCAGGTCTGTTTTCATATAAAGGAGCGGGATGGAAATTTTGCACGGCGCTAAAAAACGGATCAGGAGACAGGGAGGGTCATATGCTGTGCCTTTCCTTCTTGAGGGTGTTGGAGTTTGAGATAAACGAAAGAATTATCTATCCTTTGTGCAAAAGGGTGCCTGTAAGACAGAATTATGAAGAATTTAAGAGTAAGCTTGACGAAGTAGATAAAGGAGAATTTGCTGCGGAATGGGAATACAGGATATCCTGTCTGGAAAAGGCAAACCCAAATACAAATGAGCGCTTAATTTTCGCTGGATTGATAACCCTTTTTGATTCATTGAGATTTAAGAGATACAAGAGGGATTCGATGCATCGGGAATTTGCTGCAGCGCTTAGAGCGGAATTGGAAGTACAACTGACGGATGAGGGAAAGACGGCTTTAGCCGATGGCAGGCTTGTAAGGCTGATAGAACCGAAAAAACTGGAGCTTTTCAGACATCCGGATACAGTGGCAAGATACAGCGGCCTGGAGATGACGCTGGCTTGCAGGAGGTATGTGGAACAGGCTCTGATGGATCTGGAGAAGTATACTATTTCTCCAAAGGAAGAATCAGGGGATTGAAAGGTTCTCTCGGTACGAAATGTCACAGATGTCCCTTTTTGACAATAGCATACCGGAACCACTGGCAGCAAGGCTTCGCCCCGAAAGCTTTGACGAGTATGTGGGACAGGAACATCTTGTCGGACCGGGAAAGATAATCAGAAGGCTTGTAGAGAGCGATCAGATCTCCTCTATGATCTTTTGGGGACCTCCTGGGGTCGGAAAAACTACACTTGCCCAGATTATAGCGAATAGTACAAAGGCTCAATTTATTACTTTTTCTGCTGTTACAAGCGGGATAAAGGAAATAAAGGAAGTCATGAATGAGGCCGATAGAATGAAAGGATACGGCCAGAAGACCATAGTTTTTGTGGACGAGATACACAGATTTAATAAAGCCCAGCAGGACGCTTTTCTTCCTTTCGTCGAAAGAGGCACCATCATACTGATTGGGGCTACAACAGAAAATCCCTCATTCGAAGTAAACAGTGCTCTTTTGTCCAGATGTAAGGTGTTCGTGCTAAAGGGGCTCACTAAGTCGGATATAAAAAATCTTTTGATCCATGCACTGGAGAGCCCAAAAGGCTTTGGTGGTCAGAAAATAATATTAGAAGAAGATCTTTTAGGGACGATAGCGTCCTATGCAAACGGGGATGCAAGGATGGCGCTTTCTACACTTGAAATGGCGGTGCTTAATGGGAATATGGCCTCGGACGGCACCATTACTGTTACCAGGCAGATCATAGAGATGATCACTGGGAAGAAAGCTCTTCTTTATGATAAGAATGGAGAGGAGCATTATAATCTAATTTCGGCTCTTCACAAATCTATGAGAAATTCAGACCCGGACGCGGCTGTTTACTGGCTTGCAAGAATGCTTGAAGCCGGTGAAGATCCCATATATATAGCAAGAAGAGTAACAAGATTTGCGGCAGAGGACGTAGGACTTGCTGATCCGAATGCCCTGACACTCGCGGTTTCTGCTTATCAGGCATGTCATTTTATTGGGGTTCCGGAGTGCAACGTCCATCTTACTGAGGCGGTTATCTATTTAGCCCTCGCACCTAAATCCAATTCAATGGAAACAGCGTATCTCAAAGCCAAAGACGATGCGGTAAATGATCTTGCGGAGCCTGTACCACTTGTAATAAGAAATGCTCCGACCGGACTCATGGACGAGCTTGGCTATGGACATGGGTATAAATATGCACATGATTATGAAGATAAAATAACGGATATTCAATGTCTGCCCGATAATCTAATCGGAACAGAATACTATAATCCCGGAAATCAGGGAGCAGAGATTAAATTTAAGGAGCGTCTGGAACAGATAAAGAAATGGAGAGAAGAGCATCAATCTTCAGGAAACTAAAAATCCCCGCCAGCTGGCCGGGATTTTTAGTTATATAATGTAGGAGGGTTATGAAAAAGAGTCAGTGCTTAATGTATCTTTTGTCTCTTCCATATGTGATATAATGTCTGTCTTCAGCGGAAGAGGAGGCAGTATAATATGCAACAGTGTCGTCAAATAGTGCTTTGATCTGCGCTTTTTTCTCTCTCTTCTTGCGCTCATTCTCTTTTTTCTTTTCTTCTTCGTTCTTTACGTATTCCGAAAACACAACCGGAGCGATCATTTCTGATAACATATTTCCCGCCTCCTTTCTTTCAAATTATTACTCGCATATTGATATATCCTCCTGTACATTATATCGGCATAATTCGATAGAAACCTTATATTATCGGGATTTTACTTCCGGTGATAAAATCCTGAGTTCAGTTTCGTATGATATCTTTTTTTGTTAAGAGATAGTCAATGTTCCAGAGGATTAGAAACGTGTTTCCCTGGCACGTGAATTAACGTATAATTCATAAGTATAGTGATAAAATATCAGCGCATAACGAAGAAGTGAAGGAGAAAAGGAAAATAAGAGTTTTAGTGGTGGATTATCATAAGCTTGGACTTGAAAATACGTGGGAAGATCTGCTGCCGCTTCTTTCAGAATCCGAGAGGGAAAAAGTAGGCCGTTTCAAGTTTGAAGCTGACAGGATACGTTCCATAGTAGGTATATGTCTGATAAAGTCCGCAGTGTACAGAGCTTTTCCTGGTGAAGAGGTTAAGCTGGAGACTACTATGGAAGGGAAACCTCACATAGCAAATCGCTCGGGTTTTGAATTCAATCTCTCGCATTCAGGCAGAATAATCGCATTAGCTGAGGACAGCTATCCGGTAGGTGTGGATGTAGAGCTTGTGAAAGATAAGGACTGGAAGATTTTTCACAGATATCTCTCTGATGATGAGATGACTATGATAGAGTCCGCAAAGGATCCGGAGGCCTGCTTTTTTGAGGTCTGGACCGTAAGAGAAGCTTTTTCCAAGGAAGAAGGCCTGGGACTTAAGATACTGGATAGTGATTTTACAGTCGATTATTCGAAACGGGAGATTAACTATAGCGGTAAAAAGCTGTATTTTTATTCTTTTGATCATACAGCCGAAGATAGATATAAGCTCAGCATTTGTTCTGCTAAGGAGGTTGCAGAGCCCGAAATCAGTTTCTTAAGTACTGAGGATTGGGAAAGATGTCTCAGAGAGGGCTTATTTTCCGAAATTAAATAACGAATCCAGCTTTCTGAGTATCTTAAATTCGCCCTTTACCTGCATATCTCCTGTCATAAAAGCGCGCTGAAATGTTTCCGTTCCGGCAGTGATGTTAATAAGCTTCTCTTTATCGATACGACAAATTATAGCGGGGTTTTCTGCTGTTCCATAATGAACATCCAGATCTTTTCCTTTAATTATTATAGCCAAGGGCTTTTCCAAATCTTTTACTATGAAACTGTATACAGCGCTGAATGTTGGATCCGGCGTAAAATGAGTCTGGAAATCTTTTATCAGCATATCATCTACGGATACGCCCTGATGACTCATAAGAGACTTGAAATGAGAGGCAAGCTCTTTGATATCTTCTTTCTGGGTCTGGACAAATTTGTCATCAGAAGCATACTTGGACAGTTGCTCAGCATCCTGCGGAGAAAGCTCTATCTGCGGACCGACAGAAACCATCTGTCTCACAGCCTGATTTGAGGCCGGAAGAGCCACTGTCTTTTGAGAGATTGTACGATAAAGATTTTCGGCCTTCTTTTCCACAAGGGTAGCGTAATCATCGTTGAGTTCAAAAGAGACAGTATCCTGAACATAGCCACAGATGCCAGAACATGGCTTTCCGCCAAGTATCTCCCAAGCCTGAGCCAGATCCAGCTTTCCCTCCCTTTCACCGTAGGTGGTGCTCATTACAACCGGGCACATATAAATATGAGTTATTTTTTCTTTGTTACCGTAGAGCCATAGGGCATCTAAGAATTCTGCCATGAATCCCCCTGTTCCATGCCACTCTACAGTAGAAGCAAGAATGATACCATCACAATCAACTATGGTATTTGCCAGTGAGGAAATATTTCTTTTTTCTTCGTATAGATTGTAGCGTGTTACCTTGACATTGATATCTTCCAGAACTGCCTGCATGCGCGTGATAACGGTATTAGTCGGATCTCCAACTATTCCTCTGCCGCCATAGTATATATTTACCCTCATGATTATTTGCCTTTCCTGATTAAAGCTGAATCTCCTTTACAAGAGCCTTTAGTTCATCATCTTCCGGCTTACCGGGTTTCCATCCTATGAGCTGTCCATCATCCTTGTATCTTGGGATCAGATGGATATGAAAATGGAAAACGGTCTGACCGGCTGTTTCACCATTGTTTTGAACTATGTTATATCCGTCGGGGTGCAGTTTTTCGGTAAGACCGGTTACAATCTTTTTTGCAAGGACAGCGGATTTGGAGAGGAGATCGTCCGGCATTTCATAAAGATTTGCAAAATGGTCCTTGGGAAGAATCAGTGCATGTCCCTTTGTCGCCGGTCCGGCATCGAGTATTACGGTAAAATCATCATCCTCATAGATTATATTTGTGTCGATAACATGATTCGCCAGTTTGCAAAAAATACAATTTTCATCCATTTTTGATTCCTCCTGTCACAGTACTGATTCAATAACTTCACATATTGTCCTGACCGCATTGTTCTCGGGAGCGCCGGACATTGCTTTAATATAGCTATTACGGTTGTCATATACTTCATTTACGGAAGCAAGCAAAGTGGACGTATCCATATCCTCCTCTAAAAGCACCTTGCAATATCCGCTGGTTTCAAAGGCTTTAGCATTTAATATCTGGTCTCCTCTGGAGCCGGCCGTGCTGAGAGGTATCAGCAGACTTGGTTTTTTTAGGGCCAGGATCTCGAATATCGCGTTGGAACCCGCTCTGGATACGATAACATCGGCGAGCGCATAGAGATCCTTCAGTTCGTCAGATATGTATTCGTACTGCATATATCCGCTATAGCGGTTAAGAGTGGGATCCAGTTTTCCCTTTCCACAGAGATGTATAACATTATAACGACTGGTGAGCTGGGGAAGAGCTGCGCGTATAGCCTCGTTAACATTCTGCGCTCCCTGTGATCCCCCGATGACCATAAGGAAAGGGAAACCTTCGTCTCTCATATTAACAAAAGCCTTTGCCCTGCCAGGATCTCCCTCCAAAAGTGATGCTCTTATGGGAGAGCCCGTGAATACCCCCTTATCTTTCGGGATTAGCGAAAGAGTGTCCTTAAATGAGCAGCATACCCTTTTCGCCGAGCTATATGATAGCTTATTTGCAAGACCAGGAGTCATATCGGACTCATGAATCACAACCGGGATCTTCAGGCAGGCCGCTGCTTTTACTACAGGAACCGATACAAATCCGCCTTTTGAGAAAACTACATTTGGAGATGTAACTCTCAGAAAATGCAACGACTGTGAAAATCCCTTGAGTACTCTGAAGGGATCGGTAAAATTCCTTAAATCAAAATATCTTCTGAGCTTTCCGCTGGCGATTCCGTAATACCGGATACCGCTGTCTTCAACGAGTTTCTTTTCTATTCCCTCATAAGAACCTATATATGTAATATCATATCCTTCCTTTTCAAGTTCGGGTACAAGAGCCAGATTCGGATAACAGTGCCCGGCAGTACCGCCTCCGGTAAGGACAATTTTTTTCGACATATGAAAAAGGCCTTTCGTTGAAAAGATTTGTGAAATATTATAACATAGAAAACAAGTACTTAGCGAGCGTCTTTTGCCCGCTGTTCCTTGAAGACAAATATAATACGGAGGTATGTATACAATGGCTAAGGTTACGTATGATTACTCTAAGACACACGGATTCATCAGTGAAGAGGAAGTGGAACTGATACGTCCCCAGGTCGAAGCGGCAAAGGAGCTTTTGCTTTCAAAGAAAGGAGCGGGAAGCGATTTTCTGGGATGGCTGGATCTTCCCGTGGACTATGACAGAGACGAATTCACCCGTATTAAAAAAGCTGCAGATAAAATAAGAAATGATTCTGATGTACTGCTGGTGGTGGGCATTGGAGGTTCCTATTTGGGAGCAAGGGCTGCGATCGAGTTCCTGAGACATAATTTCTTCAATTCCGTCAGTCGGGAAAAACGGGATGCGCCGGAAGTATACTTTCTTGGAAATAATATATCATCCACATATATCCATGATCTTATAGAGGTAATAGGCGACAGAGATTTTTCCATAAATATGATATCCAAGTCGGGAACGACTACCGAACCGGGTATTTCGTTCAGGATATTTAAGGAGCTTTTGGAGAATAAGTACGGAAAACAGGAGGCATCCAAGAGGATATATGCTACCACTGATGCGCATAAGGGTGCGTTGAAAAGTCTGGCTGATGCCGAAGGTTATGAGGAGTTTGTGGTGCCCGATGATGTGGGAGGCAGATTCTCTGTGCTTACAGCCGTAGGTCTTTTACCGATCGCAGTAGCTGGAGCGGATATCGATGCGCTTATGAAGGGTGCCGCTGAGGGTCGTGATATGGCGATAAATAATGATTATGCCGAAAACGATGCCCTGAGGTATGCAGCAATAAGAAATATCCTGTACAGGAAGGGAAAGGCCGTGGAGATCGTAGCAAATTACGAGCCTTCGCTTCACTATGTTTCGGAGTGGTGGAAACAGCTATATGGTGAATCAGAAGGAAAGGACCAAAAGGGAATTTTCCCTGCATCGGTTGACCTTACCACAGACCTTCATTCTATGGGACAGTTTATACAGGATGGAGCGCGGATCATGTTTGAAACAGTGATAAATGTAGAAAAGGTCAGGCATGAGATCACAATGAAGAAGGCTGATAATAATCTGGATGGGCTTGATTATCTGGCTGATAAAACCGTAGATTTTGCAAATAAATGCGCAATGAACGGAACAATCCTGGCTCATACGGACGGTAACGTACCTAACGCAGTAATAAACGTTCCGGAGCAGACAGAAGAATATCTTGGACAGCTGTTTTATTTCTTCGAATTTGCCTGTGGCGTGTCAGGATATATGCTTGGGGTTAATCCCTTTAACCAGCCAGGGGTTGAAAGCTATAAAAAGAATATGTTTGCGTTGCTCGGAAAACCCGGATATGAGGATAAGACAGAGGAACTCAGAGCAAGAATATAGGTGAGAAAATGAATATTGAGATAAAGAATGCTTACGCATTAGTAGACGGTCACATAGATCGGCATGATCTGTATATTGAAAAAGATATTATCACGGGGGTAGACAGGGAGCCGGATGGCTTTACAGGGGAGAAAACCATAGATGGTCAGGACCGGCTTGTGATACCGGGGCTAATAAACGCCCATACTCATTCCTACATGGCGATGCTAAGGAATATCGCTGATGATATGCCGTTCATGGACTGGCTTACAAAAGGGGTATATCCGGTAGAGGACCGTATGACCGGTGAGGACGCATATTGGGGAGCTATGCTTGCGATAGCGGAAATGATACGCTGCGGTACTACGACGTTCAATGATATGCAGATGCATATACATAATACTACCCGGGCTGTTAAAGAAAGTGGCATGCGGGCTGTTATTTCTCGCGGACTGGTGGGAGAAAAGTATGACAGGGATGATGTACGGATCAAAGAAGCCCTGGAGGAAATATCAGACGGAGAAGGTACAAACGGGCGGTTGACATTTATGCTTGGACCACATGCTCCGTATTCGGCTGGCTTTGATTATCTGAGAGGGGTTGCAGATATTGCAAAAGAGAGGGGACTCGGTATTCACATCCATCTTGCAGAATCCCAGACGGAGATAGATAACCTTAAAAAGGAGCAGGGACTTACCGCCATAGAGTATGCGGATAAAGCAGGTTGCTTTGACGTGCCCTGCATAGCAGCACATTGCGTGAAGATCACAAAATCGGACATGGAGCTAATGGCAAAAAAGAGTGTATCCGTAGTTACAAATCCTGCGTCTAACATGAAGCTTGGAAATGGCTTTGCTCCTGTACCGGAGATGATGGATGCCGGTATCAATGTTTGTCTTGGAACAGACGGAGCGGCATCGAATAATACCCTTAATATGTTTCATGAGATGAGTCTGCTCACTTTGATACATAAAGGGACACATAATACTCCGGTATGTATAAATTCGAATGAAGCTCTCGCAATGGCTACTGTAAACGGAGCAAAAGCTCTTGGACTTGAAAAGCTCGGAGAAATAAAGGAAGGCTATAAGGCTGATCTGGCTATTCTTGATATAAATACACCAAGTATGGTTCCTAAGAATAATCTGCTTTCAAGCCTTGTTTATTCCGCAAACGGATCTGAGGTTGATACCACGATAGTAGATGGTGAAATCCTTATGGAAGGCCGTGAATTAAAGACCATTGACCTTGAGAAAATCATTTATGAAGTGAACGCCAGAATGGAGAGACTCAATCCTTAGTGATCAGTCGATTTTTCATAATTTCAAAGCGCCTGAGGATATTTTCATCCCTTCGGCACGGGGAGGAGCGATTGTGTTATGGATGAAAGAGAGCAGAAGGGTAAGAGTGGGATAAGGGAGCTCAAGCCTTATCTCTCACCTCTTTCGGTTTGGGCGCTTTCTTTCGGCTGTGCCGTAGGCTGGGGTGCATTTGTCATGCCTGGAACAACTTTCCTTCCGAAGGCTGGAGTTGAGGGTACGGTTCTGGGAATAGCTATCGGCGCTTTGGTAATGCTGATCATAGGCATCAATTATCATTATCTGATCAATAAATACCCTGATGCCGGAGGCACTTTGACTTATACTACTAGGACTTTTGGTTATGATCATGGTTTTCTTAGTGCGTGGTTTCTGGCTCTGGTCTATCTGGCCATCATCTGGGCCAACGCATCTGCTCTTGGTCTGATATGCAAGAATCTTTTAGGGAATACCTTTCAATTTGGGTTTCATTATCGTCTGCTGGGGTATGATGTATTCTTCGGAGAGATTCTTTTGTCGACTACAGCGATCCTGATTTGCGGGGGTGTATGCATCATAGGGCGAAAGCTGGCTGCCTGGACACAAGTGGTGTTTGCGATGCTATTGCTCGGCGGTGTAGTACTTTGCGCCTCAGTACTTTTAGCAAGAAACGCTTATGACCCGTCTGTTATAATACCGGCTTTTTCTGCAAATGGGAAAAAACCGGCGGCTCAGGTTTTTTCGATAATTGCTCTGTCGCCGTGGGCTTTTGTGGGATTTGAATCTGTCTCGAACTCTGCCCGAGGATTTAATTTTTCACCTAAGAAGACAATATGGATCTTTTTATCCGCATTGATAGCAGGAGCTTTGGTATATATTCTGCTTACAAAGATGGCAGCATCAGTTCAGCCTGAGGGATATTCTGACTGGGCCGGGTACATAGGGGAGCTGGACCGGCAGGAGGGTCTTGCCGGACTGCCAACTTTTTTTGCCGCGGATCATGTTATGGGACAGACCGGTGTAGTGATTTTGGGGACAGCGGCTTTTGCAGGGATTGTTACAGGATTGATCGGAAATTTTATTGCAGGAAGCCGTCTTATGTATTCCATGGCAGAGGAGGGAATCCTTCCTGAATGGTTCGGTAAGCTAAACAGTGATTCAACGCCGGGGAATGCTCTGGTATTTCTTATGATAGTATCAGCTTTTATCCCTTTCCTCGGGCGGACGGCTATTGGGTGGATAGTAGATGTTAATACTGTTGGGGCTACTATAGCCTACGCTTATACTTCTGCCGCAGCATTTGCCGAAGCGGGAAAGGTGAAGAACAAAAAGATACAGGTGACGGGAATTATTGGAACCATAACATCAGTGGTGTTCTTCTTCTATTTTATGTCTTGGTCAGCCGGAGCTATGTCTACGGAATCTTATCTGATACTTGCCAGCTGGAGTATACTGGGATTTGTATATTTCAGGTATGTTTTTTCCAAAGATAACGACAAGCATTTCGGTAAATCCACTGTGGTCTGGATTGGATTGTTATTCCTGATTTTTTTCACTTCCTTAATGTGGATAAGACAGGCGACTGATGATATGACAAAGGAGGTTGTAAACAACATAAGTGAATATTATGAAGAAAAAAACGCGGATCAGGACACGGAAGATATAAAGGAGGCTGAGGCTTTTCTGGCGCAGCAGATGATGAGAGCCGAGAGAACTCTGACCAGAAACAGCATAATACAGATGTCCTTGATAGTTGCAAGTCTTGCGATCATGTTCAGCATATATTCCACCATATCGCGTCGCGAAAAGCGGATGGAGACAGAGAAAATAAAGGCAGAAGAGGGCAGTCGGGCTAAAAGCGTTTTTTTGTCAAATATGTCTCATGACATAAGAACCCCAATGAATGCAATAATGGGATATTCGGATCTGGCGGTTAAGGACGGGGTTACTTTTGATGAAATGAAGGAGTACCTGCGAAAGATCAGAGAATCCGGAAAGCAGCTCCTTGCGTTGATAAACAGTATTCTGGAAATGAGCCGTATAGAAAGCGGAAAGATGCAGATGGATCTGGTGGAGACGGATCTTCGGAAAACAATAGAAGAGGCGGGAGATCTCTTTGAGACACAGATGCTGGAAAAAAACATTGATTTTGCTGTAGATGTGTCCGGAATAAAGGATAATTGGGTATATTGCGATAAAATACTTTTGAACAGGGTTTTGCTTAATCTTGTTAGCAATGCGTATAAGTTTACTCCGGCTGAAGGAAAAATACGGATCATTGCCGAAGAAAAAGAAAGAAAAAATGAAGATATAGCTGGCTTCAGTATCATAGTCTCAGATAATGGCATAGGCATGTCGGAGGAGTTTGCGTCAAAGGTGTTTGAGGAGTTTGAAAGAGAAAGAACCTCCACGGTCAGCGGAATTCAGGGTACGGGACTCGGGATGTCTATAACAAAAAGTATCGTTGATCTTATGGGTGGAACCATTGAAGTTAAGACCGCTCCAGGGAAAGGTACGGAATTTAGTATTTTTCTAGAGCTAAGTCTTTGCAGCATTAAGGAAGAATCGATGAGCGGGGAATTAGACATAAATAACAATGACTGCACGGACTATGGTACGGAGCTTAAGAACAAGAGGATATTATTGGCAGAGGATATTCCTATAAACAGAGAGATCGCGTCCATGCAGCTTTCAAGTTTTGGTATCCTGGTGGAGACTGCGGAAAACGGAAGGGAAGCGCTTGACAGAATTGCTTCATCAGAACCGGGTTATTTTGATGCGGTCCTGATGGATATACAGATGCCTGTAATGGATGGATTTGAAGCGACAAAAGCTGTTAGGAGGCTTGCGGATCCGAAACTGGCCAAAATACCTGTTGTAGCAATGACGGCGAATGCGTTTGAGGATGATGTCAAAAAGTCAAAGGAAGTCGGAATGAACGGTCATATTGCAAAACCCATTGATGTAAATAATATGATAGAGGTGCTGAAGGAGGTTTTGAAAACAGCAAATTGATCCGGTATACAAAGCGGTAAACATAATACTTGCATTTGCCGATATATGGTAGTATAATGACGGCGTTTTAGAAAAAAACACAACATTTTGATTGGACAGGAGGTAATCATGACTAAAAAAATCATATCCGTTATTGCAGCATTGGCCATAACTTCTCTTACGGTCGTTCCTGCCTTTGCATCAGCATCGTCAGACATTGATGCAGCTCAGGCAGCTCAGGATGCGCGAAACAGGAGCATAGCAGCTGGCCAGGAAAATATAGCAAATTTCCAGGAGGCTGAGAAAGAAAAGGGAAACTCTGCAAGGTCACAGGGACAGGCAGCGGTTAACTCGGCACAGGAAACACTGGCAAGTTTCAAGAGCGGCGAGATTGCAAAAGGTGAGGCAGCTACAGAAGCTGGAAAATCAGCTCTTGAAACAGCTCAGAATGCCCTTAATTCGTTCTGGGCGTCACAAAAGGAGACAGAGGCTTCAGATCAGGCAGAGCGTTCATCACTTCAGGATAAGATCAACAAGTATCTTTCAAGTCTATAATCTGACGGTTTTATTCAAAGTAGATAAGAGGCAGTTTTCAAACCCGGACGTTATATTCGTCCGGGTTTTATTGAATTACGCTATAGGCTTTGGTATTATAACAAGGTAGTGAATGAGAAACGGTGGGAATCGTGTATCGTAATAATTTAAGTAAATGCTATTAGGAGGATACACAATGGGAAGTGAAATCAAAGACATTAGTCTGGCGTCATCAGGTGAGACGAAGATCGAGTGGGTAAGAAAACACTGTGATCTGCTAAGAACTCTGTATGATGAATTTGAAAAGACAAAGCCTTTTGCAGGGAAAAAAATAGCGCTGTCGGTTCATTTAGAGGCCAAGACCGCTTTTCTATGCCTGACAATGGCTGCTGGCGGAGCGGAAATGTATGTAACGGGATCAAATCCGCTCTCAACACAGGATGATGTGGCAGCCGCGCTTGTAAAGCACGGATTGGAGGTTCATGCGTGGCATGGGACAACGGAAGAAGAATACAATGCCCATATCGGAGCTGTGCTGTCCCCTGGTCCCAATATAATAATTGATGACGGAGGCGATCTGGTTCATAGAATGCATACGGATTTCAAAGATCTTATTCCCGAAGTTATAGGAGGCTGCGAGGAGACGACTACCGGTATAATAAGATTGGAAGCAATGAATCGGGCGGGAGATCTAAAGTTCCCCATGGTTAGAGTGAATAATGCGATGATGAAGCATTTCTTTGATAACCGCTATGGTACGGGCCAGTCGGTATGGGATGGAATAAACCGTACGACAAATCTCATTGTGGCCGGGAAAACCGTGGTGGTTGCAGGTTATGGCTGGTGTGGCAAGGGAGTTGCAATGCGAGCAAAGGGCCTTGGTGCCAGTGTAATAGTCACAGAGATCGATCCGGTAAAAGCTATTGAAGCGATAATGGATGGATTTGACGTAATGCCTATGAAGGAGGCGGCAAGGTACGGAGATTTCTTCGTTACTGTGACAGGCTGTGACAAGGTTATAGACAGTGAAGATCTTGCAAATATCAAAGATGGGGCTATCCTGACCAATGCCGGACATTTTGACTGCGAAGTGGATATGGCATGGATACACGCGAATGCCAAAAGGTCTTGGGAAGCCAGAAATAATATTATGGGGTATGAGTTGCCTTCAGGGAAGACAATATATGTGCTTGGAGAGGGAAGACTTGTAAATCTTGCCTGCGGTGATGGTCATCCGGCAGAGATAATGGATATGTCGTTTGCTATACAGGCATTGTCTGCAAAGTATCTGGTGGAGCACGGGGCGGAGTTAAAAGACCGTCTGATAGACGTTCCGGCTGAGGTGGATCGACATGTGGCAGAAATGAAACTGGATTTTCTTGGAAAGAAGATAGATGTATTGACACCGGAGCAAGAGGCTTATCTGAATCAGTCACTATGAGGCTTTGACACACAGTAAGTCCTGATATAAAATAATAATCCGGCTGGCTGGGTCTGTGACGTTGACTCTCCGGTCCTGCGCAATGGAAGCCCACGAACCGTGTCAGGTCGGGAACGAAGCAGCACTAAGAGGTGTCTTTCATGTGACGCAGGGTACCCGGGGATGAGCCGCGGATCCGGTCAGCCTTTTTGAAAATAACGCTCCGGTGTATCCGTCGGATGGGGACACGTGATAATATAATAATCAGATAATCGAAGGAAAAACAGCTAATCAATTAAAAAATATTTCAGGAGGTATGGGGTAATGGGAGCAAAAGAGGCGATCGAAACGGGAAAGACCACGATAGGGATCGAATTCGGATCGACAAATATCAAAGCAGTGTTGATTGATGAGGACTATAAGGTTCTCTCATCAGGTAAGCATGGCTGGGAAAATCGGCTTGAGGATGGAATCTGGACTTACAGTCTTGAAGATATCTGGGAAGGGGTGCGGGACTGCTACTCGGATCTGAAAAAAGACGTACAGGACAGATATGGAGTAAAGCTTACTACCACAGGAGCCATAGGCATATCCGCCATGATGCATGGATATATGGTATTTAATGATTCAAATGAGCTTATGGTTCCCTTCAGGACCTGGAGAAATACGATCACGGGTGAGGCAGCAGACAAGCTTACAGAACTCCTTGATTTCAATATCCCACAGAGGTGGTCTATTGCTCATCTTTATCAGTCAATATTAAATAAGGAAGAGCATGTCAAGGACATTCGTACGTTAATGACCCTTTCTGAATATATCCACTGGCAGCTTACAGGAGAAAAAGTAGCAGGTGTGGGAGAGGCATCGGGGATGTTCCCGATCGACTCTTCTATAAATGATTATGACCAGGCACGCCTTGATAAATTTGATGACAAAATAGCAGAATATGGTTTTTCCTGGAAAATAAGGGATATCCTTCCGAAGGTTTTGGTGGCGGGAGATGAAGCCGGAAAACTGACTGAGGAGGGCGCAAAGAAACTGGATCCGACCGGTGATTTACAAGCCGGTATACCGATGTGTCCTCCTGAGGGGGACGCAGGAACGGGTATGACGGCGACTAACTCCGTTGCTGTGAGGACCGGTAACGTTTCAGCAGGTACCAGCTGCTTTGCAATGATAGTTTTGGAAAGACCTCTTTCAAAGGTTTATAAGGAGTTGGACATGGTTACTACTCCTTCAGGAAAGCCTGTGGCTATGGCACATGTTAATAACTGCACTTCTGATCTGAATTATTGGGTGAGCCTCTTTAAGGAAGTTCTGGCGCTTACGGGAGCAAAACAGCCAGATGATCTGTACACAATGCTGTTTAACAAAGCGCTTACAGAGGATCCTGATTGTGCCGGGGTGATCTCATATAACTATTTCTCGGGAGAACCTGTGACTGGTATGGAGGAAGGTCGCCCGCTTCTTGTCCGGACGCCTGACGCGAAATTTGATCTTGCAAACCTTATGCGCTCTGTTCTCTATTCGGCTATGGGGGCATTGAAGATAGGTATGGATATATTGATCAGGCAGGAGCAGGTTGAGGTTGATAAGATCACAGGTCATGGCGGATGGTTTAATTCCGGGGAGGCAGCGGCAAAGGTTATGGCAGCGGCGCTGAATATCCCTGTATCCACTATGGCTACGGCAGGTGAAGGCGGACCCTGGGGGCAGGCTATCCATGCTGCATTTATGAAAAATAAGGCGGAAGGTGAGACGCTGGATGATTATCTTGCCAATAAGGTCTTTGCCGGAGCTAAGACTGTAACCACGGCGCCTGATAAAAAGGATGTCGAGGGATTTGATAAATGGCTTGATATCTATAAGAAGGGACTTCCGGTCGAAAGAGCAGCCATTGATTCGATCAGGTAAATCTGATCTGATATAAGTCTTATTGGGACTGCCACGGAAAGCCGTGGCAGTCCTTTATATTATGATCACTGAGGGTTGAGAAAGATCCTATTTAGGCCGATAATCTAAACATGAGAATAGAATTAAATCAGCTGCAGACAAAGAATATCGAAGATCCGGCGGTGTCGGCAGTGCCCGCAAAAAACGGATCTTCCAAAAGTACGTTAAAATCCGCGGATCTTTTTTCAATTAATACGGACGGTATATTGTTCGGTCATTCTGAGGATAATATCCTTTCCCGCGACAGAATAAAAAAGAAAACCGTTGCAGATCAGGCAGCGGAAGCATCCGCATTGGGAGTCGAGACCCAGATGGACCAAATGCTTGTAGTCGCACAAACAATGTCCCCTATGGACGCCCAAAAGCTTTCCGAAGAGGGATATGATATGGGTGAATTGGATCCCTCCGAGGCTGTGAATTCTCTGGATCGGATGAAAATCCGATTAGCGGAGGCGGGGGTTAATGTTGCAGGTTATACGGATACTATATCTGCAGATAAAGTCGCAGAGGTTACAGGTCAGACGGTTGACTCCGGGATATTGGCATCTGAGAGATCAGAAAACATAATAAATATTGATTCGGCTTCCGTGTATTCGGATCCGTATTTCACACCGGAGTCCACTGATGTGGAGATTGCAAATACCTTGAAAGCGTTTGATCTTCCGGCGTCAAATGAGAATATTCTTTCTGTACGTGAAGCGATAAATATGACTTCGGAGCTTAAGGATATCAGCGAAAATACTAAAATGTTTCTTGCATCCGATGAGATGGAGCCCACCATACAAAATGTTTTTATTGCAGAGTATTCCAGCGGAAAAGCAGATTTTGGCAGCCAGGCAAGATTTGTAGCAGAAGATACTGGCTATTTAAGCAGAACAGGAAATGTAAATCCGACAAAGCAGAATGATATTTCAGCCTCTAATAATCCGAATCCGGAGCTGGACAGACAGATATCGGATATTATAGAAAAGGCAGGTTTTGTTGAGACAGACGAAATAAAGAATGCTGCGTTAAGGATGATTGGAGCAGGTATTCCTCTTACCGCCGGATCTGTAAGGTCATATGAGGATGCGGGAAAAGCCGGTATCCTTCCGATAAAGAGAGAGATTATGGAAGCTATAGCAGCCGGTAGAAGTGGTAAGGAGGCTTACCTGATATCAGGCTACAAAGCGATAAAAGCCGAAAGAGTGTCAAAAGAAGCAGCGCTTTCGATGGCAGCGGACACCAATCTGAAGAATATAGATAAAGATCGTAGGATAGATACCGGATATCTGGAAAGAGATGTTGAGTCGCTGAAGGAGAAGGAAAAAGACGCATTTGATCTACTGGAAAGAACTCTTTCCGTGAAGTCGGATATACTGGCAGCTCCGTCAGAGTTGATAGCCGACAGTAACATTCTGGATCTGTTCTCAAAGGAACTGAAAAAGACAACGGAATCCATACCAGGACCAGGATTGATGGAGAAAGAGGCAGTTCCTGCTGCAAGTCTTGCCGATATACATGAAAAAGCTGCTGTCCTTGAAGAAAAATATGAAAGAATGGCTCAAACATATGAGGCGGTGGGTACAGAAGTAAGAGCTGATCTGGGAGACAATATAAAAAAGGCATTTGCAAATACGGATTTCGCTGCTCTGTTGAAGGACATGGGGATAACGAACAGTATAGAGAATGAGCGTGCCGTAAGGATTGCTTCATATTCAAAGCTGGAGCTTACTTCGGAAAACATAGAGAAAATCTCAGAAGCTGACGCAAGGCTTACCAGACTTTTAGATAATCTGACTCCGTCACGTGTACTGCGCCTGATACGGGATAATGTGAATCCCTTGGAGGTTTCGATCAGAAGTCTTGAAGATAAGCTTTCAGAATATGAGGAAAAAGAGAATCGTCCGATAGAGGATTTTGCGAAATATCTGGTGTCAGAGAGAGATAGGGGAAATATTACTGAGGAGGAGGCAACCTCTTACATTGGAATATACAGATTTGTAAATTCATTAAATAACGGAGATCACAGGGCAGTAGGTGCTCTTGTAGCCACTGGAGCGGAGCTTAATTTTGCCAACCTTCTTTCTGCGATACGAACAGGAAACAAGGGACATATAGACAGATATATAGATGAAAATTTCGGCGGACTGGACGCAAAGCTGTCTGGGAATAATACAAGAATTGATCAGATGATCCGCTCGGCTTTTTCGCCGGATTCCGATCAGCCTGATCAGGATATGTATGAAGAAGATTCAAGAAAATTTGCAGAGGCAGCAAAGGCTGAGGCCGAAATATACAGAGCTCTGGAAGAAGCAGACATCCCGCGCAGTGCAAATAATATAACTGCCTATGAGCAGCTCACAGCAGAGAGAGGAAGCAGATTCGCAAAAGAGCTGTATGATAGTGCCTCTTCAAGATCAAGAGAAAGGATGAAAAAAGCCGGAGAAAAAGTTCTGAATTCTTTGATTGACGGAGATTCAGAGAAGATCAGAGAATCTTTTGATGAAATGGTAAAAGCGGAGCTTATAGGAGCGCTTGAAGGCGAAAAACTGGATATAAGGGCACTTCAGTCAAAGGATAAGATCCTCTCGGTCAAGGGTGCTCTTGCAGATTCCGGAGAATATAATGTGCCGACTGAGTTCAAAGGCGAAATTATTAATATTAATCTGAAACTTAGGCATGGCGAAAATCAAAATTCTGTCGATATATATTTTGAGACCGATGATTTCGGCTCTGTCCACGCAGGGCTCCGAGTGACGGACGGGATCCGGGGAGTCATCACTTGCGAAAGGGCAGCAGGAGACGATTATATGAGGGATCGTCTCGGAAGAATAGTGGAAACCGTGTCTGGTGTTTCCGGGAAAAATACAGACCTATATGTCGGGAATAGGGAGATTCCTGATGAGCAATCGGCCATGGATGGCAAAAAGGCGGGGAGCGCTGAGCTTTACCGAATAGCAAAGGCAGTTCTTGATTCGGTGCTGTCAGACTGAAATTATGAGAGGAGTCATCCATGAAAATCAACAGCAATATCACTGCGTATATTACCAATAATTCATACATGCAGAATGAGAGAAGGCTTAGCAATTCAACGGCGAGGCTTTCCAGTGGGTATAAGCTTAACAAAGCGGGAGATGATCCTGCTAATTTTGCTATAGCTGCAAAGATGCGTTCCATGATAAAAGGACTTGATAAGGTTCAGACAAATACTACTACGGGAATGTCAGTTCTTGAGACAGCTGAAGCCGGTATGGGAGAGATTGAATCCATGGTTCACAGAATGAACGAGCTCGCAATTAAAGGGGCGAATGGAACTCTTTCCAGCTCTGACCGGCAAAACATACAGGACGAAGTGGATCAGCTTATGAAAGAGATCGATCGTATAGCTGAGACAACTGAGTTTAACGGGATGAAGCTTCTCAATGGCGATTTTAATGACCGTGGATATACAAATAATGTCGGCGTAAAGATAATGGATTATTCGGAGAATACATTTGCCGGGAATTACAGCATTAGGCTGGAAAAGACAGTGGATGGATACACTTTGCAGGATGTTCCTTCAGGCTCCAGACCGGCGGGATATGACTCCCTGGAAAAGCTGTTGGGAACAAAAGACCTGACCAAGATCACTATAAAATCTGAAACTGTTAATCACGACGATGGAACCAGTGTGGATTACGTTAATATAAAGGGCATGAGAGGAACGGAAATCAGGATTAAGGTCGAAAGTGACACGATCACTAATCCGTTGCTATTGGATCTGACAGGAAAGGGGGCCATGAGGCTTCAGGTCGGAACCGAAGAGGGAGAGGTAATAGATGCATCCATTCCGCGTATGTCTACGGAGGACATGGGACTTGCAAAGGTGGATATGAAGACAAAAGAGGGAGCTCAAAAAGCAATAGACCAGATGAGCACAGCGATTGAATATATTAACCGAGCCAGGTCCAGACTGGGGGCATACGAAAATCGGCTGGAGAATACGGACAGCTTCCTGGATTCATATAATGAGAACGTAACAGCTTCCGTCTCCAGAATCCAGGATACCGATATGGCAGAGGAGATGACAGAATTTACGAGCATGCAGATCCTCTCGCAGGCCGGTATCAGTATGCTGGCGCAGGCAAACGAGGCTCCTCAGCAGGCGCTTCAATTGCTCCAGTAAAGTAAAAAACATCAGAGAGAGCTGAGATACGTTATCAGGTGAGCACTTGATTCTTCAAATGGAGCAGGGGGCATTATGACATCCGAGAAGAAGCAGGAATATACGAGAAGAATAACAGAGGCTAATCCTACCGGGATCGTGGCGATCACTTATGAGATTGCAAAGGGATATTATGAAGATGCGATCATTGCATTTAAGGCCGGAGACAGGGACACATACAGGCTGGAGATAACAAAAGGCAATAAATGCATCGAAGAGCTCATTATGTCGCTTGATCCTTCGTATGCTATTTCAATTTATCTGCTCAGGATATATAATTATATCCTTGAATGTGCGCGCAAAGCATCTTTTCTGTATGATATCAGTGAGCTTGCGGAACCGATGGATATACTGGCAAAGATCGGCGGCACATTTGAGGAAATAGCGCCGCAGGATAAAAGATCCGCAGGCGTCCAGGGAGGAGCAGAGGTCTATGACGGACTCACATACAATTCAAAAGGAAGAACCAACACCACAGTCAAGAGATAAGAAACGGATGCTTTCCGGTATACAGCCCAGCGGAGATCTCCATATTGGAAATTATCTCGGTGCAATTAAAAACTGGGCTGACAGGGTAGATGAATATGAGTGCTATTATTTTATGGCAGACATGCATACTATTACTGTCCGGCAGGAACCTGCTGAGCTCAGGAAGAGATCGCTCAACCAGCTTGCCCAATATATAGCCTGTGGACTGGATCCGCAAAAGAATGTTTTATTTCTCCAATCGCATGTGCCGGCACATGCGCAGCTTGCATGGGTGCTGAACTGTTATACGATGTTCGGAGAGCTTACCCGTATGACTCAATTTAAGGATAAGTCGTCAAAATACAAGGAGAATATCAACGCCGGACTTTTTACATATCCCGTACTTATGGCGGCGGATATCCTGTTATACCAGCCTGACTATGTTCCGGTAGGCGAGGATCAAAAGCAGCATGTAGAGCTTACAAGGGACATAGCACAGAGATTCAACAGTATATACGGAGATGTTTTTACAGTACCCGAACCTTTTATTTCCAGTGCCGGGGCAAGAATATACGGATTGACTTCCCCTGGGGACAAGATGTCCAAATCGGATCCGAACGGCTGTGTTTTCATAATGGACGAACCGGATGTGATAATGAGAAAATTTAAGAGAGCTGTGACTGACAGCGATACGGATAATCCGGTTCGATATGATAAGGAAAAAAAGCCGGGAGTGGCAAATCTCATGAATATTTATTCAACGCTTACCGGAAAGAAATACGATGAGATCGAGAAGGAATTTGAAGGAAAGGGATACGGAATATTTAAACCCGCGGTGGCCGAGACCGTGATAGATGCTTTGGCTCCTATACGTGAGGAAACCGTCCGTTTAATAAAGGACAAGGAGTATTTGGACGGTGTATACAGGGATGGAGCAAATAGAGCCTCATATATAGCAAATAAAACATTGCGAAAGGTATACAAGAAAGTGGGGTTTTATCAAGGATAAGCCACTATACATAGTGATTGTATACAATGTACACAAAAAAATACAATGCATGGACTTCATTTTTGTGCTCATCTGACGATATACTATGTGAAATAACTTTTGGTTTTGCAATACAATAATAGACTGATGAAAGGAGGAATTGCATATGAGCTTAAGGATAGGCGGAAATATCCCTGCATTATATGATGCGACAAGGATAAATCAGACTCCTGACATAAACAAGACCTCCGAAGTCGCGCAGAAGTCATCCGTAGGATCCGGACAGCAGGATAGTCGCAGTAATGCGGGACAGTATGTGTCACAGGAGCATGGGGGCGTATTACATACCCGTGTTGCTGATGCCAATGCGTTTAAGAAAGCTCAGCTTGATGGTAGCCGTGAACGGATAGAGGATATGGCCGACAAGCTATATAACAAACTACCGGATATTTTCGCAGATATGAAGAAGCTTCCATCAGACGAAGGAGTGCAGGCGGCATCACGTGTGGCTGTTACAGAAAGAAATGTTGCTGCAGTAGCAGACAAGCAGGCGGCTCAGTCACAGGAACTTATGAATTTCGCTCTGTAATACCTTGAAATCAGCAGTATTATTATGGACCCCCACACAGATGTGTGAGGGTCTTTTTTTGATGTAAAGTCAGCATTGTGATAAAATTAAATGGTCTATATATATTTAGGAGGGATCATTGATGACTGATAAAGGACCATATTATATAACGACGGCGATCACATATGCATCTGGAAAGCCGCATATTGGAAACACTTATGAAATAGTGCTGGCAGATGCGATAGCCAGATTCAAGAGAAAGCAGGGGTATGACGTATTCTTCCAGACCGGTACTGACGAGCACGGGATAAAGATCGAGGAGAAGGCAAGGGCTGCAGGAGTTACACCTAAGCAGTATGTTGACAGTGCCTACGATGAGATACGGAAGATATGGGATCTTATGAATACATCCTATGACAAATTCATAAGAACCACAGATGAATATCATGAAAAGCAGGTGCAGAAGATATTCAGAAAGCTTTACGAACAGGGTGATATATATAAAGGTTCTTACGAAGGAATGTACTGCACTCCCTGTGAGTCATTCTGGACTCCATCGCAGTTAGTGGATGGAAAATGCCCTGACTGCGGACGTTCCGTGCAGAGTGCAAGTGAGGAAGCTTACTTTTTTAAGATGAGTAAGTACGCTCCCAGGCTGATGCAGTATATAGAAGATCATCCCGAGTTCATCCAACCGGCATCCAGAAAGAATGAAATGGTAAATAACTTTTTGAAGCCTGGTCTTCAGGACCTTTGCGTTTCTCGTACATCATTCAGCTGGGGCATACCTGTCACATTTGATGAGAAACATGTTGTTTATGTATGGCTTGATGCGCTTGTAAACTACATAACAGGTATAGGATATGATGCAGAGGGAAAATATGAAGAACGTTATAAGACACATTGGCCCGCTGATCTTCATCTTATAGGAAAGGATATAGTCAGATTTCATACAATATATTGGCCGATTTTCCTTATGGCGCTGAACGAGCCTCTTCCCAAGCAGGTTTTCGGCCACCCCTGGCTCCTTGTCGGAGACGGAAAGATGAGTAAGTCAAAGGGAAATACAATATATGCAGATACACTTGCAGATATGTTCGGAGTTGATGCTGTCAGGTATTATATGATACACGAGATGCCATTTGACAATGATGGAGTATTCACCTGGGATACTATGGTTGAGAGATATAATTCGGATCTGGCTAATACCTTAGGGAATCTGGTTAAAAGAACAATATCCATGGGTAATCAATATCTCGGAGGTTGTATTGAAGACAAAGGAATAAAAGAAGATGTAGATGATGATCTGTATAACGTAGTGCTTGGAGCAAAGGCTTCGGTTGAAGATAAGATGGCTACTTTGCATGTAGCTGATGCGGTTACCAGTATATTCGATGTATTTAAAAGATGTAACAAATATATTGACGAGACTACCCCATGGATTCTGGGAAAAGAGGATGGTAAGAGGGACAGGCTCTCCACCGTTCTTTACAATCTGTGTGACTGTATAACTATAGGTGCTACGCTTCTGATTCCCTTTATGCCGGATACGGCAATGACTATTCTTAAGCAGCTTAATACATCGGAGTCGGATTTTGATAACCTTGAAAAGAGAGGGGTCTTCTCATCTGGAACGAAAGTAACGGAAGAACCATTGGTGCTTTTTGAACGGAAAAAACTGGAGGATGTTCTTAAAGAAGTGGAGAAACTATATCCGCCTAAAGCTGAAGAGGAAAAGGAGTCAAAGGATAAGCAGACGATATCAGAACAGATTCACAAGTCGGAGATAACCATAGATGATTTTGACAAAATGGAGTTAAGAGTAGGTGTGATCAAGTCTTGTGAAGCAGTCGAAAAATCCAAAAAGCTTCTCTGCAGTCAGGTTGATGTGGGAGACCGGACTATACAGATTGTATCTGGGATCAGGAAAAACTACTCCCCGGAGGAGATGGTCGGAAAGAAGGTAATGGCAATTGTCAATCTGGCTCCTGTCAAGCTTGCGGGAGTAGAGTCTCAGGGGATGCTTCTTTGTGCCGGGGATGAAGCAGGCAATCTGGCGCTTATGACTCCGGAAAAAGATATGCCTGCAGGAGCAGAAATCTGTTGATAAGGTACGGATATGAGAGAATTTACTATAGACAGTCGTGATATGAAGACAAAACTCGCCTGTTATGCATGGGAGCCTAAGTCTGGAGCGAGGGCTATTCTGGTAATGGCTCACGGGATGACGGAAAAAACGATGAAATATAAGGAACTGGCGGAGTATCTAATGTCGCAGGGAATTATATTTACAGGGCTGGACCATTTGGGGCATGGTAAGAGCGCCCCGACTCATGATGACTTGGGATTCTTTTGTGAACAGGATCCGGCGACCGTAGTGGTTCGAGATCTGCATCGTCTGAAAAAAACCATTCAGGCGGAGAATCCCGGCTTACCAATATATGTAATGGGACATTCTATGGGGTCCTTTATAGTGAGAAATTATATTGAACGGTACGGAACCGGAATACAGGGGGCTGTCATACAGGGGGGGAATGACACTCCATGGACGATTGGGATTACAGGTAAAATCATTACCCGTATCATAGCCCTTTTTCATGGCTGGAGGTACAGATCGCAGTTTTGCACCAGGGTGACAATAGGTTCTTATGTGAAATCATTTCCGGATGACCCAAATGGATGGATATCGAAACGAAGAGAAATCCGGGACAAACACGAGGATGATCCCGAATGTGATTTTGTATTTACATTGAACGGGTACTACACATTGGCGGAGCTGACGCTCAGAGCCGGCAACAAAAAGCTGATCGCCAATATTCCAAAAGAATTACCCTTGTTTATATTGTCCGGAGCGGAGGATCCGGTCGGAGAAATGGGAAAGGGGGTGCAGCGAATGTATGAGTTGTACAGATCCTGCGGTATGAAAAAAATTAAAATAGATATCAGACCCGGGGACAGACATGAGCTGCATAATGAAGAGGATAGATACCAGGTCTTTGAGGAGATCAAGGATTTTATATTAGCGGGAGGATCCGAATGAAAAGGGTAATTTCTGTTTTGCTGACTATATTGCTTTGCCTGATGATTGCATTGCCTGCATATGCGGACAGCAGCACTAACGAGGTTATAACATTTGGGGGAGATCAGTCTAAGGGACAGAAGGAGGCGGATACTGGCAAGCCATATCTTGCGCTTGGACAGGATCTGACTCAGGATCAGTTGTTAACGGTGCTTTCGGTAATGGGACTGGCAGGAACAGATCTTTCCGATTACAATATTGTTTATGTGACGAATTCTGAGGAACATCAATATCTTGATTCATATATTTCTCCGACAGTCATAGGAACCAAATCCCTTTCTTCTGTTCTCGTTAAGCCGGCGGAATCCGGACACGGTATAAATGTGAATACTTATAACATAAATTACTGTACGACGGGAATGTACAAAAATGCTCTTCTTACTGCGGGAGTGGAGAATGCTGATATAATTGTCGCGGCGCCCACAGCTATATCAGGAACAGCGGCTCTTATCGGTGCTCTTAAGGCATATGCGGATATGAAGGACGAGAAACTTGATACGACTGCGCTGGACACATCACTTAATGAGCTTGTCACTACCGGACAGATAGAGGAGGCTTTGGGAGATGCATCCAAAGAGGATGTAGAGGAGATGATCGCCTTTATAAAGGCGGAGATTGCCGGGAAGGATCTGAATACAAGGGAAGAGATCGAAGCTGCTGTAAGAAAAGCGATAAAAGATTACAATGAAATGAAAAACGCAAACTGGTCATTGTCAGAGAATGAGATTACCCAGATAGTTGATCTTATGGTAAAGATAAAGGCCATGGGAATAGATTATAATACTCTGTTGGATCAGGCGGCAGATATTTACGAGAAATTCGGTGATAAGCTGACCGCAGATGATTTAAGTTCTTTGGCTGCCAAAACTGTTACCGATAACATAAAAGAAAAAGTTGGAGATGTTTTTTCCGGAATGTATGAGGGAGTAAAAAACTTTTTTTCTAAGATATTTGGCAGATGAAAGGGAAAATACAGGTTAGGTTTATAGGAAAAGATGAATACAGGTCGGCAATGGCTCTCTGTTGGCGGGTGTTTTGTGAATTCGAATCCGGGCTGATCGGTAAAGAGGGGATGGAGAGTTTCAGCAGATTTATCAACGATGAGACATTATACACTGTATTTCTGAATGGGGGATTCCCTGTTGTAGCCGCTTTTGATGACCAGACAATGATAGGGGTTGCTGCTGTAAGAAACGGACCGCACTTGTCCTTATTATTTGTAGAAGGATGCTACCAACAGATGGGGGTAGGGACAGCTTTGATCGACTATTTCAGGGAATGGCTTCTGGCAACCAAAAGCTGGCTGGGAGGATCTAGTCTCACGGTGAATGCGTCAAATATAGGAGTTGGCTTTTATCACAAACTTGGGTTTAAGGATACAGGACCAAGGACTATGAAGGATGGGATCGATTACACTCCCATGACATTGGAGCTTAGTACGTAACGGAAATTTTGGAGAAGAGGGGTACTCGGTATTATGATAAATAATCAGGTGATCCAAAAGGCAATTGATGAAATAAAAGAGATTTCAGGAGCAGAGCTTGCCGTAATGGATCTAAATGGAGCTCAGGCTGCGGCAACATTTTCAGCAGATGATATTTCTTCTGTCACTATCAGATCTTTTATAGATTCGGAAGCAGATGACAGTATAAATGGAGCTTTTCATTATTACAGAGTTGTAAGTGACGGGGTTACGGACTATGTTCTGGTAGCATGCGGTACTGACGATAAAACGGAGATGGCTGCTCGTTTTGCGCTTTCCGAGATGACAGCACTTATCGGAGCGTATAAAGAAAAAATGGACAGGAATGCATTCTTTCAAAACCTTATTATGGATAACATGCTTGTAGTTGATATATACAGCAGGGCAAAGAAACTTCAGATTCCGACTGACAGCATCCGGTGCGTTTTTATAGTTGAGATTGAAGGAAACAGTGAGATCTCCGGGATCGATACCCTAAGATCGGTTTTTCCCGCGGGGTCGGATAATTATGTTACGGAATCTGATGAGAAAACATATGTAGTGATAAAATCCCTTGATCCCTCAGATGAGCTTGAGTCACAGGCTAAGGAGACAGCCAATATGCTCGTGGATACTATGAATACCGAAGCTATGGTAAGGGTAAGGGTGTCCTATGGCAAGGTCGTATCTGAGATCAAGCAGGTTTCATCATCTTACAAGGAAGCAAAAATGGCAATGGAAGTAGGTAAGATATTCTACCAGGAAAGATTTATCCTTTCGTATGATACTCTTGGGATAGGTCGATTGATATATCAGCTTCAGCCGTCATTATGCGAGGTCTTTCTGCATGAAATATACGGTGAGGACATACCTGATCATCTTGATGAGGAGACACTTAATACTATTAATAAGTTTTTTGAAAACAATCTTAATGTTTCCGAGACTTCGAGACAGCTTTTTGTACACAGAAATACCCTCGTTTACCGTATCGAGAAACTGCAGAAAATGACAGGCCTTGATATCAGGGTGTTTGACGATGCTTTGACCTTTAAGATAGCGCTTATGGTAGTTAATTATATGAAATATGTTCAATCTCATAGAATATAATACATGCTTCCCGGCGTGTAATGTCTTCCGTATGATTTGGGGGTAAATATGCATATAGCGGGGATAAATAAAAACACATTGCTGGACTATCCGGGAAAGGTTGCGGCCACCGTATTTACTGGTGGGTGCAACTTAAGATGTCTGTTTTGTCAGAACAGCTCTTTGGTGGATGGACTGATCCCCGAGATAAAGGAAGAGGACGTGATAGCCTTTCTTGAAAAAAGAAGGAGTGTTCTGTCAGGGGTCTGCATTTCCGGAGGGGAGCCAACCTTGCAGCCGGATCTTGCTGGATTTATCGATAAAATCAGATCTTTGGGCTATGATGTGAAACTTGATACTAACGGGACAATGCCGGATATCCTTCGAAAGCTTGCAGATGAAAAACTTGTAAACTACATTGCGCTTGATATAAAAACAGGACGAAAAAAATATCGCGAACTTTGCAATGTGGATGTGGATCTGGAGAGTATAAATGAAAGTGTTGAATTGCTTTTGAACGGCAATTTCCCGGATTATGAATTTCGTACTACAGTTGTGGCAGAGTATTTTGACAAAGAAGATGCGACAGATATCGGAAAATGGCTTGCAGGTGGACGAAGATACTTTTTGCAGAATTTTGTTGATACAAATACTTCTTTTGTCGGCAGAGGCGTTCTGCATGGGCAGACAAAAGAGGAAATAGAATCATATGCAGATATATTGAGGAAAACGATATCGGAGGTGTCGCTTCGTGGAATCGATTGAAAGTGAATACGCCGATGATCTGAGATTTATGAAGGAGGCTATGAAACAGGCGAAAAAAGCCTATGAGACTGGAGAAGTTCCCATAGGCTGCGTGATAGTGGAGAATTCAACAGGAAGAATTATCGGAAGGGGATATAATCGGAGAAATACAGATAAAACCACTCTCGCGCATGCAGAGATAACTGCGATAAAAAAGGCATCCAAAGTAATGGGAGATTGGAGACTGGAGGGGTGTACCATTTATATTACGTTGGAGCCCTGTCCAATGTGCGCAGGAGCAATAGTTCAAGCACGGCTGGACAGATGTGTCTATGCAGCTCCATCAGATAAAGCTGGTTGCGCCGGATCGGTAGTTAACCTTTTGGAAGAACCGGGATTTAATCATCAGGTGGCGCTGACAAAAGGACTTATGGAGGAAGAATCTCAGGCTTTGATAAAGAGGTTTTTCAAAGAGCTTCGTCTGAAAAATTAGAATCTGATTTCTTTATGTTTGGGATATGCAACCGTGCCGATGCATAAATCCATCTGATATGGTATACTGTTTTTGTTTCATTTCTTTTGGTCGTTCAATAATTCTACATAAGGGGGAAGACATATGAAGCGTATCGGTTTACTTACGAGCGGCGGCGACTGTCAGGCACTTAACGCGGCAATGAGAGGCGTTGTAAAGTCTTTGGTCAATTCAGGAGAACAGATTGAACTGTATGGTTTTTTGGACGGATACAGGGGATTGATTTACGGAGAATACAGAATGTTGGATATTTCTGATTTTTCCGGGATATTAACCAGGGGTGGTACGATTTTAGGCACATCAAGAGTTCCGTTTAAGACCATTAGGGAACCTGATGAGGATGGAAGAGATAAAGTAGAATCCATGAAGCATTCATATTATAAGCTTCGCCTGGACTGTCTTGTCATTTTGGGAGGGAACGGCACTCATAAGACGGCAAATCTTCTGAGGGAAGAGGGACTTAATATAGTGACTCTTCCAAAGACGATAGATAACGACCTATGGGGCACAGATATGACATTCGGGTTCCAAAGTGCTGTGGATATTGCTACGCAGACTATAGACTATATTCACACTACCGCTGATTCACATGGCAGGGTATTTATTGTGGAGATTATGGGGCATAAGGTAGGATTCCTTCCGTTAAATGCAGGAATGGCAGGAGGAGCAGATATCATCCTTATACCGGAGATTCCTTATGACATAGACAAAATAGTAGATGCCATTGAGCTTAGGAAGACGAGAGGAGCAAAATTTACTATCATAGTGGTGGCAGAGGGAGCGATCAGTAAGCAGGATGCTAAGCTTTCAAAGAAGGATTACAAAGAGAAGGTCGCCAAATCAAAGTATCCTTCCGTATCTTATGAAATAGCCGAGAAGATACAGAAAAAGACCGGAAAGGAAGTCCGGGTGACTGTTCCCGGGCACATGCAAAGAGGTGGATCCCCGGATTCCTATGACAGGGTATTTGCGTCGCGACTTGGATCTGAAGCCGGAAAGCTGATCCTTAAAGGGGAATACGGTTTTATGGTTGGATATAAAAACAGAGAAATCGTAAAGGTACCCCTTGATGAGGTGGCCGGTAAGCTGAAAAGCCTTGATCCCAATGCAGCCATAATCAAGGAAGCTAAGATGCTTGGTATATCCTTTGGAGATTGAGATCATAAATAATGCCATACCTTTCTCTTTACAGAAAATACAGACCGCAGAGATTCTCTGATGTTGCCGGTCAGGATGCTATAATTAAGGCTCTTGGAAATCAGATTCTCAGCGGTAAGACGGCGCATGCATATCTGTTTACGGGCACCAGGGGAACAGGAAAGACCACCGTGGCAAAGATATTTGCTAAAGCCGTAAATTGCGAGAACCTTCAGGAGGACGGCAGCCCTTGCTGCGAGTGCGATATGTGCAGGGGGATTTCAGAAGGGAAATACATTAATGTCATTGAGATAGATGCTGCCTCAAATAACGGAGTAGATAACGTACGTACCATAATTGATGAGCTTGGCTATAGACCACAGAAAGGGAAAAAGAAGGTCTATATCATAGATGAGGTTCACATGCTGTCCGGAGGTGCTTTTAATGCATTTTTGAAGACATTGGAGGAACCGCCGGAGTACGCTATGTTCATTCTTGCTACTACGGAGGTCGGAAAGGTTCCCATAACCATCCTTTCCAGATGCCAAAGATATGATTTTCACCGTATGTCGGCTGGAATATTGGTTTCGAGGATGAAGGATATCCTTTCCTGGGAGAAACATCAGGCGGAGGAAAAAGCACTCTCATTTATTGCAAGACAGGCAGACGGATCCATGAGAGATGCGCTTTCGCTGCTTGATCAGTGCCTGGCATTTAACCCCGGGGAGACTCTTACGTATGATGAGGTTCTTGATGATCTGGGTGCCGTAGATGTATCCGTATTTTCTTCAATGGCAGAATATGTGTCTGGTGGTAACCTTAAGAGCGCAATAATGCTGCTTGATGATACCCTTATGAAGGGGCGGGATATACAGACTTTTGTTATAGACTTCATTGCATATCTCAGGAACCTGATGCTCATATCCGCGGACGGATCCACCGAGGCTGATATTGCCGACGTATTGGGAGTGTCCTCTGACACATATGATCAGATGAAGCAGATGGCGGGTAAGTTTGATACGGAGACGCTTATGCGATTTATCAGAATTTTCTCGGAGCTTTCCTCAGAGATCAGGTATTCGCCGCAGAAAAAAACACTTACCGAGATAGCGATTGTCAGGCTTATGCATCCGGAGATGCAGGATGATTCTGCGTCTGCAAAGCAGAGGCTGGCGATCATTGAAAGGAAAATAGACAGGCTGGAGAGGGAAGGTATAAAACCGTCTCCGGCATCGGCACCTCAGGACAAGCCCAAAGTCCGGAAACCATTGCCGGAAGCTCTGCCTGAGGACGTCCGTATGGTATGCGATAATTGGGGTCGGATTATAAGGGACGCGCAGGAGATGGTAAAGGGAATTCTGGCAGAGGCCAGGCCCTCTGTGGATGGAACCCGGCTTGTGATCGTCTGTAAAGATGAGATATCATCAGGATCACTCAAGGGGTATGACGGGGAGATACGGGAAATATTAAGGCGGGAAACAAAAAAAGAAATGGATTTTGAGATATACGGTCCGGGGAAGGATGAGGATCCGGATGCAAAATATCCTAATCTGGAAGATATGATCAATTATGATGAAATAAAGATCATATAAATAGGCGGATAAATAAGTATTGGTACAGAGGAGTAAATTGTATGTCCAGAAGAGGAGGATTTCCGGGAGGCGGAATGCCCGGAAACATGAATAATCTTATGAAACAGGCGCAGCGTATGCAGCGCCAGATGGCTGAAAAGCAGGAGGAGCTGGAGGGAAAGGAATATACTGCTACTTCCGGAGGTGGGGCAGTGGAAGTCACCGTATCAGGTAAGAAAGAACTTACAAAGATCAACATATCTCCGGATGCCTGTGATCCTGATGATGTAGAGATATTGCAGGACATGATCATTGCCGCAGTCAATGAGGCCATGAAACAGGCGGATGAAGCTTCCCAGGCTGCGATGGGAAGTCTGACGGGGGGACTTGGAGGCCTTATATAGGGAGATATGAAGCTTTACTCCGGAAAGATGAACCGACTCGTAGAGGAGCTTTCATCCCTGCCCGGGATAGGAGAGAAGTCTGCGGGAAGACTTGCAGATCATTTGATACGGATGCCGGAGGAACGGGTCAGGCGTATTGCTGATGCAATGGTGGATGCAAGAGAGAATGTGCATTTTTGCAGGGAGTGTTATACCCTTACAGATGAGGAACTGTGTCCTGTGTGCGGTAATGAATCCAGAGATCATAATACCATCATGGTTGTGGAGGATACCCGGGATATGCAGGCATATGAGAAAACCGGGAAATACTCAGGGGTATATCACGTACTGCAGGGAGCCATTTCTCCGATGCTTGGTATTGGTCCCAATGACATCCGGCTAAAAGAACTGATGGCAAGACTTCAGCAAAGTGGAATTAAAGAGGTTATAATAGCCACAAATTCTTCTCTTGAAGGAGAAACAACGGCGATGTATATCAGCAAGCTGATAAAACCTACAGGAATAAAAGTTACGAGGATAGCGAGTGGCGTACCTGTAGGCGGGGACCTTGAAAATATCGATGAGATCACGCTGCTTAGAGCCCTTGATGGACGGGTTGAGCTATAGAAATAACAATAACAGGAGGAGAAAGGTAATGGAGTACAAGGTATTTGAACTTACAAACAAAAATGGAATGAAAGTCAAACTGACTGAATTTGGAGCCAATGTTATGGAGATATGGGCTCCTGACAGGGACGGAAATTCCCAGGACGTGGTGATGGGATTTGATTCGCCTGAGGATTATAAGGAGAATGGCTGCTTTTTCGGTGCCTGCATAGGACGTATGGCGAACCGGATAAATGATGCAAAATTTACACTGGACGGCAAAGAATATAAATTGCCGGTAAATGACGGCAAAAATAATCTCCATACTGACGCTGAAACGGGATTTCACAAGATGTTTTGGGAGGGAAAGCAGGAAGGGAATTCTGTCATCTTCAAGTTTACGAGCCCCGATGGTGACGGAGGATTCCCAGGAAAGCTTGATATGACAGTGACATATTCACTTACAGATGAAAACGGTCTTAAGATTCACTATGAAGGGGTGTCGGACAAGAAGACTCTTATTAATTGCACGAACCATTCCTATTTTAATCTTAGCGGTGATCTTTCCTCTTCCATACATGATCATGAGCTGAAGATTTACTCCCATAAATATACGCCGGTAGTTGCGGGAGCCATACCCACTGGAGAGATAGCAAAAACAGAGGGGACGGTTTTTGATTTTTCCGAGTACAGACAGGTGGGGCAAAACATAGATGACGATATAGAGCAGCTGAAACTTGTGCAGGGATATGATCATAATTTTGTGTTGGATCATCTTACAGGAGATTATTCATTGGTTGCTGAGGTGAAGTGTGGCAGATCCGGCAGAAAAATGGAAGTGTATTCCGATTTGCCTTGTATACAGTTTTATGCCGGAAACTGTATTTCTCCACAAACGGGAAAAGGTGGCGTGAAATATGATAAAAGACAGGCTCTTTGCCTTGAAACCCAATATGCTCCTGATGCCATAAATCAGCCTGGGTTTGAAAAACCCATTTTTGATGCGGGACAGAAGTATGACACTACGACTGAATACAGATTCAGCACATATTAAGGATTATGGAGGCAGGATATGCTCGAGGAACTAAAGAAGGAAGTCTATGAAGCAAATATGCTTCTGCCAAAGCATGATCTGGTAACGTTTACCTGGGGAAACGTAAGCGGTGTAGACAGATCTGAAAAATTGTTTGTGATCAAGCCGTCAGGTGTGCCCTATGAAGATCTGAAACCAGAAGATATGGTGGTTGTGGATTTTGATGGGAAAAAGGTTGAAGGAAAGCTAAATCCATCATCTGATACGGCAACCCATGCAGAGCTTTACAGCAAATTTGAAGATATTGGCGGAGTTGTGCATACTCACAGTCCTTGGGCTACCAGCTGGGCACAGGCAGGCAGATCTATACCCTGCTACGGCACTACCCATGCGGATTATTTTTATGGTAGCGTTCCGTGTCTGCGTGTTTTGACGCAGCAGGAGATGGACGAGGGATATGAGAAAAACACAGGTGTGTTGATTACGGATTATTTTAAGGATAAGGATCATAATGCCGTTCAGGCGGTGCTATGCAAGAACCATGGTCCGTTTACCTGGGGTAAGGACGCAGAGGATGCAGTTCATTGTGCTGTGGTTTTGGAAGTCGTGGCAAAGATGGCTTGCCGAACTGAGGAGATCAATCCCAGGGTCGAGCCGACACCCCAGCATCTCATGGATAAGCATTATTATCGAAAACACGGCGAAAATGCCTACTACGGTCAGGGAAAGTGAATTCCGGTAAGTAGTCTCATACACAGAAAACTATATTTCAAAGGAGGAATCATGGATAAAAAGGAATTAAAGCAAACCGCCGTCAAAGTCCGTAAGGGGATAGTTACAGCGGTACACGCAGCGAAGGCCGGCCATCCCGGCGGCTCGCTGTCGGCAGCGGATATATTCACATACCTTTATTTTAAGGAAATGAATATCGACCCTAAGGATCCCAGGAAGCCCGACAGGGACAGATTTGTGCTGTCAAAGGGACATACTGCACCGGGACTTTATTCTGCAATGGCAAACAGGGGCTATTTTCCCGTGGAAGAGCTTACGACACTGAGAAAGCTGGGCTCGAGGCTTCAGGGACATCCCAATATGAACGATGTACCGGGGATAGATATGTCTTCAGGATCATTGGGACAGGGGCTTTCTGCGGCTGACGGAATGGCGCTTGCTGCAAAGCTTGACGGCAGGGATTACAGGGTTTACTGTCTTTGCGGTGACGGAGAGCTTCAGGAAGGCCAGATTTGGGAAGCAGCAATGTTTGCCGGCGCAAAGGGGCTGGATAACCTTTGTGTGATTGTGGATAATAACAACCTTCAGATCGACGGTCCCATAGATGAGGTCTGCTCTCCCTATCCCATTGATAAAAAGTTCGAAGCATTTAATTTCCATGTCATCAATATCGACGGCAATGATTTTGACCAGATAGAGAGTGCTTTTGATGAAGCGAGAAAAACCAAGGGAAAGCCTACCTGTATCGTGGCAAAGACGGTAAAGGGAAAAGGTGTTTCTT
>JAEEGL014923492.1_pt1 | contig 45319 bp, 47 predicted proteins | sample 9134231 | NCBI WGS metagenome assembly JAEEGL01 (sample SAMN16246548, study PRJNA631951) | gut metagenome | biome: gut microbiome; feature: rumen; material: fiber-attached | host: Bos | place: Iran: Karaj | collected 2018-10 | reverse complement strand
TTGCGGCCGATGGCCGTGGTCTCGGAGGGAGAGGGGGTCACGTCCGCGCCGTAGGTCCGCATGACCTCCCGGCGGAAGGGCTTCTGCTCGTAGGAGACCTTCACCATGTAGACCTTGCAGTCCAGGCCCAGGTAGCCGCAGGCCATGCTGAGGGCCGTGCCCCACTGTCCGGCGCCGGTCTCGGTGGTGACGCCCTTCAGGCCCTGCTTCTTGGCGAAATAGGCCTGGGCAATGGCGGAGATGAGCTTGTGGGAGCCGCTGGTGTTGTTGCACTCGAACTTGTAGTAGATATGGGCCGGGGTGTCCAGGGCCTGCTCCAGGCAGTAGGCCCGCACCAAGGGGCTGGGCCGGTACATCTTGTAGAAGTCGTAGACCTCCTGGGGGATCTCGAAATACGGGGTCTCGTTGTCCAGCTCCTGGGCGATCAGCTCTTCGCAGAACACGGGGGCCAGCTCCTCCGCCTTCATGGGCTGATGGGTGCCGGGGTTCAGCATGGGCGCGGGCTTGTTCTTCATATCCGCCCGGAGGTTATACCAGGCACGGGGCATCTCATTCTCGCTCAGATAAATTTTGTAAGGGATCTTTTCCATGATTCATTTTCCTTTCATTTTGGTTTTTGTCGGGCGGGATCGCCCTGCGCCTTCGGCGCGGCTGTGTTCGTTTGATCTCAGGCGCCGGGACGCCATCGCCGGTCCGGGCGGCCGTGGGGCAAAAGCCGTTTCATTTCGGAACCTCCCATGGAAATCGTACTGCTCGGTCTGGAATAAAAAGAAGCGGCACAGGTCAATCTGTGCCGCTCAATCCACGAAACCGGGTTAGTTCATGATTTCAAGCATCGCAAATCGACCTTACCGAAAAATCAGTAAAGCGAAACCAGAACCACCAAAAAGCGATGCCGCTGTGCTTTCTCATGAAGCCTCTCCCATACCGGGCGGAAAGCCGCCCTTCAATTTATGATCGAAAATATACTACCCTGTTTTCCGTTTGTCAAGGGGTTTTCAGAAAAAACTTCAGGCTTTTAGCGAATCCCTTTGACAGAGCGCCGCTCAGTAGTTTTCCGCGTTCACCTCGAAATAGGCCTGGGGATGATCGCAGACGGGGCATTTTTCCGGCGCCTTCGTACCCACCACGATATGGCCGCAGTTCCGGCATTCCCAGACCTTCACCTCGCTCTTTTCAAAGACCTGAGCCGTCTCCAGATTGCGCAGCAGGGCGCGGTAGCGCTCCTCGTGGTGCTTCTCCACGGCCGCCACCAGGCGGAACTTCCGGGCCAGATCGGCAAAACCCTCCTCCTCGGCGGTCTTCGCGAAGCCCTCGTACATATCCGTCCACTCGTAGTTTTCCCCGTCGGCGGCGGCGGCCAGGTTCGCGGCGGTATCGCCGATGCCCTGCAGCTCCTTGAGCCACATCTTGGCGTGCTCCTTCTCGTTATCCGCCGTCTTCAGGAAAAGGGCGGAGATCTGCTCATAGCCCTCCTTCTTGGCCGTAGATGCGAAATAGGTATACTTGTTGCGGGCCTGGGATTCTCCGGCGAAGGCGGCGAGCAGGTTCTGCTCCGTCTTCGTGCCGGCATAGGGGTTGGCGGGCTCCTGCGGGACCAGCTTGTCGCCCTTCGCGGAGCAGAGGGGGCAGACGGGCTCCGTGCCCTCGGGGACCTCGAACACCTTGCCGCAGACCGTGCATTTATAAGCTTTCATTCTCTTTACCTCGCTTTTCTTTTCGTTTTCCGGCAGCAGGGCCAGCAGCTTTTCCGCCGCGGCCGCCGGGAAATCCGGCGCGGGCGGGTTTTCCGCCCACTCCCGCAGGAGCTCCCGCGCCTCGGCGCACTGAGGAAGCATGAAGCCCGCTTCCCGCAGCACGTCCTCCCCGATCAGGCGGAGGGACCTGGCCGCCGCGTCCATGAGCCGCCGGAGGCCCTCCTTCTCCGTAACGCTCCGGAGATACCGGGCCGCGGCTTCCTCCTCCGCCCGCTTCCGGGCGAAGGCGCGCAGCAGCGCCTTTATCTCCGCCGTCTTCGGCTGCTGGGGCGGCAGCTCCATAGGGATCATGCTGATGGCCCCGCTGGGGCAGGCTTCGGCGCAGACGCCGCAGCCGACGCATTTTGCCGGGTCGATGACGCTGTTCTCCGTATCCGTGGCCCCGGTGGGGCAGACGTAAAGGCAGAGGCAGTCCTTCGTGCACAGGCGCAGATTTCGCACAGCCAGCTTCTTCATGCCGAAACGCCTCCTTCCGCCTTCTCAAATTTCCAGGCAGGGACCTTGCACACGGGACAGGCCTCCGGCGGCGTCCGGCCGATCCAAACGAAGCCGCAGGCGGTGCAGACCCAGATCTCCTGCCCCTCCAGCATGGCCTCCCCTTCCAGCTCATAGCGGCTCAGCAGGGAGGCAAGCATCCGCGTCACCTTCTCGCCCCAGACGCAGATACGCGCCGCACCCCGGTCTCCGGCGGCATCCGCCGACGCGCGCAGATTGGGATAGGCTTCGGCGTCGCTCCGCAGGCTCTCCGCCAGGGCCGCCACGGAAGCGTCCTCCGCCGGGGGCTCCGCGGAAGCGAACCATTCCGCCAGCTGCCGGAAGAGCCCCGCTTCCTCCCCCCGATACTGCTTTTCGCAGCCCCGGGCCAGATTGGAGCAGAGGGCCGCCAGCTGCCCCGGGCTGAGCTTTGCGTCCTCCCGGACAGGGAGCGGCGCCGCCGGAGCCGGAATGGCCGACGCCGGGGCGGACGCCTCCGGCCGGAATTCCTTTTTCGGCGCCCTGCAGAGGGGGCAGGTCCAGCTCCCAGGGAGGGAATCGAAGGGGGCCTTTTCCTTCCCGTCGTCGTAGACGTAGCCGCAGACCTGACAGACATACTTCACAGGCATTCACTCCTTTCCGCCTGTAAAATGGCCGGGCGCGGGAAAACCGCACCCGGCCGGGGCTTCTCATTCCGCCTTGGAAAAGCTGTCCTTGCCCACGCCGCAGACGGGGCATTCGAAATTGGCGGGCAGGTCCTCAAACTTCGTGCCGGGGGCGATGCCGTTGTCGGGGTCACCCAGGGCCTCGTCGTATTCCCAGCCGCAGGCGTCGCAAACGTACTTCATGATTCTAACGCTCCTTTTTACGATCGATCAGCCCTTCCAGAGGCTGTGCAGGTTGCAGTAGGCGCTGGCGGAGAGCACCTTGTCGCCGGGGACGAGGGCGAAGACGGCCTCCGGCGCGTCCCCCGGCTTCAGGGCCTTGCGCTGGTTGCCGCCCCTGGTCTGCAGGGCGATCCACTCGATGTAGTGCTCCTCCAGCATGGGATGGGCCGCGGAGCCCACGCGCACGGTCACGAGCCCGTCCTTCACCTCCCACACGGGGACGTGCTTTTCCGCCGAGGCGTCCGTGGTTCCGGGGATGAGCTCCTCCATGGGCTCCCCGCAGCACTTCACGGGACAGGCGGACTTCTTCACCATGGCGACCATCTGGCCGCACTTGGCGCAGCGATAAAACTTCATTTCCATTTCATTACCTCCCTACGGTCGTATGGTTTCAGCTGCAGAGCTCGTCGGCCAGAGCCTCCAGCTGCGCTTCACTGCTTTCGTTCAGAGCGGAGAGGATGCGGACGGAGGTCTCCGCGAAGGCGACGTCCTTGCAGCCCTCCAGCAGGCCCTTCATGGTCTTGGCAGCCATGGGCGCCCAGGAGCCGTTTTCAATGAAGGCCACCTTCCGGTTCCGGTAGCCCCGCTCCGTGAGGTGATGGATGAACTCCCGCATGGCGGGGAAGACCTCGGCGTTGTAGGTGGTGGAGGCCAGCACCAGCGTGCCGTAGCGGAAGGCGTCCTCCACGGCCTCGGCCATATCGTCCCGGGCCAGGTCCGCGATGCTCACGTGGCAGCCCCGGGCGGTGAGCTTCTCCGCCAGCAGCTCGGCGGCTGCCTTGGTATGTCCGTAGACGGAGGTATAGGCGATGAAGATGCCCTCGCTCTCCACGCCGTAGGATGACCAGACGTTGTAGAGATTCAGATAATAACTCAGGTCGCCCTGCAGCACGGGCCCGTGGGTGGGGCAGATGACGGCGATGTCCAGGTTGGCGGCCTTCTTCAGCAGGGCCTGCACCTGCATCCCGTATTTCCCCACGATGCCGAAGTAGTAGCGCCGGGCTTCGCAGGCCCAGCCCTCCGGATCCTCCACGTCCAGGGCGCCGAATTTCCCGAAGCCGTCGGCGGAGAAGAGGACCTTGTCCGCGTCGTCGTAGGTGACGACGACCTCCGGCCAATGGACCATGGGAGCGGTAAGGAAGGTGAGGGTATGCTTTCCCAGGGACAGGGTATCCTTCTCCCCCACCACGATGCGCCGGTCGCCGTAGCCCTCTCCGTAGAAATTCTCCATCATGGTGAAAGCCTTGGCGGAGGCCACCACCTGCGCCTTCGGATAGGTGTGCATGAAGCAGACGATGCTGCCGGAATGGTCCGGCTCCATGTGCTGCACGACGAGATAATCCGGCTGCCGCCCACCCAGGGCCACGGTCAGCTTCTCGATCCATGCGTGGGTGAAGCGCTCGTCCACCGTGTCCATGACGGCGATCTTCTCATCCAGGATAAGATAGGAGTTGTAGGCCATGCCGTTGGGGACCTTGTACTGCCCCTCGAAGAGGTCTACCTGATGGTCGTTGACGCCGATGTAGCGAATGTCCTTTGTGATGTCCATTGTGTCTGTCCTTTCCCATTATTCTCCCATGAAGTTTTGAAGCATTCGTCAAGCGTGTTCTCCGCCCGGCGGAGGCGGCTGTCCCCATATCCCGTCGAAAACCCGGGACTTCTGCTTTTTTGCGCAGCCGGGAAGAAGAGCGAAAAGCAGAAGGAGCAGCGCGTTATTTCGTTATCCCGGGCTGCTTTCGTCAGAGTCGGCAGCCCCTGCCCGGCAACAAGGCTGCCTTATGCCCGGACCGAGGGTGACGGCGATCACACAGACGCCGTCGGATCTTTTCTGAATTATATCGTGTCGGCTCAGCCTCTGTCAACCGGATCGATTCCCGTTTCCGCTTTCGTATTCCTCCCGCAGGATGGAATGCCAGCATTCGTCGCAGACGCCCTGGTTGTTGCGGCCCACGGCCCGGCGGACACCCTCGGGACGCATGCCGACCTTGCGCATCACCTTGCCGGAATTGGGGTTCCGGGGATCGTGGCAGGCGTTCACACAGTGCGCGCCAACCTGCTCGAAAAAGAAGCCGAGCACCGCCTTCACCGCCTCCGGCATGAGGCCGCGGCCCCACCAGGCCCGGCCCAGGCAGTAGCCCAGGGTGACGGAATCCGTTTCGTCGCTGAGCTCCACCGCGCTGACGCTGCCCACGGCTTCCCCCAGCTCCTTCAGCTCCGTGGTCCAGAGATAGGTCCGGGGATCGGCGTAGCGCGGGACCCAGCTTTCCAGCAGAGCGCGGCTCGCCGCCTCGCTTTCATGGGGCGGCCAGGTGAGATACTTCGTCACCTCCGGGTCCGAGCACCAGTTGCGGTACATGGCTCGGGCGTCCTCCGGACGGAAGGGACGCAGGATCAGCCGCTCCGTCTCCAGCCGTACGGTGCCCCGATGCTCCACCGCTTACGTCCCCTCTCCCCGGTCGATCACGGCAGCGCAGAGGGCGATAAGGGCCCCGCTCACCAGGACGCCGCCCAGGATGTCCGTGAACCAGTGGCAGCCGCAGTACAGCCGCCCGAAGACCATGATGAGAATGATCGCCAGGGCTGCGAGGCGCAGGAGGGCGCAGAGCCAGGGCAGCTTCACATACTTTTCCAGGATCATGAGGATGCCTCCCATGATGACGCAGACCAGCACCGTATGGGAGGAGGGAAAGGAGGCCTCCGGCCCCGTCTCGTCCGGCAGGATCACCGGGCGGCAGTTGATGACGACCTTCTCAAAAAAGACGTAGATCACGATCGCGGCGATGAAGGCGCCTCCCAGAGCCAGGATCTCCCGGTCCACCTTCCGCAGGCTTTTTCTCTTGAAGAGCTGCACGGCGCCGATGAGGGCGAACACGCAGGCTGCCAGAATGGACAGATAGCCCAGATACTCCGTGAGCTTATACCAGCTCATGCGCACGCCGCTGCCCGCCGAGCCGCCGACGCCCGTCGCCTTCACAACGGCCACGTTCAGCTTCGCAAGGCCCACCTCCGTGTCCTCCGGGCCGATGGGGGCCACGTCCACCGTGCGAAGCAGCACGATGAGGACCAGAAACAGCACGTAAAGGATCACCGCCAGAAAAAACTTCGTCTTTCTTTCCATATCTGTCTCTCCCGTTGCCCCCGGCGGGGGGCAGTATTTTCCCGCTCAGATGTCGGTCTTCTGCTCAAAGCCCTGGAACCAGGTGCCCTGGTAGGTAAGCTGTCCGGAAGCCCCGTCCCGCAGGGCGCCGTATTCCTCCAGGGTGACGGGGAAGACCAGCTGCTCGCCGTCCGCCGTCTGGAAGGACGCGTAGCAGCCGGAGCTTTCCGCTTCCTTTTCCTTGCTCTTCCCGCCCAGGATGCTGGGGGGCAGGCCGCCGGCGCTGTCCATCCACCGGGCGGTCAGCACGGCCGCCACCGTAATCTTCGGGGCCTTTTTGTTTTTTCGCAGGGAGAAATAGTTTCGCAGCAGGATGCAGGTGATGCCCGCCAGCACCGCCAGGAACGCCACGAAAAAGAAAACGCCCATGCCCTTGAAGACTCTCATGCTCCTCACTCCTTTGCCGTCCGCGCGGCCCGTATAAGCCGATTATACCACCGCCGAAGCCCATTCACAACCGGCAATGCGCCGATGCTCAGCCCAGCTCCCTATAGCAGCGTTCCAGCGCCGGATATGGCCGCCAGGTTGAGAAGCAAGCAGGCGAAGATCATCGGCAGGACCATGACGGCAGACCTCCGGTCGACTGCTTTTCCACATTTTACACCTTGTATTATATGTGCTTCTCCATGAAATGTCAAAGGGCGCAGCCTTTTTTGTGTCTGCGATGCTATGTATTAATAATATAAAATGCAGCATTTCTCAGCGATATTTTGTCAGTCTGTCTGGATTACGGAATGTTATGCAGGATTTTGTTTACAAATTATAGTTGACAAGCCGCCTCTTTTGTGGTATATAGGGTAGGCGGCATTTGTCCCGACGCAGGCTCGGGGCGCCCGGAAACCTCAATCCGACGGAAGCGAAACAGGAAAATGAACAACCAGACAAACCGCGCATACTCGGTGCTCCGCACCGAAAAGAAATACGAGCTTCCCCTGCAGCAGGCCGCTTTGATCGCCGACCGGCTGGCCCGGATCATGCAGGCGGATATCCACAGCGGCGTCGGCGGATACGCCGTCCGATCCCTCTACTTCGACAGCATTTATGACGACGATCTGATGGATAAGATAAACGGCCTGGAGAAGCGCAAAAAGGTGCGGCTGCGGATCTACCGCCCGGAGCAGGAGAGCGTGAAGCTGGAGCTGAAGCAGAAGCAGGGCTCCGCCCAGAGAAAGGATACGCTGGAGATCTCCCGGGAGGCCGCCCTCGCCCTGATCGCCGGGCATTTCGAACCTCTGCGGGAGCTGAGCGATCCCCTGGCCGCAGAGCTGTACGCGCTGATGCACGCCGGGGTCTACCGGCCGAAGTGCATCGTCGAATACAGCCGCAGGGCCTTCGCCGCCCCCACCAACGATACCCGCATCACCATCGATTCGGACATCCGCGTGTCCCGGGATTTCGATCGCTTTTTCCGGGCTGCTCCCGCCTACAGTCCGGTTTTGAAGCACCCCGTCCTGGAGGTCAAGTACAACCGCTTCCTCCTGGACACCTTCAAATTCGCGGTGAATCTGGCGGGGATCCCCGAAATGTCCTGCAGCAAATACGAATTGTCCCGATCCAGGATCGGCTGAAATATGAGCCATCACTTATTCTCAGGAGGATACCATATACCATGAAGGATCTGATTCTGCAGCTTGGAGAGAACATCGGCGGCGACCTGACGGTGGACCGCATCTGCCTCAACTTTTTCGTTGCCCTGGTCCTGGGCATCGTGATTTTCATTTCCTACCGCTTTTCCCATTCCGGCGCGGTGTACAGCGCCAGGTTCAACGTCACCCTTCTGCTGCTCACCCTGATCACCACCCTGATCATGAACGTGATCGGCAACAACATCGCCCTGTCTCTGGGCATGGTGGGCGCTCTGTCCATCGTGCGCTTCCGCACCGCGATCAAGGATCCCAGGGACGCCGCCTATATCTTCTGGTGCATCGCCGTGGGCATCAGCTGCGGCGTTTCCTACTATCTGCTGGCAGCCATCGGCTCCGGCCTCATTTTCCTGGTCATGCTGATCCTGGGCCTCATCCGGGACAACGACCGCTATCTGCTCATCGTCCGTGGGGAAAGCAGAATCGCCGGCGAGGTGGAGGAGGCCGTGCTCACCAGGTTCTCCGGGAAGGCCGTGCTCCGGGTCCGGAATCAGGGCGCGGAGGACATCGAATACATCTACGAACTGTCGAGGAAGCTGCTGGATCGGGGCCAGAAGCAGCAGAAGATCGCCCAGGTCCTGTTCGGGATCGACGGCGTCGCCCACGTCGACCTCGTGTGCCAGAACGAGGAGATGAGCCGCTGACGCCATGAAACGCTTATCTCCCAGAAGCATCAGCCTCCTTGTCGTCATCGGCGTATTCCTGCTGGCGCTCCTTATTCTATTGCTCCTTCCGCCCCGCTCGGACTACCGTTTTCCGCCCGCCCTGCGCACGAAGGACGAAGGCACAACGGATCTCAGCGACCGGGCTATCGTCGCCGGAGAGGACTTTGCCCCTGAGAGCGGCTCCCACTCCCGTGCCAGGACCGTCTACCACGATCTGCAGATGACCGTCGACGAGAGCTTTACCAGCAATCTGCCCATCGTCGTTCTGGACACCGGGGGAAGTCGGCCCCATCGGCAGCTCGAATGGAGCTCGGAATACGACTCCTACGTGCTGAAATCCGACGCCTATGAATACGTTGAGGGGACCATGAAGCTGCTGAGCCGGGCCAAGGGCACCAACACGCTGTTGGACAAGCCGGCTGCGGAGAGCTCCATCCTCATCCGAATAAGGGGCAATTCCTCCGTCAATTACGACAAGCATCAGTATCTCTTAAAGCTGACGGACGCAAACGGGAAGGCGAACAGGCAGGATCTCCTGTACATGGGCGCTGACAGCGAATGGATCCTCAACTGCTCCTTCATCGACAAATCCCTGCTGAGAAACTATCTGGCCTACACCGTGGCAGGACAACTGAACGAATATACCCCCGACGTCCGTTACTGCGAGCTGGTGTGGAAGGACGGAGACGAATACCACTACGACGGCGTTTACCTTCTTTGCGAGAGCGTCAAGGTCTCCAAAAGCCGGGTGAACCTGCCGCGATTCTCAGAAAACGCACAGAATCTTCCCTTCCTCCTCCGGCGTGACCGCTACAACCCCAACGGCGTCATGCTGGAGAACTATGCGGAACGGAATCAATTGCTCTACGGCGGCCTGGAGGTAAAATGGCCGGAGGAATCGCGGCTGAACGATCAGGTTCTGTCCCGCATCACTGCGCAGATCGACGGTTTTGAAGAAGCGCTTTTTGCGGAGGATTACGAGGATTTTATCCGCTATCGGGATTATATCGACGTTGATTCCTTTGTGGACTATCTTATCCTGAACGAGTATTTCGCGAATTACGACGCAGGCTTTAATTCTACTTACATTTATTCCGATTACAGCGGGAAACTGCATATGGGTCCCGTTTGGGATTATGACGGTGCTGTCGACAACTACCAGAATGAATCCCTCAAGACAGATTCCACCGCGTTCCACAATGCGCCGTGGTTCCGCCAGATCCTGCGGGACCCTGAGTTCACCGTGGACGTCATGGAGCGATACGCAGAGCTCCGGGAAAGTATCCTCTCCGACGAGTCCCTGGACGAATTCATCGACGCCACCGTGGCAGGCCTGGGCTCCGCCGTCGACAGAGACTGGGCCCGCTGGGGGTATTTCTACCGGGACGGCAGTTATCTTAAGAACGACGACGGGGATGAGACGGACCGTAATACGGAAACCTATGGCGAGGAGATCGAGAAGATAAAAACAGTTCTGGCCGAGCACAGCGCCTGGCTGGACGAGCATTTCGACAGTCTCTATCAGTTTTGCGACCCGAACGCGCCGCAGCCTGCGGACGACGACGATGATTCCGGCATCCGCAGGGGCCACGTTCTGGCGGTGGTGTATATGACCATTTTCTTCATTTCCGTTATTCTGGTGCAAAGGATGGATCGGGGCTTATGAACGAGAAGCATACGAAGGGCAATATGCGGAAGCGAAAGTTCTGGTACATACTGATGCTGATCACCGCAGTCGTCTATATGGGCTGGAGACTGTTTTTCACGCTTCCCCTGAACGCGGGCGTCGTTTCCGTCGTGGCCGGTCTCGCTCTGTTCATCTCGGAGCTGCTGAGCTATCTGGAAGCGATCATCCACATGCGCTTCATGAGCATGGAGGAGAGCATCCCCCTGCCCGACGTGCCGCCGGAGCTCTATCCGGAGGTGGACGTGCTGGTGGCCACCCACAGCGAGGAGACCGAGCTTCTGAAAAAGACCCTCAACGGCTGCAGGCACATGGAGTATCCCGACAAGAGCAAGGTGCACATCTGGCTTTGCGACGATACCGCGCGGCCGGATATGGCCGCGCTGGCCAAGCGGCTGGGCGTGGGGTATTTCGGCATCTCCGGCAGCAAGGACGCCAAGGCGGGCAACCTGAACAACGCCCTCTCCCAGACCCATTCGCCTCTGGTCGTCACCTTCGACTCGGACATGATCCCCCGGCGGGAATTCCTGATGAAGACGGTCCCCTATTTCTTCCTCCCCAAAATGATCGAGGAGGACGGCGTATGGCGCATGCGCACGGAAAAGGAGATCGACCCCGATTACAAGATCGGCTTCGTACAGACGCCCCAGAGCTTCTATAACCCGGACATGTTCCAGTTCAACTTCTTCGCGGAGACCAACATCCCCAACGAGCAGGACTTCTTCTTCCGGGAAGTGAACATCGGCCGGAACGCCAGCAATTCCGCCATCTATGCCGGCTCCAACACGGTCATCTCCCGGGAGGCCCTGGAGGAGGTCGGCGGGATCCGCACCGGCACCATCACCGAGGACTTCGCCACCGGCATCGACATCCAGGCGGCCGGATACACCACCTACGCCATCGACACGGTCCTGGCCTCCGGCCTGGCCCCCGCCGATTTCTCGTCGCTGCTGAAGCAGCGCCAGCGCTGGGGCCGCGGCTGCGTACAGACTGTCAGAAGCCTGCACTTCTGGAAGAACAAGCTGTCTCTGGCGGGCAAGCTCAGCTATCTGAGCTGCCTGTTCTACTGGTGGACCTTCATCCGCCGCTTCGTCTACATCCTCTCCCCGATCCTGTTTGTGCTGTTCCAGGTGCAGGTGGTCCGCTGCTCGCTCCTCACCCTGGCCTGCGTGTGGCTCCCCTCCTACCTGATCTACAACCATACGCTGAAGCTCCTTTCCGGAAAGATACGGAATCAGCGGTGGAGCAACATCGTGGATACCATCATCTGTCCCTATATGATCATTCCGGTCCTTCTGGAGACCGTCGGCATCCACATGAAGAAATTCACCGTTACCAGCAAGGAACGCCTCAGCTCCGGCAACACCCGCTTCTACTTCGCTCTTCCCCACATCGTCCTCCTGCTGGCCAGCGTCGTCGGCGTGGGCTTCTGCATCTGGGAGATGATCCTGGACCGCAGCCTGGGCAGCCTCGTGGTCCTGTTCTGGCTGTTCATGAACGGGTATTTCCTCCTGATGGCCGTGCTCTTCATGCTGGGGCGGGTGAACTACCGCAGCGCGGAGCGCTATTACGTCTCCCTCCCCGTTTCCTTCCCGGCCTCCGACGGCGTCGTCTCCACGGCCACCTCGGACATCTCCGAAAACGGCTTCTCCTTCTGGCTGGATTTCCCGAGATACGTTTCCCCGCTGCACGATACGGAATTCACCTTCGAGGACCGGGGCATCCGGGCCACCGTTCAGGGCAAGGCCGTGCACGTGGAGCAGCGGGGCGATCGCTGGAAATACAGCGTGAGGCTCACGGTGGACGACAGCGACGAATACCTGGAATACCTGCAGATCGCCTACGACCGGGATCCCTCCCTGGCCACGGAGATCAAATCCAGCGCCTACAAGGAGTTCTCCATTTTCGTCAAGCGGAAAACGGCCTCCAACGTGTCCTACAACCGCAAGCTGCCCCGTATCGCCATGACCTACGCCACGGCGGACGCTTCGGGGAATCCCGTCACCGTGACGGATTTCAACTATCAGTTCATCACCGTGGACGGGCTGAACGAGGCGCCGAAGGCGCAGGTCCGCTTCGGCGAGCTGCTGCTGGACCTGGAATGGGTGGACCTGGGGCAGCGAAAAACGAACCTGTATGAGGTCGCGGGCTGGGAGGAGGTCTCCCCGTCGGCCGAAATGCTGCAGGCTCTGAAGGAGATCACGCAGAAGGAAGAGGGCGCCGCCCTGCAGCCCGCGACCGCGTGACGGGCCGGGATCAGCCATGAAAAAGCGTCTTTTCCTCAGCCTCGTCCTTGTGCTCCTGGCCGCCGCGCTGGTCTTTTCCGGCGTGCGGAAATACCGTCATCGGGAGGGTCTTCGCTTCGTGAAGCAGCTGGGCCAGGGGATCAATCTGGGCAACTGCCTGGACGCTTACGGCGCGTCCAAATACATGGATGCGCCCACCGTGGAGGATTACGAGACCTTTTGGAACAATCCCCCCATCTCCAAGACCCTGCTCCGGGGCGTGAAGGAGGCGGGCTTTGACCTGGTGCGCATCCCCGTCACCTGGGAAGAACACCTGGACAAGGCGGGAAAGGTGGACTCTCAGTGGATGGACCGGGTGGAGGAGGTTGTCCGCGGGGCCCTGGACCTGGGCCTGACGGTGATCCTGGACGCTCACCACGAAGAGTGGCTGGACCTGTCCGGGGACGCCGGGAAGACGGAAGCACGCTTCGCTTACCTGTGGGAGCAGATCGCCCTGCGCTTTGCCGACTGCGGGGAGAAGCTGCTCTTTGAGGGCGTGAACGAGCCCCGGCTGCGGGACAGCGCGCTGGAATGGACCGGCGGCGACCGGAAGCTGCGGTCGCGGGTGGAACGGCTCAACCGCGTTTTCGTGGACACCGTCCGCGCTTCCGGAGAGCTCAACGCCCGGCGCTGGCTGCTGCTGGCCACCTATGCAAACGGCACTGAGGAGGAGGCCCTGGCGGCCCTGACCCTGCCGGACCGGCGCTGCATCGTCTCCCTGCACCTCTATGAGACCTACGACTTCTGCCAGAGGGAAGGCGGCGTCTCCCAATGGGAACCCGACGGAGAGGACGCGCAGAAGCTGCTGGCGATCTGCGAAAACGTCCGGAAGCGCTTCACGCGCCGGGATATCCCGGTGATCTTCACGGAATGCGGCTGCGTCGACAAGCACAACGAAGCCGACCGGGTGCTGTGGACGATGACCCTGCGGGAAGGGGCGAAGCGCTGTTCCGCGCCCTGCGTCTGGTGGGACAACGGCAGCACCTACCGTCTGCTGGACCGGAAGACGGGCAAGCCGGTCTTTCCCGCCCTGCTGCGGGCCTTTCTGAAGAAAAGCTGATACGGGTCTTTCATTAAAATGAGTGTCCTTGCGGCCTGATTTGCGCCATCCTTCGCCGGCCCGTCTGCTTCCTTCGCCTCGGCAGACACAAATCATTCCCGCAATTCCTTGTCCGGTTTCAACGGAAGATCCGCATAAAATGCAGATGCCGATACAGACAATGCCGGGGCGCTCTTCGAAACGGAAGAGCGCCCCGGCTGTTGCTGTATTCATTTCAGCTGTTTTTCCTCTTCCGGTAGAGGTATTCGTCCAGTTGCTTTTTGATGCTCTCCGGCATCGTCCGGGACACGGGGCAGAGAGCGGCGGAGGCCATCCGCCGGGTGAACTCGGTGATGAAGGCGGCGTCCTTCCGAAGCTGCTCCATGCTGAGGGCCTCCTTCCGGTCGTAACGGCAGTGGATGGGGGCGACGGCGGTCCCCGCGATCCGCGCCAGGGAGACGGCGGGCACGCCCTTGTCCGCAAAGCTGGTGGAATCGCTGGAATAGACCCCCGTGCGGGCCTCCACCGGGAAGCCCAGCTCAGCGCCCATATAGCCGAGATAGTGGGCCAGCTTGTCCTCCGCCGTAGCGCAGGCGATGAACTTGCCCATGACGGTGCCGATCATGTCCAGGTTGACGTTCAGGGCCGTCTTCTCCATTTCCTCCCCGTGGGCCTCCACATAGGCCCGGGAGCCCAGGAGGCCCCGCTCCTCGCTGCCGCAGAAAACGAAACGGAGGCCGTAGTTGAGCTCTGCGTCCCGCAGGGCCTCCATGATCAGGAGAAGCCCGACGCAGCCGCTGAGATTGTCGTAGGCCCCGTGGGAATGGGCGGTGGTATCGTAATGGGCGGTGAGGGTGATCCACTCCTCCCGTCTGCCGGGGATCTCCGCCGCTACGTTGTGGGATCTGCCCTCATACTCCCGCTGGCGGACCGTGATGCGGACGTTCTTCACGCCCTGCCGCACCAGGGCCACCGCGGATTCCGCGTGGATCATGGCGCAGAGCACCTTCCGCTCCTCCCCCACCACCAGGGCCCGCAGGTCCCGGTCCTCGATGTCCCGGTCGGGATAATAGAGGTTGCCGAATTGGAAGAGGATGCCCCTGGCCCCCGCCTTCATCAGGTCCTGATAGGTGAAATGGTCGACCCCCTGGGAATCCAGAAGCACGATCCTGTCCTTTGCTCCGGCGATGGAGACCGGATCCAGGCCGGGCATGTAATACAGCTCTCCCTCCACGGTGCCGCTGCCGCAGCAGGCCACGCCCCGGCAGGGCACGTGGACGCCCGCCGCCAGGACCTCCGCCTCCTCGATCTCCCCCATGGGGACGGGGAAGCCCTCCAGCCGCGCGGGGACGCCCAGAGCTTCGCAGCGCCCTTTCAGGTATTCCGCCGCCCGCAGCTCTTCCGGGGTACCGCTGCTGTGGACGAAATCCAGATCCTCGAAAATCCTCTCCAGTTCCTTCAGTTCCATGGTTCGCACCTCGATTTTTCGTTATCTGAGCAGGTAGGCCAGCAGCAGGCGGCAGGTGTTCTCCAGCCCGTCCAGGTGGGTACGCTCGTAGCCGTGGCTGTTGGCGGTTCCGGGGCCGATGGCCGCGTGTCGGATGTCGTAGCCCGCCAGGAGGACAGGGTCGCAGTCGGTGCCGTAGTGGGGGGTGAAAATGTCCATCACGTAGTCGATCCCCGCGTCGATGGCCGTCTGCCGCAGCTCGTTGGTCATGCCCCAGTGGTAGGGGAAGCGGGAATCCTTGGCGAAGATGGAAACCCTGTGTTCGTCGGAGGTCTGGTCCGGGCCGGTGGGAGCGATGTCCACCGCCAGCATGTCGCACACGTCCTCCGGCAGCACGGTGGTGCCGTGGCCGATCTCCTCATACACGGCGAAATAGGCGTAGACCCGGCGGGGCAGGGCTGCGCCGCTCTCCTTCAGCACCTTCATGGCTGTGAGCAGTACCGCGGCGGAAGCCTTATCGTCTATGAAGCGGGATTTGAGATAGCCGCCGGAGAGGACGGTGCGGGGCTCCAGGGCGATCACATCCCCGGTGGCGATCCCCAGGGCCGCCGCGTCCTCCGCGCTGCGCACGTCGCTGTCCAGCACCACGCAGACGTTGGTGCGGAAATCCGGCAGGGTGCTGCGCAGCTCCTCCTCCGTCACATGGATGGAATTGGGGGTGCGGCAGACGGTTCCGGAGTATACCGCCCCGCCCCGGGTGTAGACGCGCACGTTTTCCGTAACGCAGTAGAAGGGATAGAGCCCGCCCACGGGGCAGACGTTCAGCGTCCCGTCGGCGTTGATCTTCCGCACCATGAGGCCGATATCGTCCAGGTGGGCGGTGACGGCCAGGGCGTTCCCATCGCCGCCCAGGTCGGCGATAACGCCTCCCTTGCGGAAAGCGCGGTAAGGATAGCCCAGCTCCTCCAGCATGCGGCACAGGAGCTTCTGGATCTCCTCATACTGCCCGGTGGTGCTGTCAACGGCGGCCAGCCGCCGGAAGCTCTCCAGACAGTATTCGGCGTCAAAATCCTTCGGTATCATGCGTCATCATCCTTTCCCTTCGTTTCGGAGCGCGGCTGCGCTTCCCGGGCCTTCAGCCCCTCCCGGAGCTCCTCCGTCAGGCGGTACCAGTGCTGCACGGTGTTCTCCAGGAAAAAGTAGTGATAGAAATAGAAGCCCAGCAGCACGGCCAGCCCCAGCATGACGAGGGCGGCCGTCGGGTTCGTCTCCGGGTGCAGGAGGGTCAGGTCCACCGTGAAGAGCTCCGCCAGCACGGTCATCACCAGGACGATGAGGTGCACCAGGCGCTCGTGCTGCACCCAGCGCAGCTTCTCCAGGTGGCGGTCCAGCAGGGCCCGGGTGGGTCCCTCCTCCGCCAGGGCCCGCTCGAGCCGCTTCTCGTGCTCCCGGCAGAAGCGCTTCATATTGATGCCGCAGCGGTCGGCTCGTTTATTCATGGTTCATTTCTCCTCCGCGGCCGCCGTGAAGCAAGCAACGCCGCATACTTCTTTTTGGTTTGTGAGCGGATCATTTTTCACGGTAGATCGCGGGTAAACCTGCAGGCGGGAAAACCGGAGCAGCCATAAAACTGCATGCCGGCCCGCTCCCCTCTTTTCGCTGTTCGCAGCACGAGCGGTTTTCCGCATCGCGGGCAAAGCAGGTTTTCCTGACTTGACACTTCTTTCTGTTCATCCTTCGTATCCGGCGGTTCTTCAGGATCAGTGCCGGACTGCCCCGACGGCTGTTCCGCTGCCGGGACAGATGCGGTTTCTGTTTTTTTGTATCGCTTTTCGATGTTTTCAATGTGAGCGGTCTTTGCTGCTTTATCCACATTCGTCAGGTTTTTCAGTTTCTCATACAATTCATCGATGGCTTCTTCCGGCAGAACATCCGCAGCTTTCTCCCAGATTTCCCGGACTGTGACATAGGTTTTATCCCGCTTGATCACCCGGACATCCGGACTTTCTACCGAGATTTTTTTCAGTTCACAGCGTTCCGAAAAAACGATGATGGAAAACAGCGGAATACTCTCGCCGATATATTTGCCCAACCACTTCAAATGCGTACGATTCTGCAGGATGGGATTGTAGAACGAGTGCTTCTGCCGATTCGGCAGCGTCACCGTCCATTTCAGTCCTTTTTCATCTCCGAAGATCCAGCCGCTGTAGTTTTTGCTTTCAAAGACGAAGATTCCCTTTTGCGTGATAAACAAAACATCGATCTCGGAGGTCTGCCCGTCTTCTTTTGGAATATAGACATTGCGCAGGATCTTCCTTTTCCTTCCGAAAAGGCTGACCCATCTCAATTCCCTTTCCGTGAGTTTTTCGCCGCGCCGACCAAGCCACCTTTCATCGAATATGGAATTCAGAAAGGTGTCCAGGCCGTCCATCAGGGTATCCACAATATCCTTTGGCATGGTCTGTGCGCCTCCGCGCTTCAGAGCATGCAGGCGTAGGCCACGGTGCGCAGGCGGTGATGGTGATACAGCTCCTCGTTGGGCATCATGTTGTGCATGTAGGCGATGGAGAACTTCCCCACGGGGTCGGCCTCCACCCAGCTTCCGGAGCCCCCGGTCCAGCCGAAAGCCCCCAGGTGCCCGTTGTGGCCGAATTTCTGTGTGAGCAGGGTGCGGAAGCCGAAGCCATAGCCGTAACCGACCAGATAATCGTTTTCATAGTCCCGCAGCTGCACTTCCCCCAGCTGATTGGCGTGGAGCATCTCCACGGTGCCCGCCCCCAGATACTTTCTGCCCCTGTAGGTTCCGCCGTTAGCCAGCATCTGCATGAACACGGCGAAATCGTGGGCAGAGGTGACCAGGTTGGGCCGGGCACCCACCGGCGTCACGGCCGGGTCCATGGTGGCGTCGTAGTAATCCGCGGCGGGCGCCAGGCTTCCATCCGGCTTTTTGGCATAGGAGACGACGATCCGGTCCCGGTTCGCCGGGGTGAAGAAGGTGTCCGTATCCGCCAGCTCCAGGGGCTCGATGACCCTCTCCCGGAACACCTCCCGCAGGGGCTTTCCCGTAAAGGTCTCCACCAGGGCGCCGGTGATCTCGCTGCCGAAGCCGTAGAGCCAGTGGGAGCCGGGCTCGAACATCACCGGCACGTCCGCCATGGCCCGCACCTCCTCCCGCAGGGTGGGGGTGCCCTTTTTCAGCAGCTCGCCGATGCGCTCGCTCATGGCCGCCAGGGTGGGGGTATCGGCATGAGGGACGGGGGCCATGCAGTATGGCAGGCCGCACATCATGGCCACGGCGTTGCGGATGGTGAGGGGCTTGTCCGCAGGGACGATATCCACGTTCCCGTCCGGCCGCACTACGAATTTCCGGGTCTCGCTCCACTCCGGCAGATACTTCCCCACCGGGTCGGAGAAGAGGAACCTCCCTTCTTCATAGAGCATGCCCAGGATGGCGTAGGTGAAGAGCTTGGTGGTGGAGGCCTGGCGGAACATGGAATGGGCGTCCGTTTTCTTTCCGTTTTCTATGTCCGCATAGCCCGCGGCGCCCTCGTAAACCGGCTCGTCCCCCTCCATGATGCAGCAGGTGCAGCCGGGCACGCTGTTTTTCGCAAAGTCCTCCAGCAGCCGGTCCAGCCTGGAAAAATCTCGTTTCATACGTGATTCCCTCCCGATCGTTTTTCCTCAGTTTACCACCGGCGGAGCGTCTCCGCAAGACGCATCGTTTGCCGGGACAGGGGCGGTATTCATTTGCCGCCGCCGCCCGTTTCCCTGTTCCACTCTTCGAGAAACGCCTCCAGGAAGGTGTGGCGCTCCCCGGCCATGACCCGGGCGGTTTCCGTGTTCAGCCCCCCGCGCAGGAGGAGCAGCTTATCGTAGAAATGCTGAACGGACTCCTCCAGACTCCGCCCGCGAGCCCCGCCGTAGGCGAAGGTACGGGCGATGCCGATGGCCCCCAGGGCGTCCAGCCGGTCGGCGTCCTGCACCGCCCGTCCCTCCGGCGTCTCCGGACGCCTGCCCCGGTTTTGGCTGAAGGATACGGCGTTGATCGCCGCGCAGATACGCCCGACGGTCTCCTCCGGCAGCCCCTCCCGCTCCAGGAAGGCGCGGGCGTTGGCGTTTTGCTCCGTGTGAAACAGCTTGTGATCGTCGGCGTCGTGGAGAAGGGCAGCCAGGGCGACGACGGTCGGATCGCAGTTCCCTTCTCCGGCGGCGATGCGCCGGGCGCTGCGGAAGACCCGCAGGCTGTGCTCCGCGTCATGGCCGCCGGAATCTCCCCAGAACAGCTCCGCGATATAGTCGACGGCAGCCCGGATGAGGGGATCGTCCTCCGGCGAGTTTTCTCCGCTGTCCTGCTCTTCGGCTGCCGGGACGGGAGGCAGGATCACGTAACGCCGGATGGTCTCCCGGAAGGTCTCGCTCCAGAGCTCCGCCTCCGGGACGCCTCCGCAGCTCTCGATCGTCTTCGCCGAGGCGACGTTTTCCCGGTCGCAGGTCACGACGACCCTTTCGATCCGTATCCTGCGGCAGACCTCCAGGGCGTCCGCCAGAAGCTGAGAAGCATAGTGCTTTCTCCGCTCCGTCGGCCGGATGCAATAGCCGACGTGACCCGCTTCGTTCCGGATGAACCCGTTATCCTCCAGGCGGATGTTGACCATGCCGACCACCCGCCCGTCCCGCTCCCGGACGTAAAAATACGTGATCGCGGGCACGCGGCCCTCCGGAATATTGGCGAGGTCCAGGTCTGCGGCGAGCTTTCTGAGCCATCCTTCGTAATCGTTTTTCTCCAAGAACGGGGCAAGCCCTCCGGTGCCGTTGAGCTCCGAGCTGAAGCGGGCAAACTCCTCTATGAACTCCCTGGCCCGGGCTTCGTATTCCGGCGTCGGACAGACCAGCCTCAGCTTTTCATCGGTGAATCTCAACGCGTATCCCCCTTCCCCGTCACGACAGCTCCTTTTCCCACCACAGGTTTCCCTTTTCGTACAGGAAGCGGAAGCCGCAGCGCTTCAGTACGTTCTGAGACCGGACGTTGTCCGGCAGCGTATCCGCCCGCACCTTCCGTATACCCAGCTTCTTTCCGAAGTCCAGAAAGGCGGCCAGAGCCTCCGTCATGTAGCCGCGGCCCGTGTAAGCGGGATTCAGCCCGTAGCCCACCTCCGTCACCCCGTCCCGGGGGACGTATTTATAGTCGATGGAGCCGATGATGTGATCGTTTTCCCGGAGCACGATGAGGAATTCGGTGAAAAAGAGGCAGTTTTCCGGGTCGGCGGCCAGCTCTCCCTCCAGCTTCTTCAAAAAGCCCTGCAGGAGATAGTCCAGCTTCTCTCCCCGGTAAACCACCCCGAAGGTTTCTTCAAAGCGGGGCAGGTCCCCGTTGAATAGGGCCAGATTTTCCTGCGTATACGGAAACAGGACCAGCCGCTCGGTCTCGATGCGGCCGGTCATTTTCTCGGTGTTCATTTTTGCTCCTTCTGCGCTTCAGATGAAGGTGATCCCTGCCTTGGCGACCCTGAGGAGAACGTCGGCGGCCTTCTTTCCGGGCAGTATCGTCGCCGTGCCGTCCCGAAGGATCTTCGCCCGGAGCCCTCGCCGGACGGCGCCCAGGGCCGTTTTCGAAACGCAGCCGCATTCGTCCAGCCCGCAGAGGTGGAGTTCCCGATAACCTCTTTCCTTGACGAGCGCCAGCAGCTTCCGATTGGACAGGGCGTCCCCCAGCAGCTTGTCGAAGCGAAGCTCCGAGACGAGCGCCAGGCCGCCGTACAGCTCCGCCCCCTCCGTACCCGCGATGGAATAGCCGAAAAGCAGGCGGTTCGTGGGCAGGTTCTGGATGATGTGACGGGTATAGATCACGTCGCAGCCCTCCCCTTGATACCGGCGGATGATCCCGTTTACGGCGCTCACCAGCTTTTCCGTGTCATAGGCGAATCGCGCCTTCCTTTTCTCCCACAGATAATCGTTCTGCATATCGATGACCAGCAGCGCCTTATCCATGCTCTCACCTCCGTATTCTACCCACGCAGCCTCATCCGTCCTCCGTCTTCAGGCTGCCGTTTTCGATGTGCTCCCGCAGGATGAGCTCCGTCACCTCATACAGCCGCTCGGAGCCCTCCCGCGTCTTCTGCTGCCTGCCGAAGACCTGTCCGGCGCTCACACCGTGCTCCAGCCAGTCGCTCCCGCCGTTGGAATGGTTCAGCAGGAGGGGCTGGAAATTATCCATCGCGTGGGCGAATCCCGCCTCCGGCGTGACGTTTTCCTCAAATTCGTCGAAGACCGTGGTCAGTTCCTCCCGCTGATCCTCCGGCAGCAGGGCGAAAATGCGCTCCTTCGCGGCCTCCTCCCGGGCCTTCTGTGTGGCGAGCCCCGCCGTGTCGTAGGCGTAGGTATCCCCCGCGTCGATCTCCACCACGTCGTGGATGAGGCACATGAGCATGACCCGGGCGATATCCACGGGGGAATTTGCGTACTCCCGCAGCAGATACGCCATGACCGCCATATGCCAGGCGTGCTCGGCGTCGTTCTCCTTCCGGCCGCGGCCGGTGAGGCTCGTCTGCCGAAACACGTTCTTTTCCCTGTCCAGCTCCAGAATGAAGGCGACCTGCTTTCTGATCCTCTCGTCCATGGGCCATCCTTCACTCCCGTACCGGCCGCGTCTTCCGGCCGGCGCGTCCGCCTGCGTTTTCCGGGTAGATCTCCATGTATACGTCCTCCTCCGTCCGTTCATACTCCCGGAAGCCGCAGAAGGTATAGACCCGGATCGCCCTCAGGTTGTCCGGATAAACTTTCAGAAAGATGCGGCGCAGGCCGAGATGTCCGAAGCCGAAGTCCGCGATCCCGGCGACTGCTTCCCGGCCGTAGCCCATATTCTGCTTTTTGGCCGTGATCGCGATCCCCAGCTCGGCGGCGGAATCCCGGACGTCCATCAGCTCGATATTGCCGATGAAGCCGCCCCCGTCCTTCTCCAGCATGGAGAAAATGAGGGCCCCGGTCTCCAGTTTCTCCCGAATGAAGCTCTTTTCCTCCTCCAGGGTAAAGGGCTCCGTCCGGTTGCCGATGTACCGCAGGACGTTCTCCACGTCGCTGACCATGATCATATACTCCGGCAGCAGCGCCTCCGTCACCCGGACGAAGGCGATGTGCTCCGTTTCAAAAATGGCGTCCATGTCTCCCTCTCTCCGCCGCTTCAGCGTCCGTATTCCTCCAGCACCTGCTTCAGCAGCTTCGGATCGTCGGTCATGATGGCGTCGGCGCCCAGCTCGATGAGACGGCGCATATCCCCGGCCTCGTTGATCGTCCAGTACTGCACGGCTATGTTCCGCCGGTGGGCCCGGGCGATATAGCCCTTTTTCGTGAGATTCAAATGGACGCCCTTGACGTCATAGCCCATGGGGATCTGCAGGCAGGAAAAATCCGTATGAGAGAAAAGGTTGACGCCCAGCATCTGCGTAACGACGAATTTCGCCGCGCCGGAGGTGGACCCGCCGCGCATCAGCGCCGGATGGTTCTTCTGCAGATAGGCCTCGATCTCCGGGTGGAACGTGCCGATGACGAAATTGCCCTTGTAGTCCGGGAAGCGCTCCGTCAGCGTCCGGTCGATGATATCCGCGGCGGCGAAGCCGGTCTCGTCCCCATTCTTGATCTCCAGGATGAAGAGAAGGTCCTTCCGGTCATCGTAGAATTCCTCCAGCAGCTCGTGGAACTCCAGGATCTTCAGCCCCAGGGCCTGCTGCTCAGCCTCCGAAAGGCTGCGGTAGACGTATTCCCCGGTGTCCGGGTCCCTGAAGTTATAGCCCATGTTGTAGGTGCGGAGCTCCGCCAGGGTATGCTCGGCGATGGTCACCGCCTCCGCCCCCTCCGGGCAGGCCATGCGGTTGATGGTGGGATCGTGGCTGTAGACCAGATGGCCGTCGCTAGTCATCCACAGGTCCGATTCGCAGATCTCGATCCCGAATTCGTTCACTGCGGCCCGGAAGGCCATCAGGGTGTTTTCCGGGTTGCTGACGCCGCCGCCCCGGTGGGCGGCGATCATGGGCAGGGCCCCCTCCGCCTTGATGAAGGGGTTGTGCTCCATGACCTTCTTCGGCGGGATCAGATTGATCGCCGCGAAAAACACGACGAGGGCCGCCAGGATGCACAAAAGGATCCGCAGGCCCCTTCCCTTTTTCTTCTTCTCCATCGCTTCTCCTTTTCCGCCGGCGTTCGCCGGGGCTGTCCGTCCCCGGGGGCCGGCTCTTTTCTCAGAGGTCGAAGCCGCCGAAGCTGCCGAAGCCGCCGAAGCCGTCGAGATCGTCGGGCTCCGTCTCCTCCCGCTGGGTCAGCACGAAACGCGGCCCTTCTTTCCCTACGGCGCCGGAGGGCACGAAGCCGCACTTTTCCAGAACTCTCCGGGAGGCCGCGTTATCCTCCGCCGTCTCCGCCTCCACTCTGCTCACGCCGGGCTGCTCCATAGCCCAGGCGACGAGGGTCTCCACCGCCTCCGTCGCATAGCCGAAGCCCCGGTATTCCTCCGCGATGCCGTAGCCGAGCTCGACCATTCCCCCCGCGGGGCTGCCCCGGAAGCCCAGGTTCCCGATGTGCTTTCCGTCCTTCCGGACGATCATCCAGATCGAATACCAGCCCCAGTCCTCCGGATGCTCCAGGCTCCCCCGGAGCATCTCCCGATAGGCTTCCCTGAGCCCGGCGTCCGTCTCCGCTTCGACGATGCCGTTCATCTCCTTCTCGGAGGCCGCATAGATCACGATACGATCCGCTTCCAGCATAAGGCTTCTCCTTCCCTTTTTTCGTGTTTGTTGTCTCCGGCGGCTGCGGGCGCCCTTCACAGCAGGGCCGCGACCGTCCGTTCGTAATCGCCGCCGATGAGCGTGACGGCTTCGCCCTTTCCTTCGAAGCCCCGGATGACGGCGCGGTTATCCTCCTTCAGCCGCTCCGGCGTGAGATCGCCGTCGTACAGCCGCCGTTCGATATCCGAGGCATGGGCCTTCACGTCTTCAAAGCGGGCGTCGATATAAGCGTCCGTCATGGCAAGGCAGATGAAGCGGATGGATGGGAGATACGCTTCCGAAAAATCCCGCCGCCAGTCGAAGGGAACGTAGCAGCCCTCCACGATGAGATCCTGCCGGTTCTCAATGGCCGTTTTTATCATCTCCCGGACGATCGGCCAGAGGTATGGGGTGAGGAGCCCGTCGTCCTCCGGGGTGAGGTCCGTACAGCCGCTGCGGATGAGCCCCATCTTCAGATGGTCGATGGAAAGATACGGATATTTATAAGCTTCCAGCATCCGCTGGGCCAGCAGGGTCTTGCCGGTGTGAGACGCCCCGGTTATGATTATGACCATATGGCATCTGCCGCTCCTCCCGGTTTCGTGTTGCTTTTTCCCCTGCGCACGTTTTGGATGATTATACATGAAAGCGGCCCGGAAGGGAAGTACTATTCCTGTAAATCGGCAAAGTATGAAGCAGACGGCCTGCCCTTGCCGTTCCGCCGGGTCCCCCCCTCAGCCGAGCCCGCCGATCAGCGTCGCCCGGCAGGGCGCGCCGTCGCAGCCGCCCAGCTTCAGCGGCGCGGCATGGAGAAAGTATACGCCCTCCGGCACGTCCCCCAGGCGGATCCCCTCCAGGAGGACGATTTCCGCGGAGAGCATGATCAGATGGACCTCCTTCGGCGCGTCCTCCGGACCCACGGTCTGGGATTCGTTCCCGAACAGCCGCAGCCCCGCCTCCGCGAATACCCGCGCGGCCTCCGGGGTGACGACAGCCCTGCCCTTGACAAGGATCCGCTCCGCGGCCCGCGTATCCCGCTCCTTCGCTTCCCGCAGGATCCGCCGGGCGTCCGAGGCCGCGAGCTCCCCCTCGTGTTCCGCCACGCAGGCATAGCCTACAAAGCTGTCCAGGGCGACGCGGTCGACGGTCAGGCCCCCGTCGATGAAATGAAACGGCGCGTCCACGTGGGTCCCGTTGTGGGCGCACATGCTGAAATCGCTGAGATTGCACACGTCCCCTTGCCGTATCCTCAGCTTTGCTTCCATGGCTGGGCTCGTGTCCCCCGGGTAGACCTCGCAGTCGAAAACCTCCTGGGTGATGTCGTATATCCTCATGCTTCGCTCCTTTTCACAGCCGGAGCGGCGGGTCGGTCCTTCCTTCCCGCCGCTCCCGGCGTCAGGCCCGTTCCTTCAGGGCCCGGCACAGGGCCTCCGCATCCCCGGAGACCCCATCGTAAAGATAATCGTGCGCTTCGCCGTCAAAGAGCCCGTGCTTCTTTTCCAGCATCCGTTCCACCGACGCCGGAAGGTTCCCCCGCAGCCGCGCCCGGAATCGCTCCTTGACCGTGTCCAGGTCCGCGCGCACCAGAATGCGGACCGCGCCCTCCGGCAGCAGCCGGAGCTGCTCCCGCTCGGAGATCACGTAGATCAGGTTGTCCCCGGCCACAGCCTCCCGGAGCTTCTTTCCGAACAGCGCCGCCGCTTCGCCTTCGGACTTCGCCATCCGAAGATAATCCTTCCCGGAGATGATCTCCCCGCCCACTGCGCTTTGGATCCTCCCGGCAAGGGTGGATTTCCCGCTGCAGTTCTCTCCCATGATCCCGATCAGCATGTTCTTTTCCTCCGTGCTTCTTCGTCGCGCCGCCGTTCCTTTTACAGCGTCCTCCGCAGGACGATCTTTTCCTCCGTCCGGTACGCTTCCGTGAATCCGTGCCGGAGGAACATGCCGATCGCCGGATTGTCGGCGGCGATATCGTCGTACAGCACGGAGACGCCCCTTTCCTTCGCGATGGAGCACAGCAGCTCCAGTCCCCGGCTCCCGTAGCCTCTTCCCCGGTACTTCGAATAGATGATGACGTTCGCGTCGTAGTTATCGAGTTCCTCGTCGAAACGGTATGCGATCTCCCCGACGAAGGCGCCGCTCCCATCCCGCAGATAGCGGTAGAAGCGCCGCTCCCCGGGATCGCCCAGCCAGGCGTCGTACCAGTCCCTCCACCGTTCCTCCGGAAAGGGGACGGTCCCGCCCCATCTGCGGTTGTACGACATAGTCTCCTCGTCGGCCAGCATCGTCTGCCGGAACCACAGATCCTCGTACTTCGGTTCATAAACGCCGAGCATCCCCTGTTCCTCCGCTGCCGCCGCCGCGCCTTCGGTCCGCTTCTGAAGCCCGAAGGTCTCTTGGATGAGCCTTGCCGCCGCTTCGGGCGCCATGTCGGTGTTCTCGATCCTCAGATAATTGTCAAACGGGATCTCACCCTCGAAGCTCACGCACCTGTGTTTCCTGTCGTCTTCGATCAGACGCCGATCGGAAAGGCCCAGGTCTCTCTTGGAGGGCTTGTTCCTCAGCCGGTTTTCCGTTGCGTTCCGCGCCAGCCTGACGTTCTGAGGCGCGATGAGTTCAACGTAATAGAATTCCGTCCCATAGGGTGCGAAGATCTCTTTGACGTGCTCCAGATATTCCCATTCCTGCGCCTGATCAAAATCCAGCATCAGGGTAAAGATCATCCCGTAATTGTCGGATGCCGCGAAGTTTCTGAAGACGACCTCCCGCAGCTCATGAACGGTCTTCCCGTCGAATCTGCCGAATATCTCAATGACGGGCTCAATGGTCATGTGGTTGTGGAAAAGCCGCAGGTCCGTGATCTTCATCAGCTCCTGGCCCACCGTCATTTTCCCCACGGCCGCGTCGCCCAGAATGAATACGAGCTTCATATGCCCTCTCCCCTGCCCCCCTCCTTCCCCGATCCGAGCGCCGACGGATACGCAGAAGAAGGGAGCAAACCGCCGTCGGCTTCGTTCAGCCGCGCATAGATATACGTATCCTTCCATATCGGCTCGCCCCGGACGCCGCGGTGAAAAAAGGTGTTCTGCCGCAGGTGTCCTTCCCGACGGAAGCCCACCTTTTCCAGCAGCCGCCAGGAGGGTTCGTTCCGGGGGTCGCACTCGGCGAAGACCCGGTGGACGCCCGCACGGAAGGCGGCCTCCACCGCCGCGGTGAGCTCCTCCGCCGCGAGGCCCCGCCGCAGATAGTCCTCGTTGACGATATAGCCCACTTCCCTCGCGCAGAACTCCCGCATGCCGCAATAGACGTTGCCGACGACCTTGCCGCTCTCCTTCAGCTCCATGGCCAGGTATTCCTCCGACCCGAGGCGCTCCCGCAGCTGCGCCAGGCTGTTTTCAAAGGTGATCCCGGGATAGCCTTCGAATTCGTCGTTTTCCAGCTGGGCCAGAAATTCGTACAGGTCGCGGTGATCGGTCTCCCTGAAGGGCCGCAGAAGGAGCCGTTCCGCCTGGATCGTCGCAGCCTCCATTTTCGCTCATCTCAAGGATACGCGCCAGGAATCGCCGTCCGCCAGATAGAGGAACTCCGTCAGCTCCGGATCCTCGATGACCCGCAGGAGCTCTTCCAGGTCGTCCACCGCGGGGAGACCGGGGAGACGGCGGCGGTCGATCCATTCCACCTTTCCCTCCTCCGAGGACCTGAGCTTCCCGGAGTACCCGTCGGCGCAGAAGAGAAGCACGACGTATCTTCCGTTTTCGATGGGGAACTGCTTGACCCCGGCCAGCCTGGGACGGCTGACCGTCAGTCCCGTTTCCTCCTTCATTTCCCGGACGACGGCGTCCACGAAGGATTCGCCGGGCTCCACGTGGCCGCCGGGCAGGGCGTAGCCACGCCAGTCGTCCTTCACGCGATCCTGCAGGAGGATCCTGTCCCCGTCCCGGAGCAGGCACAGTACCGTCAGTTCAACGTTTTCCGTCCGATGCATCCGTGTTTCCCTCCGTTAAAAATACCCTTCGGAGCAAGGGCGGCTTGTGTGCGGCGTATTCCTCGGCGTCATGCGGAAACAGCGCCGCGCCTTCCTCCCGTGCTTTCACAGGACGGCGCAGAGCGCCTCCGCGGCCGGGCCGCATACCCGCTCCACGGTCCCCTCCCCAAAGGGATCGGACAGCTGCGCGGCGGCCAGCAGCTCTCCGAAGGATCGGCTTCCGCCGGCGCGGCACAGCGCCAGGTAATCCTCCCAGGCTTCGCGGGGATCCGTCTCCATCCTGAGGCGGAACTCCCAGGCGCCGATCTGCGCGATATCGTATTCGATATAGTAGAAGGGCGCTTCGACGACGTGCGTCTGCCGGGGCCAGCTCTTGCCGCTCCGGATCTCCTCTGCGCCGATCCCGATCCAGGGCCTGTATTTCCGGGAGATATCCGCCCAAAGCTCGCAGACCTGCGTTTTCGTCAGACCGGGCAGCTCGTATACGCTGTGCTCGAATTCGTCCACCGCGCAGCGGTACGCCAGGTTTTCCAGCTCCTGCAGCAGATGATCCCGGATGAAGTCCCGCCGTCTGCCGCCGACGAAGAGCTCCAGATACGGATACATGAAATGCTCCATCGTCTTCGAATGTATCTCGTTCACCGCGGGGGAAGAGCGGTGGTATTCATACAGGGGCTGCGTCTGCGCCGCCGTACGGAAGGCGAAGCCGTGTCCGAATTCGTGCACCGCGGCGGCGGTCTCCATGCCGCCGCCGTGATAATCCCCGATGACGAAGGGCAGCCTCAGGCAAGGAAGCATACAGCAGGTCCACAGGTCCGGCCGCTTGTTCTCCCGGCCCTCCAGATCGAACATTTCATCCCGGACCATTTCCTCAATGTAAGCGCCGGTCTCCCCGGACAGATCGGAAAACATCGTCCGGACGGCGGCGATCAGCTCCCCGCTTTTCCGGGGCTTCGCCGGAAACTCCTTCAGCCCGATCCCGCGCTTCTTCAGCTCCCACAGCGCCGGCACGACGGTCTTCCGTATCCGCTCCCGGAAGCCGGAGAGCTCCTCCCTGCCGTAATCGCGCCGGTCCCGCAGACGGTATCCCAGGTCGACGTAGCTGGCGAAGCCCCGGGCGGCTGCCAGGTCCCTGCGGGTCCCGATCAGGCGAAGGAATACATCGAACAGCATCTCTTCGTCCCGGTCTCTGCTTTTCATCAGCCGTCTGTATTCCGTTTTCAGCCGGGCTTCCGTGGTCTGCAGCTTCAGGCTCTCTGATTCGCCGCCGACAGCTCCTTCGGCCATCCGTGCGAAAACCTGCTTTCCGAATTCCTCCTCCAGCCGGGATGCAAAGGGGGAAGCGAGCGCCAGGCGGGAGCAGGCGTCCCGGAGGGCGTCGATCGCCGGATCCTCCGCGTTCTGCAACTCCACTTCCCTCGTGCTCGCTTCATAATCGATCCCGCACAGATGCCGTATGTACGCGATCTCCTCCCGATACTCCGCGTATTCGATTTCTCTTTTCACGGCCAGCCAGGCATCCCGCAGCGCTTCATAGGACGCCGCCGCTTCCATGCGCTTTTTCAGCGCGACAAGGCGGTTTGTCAGCGCCTCATAATCCGGCCTTTCGTATTCCAGCAGGGAAAACTTCATGGTACCTCCAACTCCGGCAGATCCGGTGTTTCCGGCGGCGGGCGATCCCGAAGAAACGGCCGTTGGGTCGGTTTGCGCTTATGCCCGTTTCCCTTCGCCGCCGGTCTTCTGCGGGTACATGCCGGCAAATTCGCTGCCGTGCTCGAGAAACACCCCGGCAAGGTTCGGATCGAATTTCGTGCCCATCTCCTCCCGGATGATCCCGAAGGCCTTTTCCGGGGGCATCGCCTTTTTATAGCAGCGCTCGGCGATGAGGGCGTCGAATACGTCCGCGATCGCCATGACCCTCGCGGACAGCGGGATCTCCTCCCCGGACAGTCTCCCGGGATAGCCCCCGCCGTCCCACCGTTCGTGGTGGCAGGCGGCGACGTCCGACGCGAACGACAGGTATTCGTCGTCCGTGACGCCGCCCAGCACCTCGCGAACGACCCTGCCGCCCTCGGAGGCATGGCGCTTCATCTGCTCGAATTCCTCCTCCGTCAGCTTGCCCGGCTTCTTCAGGATGTGATCGGGCACCACGATCTTGCCCACGTCGTGCAGGGGCGCGGCCCTGTAGATCAGGGAGATGAAATGATCGTTCAGCTGCTCCGTGTATACGCCGTCGGACCTGGCGAACTCCGAAAGCGCCTTGACGTAGCCGCTGGTGCGGGACACGTGCTCCCCCGTCTCCAGGTCCCGGCTCTCGATCAGGTTGGCAAGTCCGGAAATGATATGCTCCTGCATCGCGGACATTTTTTCCTGGTTGGCCACGAGCTCCGCCTGGATGTCCTGCTGGATCAGATCGTTGTAGTAAATATAGCTGAGGCTCGCGCCGAAGGCGATGGCCATATAGGTGATGTTGATCTTAAACGCGGTCATCGGTATGATCCCCGCGGCCAGGACCACAAGGATCATGGCGATCGTTCCCACATCCCTGTGACGGAAGCGCTTGCCGACCCTTATCATGCTGAAGACCAGATAGAGCAGACTGAAGAAATAAAAAGCCCCGTAGATGATGAAATACTCTCCCCGATGGTAGCCCTGATGATCGAAGAAGAAGACTCTGCCGGAGGGTGCGGCAACGGTCTCGACGAGGAGGTTCAGGCAGAAGAAAACGATGGCGAACGTCCTCTGCTTCGGCAGCCCCAGAGCGCCGGAAAAGAGGAGCCCCAGCAGCGGGGCGGCGGAAAACTGCAGCACGGTGACGACCGTCAGCACGTTCCTGTATTTCAGGTCATAGGCCGCGCCGTGCACCGCGAATTCCGCGGCGGTGCAGAACATGACGGTCAGGAACGTCAGCAGGAACCATGCCTTCTGCTTTTTGGATATGCCCGAATACCGAATGACGTGGATCGACATGGCCAGCATGAACAGCTCGGTGAGGATCGCAATTCCGGCATAGAAGGTCATCGTCAGAACTCCTCCCTGTGATTCACAAACACCTCGGCCAGCCTCGGATCGAAATGCGTGCCCGCCTCCTGCCGGATCAGCTCAAAGGCTTTTTCCTTCGGGAGGGGCTTTTTGTAGCAGCGTTCGGAGACCAGGGCGTCAAAGACGTCCGCGACCGCCATGATCCGTGCGGAAAGCGGGATGCTCTCACCGGACAGGCCCGTGGGATAGCCCTTGCCATCCCAGCGCTCATGGTGATACGTCGCGATATCCGACGCCATCGCCACATAGTCCTCATCCGTGACGCCGCCCAGCACCTCGCGGACGACCCTGCCCCCCTCGGAGGCGTGGCGCTTGATCTGCTCGTATTCCTCCTCTGTCAGCTTTCCCTGCTTTTTCAGGATGTGATCGGGCACCACGATCTTTCCGATATCGTGCATGGGCGTCATCATGTACAGCGTGGAGACGAAGCGCTCGTCCAGAGCCTCCGCATAGACGCCGTCCCGCCGGGCGCACTCCGCCAGCGTCCGGACGTAGCGGCTGGCGCGCATCACGTGCTCGCCGGTCTCGAAATCCCGGCTCTCGATCAGGTTGGCCATACCGGAGATGGTGTGCTCCTGCATGCGGTACATTTTTTCCTGGTCGGCAACCAGCTTTTCCTGAATATCCTCCTGTATGAGATCATTGTAGTAGATATAGCACAGGCAGGCGCAGATACCGATCCCCAGGTAGTCGGTGTAGACCCTGTACAGGATCAGAGGCAGAAGCGCGGCGACCATGACCACCAGCACCATGACGATGGTGTAAACGTCCCGCTTCCGGAAACGTTTGCCGACGATGAACAGGCAGACGATCAGGAAGACAAGGCTGATGATGAAAAACGCCTCATAAACGATGTAGTATTCTCCCCGGAAATACCGTCCCGCCGAATCAAACCGGAAGATCCAGCCGAAGGGCGCGGAGACGATCTCCGCCAGCAGATGCAGCCCAAAGACGGCGGAGGCCGCGACGGCCTGACGGCGCAGCCCCAGCGCGCCGACGAAAAACACGGGCAGGAGCGGCGTCGCGGAAAACTGTATCACCGTGAGAACGGTCAGCGGGAGCACGAAGGCCTGGCCCCGCCCGTCGAAATGAATGGCGATGAATTCCGCTCCGGCACAGAAGAAGACCGTGACGAACGTGCACAGATACCAGCGTTTTTCCGTTTTGGTGAAGCCCGGGTAATACAGGACGTGAAACGTCAGGGTGATCATCAGCAATTCCGTCAGCGCTATCGCGCCGGAATAAGCCGTCATCGCGCAGTCTCCTCCTTTCTCCGTCGTCCGGAACCCTCGTTTTTCGGCCGTTTCCGATCAAAGGTATCTCTGAAGGATCCCGAAATTCACTTCCACCGGCAGACCGCCGTCGACCGGTATAACGGGACAGCGCAGGAGCTTCTGCCACGCGTCGTGCTTTGCCCTGCTCCGCATCTCCGGGCCGCCGCCGTCATAGGCCGCCGCCCATTCCATGAACGCCCTGTGGATATCGTACATGTCTCCGCCCCGGTCGATCCGGGAACCGAAGCGTTCCCGCTCCCTTTTCTCCAGCCGCCGGATCCGGATCGCCGCAGCCGTTTCCACGCGGACCGCCAGGGTGAAGAGGGGGATCAGCTCGTCGCCCCAATCCGCCAGGGAGCCCGCGATCACGGCGTGACCGTGTCTTTCGATATCCCCGCGCATGAGCTTGAGCCTTTCCGGGGCCGCCCGCCTCACCGTGAACGGCGGGTCGGCGGGCGCCCAGAAATAGTCGTCCGTGTCCATGAAGAACCAGCCCGTCTTTTCACTGATGGCCCTGCCCAGGGTGGAGGTTCCCGACCCCGAGGCGCCGAAAAGATGAACGACGTTTTTCTCCAAATCCGGCCTCCCGCTTTGCCGTACGCGGGCGGAGACGCCGCGCCGTTTGATCGGGCGCGTCTCCCACGTGACCCGCGCGTATTTTTTCAATTATACCGCCTGTATCCCCGCGTGTCCATTACATATCCCGAAAGAAGCGGAGAAAGGCGCGAGCTTCCCGATTCTGTCCCCGCCCGACAGCCCCGCGGCCGCAGGTTCACCTGACGGATATCCCGATCATGACGGTCTCTTCGTCCTGATTGCTCCACACGGAATGGGGGATCGTTCCGTCCACCAGAAAGGCCTCGTCCTTCCGTATGATCGCTTCTTCCCGGTCGAGAAGAACCTTCGCCTCCCCTTTTACGACGATAAACAGATGGCTGTGCCCGTGGGTGTGCTGCTCCGCGGGGCCGCCGCCCTTCAGCTTGATATAGGCGATGGAGCCGTCGATGATCTGCCCCATCGGTCCGAACAGTTTTTTGGCCTCGAAGTTCACGTGCTTCGGCGGGGTCATAAATCCTTCTCGCATAACTCTCGTTCCTTTCCCGGAGCCCGTTCTGTACCGGGGTCCCGATTTCGATCGGACTGCCGTCCGGATCGCAAAAACGCACCGCCATGTCTGCGGGAGAAATCCTTTATTTCTTCCGACAAATGTACAAAAGATGGTTCGTGCTCCCCAGGAGCTCCCGCTTCTCCGCAAACGCCAGATACCATGCCGCAAACGCGTCGAAATCCTCGTCGGGAATATGAAAATCGGAACGCTCCTCCAGCGGCTCCAGCAAACCGTCCGTGCCGGCGGTCGTGATCCATTCCACAGGCTTTCCGGCAAACAGCTCCTCAAACTCGGTCACGTCATACCCGGTGAACAGCTGCTCCTTGAAGTGCCTCACCCGATAATCGTCCGTGAAATTCTCTTCCTGTCCGAACGCCCAGTTCCCGTACAGATAATTCGCGTACATGATGGCATATACGGAAATGAAAGCAAAGAGCATGACGCCGCCCGGTTTTGTGACCCGAACGGCTTCGTCGATCGCCCGGTTCACCTCCTCGGCCTCATACAGATGATACATGGGGCCAAGGACGAGGGTCACGTCAAAAGAATCGTCCGAAAACCGTCCCAGATCGGTCGCGTCACCCTGGAAGGCACGGAGGTTTTCCAGCCCCTTCGCATTCTCTCTCAAAACCGCAAGGTTGCTTTCCACCAGCTCCACGGCAGTCACGTCCATGCCTTCTTTTGCCAGCGCTGCGGAATACCTGCCCGTTCCCGCGCCGATCTCCAGCACCTTCGATCCGCCGGCTGCGTAGCGATGGATATAGCTCATGGTGGTGCAGAATTCCAGCTGCCCGTGTCTGGACCTCTGCAGCCGCCCGTCTTCATCCGTCTGTCCGTAGAAGCTGCTCACGATCTCTTTTCTGCTGCGGGAAGAATCCCTGCCGGATTCATCACGAGAATCAAAACCCATTCAAAACCGCCTCCCTCCGCGTCTTTTGCTTCAAAGCCGCGTTTCTCCTCCTGCAGGACAAGGCCTTCCGTGAGTATCCTGTTTCCACCGTTATCGAGGATAAGCGCAAGTCCGAAAAGGCCGTTTCATTCGTATAACCTTTTTTTGGCGTTTCTCAGTTTTCTTTCGGTTTTTCTGTTTATCCGGAGCAGGATACCTCCCAAAAAGCAGGACCACATCAGCAGCGGAGAGCTCGATTGTGACACCAGGCAGATCGCTTTTACTCTGATCGGAAACGATCCCTTCATAACCTGACGGCGATGCTCCGTTGAGAATCTGCTCATCTCGGCAACCACGCTTGCCGCCGCTTTCTTCTCTTCTCTGGAAAACCCGGAATAATACAGCCACATTCGACCTATATGCTTGAAGCAGGCAGGAAGAAATCGCTGCCGATAATCCGGCATTCCTGCGTATCTTTCCCGATGCGCCGTCCAGGCGTCCATGATATTGCAGCATGATTTCGTATGAGAAATACTGCTCTTCCGCTCACGGAAATGAAACAGAGATTCTGAAAGAACCGCTGCTGTTCCACCCGTCTCCGCCAGGTGCTTCATGATCTTCCACGTGGTCGAAACATCCTCGTAATTATGACCTTCCGGAAATCGGATATTGGAAAAGCATCCGTCAAGATACAGCTTGTTCCATACTATAACGCCAAACAGCCCGTTTCCGTAAGCACGAAGGATTTCATCGCCGTGAAAAATCCGTATTTCATCCTCTTCTCTGTTTGAACAGACGGTTTTCCCCACATACTCCTTATAATAATTCGCTGCAACGATATCAGCACTATACTTTTTTGCGCATTTCATAAGAGTCTCGACCGTATCGGGTTCGATCCAGTCGTCACTGTCGACAAACAGAAGATAGGATCCTCTGCATACCCTCAGGCCGCAATTCCTGGCGGAGGAAAGCCCCATATTATCCGTATGTACAACCCGGATCCTGTCGTCACATCGGGCAAATTGGTCGCAAATCAGTCCGCTTCCATCCGTAGAACCGTCGTCTATTACAACGATCTCAATATTATGATAGTTCTGGTGAATCACGGATTCCAGGCATTGCGCAAGATAACTGACGACATTGTATACCGGAATCACAATTGATACCAGAGACGTTTTTTCGGAAAACGCCGCGGTCTCACCGGTGATCTCATGATCGCTCATGTCAGCAATTCCTCCCCGCCGTCTCCCCGTTTTTCAGGGAACAAACCGCTCCGCCCGATGATTGCCCGCTGGAGTTCCTTCTTGCCAGGCTCCGCCATCCCGGGCCGCGGCCATCGACCTGGGTCTCCGCAGAGACACGGGTATGGATACCGCGTTTTTGTATCTTCCCGGTCATCGGGCGTCCTCGCTCTCCGGCGGGCATTCCCGGACTTCGGCGGTCTTATCCTTGACCAGTCCTTCCATCCGGATATAGTATTCCAGCAGCCGCAGGACGTACTCCGGAGCGTGCCGGTTGTCACGCTCCCACTCCGTCACTGTCCTGTAGGGGATACGGAAGTAATCGCAGAACTCCTTGCGCGTCATCCCGGTGCTTTCTCTCAATTCAACGATTCTATCCTTGAAATCCATTGAGCTTCCTCTTTCATATAATCAAGGCGAAATACACATTGTGTATTTACTGTACCATATCATGGAAGATTACGCAATGTGTATTTCGCATTTTTCCTATTGTCTTCCGCAGCGGTCGACAGCATTGTAAAGCCGTTCAACGCAGGCCCGGCATAGCAGCTTATCGTTGGTTTTGCGGAGATCGAGCCGGCGGACAAGCACGGCGTTTGCGAGGCGCTGCTTTCCTGCCGACGGGAGACCGTGTCCGACGGTGGGCATTTTCTGCGGTATGATATTGCTGACCCGCTCCCCTGTCCGCCGGGCAGCTGCGGATCCCGGCGATCCCGTGTTGACCCCCGGAGCGGATTTCTTTATAATGGACGGCATAGAAACGAAAAAGGAGGCAGAACATGTATTACAAGGAAATCGCGGGCGTGAAGGTCTCCGCCCTGGGCATGGGCAATATGCGGCTCCCGACCCTCCAGGGGCAGGACAACAAGATCATCACGGAGAAGGCGCAGGAGATCATCGACTACGCCATGAGCCACGGCATCAACTACTACGACACGGCCTACCGCTACCACGGCGGCGAATCCGAGCGCTTCATCGGCCAGGCGCTGAAAAAGTATCCCCGGGACAGCTTTCTGCTGGCCAGCAAATTCCCCGGGCACATGATGGTCAAAAAGGAAGGCGGCGTGGTGGGCTTCACCAGCGGCCTTGCCGGATGGCCGGACAACACCGTGGCGGGCGTCTTTGAGGAGCAGCTGAAAAAGTGCCAGGTGGATTACTTCGATTTTTACCTGCTGCACAACGTCAGCGAGAAGTCCCTGGCCATCTACGACGATCCCGAGCTGCAGGTGGTGGAGTTCGTGAAAAAGCAGAAGGCGGAGGGAAGGATCCGGCATCTGGGCTTCAGCTCCCACGCCTCCTCGGCGGCCACCATCGACGATTTCCTGACCAGATACGAGGGGGTCTTCGACTTCGTGCAGATCCAGCTGAACTACCTGGACTGGAAGCTGCAGGACGCCAGGAGCAAATATGCGGCCATCACGAAGCACGGCGTGAAGGTGGTGGTCATGGAGGGCGTTCGGGGCGGCAGGCTCGCAAAGCTCCCGGAGGAACAGACGGCCAGGCTTCAGGCTCTGCGGCCCGGGGATTCCGCCGCCCGCTGGGCCCTCCGCTGGCTCCAGTGTCTGCCCGAGGTGGCGGTGGTGCTCTCCGGCATGACCACGCTGGAGCAGATCAGAGAGAACGTGGAGACCTTTGAAGCGCCCGATCCGCTGAGTCAGGCGGAGGGGGCCCTGCTGACGGAGGTGGCGGATTCCATGCTGAACTGGGTGCCCTGCACCGGCTGCCGCTACTGCACCGAGGGCTGCCCCATGGGCCTGGAGATCCCGAAGATCATCGCGGCTTACAACGGGGTGAAGAACGGCGACTTCATGGCCCGCTACGACCCGGCCGCGGACCCCGCCATGGATCCCGGACGCTGCGTGGGCTGCGGCGCCTGCGCCTCCATCTGCCCCCAGGGCATCTCCATCCCGGCCGTCATGGCAGAGTTTGCGGGGATGCTGAAGCTCCCGCGCCGCTGAGCGGCCCGGTATATGCGGAAAACGCGCCGCATTTTGAGATAAAGCTGCAAAAGCACCGGTCGGACCTCACATGGGGCCCGGTCGGTGCTTTTTGCACGGCAGTTCTCGATTGACAGAGTGAAGCCCATCGGAACCGCGCTGCCCGGACGAAGCATCCCCCACGCATGTGGGGCTGCCGATGAGAGCGACGCCGCCACCCGCCATCAACTGCGGTCCATCCCCACCGGGGTGCGGGGCTTATACTCAGCGGTCGTGATATAGCCGGTAGCCGGTCCATCCCCACCGGGGTGTGGGGCTTATGAATACCGGGCGTTTTCGGGAATGTCCTCGAACGGTACAGCCCCACGTTTGTGGGGATTACGTCCTGACCGGCGAACCTCTGGAAGGCTGCCTCGGATCGTCCCCACTTGTGTGGGGCTTATGCTGTGACCGGCGAGCCCATCGCCGGCGCGACCGGTTCATCCCCACGTTCGTGGGGCTTATGCTGTCGTACCACTCCCGCCCGCAGATGTGGCACGGTTCATCCCCACGTGCGTGGGGCTTATGCTTCTGCCGCAGCCGGGCAATGGTCTTCTGCGGTTCATCCCCACGTGCGTGGGGCTTATGTCCACGTGCAGTGGCTGACGGATCAGCAGTGCGGTTCATCCCCACGTGCGTGGGGCTTATGATGCGGCGTACTTCAACGACACCAACGAGAACGGTTCATCCCCACGTGCGTGGGGCTTATTCGTAGTTATTTCCGGTGATCCGCTCAGACCTCGGTTCATCCCCACGTGCGTGGGGCTTATGATACTTCGAGCGATTGACCCGAGGGATTTATCGGTTCATCCCCACGTGCGTGGGGCTTATTACTTGGGAGGTATAATTTCGGTGGTTAATATTCGGTTCATCCCCACGTGCGTGGGGCTTATTTTTCAGCCGCCGCTTTGACGGCCGCATGGGTGATGCTCGTGCCGGGTCCCAGCAGGAGGCAGGTGGTCGACGCGACCGGCACGGGGATCTTTCCGTCCTCGCGGATCACGATGATGGACGAATCATCCTGTTCGATCACCGCGTGCTCAATATAAAGATAACTGATGCTGTCCCGCAGCTTCGGGAGCTCATGCAGGTCCTTCGGCATATGGGCCTACCTCTTCAGAAGCAGCATGCCGAGCCCATACGCCTTGCCCGGACCGATGCCGGCGCGCACCGCAGCCCGGAAGGCCGCTTCATCCGTGATCTCCAGGACGCCTGTGTAGCGGTAGGCGTCCAGATAGAGGTTCCCGCCCCGCTCCTTCCCATGGGAAGCGCGCTTTTTCTCATCCTGCGCCTCCTCTGCGCGAAGGATGCGGAATCCGTTCCGCTCCGCCGTGCGCTCCAGCCAGCGCAGCCGCTCCTCCCGCGTCCGGAGCACACGGCGTCTGCTGTTGCCCCCTTTGCCGTCGGGCGTCTTTTTGAAGGGCATGGTCAGCAGATCGTACTGCAGGAGCTGTCCGTCCCCCATCTCCGCAAGCCAGTCCGAAAGCTCCCGCTCGCCGCCCAGGGTCATTCCCGGCGGGACGCGCGCCGGGTCCACCGGAACGGCGGAATACAGATACAGGGAGACCGCGAGTCCCTGTACGCGGCAGCGGTAGAGCAGCTGCGCCTCCTCCCGGGAGACGCCGAAAAAGCCGGCTGCCAGGCGGTGCATCCTCTGGGCATCCCGCAGCGCGGCACGCACGGCGGGGGCCGACAGGCTCATATCAACTCTGCTCAGATACATCGGCACCCTCCTTCATCGCGCCTCGCCAAACCCGGCGCAGGGCAAATTCCCGATCGGCGGCCCGGCGGCGGTCCGGCCGCAAATAAGAAGCCAGAGCCGCGTCCGCCCGCTCGATCTCGTATTCCATGACCGCGTCCGCCCGCTCCGGCGCCGGATATCGGCGCAGGGCATCCTCAATGGATGCGTAGGCGCCGCCATCCTCCGCCAGGACCGGCCGGGAGGGAACGCAGCTCTTTCTGCCGAGGAAGAGGCTCCAGCGGGGAGCGCGGAGGGCGGCCGCGATCCTTTCCGCCCAGTGTCCCTCCGTTTCCAGGAAGACGGTAAAGCAGGCGTCCTGCAGATAGGCGCGCCGGGAAACGATCGTGTTGCCCGTCGTCTTGGGTTTCCCCTCCGCATTTCGCAGGGGGGCGCCGGTCACCGTCTGATAATCCACGGTGCGGTTCCCTTTTCTGTCCGCCCGAACGGCAAGAGTAAGGGCTTCGCTCAGCTTCTCCAGCTCCGGGTCGCCGCGCGCGAGCCCCATGGCGCAGCCCAGCAGGCCCACGATCCCCGATTTCGTGGGAAAGTCCGCGCTGTCCCGCGCATCCCACTTGGAGGCTTCGCCCCAGGATTGGAGCGGCCCCTCCAGGCGCAGGATCAGCAGGCGCTTGTACTCTTCCATGGCCGGGTCCTCAAGCCAGGGCCGCCAGGGCGGCGTCCACCAGCTCCGGATAGACGGCGAAGCACCCGGTCGCGCTCTGCGGCCGGACGTCGTACTTATCCACGCAGAACCAAAGCCGCTCCTTCACCGGGAGGCCGAAGCTCCTGGCCGTCAGATCCGCCTCCGCCGCAAGCCTGCGGATGCTCTCCTCTACCGGGTCCGCTCCCGAAACCGGCTTCACAAAGGCGTTCACCAGGCTGACGGGCACCTTCTGCTCCTTGCACTCGATCATCACGGCGCTGGGCAGGACATGCCCGGCAAAGCTGTTCTGCTTTCCGCCGGGGTCGGTGAAGGCCATGGCGCGCAGCAGGGCGGGCATCGCCCTGCGCACGACGGCGTCCGCATCCCCGGAATAACGGAGGTTATCCCGCAGGGCATCCGTATCCAGGGAGGCATAGAGATAGTAGCAGGAGGCGTTGTAGTCCACATCGCCGATCATCGCCGCGCCTTTTCATCCAGGTCCGCGCTGCCCAGCAGATCGTCCATGGCCGTGAAATAATCGGACTCCACGCTGACCCTGTTCGTGGATATGGCGTGGGCGACCTGCATGGACGCCTCCACATCCCGGAAGGCGTCGGAGGTGACCATGCGCCCGAAAAGCGCGATATCCAGCGTGATCGGGCGGATCGCGGCGTCCGTGATCGCGCTCTGCAGGTCCTTCGCCTTCAGCTTCTCCACATCCTTCACGGTCTTACAGGTATCCAGCAGCTTTTTTACAACACTTGCCGCCGCCCGCACGTCCTCGGGTGCGAAGAACATGACCTGCGCAGTCAGGCCGTCTTTGGTCTCTTTGCCCTCTTTGTTCCCGAAGCCCGTGATCCTGGGCGCGACGGCGTCCGCAAAGGCCGGATCCGTTCCCTGCTTCCGAAGCTCTTCCGCCACCAGTGCCGGCAGCTTCCGGGTCCTGATGCCCAGGTTCTCCTCTCCGATCTCAGCCCTGAACAGCGGGGACGTGCGCCAGCTCCGCTTCAGGCACTGGCTGGAAATGCGGCCGCGGGTCGCGCCGCCGAACACGCAGGTCTTCGGCGCGCCGGTATCGTCCCGGTTCAGGTTCACCGGCGGATAGTTTTTCAGCATATGGATCTCAAACAGCATTTTTATTCCCCCGTTTCTTCATTGTTCTGATTTCCGAATATCGCCCGCGCCCATTTCCGCTGCACGGACTGGTTCTCGCTGTTCCAGAATACCAGGTCCTCCAGCAGGGCCGGGAAGTCGATCAGCTCCCGGTCCGACTTCTGCCGCACCAGCTTCACCATTCTGGACAGCTTGGCCAGCATATACCCGTCGCCGTCCCAGCGGGTATCGATCAGCAGCTCCGCCCGATGGCCGGTGCTGTCCGAAAGCTCGCCGCTCCTCATCATCTGCGAAATGATCTGCTCCAGCGGTCTGCCGCCTTCTTTGCCCGCATCCCAGAGACAGCGCAGGCACGCGACAGCGAACCATTTTGCCTCCTGCGCCGCGGCGACGCCCACCGGAAGGCAGCGGTAGAAGGCCGTCAGAGCCCTGCCTCCGGCTTCCTTCAGCATCACGCCGGTCTCCCGCCGGAGCGCGGCCCGCTCCCCGGTCCCCAGCCGATCCAGGTTTTCAAAAAAAGATTTCTGCGTTTCCGTCACATTCCCGCCTCCTTTTTCACTTTTCCTATGCTGCGCATCAGCAAAGCCCGTCCCTCAGCTGCGGAAGCCAGCGCGCGGGCACGCAGATTTGCCTCCGAGACCGCCGACGAATACGCCTCCCCAGCAGCAGCGGATATATCCTCGCAGAATTGCAGAAACAGGTCTTCCGCGGGACCCAGCGCGCCTACGGCGTCGCAGAGCAGCCAGAATCTCGTTTCGCAATCCCGGAAGAACTGCCGGACCGTCTGTGCGGCGGCCGTGCCGCTCAGTTCTTTCACAGACGCCATCGCCCTGCCCAGGGCTTTTGCCAGGTCCTCCGATGCGGCGATCCCCCGTTGGAGCAGCAAACGGCTGTTTTCATCCTCCGTGACGCTCAGCGGAAAACGGAGGCTGTACCGATAGACGCCCAGATAACTCGCCTGGCTCGTCTCCACACCGTACAGCCGCAATTCCACCGTATCGCTGTCGTGAACGGAGGGATACAGCGTCAGAAGCTGTGAAGCTCCCCCGCCGCGCCGGTCGACGATATCGCTGAAATTCCGCCACACCGCCCGCTCCGAGCTGGGCCGCATGGGGTAAACCGACGTTTCGTTTCTGCGATAGGTCGCATAAGGATCCCGCCAGCTTTCCTTGTTTACGTAGTTCTCTCCCTGACACAGGCATACGCCGGACACAAGCCCGGTCTCATCGGGGACCAGCCGGACCCGCCGGTTGGGAAACAGCATCGTCTGCAGCCAGGAGCTTGCTCCTACCTCGCGCTTCGGCACGACCGGTTCCGTCCTCCTCCAAAGAACGGGCGGCGTATCCAGCGGGATCCCGATATGCTCCGTGGGCAGCAGACAGTTCGTCAGCGTCTCGAAAAGGCTTTTTCCCGTTATGACGCCGAAATACGGCGGAGCGCCGCAGACCCCCGACGGATAACCCTGCGCGGCGGCGGTCGAAAACAGAAAGGTCGTCAGCAGCAGGCGCATCGCTTTCCCCGGTTCCAGCTTTGCATGATTATCTGCCGGATGCAGGAAATGGGTGTGGTTATTGCCGCTGGGCCGCGTGCAGTCAAGAGCGCTGACCGCTTTGCGCTCCCCGTCCAGCGCAGCGTCCGGCGGACTCTGCAGGAATGGCCGCATTTCGTCAAAAAGATCGAAGCTCACGCCCTCGCCCTCGCAAAGGGCGATATAGTCTTCGATCGCCGAGGGATCGAAGCGCCCGGCGTCCAGCAGGTCCTCGATATCCGATTCGCGCCGGGGCCGCAGGGCATCCATGAGGAACAGCCCCAAAAAGCGATAGACGCCGTATTCCTCCAGGGGCGAGGCTGACGAGATCTCCCGCAGCTCATGCGCCCGAAGGAGGGCCTGCCGGATCCCGAGCAGTTCTTCCGCACCGTCCGCCGTGACCGCCGGGATCCACGGTGCGTCCAACACATTGAACGAAACCATCATTTATCACCTTCCTCGATCAGCAATCCGAGTTCTTCATCCAGCCGCAGCGTTTTACCGCCGGGCAATGGGCAGCTGCCCTCCCGCAGAGGCAGGATCCGGGTGCCCGAAAGCAGCATATCGCCTTTGATATCCGATAAACCGGACAGCTTTCCCAGACGGCTCGCACGGACGGACAGGCTGCGCTTCATCACCCGCTCCGCGATTTCCCGGTCCCGTACGGCGGCGGAGCGGACGCCGCCCTTGTCCAGCACAAACGGCTCCAAGGCCGTCATCTCTTCTTCGTTCAGGAGCGCCAGACGTACCGCAGGCTCTCCCAGTCTCGTTTTGACGGAGAGGGCGTATGCGTCTTCGTCCTCGTCATACAAAAGCTCGCTGTCCAGCCCGGTGAATCTGGCTTCCGGCGGATTCATGACATAGGCCAGGCTCGCCCCGGCTACCAGGCCTTCTTCGATCAGGTTCTTGTTCCAGGCCTCCACCTCTTCCTCCGGAACGAGCGCCGGATCGTACCCTTCCCGCACCAGAGCGGCCACGTCCTCCGGCACTGCGATCGTCTCCCTGCCCGCAAGGACCCGGATGGCGCTTTTCAGAAAGCACTCGGGGTAGACCGCCGCGCTCGGGCCGAAGCCGTCCCCCGCTTTCGGGACCAGAACGGTGATCGCGGCTGCGGGATGGTTCGCCGGTCTCGGTGTGTCCGCGTGGCGGAAGATCCTGCCCATGCGCTGGATCACCAGGTCGATGGGCGCGGCGGCGGTGAGCATCGCGTCGAAATCCACGTCCAGCGACTGCTCCGCCACCTGGGTCGCCACCAGGATGGACTTCTCCGGGCGGCGGCTCTTATCCTTGCCGTAGCGGGCAACGCAGGCTTTTTCCAGCTCCGACCGCCGGTCTGCGGGAAACTGGGCATGGAACAGAAGCAGGTCGCCGTCGTATAACTCACGGATCGCCCGATAGACCGCCTGCGCCTCCCGGACCGTGTTCAGCAAAACACAAATGCATCCGCCGCCCTCCGCCTCGCCCACGGCAGCCTCCGCGATCCGCTCTGCGTCTCCCAGGGCATCCAGCAGCCGGAGGGATACCCGAAGGCGATGACCCGTTCCGGCGACTATATGCTCCCTGAGCTCACCCCGCCGGTCGACGGCGGTGATCAGAGGGTAGGCCCCGGAGAACTCACGGCCGGTATAAGGCGCCAGCAGCCTCTGCTTCCGCTGTGGCGGCAAAGTAGCCGAAAGCATGACCACCGGGATCTCCAGAGTCCGGCACCATTTCAGCAGGCAGAGGATGAACTCCGTCATATACGTATCGCAGGCATGGATCTCGTCGACGATCAGCACCTTGTTGCTCAGTCCCAGCAGGCGGAGCACCCCGTATTTCACATTGCTCGCCGCCAGCATCGCCTGATCCACCGTGCCCACGGCGAACTGACCCAGCAGCCCCCGCCGGAGCGGAGCCAGCCAGCGGGCTGCTTCCTCCCGCTCATCCTGAGAATGGACGTCCACGTCTGTCTCCGCCAGCCAGGACATGGAATGAAGGAGCCGGACGGCAGCCTGCAGGCCATGCGTTTCCAGCAGCGCCTGCATCCTGCCCACCATCTGGTTTGCCGTGGCCGCGGTGGGGAGCGCGATATAGAAGCCGTCCTTCCCCCACTGCCGGGCCATCCGCAGCGCGGCGTAAACGCCGGCTTCCGTCTTTCCCTCCCCCATGGGAGCTTCCAGCAGCACAAGGGACAGCGGTTCTTCCGTTTCGTCAAAAAGCTCCTCCAGGTCCTTCTGCAGCGGGCGGCGGCCGTTCTCCGGGATCGCGGGCCACAGACCGCAGAAGGTCTCCGGCCAGGCAAAACCGCTGGGCTTCAGACCGCTTTTCTCCAGGAACCCGCGCGCTTTTTCCCGGAGCAGGTCGAAAGCGTCCGGACGTCCGATCCATTCTTCCGCATCGGCGAATGCAGGACCGGAGGAAATCCAGTCCGCAAGGATCAGGACGCCCAAAAGCAGAGCGGAGACGCTGCCCTCCCGATCCTCGGCAATGCGCGGCAGTTCCTTCCGACCGTCACCCAGAAAGTGTTTGCGCATATGCTCCTCCAGGGTATTCCGAACGGCGTTCCAGCCGGAGCTTTTTCGAAAGCCGTCGTTTCCGTGCCTGCCCTGGTGATGCGCTCCTATGACGTCCGCAAAGGTCCTGTAGGCATTCCGGTCTCCATCCCATGCCTTCCACAAGGCTCTCAGGTATCTCTTTCCCGTCTTTTCGTGCCGGACGCCGGGCTGAAACGGCTCCCGCAGCGTCGATTCGCCGGAGAGCTTATCATGCGTCTCCGTGCTGCCGCTCTGGAAGCTGTATTCCAGCTTTCCGACGTCGTGCAGAGAGACAAGGTATCCCACGAAGCCGCTCAGTTCTTCCGGACTCAAGCCGAGGCCGACAGCCAACTGCTGACGATCTCCCGCAGAAAGGTACTCATCCAGCAGACATTGCGCGAGCGTTCCACTCACATACGCATGGGTCAGGACCGATTGGAAGGGATCGGTTTTCGCCCAAAAGGTTCCCAGCTCC
>JAEEGL012400896.1_pt1 | contig 45320 bp, 46 predicted proteins | sample 9134231 | NCBI WGS metagenome assembly JAEEGL01 (sample SAMN16246548, study PRJNA631951) | gut metagenome | biome: gut microbiome; feature: rumen; material: fiber-attached | host: Bos | place: Iran: Karaj | collected 2018-10 | reverse complement strand
TCCTCATAGACGCCGAGGATATGCGTTCCCGTCTTGTTGTCGTTATCGATGAAAGAACCGATGTTCTTTAAAGCTTTCAGCAGTCCTGCTTTCGGGAAGGAAGAGATGGATGCCAGCGTTGAAGTGACGCCTTCCGACGGCAGATATGCCGTCCATTCCTTCAGCCATTTTCTGGTAGCCGTATTGGCCTCGCAGCCGTTGTATCCGTGGTTATGAACATCGCACAGTCCCGGCATGACGATAAGATAGTTATAGTCCTTATCTGCCTTAAACTGACCGTACGGATAAACGCCGACGATACTGTCTTTCCTGATCTCGATCTGTCTTGGCTGCAGTTTCTCTTCGAAATACACGCGCTTGCTCTGAATTATCATTTCCGTTTTCCTTCCTGTCTATAAGACTATTATAAATTAAGATTCCGTTTCTCTTGCGGTAATGCTTAGGATATCCAAAGATGCCTGTCTGGACATGATCGGGGATTCAGGAATTCCCTGATCGACCAGGTCGGCAAAATGCTTAAGTTCATAATAGAAGTCCGATATGCATTCTTCATCCAGTTCATACAGTACATCATCGACGATGCAGTATCCCTTGCCTGTCTTCCAGTAGTTGTCTGCCCGGATCATGCCTTTGCTTCCGGTGACGATCAGAGTCGTATCTTTATCCTGACTGTTGGATACGGCAATCCTTCCCTTGACATCGCCGTATCTGATATCGGCATAGACTGTCGTGTCCGCTCTGCCCGGCGTTCTGTCCGTTTCCAGGGAAACGAGCTGCGGTCTTTCATCCATGAGGTAATCCAGTGTCCCGAGACAATAGGAACCCAGGTCCTTCAGGGCACCTCCGGTAACGGGTTCGTTGATCCAGTGGTCTTGCGGATGAGCACCGTTACGCATGAACGAGGCATAGACTGTTTCGATCTTGCCGATCGTTCCATCGTGCATCAATTGTTTAATCTTGATGTTTAGAGGAAGAAATACCGACTTCAGCGCCTCCATGAGAACGACCTGATTCTTCTTAGCCAGATCAAAGAGCTCTTCCGTTTCCTTTATTGATGAGAGCATCGGTTTTTCGCAGATCACGGACTTGCGATGTTCCAGGCAGGTTTTGATCAGCTCGTAATGGGAAGGATTATAGGTAGCGATGTATACCGCATCCGTATCTCCATTCAGGAAGTGATCGTAGTTTCCGTATTCCCTGCAGCCGTACGTCTCGGCGTATCTTTTCGCTTTCTCAATGTCCTTGGAGGCAAAGCCAAGCAGTTCTATCTCCTTTACCAGAAGGCAGGATCTGGCGATCCGGTTTGCGATTGTGCCGCAGCCGAAGATAACTAGTTTCATTTCTGTTTGTCTCCTTTTCTTAACCCGTAACGGTTCAGGTATGTTCTGAATGCCGAAGGAACAGCCAGACTCTGCAGCTGATGCCTGTCGGCAAGTATGTACTCTCTGTGATCGAATTCCGGCAATTCATCGACGAGGATTTCGTAGGCTTCCATCCGCCATTCCAGATGGGTAAAGACATGTCTTGAAGACGGAAGTAGACTGACCTCTTTCGCTTCTATTCCCATGTCTTTGAGACGGTTCAAGACTTCCTCCCGATTCAGTCTCCGATCGATGCCGATGAATTCGTACATCCCTGCCAGAAGACCCTTTGACGGCCTTCTATGAAGCAGGAATTCATCTTCATGACGGATCACAAACAGGGTTCTGTCAACGATCCTCCTGTCCCTGTTTCTGCTCCTGAAAGGAATAACATCAGTCAGGTTTTCTATGCAGGCCTTGCAGTCCGATGAGAACGGACATCTTTCACATAATGGTCTGCCATTTGGCAGACACACTGTCGCTCCCAGTTCCATCAAAGCCTGAGTCAGATCCGATATGTATTCAGGATCGCTGATCCCGTTATTCTGATAGAAACCCGTGATCGTCTTCTCCAGTTCCTTTTTCAGCTGCGGATCCCTGATATCATCCCGGATCGCAAACAGTCTTGAAAGAACTCTTAAGACATTCCCGTCCACGGCAGCTTCAGGCAGGCCATAGGCGATCGCCGAAACCGCTCCTGCGGTATAGGAACCGATCCCCGGAAGCTTCATCATCTCTTCCTTATCCTTGGGCAGAGTTCCGTTGTAGCGCTCCATCAGGACCTGCGCACACTTCTTCATGTTTCTGACCCGGGAATAATAGCCGAGTCCTTCCCACAGACGAAGCAGCGTTTCTTCATCCGCCTTAGCCAGGCTTTCTACATCCGGATACTGTCTCCGGAATCTCTCGTAGTAGGAAACGACCGCTTCCACTCTGGTCTGCTGAAGCATGATCTCGCTCAGCCAGATCGCATAAGGATCCCTGTCTTTCCGCCAAGGAAGCTCACGTCTGTTTTTCCTGTACCAGAATACCAGACGGTCGATTGATTTCTTGTTGAAACGATACATACCCTTATTGTATCGCTTTCAAATAAAAAAGGCTTTCGCAAGCCTTTCTTAGAAGTGTTTTACTCTGCCCTTGAAGTGTTCGTAAATCGCATTGTTGTCGAAACCGTCGACATTCTGCGACTGGAAGACATACGGACGCTTTCCGTGCGAAAGAACGATCTTGATCGCTTCGGATACGACGGTATTGATCAGATACATCGTAACGATGGATGAGGCAGGTCCGGTCTTGATGCCATCCAGATCCAAGGTGGCGTCGCCTGAAGGTACGCAGGAATCGATGATGTAGTCGGCACATTCGTACAGTTTCTTTCCGGATGGATGTCTGGATGTCGTATTCTTCGACTGTTCCATATTGGTGATGGCGACGACGCAGACGCCTTCCTTCTGGCAGCGCATGGCCATTTCGATCGGCATTGCGTTTCTTCCGGAATTGGAAGTGATGATCATGATGTCGCCCGGTTCAATCGAATAGGAATCATAGATGACATCCGATACGCCCGGGGTCTTTTCCATGGCTCCTGACCGCTGTGCACCGAAAGAGGTCAGGGTGTCCGGGTCCAGCATCGCATCGACATTGCCTAAGCCGCCCGCTCTTGCGAACAGTTCGATTCCCAGCATATGGGAATGTCCCGTACCGAATGTATGGATGATCTTGTCGTTTTCGATGTTCTCGGCGAATTTCTCCGCCAGCAGTCTGATCGTGTCCTTGTTTGTTTCTTCCGCTTTCTGAATGACCTCAAGGATCCTGTCACCGTATTCAAATAACATGTTTATGCTCTCCCTTCGTATTTCTTGATCAGTTCTTCGTCGTGCTTCTTATCGCCTGTCAGGATCGGCAGATCGCAGCCGTCTTTCTTGAGCAGTTCCACCGTTCTGGCAGCCAGCGCCTGGGCGATACAGTTGTTGCAGATGGAAGAAACGGAACAGACTTTTGCCACGCCGTCCGTTTCGATCAGCGCATCCCCGTGCGGACCGCAGTTGTCGATGACGATGTCTCCGAATTCATACAGCTTCTTGCCGGAAGGATGTCTCGGTTCTTCGGCAAGCGTATGTTTCATTGAAGTGATGATAACGACTTTATGTCCGTTTCTCTTGGCCAGATCGGCGATGTCGATGACGATGCCGTTGATGCCTGAATTGGATATGACAAAGAAGATATCCTGAGGTCTGATGTCATAGAGATCATAGAGTTTGTTAGCGACACCCGGCTTTCTTTCGAAGATATTCTTCTTGTCCATGAATTCATCTACCGGAACGCCGCCCTTGGTGACGAAGTCGGACATCTCCATGATGTGGATCGGAACCAGAGCCCCTGTCCTGTTCTTGATGTCGATACCCAGACCTACGGAATGTCCGGAACCGAAGACATGAACAACACCTCCCGCTTCGATACATTCCTTCATGGCCTGTGCCACGGCTTCCAGATTGTCTTTCTGGGATTCATACAGATGATCGAGAAGTACAGAAATCTCGTCTTTAAATCTTAAAGCGTCTATCATTATCTGACCCTCCTTCCATACGGATCGGTAAGCGAGTTGTTGTGGATGTCGGCACCCTTGATATTGGCAGACAGAAGAACAGGTGCTTCCTTTCCTTTCGATACGAAGCTGTTGTAGACTTCGGCCGTGATCATCTGGGCGATCACGTTGCATACCGTTGAAGACAGCTGGCCCGTTTTTACTCCATCGATATCCAGAGCCAGATCCGGTTCATCCGCATCCATGTCCAGATACAGATCGGCATAATCCAGCAGTTTTCCGCCATATTTGTCATAGGATTTTCTGTTTACGACAGCTACGACTTTCTGTCCCTTTTCCTTGGCTCTTCTTGCCAGTTCAACGATCAGCGGCTCATTGCCGTAGAAGCTCACCAGACAGTACATGTCTCTGTCATCCAGATCGTAGATCCGGGCGAACTTGTCGATTACGCTCAAATCGCCGTATACTTCACCGGAATCGATCTCGTCCTGTTTCAGCAGTTCTTTCAGTACCAGTTCCTTCAGCTTCAGTCCGTGGAACGGCGCAATGCCTCCGGCTCTGTAATTCAGTTCGTTTACGAATTCTTCTCCGTGTCTTACGCCGAACAGCTGAACGACACCCATGTTCTCCATGCATGAAGAAAACATTTCAGCGACTGCTTTGATCTGATCTTTCTGTTTCTCGTAGGCATCGGAAACTCTATCCTTGATCAGTTCAAAATAGGCCTTTTTAATATCCATATGATCCCTCTCTTTCTCCTGTTAAATTCATTATAGCACCCGGAAATGTTATACTTATAGTAAGTAATGGAGGAATCACATGAAAGGCATAATTATTACCAGCCACGGCCCTATGGCTCAGGGCATACTGGAAACATCCAAACTGTTTTTTGGGGAACAGGCACAGATGAAGGCCTGCTGTCTTTCGGCTGAAGATAATCCGGACGAGTTTGTCGATGTACTGAAGGAAGCGGTCAAGGAAGTCGATACCGGAGACGGTGTCGTCGTATTCTGCGACATGCTGTTTGGTTCGCCTTGCAACTGTATGGCCAGAGTCCTGGGTGAAGATATAGAAAGCGACAAGGTACAGGTCATTACCGGCGTCAACCTGGCGATGATCTTGCAGATCCTGGCAGTAAGAGAAGCCGGTGACCCTTCTATCGAAGAACTGCTGCAGTCGGGTCATGACGGCATTGCGGATCTGAAAGCCATCCTGAAAGCCAATCTGGGATAAACACGGGAATATGAAAACCTCCTGTTCAGGAGGTTTTCTTTTTTATTGTCTTTTACTTCTCGATGTGAATGTAATAGGTATCAGAAACGATATGCAGTGAGCTTCCGTCAGAGAATTCGAAATAGAACGGGCAATCGAATGTATCATAAATCGCACCTGACGCACAAAGATAACCCGGCGATTTCAGAGTCAGTGCCGAAGTATAGGCAGTATGGAAATCGACGTAATCCGTTACATCCTGCTTGTTGACTGAACCGTCATAGCAGGCGATCAGATAAGCCTTGAACGGGATCAGGGCTCCGCTTGCCGCTTTTACGCTGACGCTGGTATCTATTTCGAAAACGACCGTTTCTCCTTCTACGCAGACCTTACATACTGCCGATGTACCGTTGACTGCCTTGACCGTTATCTCCGCATTGCCCGGAGATACGCCAAACAGATTTCCGTCCTTGTCGACCGTGACGATGCTTTTGTCAGACGATTCGTAGGTCAGGGTCTGGTCTGCCGTTTCCGGTAAAGCCTTGGCCTTGATCTTGGCCGAGTTGTTCAGGTAGAGATAAACCGGATTCTCGTCGAAGCTGATGGAAGATGGTCCCTTCGCTCTGGTCTCAAATCCCACGACTCTCTCGATCTCGCCGCACTTGATATGGATCTTGGTCTTGCCCGGGGATACCGTTGAAGCCTTTCCGTCTGCACTGACCGTAACGACCTTCTCGTCTTCGACCGTATAGGTGATGACATCCGTAGTATTTGCAGGTGTCGCCTTGACTTCCAGATCGTAGTTCTTGACACCCTCGGTTGCCCAGTAGTTGTTGTAGAGGGAAGTCAGACCGGTGCACGGTACCTTTGCCGACGGCTTGTAATCCTTGGAGAAGATATCTCCCGTTGCGGATACGCCGATATCGTTCTGCAGTACCAGCGTGCCGTCGCTCTTGGTCAGGAATTCAAAATCGTATTTCGTGCTTGCGGCCGTTCCGCTCATCTTCATTACATCGCCGTCCTTGACATATGTACCGTTGATCTCAGTAATGCTGAAGTCGTTCTGATCGATGAAAGTAAAGCTTCCATCGGAATGGATATCTGCACGGGAAACCTTGCTGCTGCTTTGAGAGGTGTTGTAGTAGCTTGCATAAGTGAAGCCGCTGTCTGTTGAAGAACCTGAAGAACCTTTCGTCTCGGTCGTCGAGAAGATCTGATCCTGCATGGAACCCATCAGGGTAGTTTTCAGTTTCAGCGTATCTTCATCCACGATTTCAAAAATGATCTTCTTGCCGGTATCCGTCACTTCCAGCGTAGCGACATTCTCGCTGACAGACCAGGTGCCGCTGCTTTCAATGAACCCTCCGGAATAGTTGTCTTTCAGGACAAAGCTTCCGTCCTTGCCGAACCAGACCTTGGAATGCTCCTCGTTTCCGAATTCGTCGACGGTATTGTAGTAAGTCTTACCGGACAGGTCGTATCCGGTCGTTTCTTCTGTTTTCTTACAGCCGGACAAACATAAGAGCAATGCCAATGATAGAACAAAAACCGATGCGATTCTCTTTTTCATCTGAATCCTCCTTTTCCGATTATACTTTCTATATCTATACATTTATCTTATCACAGTTGTCTCTCATAAAAAACATACGGGGGAAACGAAAAAGGCGTGATCGCCTTTTTTTATTTTCTTAATTGATGTTCCAGTGTCCATTGGGACCTGTAGAAGTAGAGAGTCGCCATCGTTCCCGCCAGTACGAAACCGAAGGCCGTTCCCAGATAAAGAACATGCACATCGTAAAAGAACATCAGTCCAAGCCAGACAAACAGATACTTGCATATGCATTGAGAGAAAATGGCGATGTACATCGGGATACGGACGTTGCCCGCTCCTCTGTTGGCACCGTTGTAGATATGCGACAGCGACGCAAAGAACATGCCGAAATTGGAGAAGCGGATCATCCGGGTACCGTAATAGATCACTTCCGGAGATTCGTTGAATCTGCCTACCAGCCATGGAGCAAGGATCATGATGATCGCAATCGATAGAACGGTAAAGAAAGAGGAAAGGATCGCGCTTTCCCTGATCGATTCCTGTACCCGGTCGTATTTCTCTGCACCCATGTTCTGGGCAACCATCGACATCGTTGCACTGGATATGGACACCGAAGCCAGCTGAGCCCAGTTGCCGACTTTTTCCGCAACGCCGATACCGGCTATGACTTCATTGGGAAAACGGTTGATGAAAGACTGAACCATGACCGAACTAATGGCGATCAGCATGTTCTGGAATCCGGCAGGAATGCCCAGGATACAGATATCGGCTACGACCTTCAGACTCAGATCCATGTTCCGGATATCGAAGTTGATTCCGTCGTAGTGGAACATCAGCCGTAAAGCCAGATAGTCCGTCGCATACTGAGAAATGATTGTGGCAAGACCCGTACCGATGACGTTCATATGGAACATTCTGACAAAGATCAGACCGAGGATGATGTTGATGATGGAAGAGATGACGGAATAGTAGAACTGATGTTTCGTATCTCCGAAACTCTTTAGGATAAAGAAACACATCTGGCTGGTCAATACGGCGGTATTGCCGATCAGATATACTCTCAGATAAGACAAGGCATTCGCATACAGATCGGGACCGATGTTGCACAGCTTCATCAGAAACGGCAGGAACGTCTCCGATAAGATTGTCAGGGCAACCCCTCCAACCAGAGCGAAAGCCACCGAGGTATCCAGGGATCTTTTCAGGTTCTTCACATCTCCTGCGCCGTAGTATCTGGCAATCAGAATGCCTGCACCCATTCCCAGACCGTAGAAAGTATAATTGAAAATATTGCAGATCCAGGTACAGGCGCTTACTGCACTCAGGGCTTCCAAAGATACGTAGTTCCCCACGATCATCGAGTTGGTGATGTTGTAGAGTTCCGAAAAAATCATTGAAAGAAAGACCGGCCAGGAAAAGGCCAGGATCTGTTTACGGATATTCCCTTCTGTCAGTAAAACGCTTTTCGCCATTACAGGTTCCTGATTCTATAGAAATACTTGTCCACGAGTTTATCGTTATGATCTGCGCAGTTCTCGTCCATGAACGCCAGATGGCCGTTGTAATAGACATCAGGTTCAAAACCTCTCTGCACTAGGATTTCCACCATCTGTGTCAGGATGGCGTTCTGCAGATAGATGTTCGGTATAGTGGATGTTGATCCGACTTTCATTGGAAAGTCTTCGATCTCCACTGCAGCATCTCCGATCAGAGAACAGTTGTCCAGCACGACATCCGCGACATCTTTCAGTTTAACGCCGTCCTTGTGCTTGCAGGTCAGATAATCGGAGTATTCTACGGCAGTGATCCCTATGACGGGAATGCCCTTCTCTTTCGCTCTTAATGCCGCATCCACAGGTGCGATGTTGTTTCCGCTGTTGGAAATGATGATCATGCAGTCGTTCGGCGTGATGCGGTGGTAGTCGACGATCAGTTTCCCGATGCCGTAGGTGTTTTCTATGTAGTAGGATTTGGTGATTTCCTGGTTTCCGGAAGCGCTCGGTTCCAGAAGAGCGCAATAGTTGGCAGGTGTTGCGGCTCTCCAGAATGCGTCGTCCGCTACCAGATGAGAATGACCCGTTCCAAAACCGTAGATGATTCCTCCCTTTTCTGTCGTATCGGCAAGAATCTCTGCGGCTTTCATGATATTCTCCTGCTGCGTCTCTTTGATCTTCCTTGTTGCTTTTTCCAGTTCTTCAAAGTACTTTTCCCAGGCCTTCATCTAGTAGTTCCTCCAGTCAAAGACGATCAGATTGACTTTGTCTTTGTTGTACATCAGATCGTAATAGGCTTCCTCACAGTCTTTCGGATCGATCACTCTGCTGATCAGTCTGGAAATGTCGATATCCTTGTTCATGATCAGTTCGCAGACCTTCTGCAGGTTGTTTTCCAGCGAATCCCTGGATCCCGATACGGCTTCTACCGGTGTTGTATTGTTGAAGGCTCCCTTTACCGTCAGGTTCTTCATGTGGATCATGGACAGAAGCGGTGTGACATCGCACTCAAAAGACTGCCTTGGTGATCCAAGCAGGATCACTTCGCCATAGTTTCCCGTATTCTCAACGCAATGGATGATAACCTGGGAAAGACCGGTCACATCGATACTGATGTCCAGACCCTTGCCGTCCGTCAGGGAACTGATCGCTTCTTTCGGATCATCCGCGCAGACGGTCTTCTCGATACCCATCAGGGCAGCCAGATCGCATCTTTCTTTCACCGGATCGATACCGATGACCCTGCAGCCGAGTTTCTTGTACATGCAGGCGACCAGAATGCCGATATTTCCCAGACCGAACACCCCGACACTGTCACCCAGCTTTGCATTGCTGAGATTGACGCCCTGTATCGCTACCAGCAGCAGGTTGATTGCCGTGGCTTCGATCGGATCGATATCCTGCGGAAGCCTGAAGATCAGAGGTCCCTGAACCGTGTTCCCGTGCGTCCTTCTGACTAAGGATGCGTGCGGTGCATTCACGAATACCAGATCGCCCTTTTCCGCCTTGATGTCCTTTCCTTTTTCCAATACCCTTCCCACCATGCAATAGCCGGGTCTTACCGGATAGGAAAAACCTTTCTTCAGGCCGAATGCCCGGGACAGTTCCGTTCCCGACGAAATCATGGAGTATTCAGCCTTGATCAGAGCTTCGTTGTCTTTCAGATCTTCTGCCGAAATGTCTTCCTGATTCAGATGTGATTTGCCGACACCCGTCAGTTCTACAAAATAGCTGTCCATGGACTTCTCCTTTATTCCAATTCCTCAATAAAACCAAAATGAAGCAGTGCCTTATAGAATCCTTCATCGGAAATATCTTCCGCAATATAATCGGCCGCATCCTTGCATTCACGCTGGCCGTTTCCCATGGCGATGCCAAGTCCCGCTTTCTGCAGCATGTCTATGTCGTTGTAGCTGTCGCCGAATGCGCAGATCTTTTCTTCCGGTATCCCGTATTTCTTCGCGATCTTCAGCATTCCCATGCCCTTGCTTGAACCTGCAGGAGCGATCTCTCCGCCAAAAGGAAGCAGGAAACAGCTTTCGTCTTTGGCGTTGTCAATTGCCTCTTCTCTCAAAGCGCCTGTGGCGTAGTAGAGAAACTGTACGACCTTCTCGCCGCTGTATTTCTTGATTTCGGGAATCATCCTGTACAGTCTGTAGAACAGGTTTTCCTTATTTTCATCATGCTGATTCAGATAGCCGCTACCGTCATCCGTACAGTAGCGGTAGGTTATACCGTGCTCATCAAAGAAAGAGACGATCTTCCCGATGTTTTCCTGTTTCAGATAGAATACTTCACAGCCTTCCCTGTTACGGATATAGGCTCCGTCCAGAAGACAGAGCTCATCCATCAGATCCAGCACTTCTTTCGGCACGTTGTACAGCTCGTCATAAGAACGGGACGTATTCAGACACAGGATCATTCCTTTATCCTTTAAGGCTTTCAATGATCTGACCGTCATCTCGCTGATGCGGCCCAGCTTATGATCGAACAGGGTAGAATCCAGATCGAAAGAAAACATCTTCATGTCGTAGACGTCTTCTTCGATGATCTTCAGATCAACCAGAGCGTCATACAGTCCTCCGTCTTCTATGGACTTTCTGCAGATATAGTCCGCCAGAGCCTTGGTATTCTCCTTGGCATCGTCGGTAGCGATCCCGATCCCGGCCATCTCCAGCATCACATCGTCGTTGATGCCGTCGCCTGCCGCCACGATTTCATCCGTGGTAAACGAATACACCTGACAGAACTTCAGCAGACCGAAACTCTTATCCACCAGAGAAGCGCAGATGTTTCCGGAATTGCCCCACTTTGAAATCAAGGCTCCCGGATTGATCGCATCGATCTCGCCGATCTTATCCTCGGGTGCTTCGAAATAGAACAGATTCGTGATCTGTTCATCTTCATATTCCTTGAACTTGACGTTTCCTCCTGCCAGACGCAGGTACTTGCCCTTGTTGACTTTGTCGACATCGCCCCAGAAATAAAGATCTCCGTTGATGTCGGAATAGTCGTAACTGATATGGTTTTCTTCAAAGAATGCGGTATATCTTCTGGCGTCTTCCAGAGGAATGGTATAACTCTTGAAGTATTCGTTGTCTACGACTGTCGTGGCTCCCGTGCCTACGATCTTGCAGTCGATGCGGTTCAGAAGTTCTTCCGGTACTTCCATCATCTCTGCAGCCACTCTTGAAGTACAGATTCCAATCTTGATCCCCTTCGCCCTCAGCTTGTCCAAAGCCTTCAGCGTGGCTTTCGGAACGGCATGCAGCTCATGGGAGTATAACGTATCATCGATATCAAATAAAGCGCCTTTTATCATGTCTTTATCTTAACACAAAAACCGACCGGCCTTTTCCCTGTGTATAATAGAGTTATGATAAACAACACGCTAATCGAAATCTGTATCGGCAATATCCAGGATGCGATCAAAGCCGCTTCCTACCCGATCGACAGAATAGAGCTTAACAGCGCTCTGGAACTTGGAGGTCTTTCTCCGTCTTTGGAAACGATCAGATCACTGAAGAAGATGATCAGTGTACCGCTTTGCTGCATGTGCAGACCCAGAGGCGGGGACTTCTTCTACAGCGAACTGGAATATGAAACAATGCTGAAAGATGCGGAAGAAATGCTGAAAGCCGGAGCCGACGGAATCGTTTTCGGTTTTCTCAACGAGGATAGAACGATCGATCTAAAACGTACCGGAACCATGACCGATCTGGTTCATTCGTATCATAGGGAAGCGGTATTCCATAAGGCCTTCGATGAAACGGACGATCTGGACCGGTCAGTAAGGGACCTGATCTCCTGCAGGATCGACAGGATCCTGACCAGCGGCAAGGCCGTGTATCCTGACATTCTGAAAGGGTGCAAGATCCTTCATGATCTGAACGAAAAATATCACGATCAGATCAGTCTGCTTCCGGGAGGAGGCGTCAGGATCGAAAACATCCAGAACGTCCTGAAGACATCGGGCTGCGGACAGGTCCATATGACTTCCAAGAAGCAGTCGCAGGGAGGATATCTGGAACTTGATGAGACACAGCTTCAGGAGATGCTGAAGAAAATCGAATCGATGTAAATTTAAAAAGAACGTTTCCGTTCTTTTTATTTTTCCTGTTGTCTTAGATAATCGTCTATTTTGCCGCGTGTTTCCTTCAGGATCGCATCCGGATCTGCACCCATCAGATCCAGTTTCTCGGCATAGAAATACGCCTGGTCCTTAACTTCGTAGAAACACTCGAACATCGTCTTAACATAGCCGTATCCGTACTCGTGCGATACGATCGTTCCGCCTGCCGTCGTGACATAGATCAGCCTCTTGACGCTGCTTAAGGTAGATGGAACATCGTCTTCCAGATAATGGAAGGTCAGTCCTACGACATTGATCGTTTCCAGATAGTCCTTCAGTCTTGCCGCAAAGGAAAGATCGTAATACGGAGCGGCGATCACGATGGTTTCCGCTTCTTTAAACTGACGGGCATAACGGAAGAAAGGATCGTCATACTTTCCCTGCATGCACAGCTCGTTCCTTCTGTTTAGACTCTCTTCATCCAGCGGATGAATGTCCTCCTTCTGCAGTTCCAGCTCTACATAGTCCTGATCCATTTTCTTCAGCAGATATTCCGCCAGCATCCTTGTTCTGGATTCCTTACGGATGCAGGCATTAACAAACAGTGTCTTCATGTGTTCTCCTCTTAGATTCTTGGTTCATAAGTAAAGCCTTCGCCGTTGATGTCTTTCGCTTCGGATATGATGACGAATGCCGTCGGATCATGCTTGTCGATGATTTCCTTTACCGCACTGTACTGGTCATCCGATACGATAACCAGCAGCATCTTTTTCCGGTTTCCCGTATAGCCTCCGGTCACATCCAGGACCGTCGATCCTCTTTCCAGTATCTCGTGGACATCCGCAGCGATCTCCTGATACTTGTCGGAAATGATTTCAAACTTCTTGGCTTCCACACCGCCGTAAATGCTCATCGTTCTCTCCAGTGCAACGGAAGTCAGCAGTACCGAAATCAGACCGATCAGCACACTGTTGAGACCGTAGATGTAAAGCCCTGCAAGGACGGTAATGGAGTCCATGAACATGATGGCGTTGGACACCTTGACATGGAGATACTTTTCCGCAATCAAGGCCAGCGCATCCGTTCCACCCGATGAACCGCCGTTACGGAACATGATACCCATGGAAACGCCGCCCATCAGCCCGCCGTAAAGACTCGCCAGAATGGGATCTACATGGTACTCCGGAAGCATCCTGGTAACAAACAGCAAGGCAAAGGGATAGGAAACGGAATAGACCAACGTATTCAGAAAGAACTCTTTTCCCAGAAAAACGCTTCCCAGAACAAAGAGGAAAGTGTTCAGGATGATCGTCAGGATGTCTTCGCTGATCGGTATGAAATCCGTCAGCATCGCGGTAATGCCCGCAACCCCTCCGGTCAGTATCCTTCCGGGAAGAATAAATAGACCTACGGAAAGGGCAAACAGTAGCGTACCCAGTTCAATCATCAGCAGTTTTTTTAATCTTTTCATATGTGTAAAATTCGAAACGTCCGTAAAAATTATAGCATAGTCAAGTTATAATAGAGTTATATATGGGGGTAGAAAAATGAAAAAATTCCTGCAAGAATTCAAGGACTTTGCGTTAAAAGGAAACGTTATGGACATGGCTGTCGGCGTGATCGTCGGCGGTGCATTCTCTTCGATCGTTACGGCTCTGACCGAAGACATCCTGAACCCGATCATTTCCTGCATCGGCGGTACGGAGATCGGTCTGGTAACAAAACTGGGCAATACCGGTCAGGTCATTGATTGGGGTTCCTTCCTTTCATCGGTCATCAATTTCCTGATCATGGCCTTCGTGCTGTTTACGATCCTGAAAGCCATAAACAAGCTGACAAGCCTGGCTAAAAAGGAAGCGGATGAAGCACCGAAAGAAGAACCGGAACCTTCCGAAGAAGTCAAGCTTCTCACGGAAATCGCGGAACAACTTAAGAAGCTGAACAAGAAATAGTCAAAAGGAAGCGTCGCTTCCTTTTCTTTCTGCCCGATCGTCGCTTATCTGCTTCTGCGACAACTGTAATATAATTGAAATATCAGATGAAACGCGATGAAAAACCCGTCAGTAAAACGGGCCGTACATATCGGAACAATCAACAGGAGTAGAACCATGTCAAGAATAAGAGGAATGGGACCTAGAGGGTTCCTGACAGATGAAGAGAAACAGAATGCACCGAAGATCACCAAGGAACTGATATTCAGGATCCTGAAATACCTGAAGCCTTACTGGTTTCAGATGCTGATCGTTTTTGCGATCATCATCCTGTCTTCGGTAATGGGTCTTCTGCCTTCGCTGATCACGGCACAGATCATCGATAAGGCGATCCTGGGCAAGGATTTCGAACTGCTGATCAAGCTGGTCGTCCTGGCCATCATTACGCTGGCAGCTTCCAATATCGTCGGCGTCTTTGAATCCTATATCAACAGCTGGATCTCGCAAAGAATCGTCTACGACATGAAGAACGAAATGTTCGAGCATCTTCAGGCCATGCCGCATTCGTTCTTTACTTCCGAGAAGCAGGGCGATATCATCACCAGGATGAATTCCGACATTTCCGGCGTATCTTCCGTCATCAGCAGGACCCTGACCAATATCGTTTCCAACGTCTGTACGGTTGTTACGACGATCGTTGCCCTGTTCAACATCGATGCCAAGCTGTCGATCATCGGCATCCTGGTCATTCCGCTGCTAGTGCTGCCGACAAAATCCGCCGGCAAGAACCGCTGGCAGCTGCTCTCCCAGTCGCAGGCCAAGAACGACGAGCTGAACGACATCATCAATGAATCCCTATCCGTATCCGGTTCCTTGCTGATAAAACTGTTCACGCAGGAAAAAGCGATCAATGAGAAGTTCCGCAGAACCAACAAGGAAGTCACGAATCTGCAGACCAAGGAATCGCGTGCCGGCAGCTGGTTCAGAGTCATCATGGGTATCTTTACTAATCTCGGACCGCTGCTGATATATCTGGCAGGCGGTTATCTGATCATCAGACTGAACGACACCGCCGTTACGGTCGGTACGATCACCGCCACCGTCAACATGATCAACAGACTTTACCGTCCGGTCGAATCCCTGCTGAACGTCTCTGTCGACATGACCCGTTCCATGGCTCTGTTTACCAGAATATTCGGCTATCTGGACATGATCCCGGGCGTCAGAAATCAGAACATCGTTATCAAGCCGTCTTTTGCCAAGAAAACGGATATCAGCTACGAGGACGTGGAATTCTACTATTCGCAAGACGTTCCTTTGATCAAGCATCTTTCTTTCAATGTACCGACAGGAAAGATGTATGCGATCGTCGGTCCTTCCGGATCGGGAAAGTCGACGGTAGTCAACCTGCTTCCGCGTCTGTATGACGTCAAGAGTGGTGCAGTCAAGATCAACAGCAGCGATGTCAGGGATATCGATCTGACTTATCTTCGTTCCAATATCGGCATGGTCACGCAGGAAGCCTACATGTTCAACGGAACAATAAAAGAAAACCTCCTGTTTGCCAAGGCAGATGCCACGCAGGAAGAGATCGAGAACGCCTGCAAGATCGCCAACATCCATGACTTCATCGTTTCTCAGCCGGACGGCTACGATACCCAGGTAGGCAACCGCGGTCTGAAACTATCCGGCGGCGAGAAGCAGAGACTGTCCATCGCCAGAGTCATCCTGAAGGATCCAAAGATCCTGATCCTGGATGAGGCGACTTCCGCACTGGATTCCATTTCCGAAAGTTCCATACAGAATGCCCTGGATGTCCTGATGGAAAACAGAACATCCATCGTCATCGCCCACAGACTTTCTACTATCCTGCAGGCCGACAGGATCCTGGCCATTTCCGACGGCAGGATCGTCGAAGAGGGACAGCATGAAGAACTGATCGCCATGAACGGCGTATACAAACAGCTCTACGAAACGCAGTTCCGTAAAGTCATCGAAATGGAAAGCGGTAAATAAAACTTAAGGCCTTCTTCAAGAAGGCCTTTCATTTATTCGAATTCGATCTGACCGTCATCCGTCATCGACTTGACTCTGGCCAGTACTTCAACTTTATAGCCAAGATCCTTGATGCGCTGCTCTCCCGGCTGATACGTCTTGCATACGACGGAACCGCACCCGGCAACTTCCGCTCCCGCCTCTTTACAGAGTTTGATCATCGCGCACATCGCTTCTCCATTCGCAAGGAAATCATCCAGGATCAGCACTCTTTCTCCTTGTTTCAGATAATCTCTGGCTACCTGAATGGTATAGTCGATGTTTCTGGTGTAGGAGTGTTCGCTTGCCCGATAGGCGTCTTTCGACATATTGGAAGCCGCCGTCTTCTTCGCAAAAACAACGGGAATATAACCGAAACATCTTGACGCAGCCGCTGCGATCGCTATTCCGCTGGCTTCAATGGTCAGGATCTTGTCCGGTCCGGTATCTTTAAACAAACGGTAGAACTCCGCACCGATCTCATCCATCAGCCGTACATCGATCTGATGATTCAGAAAACTGTCGATCTTTAAGATGTCTCCCGGTAAAACCCTGCCGTCTCTGGCGATTCTTTCTTCCAGTAGTTTCATATTCTTATCTCCCTATTCTATCTCTATTGAGAGGCCTGTTCCCGTTTCCTGTATTTTCATTTCGTTTGCCATGGCGACCTTGGCTTCCAAGGAAACGCAGTGACATGGATACAGTTCTTTTATGTTCTGTATTTTCAGATAATCGACCGTGCGATTGAGACGCGCTCCTTCCTGCAGAAGATGGAAGCCGCCGATAACACCCGTGACTTTATCTGTTGAGGTCACTTTTCTTGCGTATTCGATGATGTTGCATATGCCGCTGTGCGAACATCCGGTGATAATGAAGATCCCTTCTGTTCCCTGATAGACCAGAGCGGAATCGTCCATGATATAGTCTTCTTCTCCCTTACCTGTCTTGCCGATCGGGATTCTCTTTTCAAAACCGCAGCTGACAGGTATTTCTCCCAGGTAGATCAGATTCCTGCTGACTTCATACGGTTCTTTGGTGAGGCGCAGATCGCATTTCTCACCGACTTCTTCAAGCGTAAGAGGAGAGGATATTACGCCCGTTTCATCTTCCCGGCGGATGAAAACATCCGGATGAGCGATGACTTCTACGTTCCTCTTTTCTTTCAGATAATAGACAAGCCCTCCCGTATGATCGTTGTGACCGTGGGAAAGAACGATCTTGTTCACTCTACCCAGATCGATTCCCATTTTCTTCGCATTCTTCATGAAGACATCGGAATAGCCCGTATCGAAAAGGATGCGGTCGTTCTCTGTTTCTATGTAGAAACAGAGCGCCGGTTCTCCCAGATAGTACTGATCGATGAATGTGTTGTTGTCGCACAAGACAGTCAGTTTCATACCTGTATTGTAACATCTCGGGAAATAGAAAAGTCACAAACCGTTGTTTGTGACTTTCATTCATGATGATTGCCTGTATTAAAGATCTTTCAGACCGGCTTTATGCAGAATGGAGGAACCCAGATACAGCAGTCCCTGGCCGAAAACATTGACCAGCTGGGCGACCCAGTTCATGAAAGCCTTGTCGAAATTCTTGGTAGAGAGATAACCCATTCCCAGCGACAGGAAGAAGGAAACGATGAAGCAGATCAAGGCGTTTCTTTTCTTCAGTCTGTTTGCCAGAAAGCACAGTCCCGCATCCATCGCACCAAGTCCTACTACCATGATGCCTACCAGAGCCATCGTCGGCAGGAAGGCATAGGTTCTGTCTTTCTTCAGGATGTGCATCATCAGTCCGATGCCTGCAAGCAGGAAACCGAAAGCCTGATTGGAAAAGAACTGATCCGACATCCAGGCGAAATCGCCGATGTTCAGCGCATACAGCAGTTTATAGGTGGCCTTCAATAGACCGGCTACAGTCACCAGACATGTTCCTGCCGCAAACGTATAGAAAGAAAGTCTGTTCATCTTTTCTTTCAGATCTCTGCTTATAAGATCGGTTGCCAGGAAGAACAGGACGACGGGGATGTAATCCACCAGCGCCATCGGTACAGAGAATTCTTTCATGTTAGTCCCTGTATACCTTCATGGAATGATACTGCTTCGTGAATGGGAACAGCAGAGGAACGGTATCGGAATACTTCTGGTACTCCGGATCCAGACCGTAAGTCTTCTCGTGTCTTAGTTCCAGTCTCTGCGCCGAGTTGTACATGACATAGGTAATCAGACACAGAGCGATCAGACACATGATCCACTGTCTTCCCTGAACAGCGCCAATACCGGATACCGTTACGCCGACCCAGAACAGAACTTCCGAGAAGTAATTCGGGCAGCGGCAGTATCTGTATAATCCCGTATCGCAGAAACGTTTCGGATTGATCTTCTTGGCTGCCGACTTCTGCGCATCGGCTGTCGCTTCTCCATAAATGGCCAGACACATGATGATGATGCCGACCCAGGCAAACAGGTTGTCTGAAGCTCTGTTCATGACTCTGTAGGAAAGAGCGGAAGTCTGTGCCGTATACATCCACATGGAGTAAGTCCACATGAACAGCGATACAGGAAGAGGCATGGTCTTCGTCGATCCGGTTGAATCCAGCTTCTTCTTGTAATCCTTATTGGTCAGTTCTCTCTTTAAGATATAGCCTCCGAGTCTATAGCCGTAGATGATAAACAATACAGACATTACCGCAGTCGCCGCAGTCAGTGAATGATTGAACAGACCGAACAGCAGATGGAAGACACCGATGCACATGACCGCAAAGCCGTAGCCTACGGACATGAACCAGACAAACGATTTAAATCCCATGCAGCAGCCGATCGCCGCAACGATCGTTACGCCCCACATGAAGGCAGGCCAGACTTTTCCGACATAGGAAGGATCGAGTCTAAACATTATTTCTTACCTCCAAAATATTCTTTGATGTATTCCGCAAAGGAAGCGTCGCCTGTAACGTCCTTGCCGACTAGGTCATGAGACAGGGTCCACTTGGAGAACAGGATAATGTCATGCTTGCCTTCCTTCTTGATCTTAGGCAGATTCGCCAGCAGCGAGAACATCCAGATTGGAGAGTCCTTGATGATGACAGGCTTGCCTGCCGCTCTGAAGCACATTTTGGCCATCTCCTCGTAAGTGTAAGTCTCCTTGCCACCGACTTCATATGTCACGTTGCTGTCTTTCATATGGTCTACGATGAACTTGGCAAAATCAGGACAGTCGACGACATTCGCCTTGACATCGTGATAGCCCTTCAGCAGCTGCATCTCGCCCTTGTCGACATATGGCTTGAAGACCTTGGCGATGTCGTAGAAATAGCCTGTAGGCCTGTAGATCACGTATTCCAGCGATCCTTTCTTCAATTCCTCTTCTACCATGTATTTGGCATGCAGCATCGGAACCTCTTCCGCGCCCGGCAGATCGCAGGCGATGACGGAAATGTAGTTGAATTTCTTTACGCCCGCCTTGACGGCTTCCTTGTAAAGATTCATGTTTCCCTGATAGTCGATATCATAGGCCGTAAACTTCGCGGAAGCGGTCGTCAGACCCATGGTCGTGATAACGATATCTACGCCGTCGCAGATTCCTTTCAGCGTTTCCGGATTGGTGGCGTCTATGGCCTTAAAAGTATACTTTCCTTCCAGCCCGTTGTCTTCCTTTTCCTTCAGGTCTGCCGCAATGATCTCGTGCTTCTTCTTCGTCAGAGCTTTCAGGATCTCAAATCCGAGGTTGCCAAAGGCACCCGCAAGCAATATCTTCATATTCTTTATCCTCCTGATATTCCATTACTATTATATATTTTCGTGATTCGTTTCACAATTTCTCCTTTTTCCCCGACAGAATACCGTCTTTCTTTTTTAAAACATCATCGACAAAAGACTTTGATTGTGATAATCTATAGGCACGGACACTTAGCTCAGTTGGGAGAGCACCTCCTTGACGTGGAGGGGGTCAGGGGTTCGAGTCCCTTAGTGTCCACCATGCTCAACGCAAAATGCCCTGTTACCGGGCGTTTTCTTTTTGTGCCGTTACGCTTCCGCAAGCGACGCTGATGTCTTTCTACTACAGTCTTCATCAACCGATCCGAAACGTTTCATTCAAGGCATAGAACAAAAAAGATATATAATGATAACGGAGGTGATTCTTATGAAAAGAAAAAACTCCAACTCAATAACGGCATAAGCCGTAACATACCGGGCTGCAAAGCCCTTTTTTATTCTGATGCAGAATGACCTCGACATGAATCGGATATTGTGCATCGCCGTTTTCTTTCCCGGCAATAAACAAAGGCAGTATCTTTACTGCCTTTGATTTCTGTATATGATCTGAAGCCGAACTATCTGGTTTCACCCGAGATGATCTCGACGACTTCACCGATAAACATCCTGTGCGGCGCTTCTTCGGTATAGTAGCGTTCTACGACATCCTGCGGCATCCTGTCTGATTCGAGATCCTGGGCATAGATCTTCTTACAGAGAATGGTCACTTCCGCTTCTTTGTAAGTGACCGCCTTATCCAGATCAAGCGGAGTCAGTCCCGATTCCTTGTCCTTATCGACGTCTCTTCCTGACAGCTTACCCATGACGCCCAGAGCCTTGCGGCATTCTTCCGGATAGAAAGAAACCGTGAAATAGTCGTTGTCGTTCATGAAGCCGTAGGTATATCGGCACGGCTTGATGTACACGGTTACCACCGGTCTGGACCAGAGGGTTCCCATCCCTCCCCAACTTATTGTCATCGTATTGTGGTTCTGAATGGTTCCGGCTGAAACCAGAGCCCATTTCTTGTCGTACTGAGAGAATATGTCTGTGTTGAATTCCATGCCGTCCTCCTTATTCAAACGCTTCTGAACATTCCTTCAGACGTTCAATGATGTTGATGCCCTGCGGACAGACGCTCTCGCACTGACCGCACTGGATACACATGGACGCCCTGCCTTTGTCCTTTACGGCTCTGTCGTACTGTTTCTGAGCTTTCTCCATCGTTCCCAGCAGCAGCTGTGAATTTCTGGCTGAGAAGATGTCCGGGATTGGAATTTCCATCGGACAACCTCCGGTACAGTAACGGCATCCGGTACAAGGAATGGAATCGATGGATGCGAGTACTTCCTGTACCTTGGCGATGACTTCTTCTTCCTTCTCATCCAGCGGTTTGAAGTCTTTCATATAGGATACATTGTCTTCCATCTGTTCCAGAGTAGACATGCCGCTCAGGACCGTGAGGATGCCTTCCTTGGATGCGATATAGCGGACCGCCCAGGATGCGTAAGAAGCATCGGGATTGGCTTCATCAAAGATTTCTTTTACCTGATCGATCGGATTGGCAAGCGCTCCTCCTCTGATCGGTTCCATGACGACGACCGGTCTGCCGTTTCTTCTGGCCGTCTCATAGTTCTTTCTGGACTGCACGGATGGAGATTCCCAGTCGTTGTAGTTGAGCTGAAGCTGTACGAACTCCGCTTCCGGATGTTCCTTCAGAAGCCTGTCCAGAAGTTCAGGTGTTCCGTGGAACGAGAAACCGATATGTCTGATCTTTCCCTCTTCCTTGGCTTTCTTTACAAAATCCCAGAGATGGTATTTCTCATAGAGTTCAAAGTTCTTGTCATCCAGGGCGTGCAGGAGATAGTAGTTGAAATATCCTGCACCGGTTCTTTCCAAAGAAGTATCCAGTTCGCTCTTTGCGGTTTCTTCGTCTTTCGCAAACATCGCATGCATCTTCGACGCCAGCGTATAGCTGTCTCTTGGATGACGTTCTACCAGCGCTTTTCTTATCGTTTCCTCCGATCCCTCGTATACGTAGGCGGTATCGAAATAAGTAAAGCCGTTTTCCAGAAACAGATCCACCATCTTCTTGATCTGTTCTACATCAAAAGATCCATCCTCCAGATGAGGAAGTCTCATTAATCCAAAGCCGAGCTTTGGCGTATCTTTACCAAGGTAATCGCTCATCGTGTTTCCTCTTATTTGATCAGTTTGAACGGTTTTACGTCCTTTACCGCTTCTTTCGGCGTAATGCGTACTTCATCGTTGTCCAGATCGATCAGAACGTATCTGTCGTTACCCATGCCCAGCTCCTTCATGTAAGACAGCTGACGGAATCCGTGTCTGGACTGCATTCTTTCCCAGAGATCACGATGCTGCTCCTCGGTCATGGCATGAATCAGGTCGACACAGGCCGTATCAAGCGCACAGATGTCGTTGGAAGAAAGAATGCCTACGTTCGGAGTTACGACCGGTGCAGCCGCTACGCCTTCGCAGTCGCAGGAAACCGACATGTTTCTCATGACATTGACATAGGCCGTATGTTTGCCGAAGAAATCGATCGTGGCTTTCGTCGACTCGGAGATCTTCTCCATCAGTTCTTCTTCCGCAACGCTCCACTGTCCTTCGCCTTCTCTGGAATGGATCATCTTCTTGCCGATCTTTGCATCGGCGCAGCCGATACCGATATTCTTGTTGGAACCGCCGAAACCGCCCATGACATGTCCCTTGAAATGCGTCAAGGCAAACAGGGAATCATAATCGACCATCGTCTTGCCATGGGTCATATGATCAAACCACTTGCCTCTCTTGACCGGAAGATCGATCGTCCCTTCCGCATCCATGATATCGACAGGGCAGAAGGTCCAGCCGTTTACCTTCAGCGTTTCCAGATGTTTCTCGGTCGTATCGCGGTCGCCTTCGTAATAGGTATTCGTCTCGACGATCGTCGCATCCTTCAATGATTCCGTCGTTTCAAACAGTTCCTTGACCCAGGAACTCGGAACAATGTTCGGACCGTTCTTCTCGCCGGTATGCAGCTTTACCGCTACCTTGCCGCAGATGTTTCCGTTGACTTTCTCATATGCTTTCCTGATTCCTGCCGCAGACAGGTCTCTGGTGAAATAGACAATGGACTCGTTGCCTTTACGTTCTTCATACGGTACATAGATATTGCCGTCTTTTGCAGCCTTGACTTCACTCATGGATGATTCCTCCTTGTTTTCTTACAGGCTCATTATAACATTCTTTCCATCTGTTTTTTGTGGATGATGCTTCAAAGAAAAAGAGTCTGCAGACTCTCTTTCCGATTATGATTTGTCGTTTTTTATAAATATCTTCTATTATGATCCAATAAAACGATTGGCCACATTAAGACAGGATCGCAGCCACGCTCCCCAGCAGGATGAACAGCAGTCCGAACGCCAGCCAGAAGCCCATCTTTCCAAGATCCCATAGAGTACGCAGCAGCGTCATTCTCTTTCCATCCTTATCCGGCATTCCGATACCGAACATCGACAGGAAACTGACGTTTCTGTCTCTTCTGTTTCCCAACAGACGTTTCTTTCCGTCTTCTCTGATTTCATAAAGATACGGATGGTCGTAGACATCGATCCTGACTCCCTTGGCGAGGTAGAGAAGCACCATGAAACCGGCAAGCACATACCAGGCGGCACCGTAGCCGATCGGGAAATCATCCCAGAACTTTTCTCCTTTATCCATGATCTGAAGCAGATGGATCGCACCGGCAATGATGGCCGGCAGGAAAACGATCACAAAACAGTTCCACAGAATGGAGATGATCCTTCCTAAAGTATAGAAACGGACCCTGACCGGGACCTTTTCTCCCTCGCTGTTTTCTTCAAAGAAGACCGGCGTATTGTCGTAAGGATTCTTCAGGATATCGTCCTTTTCTTCGATCTTCAGTTCGCCTTCTTTTCGCGTTGCTCTGGACGTCCGGGAATTCAGGATGATCGTCTTTTCCAGCGGATCCCTTCCTTCGGAGAAAATCGCGAAAAAAAGACAGGCAAACACCGCACCGAACAGCAGCACCGCTTCCGGATTGAAGGCATAGAAATAGGATAAGGCCAGGGTACAGACGATCGTGAACAGCAGCGGTTCGATCACCCACGGATAGGAGATCCTGTTTCTGTTCAACGTTGCGGCGATCTTTCCGGTCTGACCGTTTACGACAGCCGTCAGTTGTGCTGAGCTGATGAAATAGACCGGCAGAAGCACGGGGATCCGGTAAAGCTCTCCAGAGTTCAGGTAGATGTTCAGACCGCTTGTCTGCATGACTTTTCTGACTTCCGGAAGGAAGTCTTCTTCAACTTCTTTCTTCACTCTGTATTCGATCTTGTCTTGTGCTAGATCACTTAATTCGACTTTCTGTCCGGCGATATAGCCGTATTCAAAAGGACGCATAGTAGACCAGTCGTACGGTTCCATACGGTTCAGTATCAGATTGTTCAGATGCCCTTCTGAAGAAACCAGCGTTCCTTCCAGATATCCGGCACAGTGATATTTTCTTGTGCTGGCATCCCTGTCTATTGTTCCGTAGATCGGACCGCGGATCAGCTGATAAGGGAGATAGTAACCCTTCAGTTTGCCGATATCGGAAACAACGGCTCTGCCTTCTTTCCTGTACCAGTGCTTTTTCCCCCATTTCAGAAGCCTTTCTTTCGCTTCTTCATATGTAAGATAGAAAGGAATGATTAGATCAGGAAACTGTTCCTTGCTGGTGAATTCCTTGCGGATAAGTCTGCTTCCGCAGAAGTCGCAGGTAGCGGAAGCTTCACCCGGTTCAAACATGACCTCGGCACCACAGCCTGAACAGCTGTGTTTTTCCAGCCTATCTCCTGTTTCAACGGCTTTCTTGTGCGCAGGATTCAGTTTTCTCCACTTGAGAGCTTCGTTTTTCACTTCATCGATGCCGCTGGTCTGACCGCAATACGGACACCTGTAAGTCTGTCTGACAATATCAAAACCTGCGGGAGCCCCGCAGTTTTTGCAGTATATCGCAATCGGATTTCTTTTATCTGTTTCCATCTTCTTTCCGGATCAGCTCGCGGTAAACGAATTCCTCGTGATCCTCTTCCTTGACGATGTCCCAGTCTTCAGGATCGAATATCTCCAGTCTGGTATCGACTTCGTATTCTTTCTTGATGAAGGATACATAGGCTTTTTTCGCATAAGGATAGGACTGTCGGTAGATCGAAGCTCCGCCGCAGATGATGTATTCCGTTTCATCGCTTTGATGTTCTTCAAGGAAGGCAATCAGGTCATGCGTTACTTCAACACCCTCGGGATGATATTCCGGATCGATGGATACGACGGTGATATACCGGTCCTTCAGTTTCCCCGGAAGATTGTCGTAGGTCGTCTGACCCATGACGATATGTTTAAAAAGCGTGTTTCTGCGAAACAGTTTCAATTCTTCTTTGATGTGCCAGGGCAGGGATCCCTTGATCCCGATGCCGTAATGCGGGTCGACCGCTACTGAAAAGCTGATCATTATACGGACACCTTTCCCTTGATTGCAGGCCATGGATCGTAGTCCAGGATCTTAACGTCGTCTATCGTAAAGGCAAAGATATCTTTAATCTCCGGATTCAGCCACAGCTTCGGCAGAGGTTTCGGTTCTCTGGAAAGCTGTTCCCTGATCTGGTCGATATGATCCAGATAGATGTGGGCATCACCGAAGGTATGAATGAATTCATACGGTTCATAGCCGCATACCTGCGCCACCATCGCCAGCAGCAGCGAGTAGGAAGCGATATTGAAAGGCACTCCCAGGAACAGATCGGCAGAACGCTGATACAGCTGACAGGAAAGTTTCTTTCTGTCCGCAGATACATAAAACTGGAAGAACGCATGGCAAGGAGGCAGAGCCATCTGATCCGCTTCGGCAGGATTGTAGGCAACTACCAGATGTCTTCTGGAGAAAGGGTTGTTCCTGAGATTATCGATCAGCTGGCTGATCTGGTCTACGCCCTTCCCATCGAAGTTTCGCCACTGTCTGCCGTATACCGGACCAAGATCGCCCCATTTATCCGCAAACGCTTCATCCTCGCAGATCTTCTGGATGAATTCCTCCATCGTTTCCCCTTTGTATTCGGCTGAATTCCTGTACTTGGCGTAAGGCCAGTCGTTCCAGATCTTGACGTTCTTTAAAGCCAGAGGACGGATATTCGTCTCGCCTTTCAGGAACCAGAAAAGCTCTTCAAAGATGCCTCTGTAGAAAACCTTCTTTGTCGTCAGAAGGGGGAATCCCTCTTCCAGATTGACTCTCATCTGATAACCGAATTTCGAAATAGTTCCGGTTCCGGTTCTGTCTTCTCTTTTTTCGCCGTTTTCCAGAACATAACGGCATAGATCCAGATACTGTTTCATTGTGCCACCTCGCTTGTTTCCGATTACTTTTAATTATACAACAGGATGATCCTTCTCTGGGATATTGAGCGGACATATGAAAAGGCCATCACGAAAGATGACCTTTTTTCTTTGATAGGAAGATATATCTGATTTAAACCACTTTCCCCGGGTTGAGAATGTTTTTCGGATCGAATACCTTCTTGATTCCGCGCATGACGGCGATCTGTTTTTCACCGGCCTGTTTATTCAGGTACAGCTTCTTCGCATAGCCGATTCCGTGTTCGCCGGAAACCATGCCGCCGTATTCTCTGGCCTTGGCATAAAGCAAGTCAAAGGCTTTCTTGGTCTTTTCCTCCCAGGCTTTCTCATCCATACCGTCCTTGCACAGGTAGATATGCAGATTGCCGTCGCCCGCATGTCCGAAAGACGGGATACGCAGACCGACCTGTTCCCCCACTTCATGGGAATACTTGATGAAATCGGCGACTCTGTTTTTCGGTACAACAACATCACATTCATCCATCAGGTCGGTTGAAGCCTTGATCGCTTCCAGGAAAGCTCCTCTGGCATTCCAAACGGATTTCTTTCTTTCATCCGTATCAACAAAATAGCCGTCGATCGCACCCATGTCGATACAAAGCTGCGCAACCTTCGTGTATTCTTTTTCGATTTCTTCCATACTGTTGCCGTCAAAGGTCAGCAGGATGTAAGCCTCGTAGTTGGTATCCGGGAACTTCTTTCCCAGAAAGTCTTCCGCCGACATGATCGTATCCAGCGACATGTATTCGATCGCCGTCAGGGAAGCCTTGGATTTGATGATTTCAGGAACCGCTTCGATTGCTTTTTCGATACTAAGGAACGGAAGCAGCATCGATACGGAATAGGCAGGTTTCGGAATGATCTTCAGTATAGCTTCGGTAATGATACAAAGCGTGCCCTCCGAACCGATGATCAAATCTTTCAGATCATAGCCTGAAGAATTTTTCACAACTTTTCCGCCGATCTGTTCAATGCTTCCGTCAGGAAGCACTACTCTAAGTCCTCTGACATAGTCTCTGGTTACACCGTACTTGACCGCTCTCATACCGCCCGCATTGGTAGAAATGTTGCCGCCGATCGTAGCAGATTTCTCTCCCGGATCAGGCGGATAGAAGAAATCTCTTTCCTCTACGTAAGCCTGTAGTTCCATCAGCAGCACACCCGGCTCAACCGTAACCGTGAGGTTTGCTTCGTCCAGCTCCTTGATGTGATTCATAAGCTTGGTGCAGATCATGATGCCGCCTTCCAGAGCAACCGCAGCCCCTACCAGATCCGTTCCTGATCCTCTGGCAACTACCGGTATTTCCTTTTCATAGGCATATGCCATGACCTTGGATATCTCTTCTTCAGACAACACATTGATCAGCACGTCCGGAAGTTTCTCGACTCCTCCCAGTTCATCATGGGCGTAGTCTCGGGAGATCTTGTCTCCGACAAATATCCTTCCGGAAGGAATCAGCGATTCCAGATATTGGATATCTTCGCTGTCTATTCTCTTATACATAACGGTCCACCTTGATCCTTTCAATTAACTCAGGAATGATCTCATACATATCCCCGATGATTCCGTAATGCGCGATATTGAAGATCTGCGCATCCGGATCCGAATTGATCGCAACGATGCAGTCGGATGACTTCATGCCGGAAGTAAACTGAATCGCACCGGATATTCCCAAGGTAATGATCAGTTTCGGTTTCACGGTCTTGCCGCTCAGTCCGATCTGATGTCTGGCATCGAACATGCCGTTTTCCACCATAGGTCTGGAACAGGCAATATTGGCTTTCAAAAGAGACGCCAGTTCCTTTACCATTGCCAAGTCGTTCTTGGATTTCAGACCTCTTCCTACCGCAATGATCACGTCCGCTTCCGAAATATCCGTTTCTTCCGGTTTCTCGACGATCTCTTTGATCTTCACATGGGAATTCAGCCATTCTTCCTTCACCGTTTTCATGACTGCCGTTCCCTTTGGATCGGATACTTTTTTAGGAGCGTTGAAAATCTTGTATCTGACCGTGCAGAACTGCGGACGGGAATTCGGAGTGATGATCTGGGCCATGATGTTGCCGCCAAATGCCGGTCTGATCTGAACCAGATCGGTATTTTCTTTCATCTCCAGTCTTGTACAGTCGGCCGTCAGTCCGGTATGGAATCTTGCAGCGACTCTCGGTGCCAAGCAACGTCCTACGTTAGTAGCGCCAACCAGTATCGATGAAGGCTTCTCGTTTTCGATGAAATCCTCAAAACAGTTGGCGTATTTCTCGATATCGAAGTCTTTCAGTTCTTCATGGTCATAGACAAAGACCTTGTCTACGCCGTATTTCAGAAGCTCTTCAATGTTCTCTTCGGTATGATATCCGATCAGCAGCGCATATACCGGATGAGAGATCACTTTAGCCAGTTCAATGGCTTTACCGATCAGTTCAAAACTGACCTTGTGGATCTTTCCGTGATCGCTGTCCGCATAGACGCAGACGCCTCTGTATTTCGACTTGTCGATCTGTTCGATCTTTTCTTCTTCATAACTTACACAGCCTGCAGGACCCTTGTTGACGCACATTCTGCATAATCTGCAGGCATTGCTGATATCCAGCTTTCCATTGACATAGGAGATCGCGCCGAACGGACACAGTTCCTCCAGCGCTTTTCCTGTCTCGTCATTGATCAGGTTCTGATTTACGATTAATCCCATATGTCCTACCTCCTACACAAACTTATGAGCCTTCAGAACCTCATAGGTCTTGGAAGCCAGATTCGTTCCGGATATCATCTTTCTTTCCACGTTCCTGTCCGGTTCAAAGATCTTTTCGACTTTTGTCGGAGATCCTTTCAGACCGTAGTGGCACTCGTCCTGGTCCTCGACATCTGCAAAGGTAATGATCCTGATCCTGTCTTCGGCATTGCCGTATTCCGTTTTTCTCTTGAAAGAAGGGAGTCTCGGCGTATTGATACCTCCATCGGTACAGATCAGGCAAGGCATGGTGATATCTGCCGTATAGATCTTGCTGTCAAGCTGATAGACACATTCCAGTCTGTTCCCTTTGACTTCTGCCTTTCTGACATTGGCGATATGAGGAATCTGCAGATGTTCCGCCAGTTCGCTTCCAACCTGAGCGGTATCACCATCCGTCGTCTGTTTACCGGTAATGATCAGATCATAATCCTTGACCGCTTTGATGCCGCTGCACAGCGTATAGGATGTAGCCAGAACATCGGCTCCGCCAAATTTTCTGTCAGAGATCAATACTCCCGCATCCGCTCCCATGTAGATTGCTTCACGCAGCACTTCCAGTGCCGAGTTCGGTCCCATGGAGACAACGCTAAGCTTTCCTCCGTTTCTCTCAATCAGCTGCAGGCCCAGTTCCAGAGCCTCCAGATCATAAGGATTCATTTTGGCAGCCACTCCGTCTCTGATTAGCGTTCCTGTTACAGGATCGATGTTGACATTGGTCGTACCGGGTACTTGCTTGATACAGACAATTATATTCATTGTATCCTCCTTTATTGATTCACAACCATGACCGAAACGCCGTCCGGTATGGCAGCGATACTCGCATCAGATCCGACGATCTCTCTGGCTTTTTCAAGTGCCTCTTCCAGACTGTGAGCAGGGATCATCCGGAAATTCCTGATCATGTCATCGTCCTGTTCGGAGACGAAGATGACTTTTGCGTGCATCAGGATCCTGGTCAGGATCTGGGATTCCCACTGATCGGCAATCGTATGTTCCGCATCTCTGGACATGAATTCCATATACATTTCTTCCAGCGGCAATCCTCTGTAAAATGTATCGTAGAAAGACTGTCCGCCATGCCCGTCCGAGCAGGATGCCAGCATGATGATGACCCCGTCTTTTCTGACCGTTGCCTCTGCGGCAGTCAATCCTTTTACGGATTGATAGATGTTCTGATCCAGCGGATAACCGCCGTTTGTCGTAATGGCGATATCGGCATTCACACCTTCCACCATACAGTAGCTGCTCAAAAAAGCGATACCTGCCTTATGCGCGTCATCCACATCTCCACTCACAGCAAAGACGACCTTCTTTTCCGCGTTGATCACGACATTGCAGATGAATGCCAGACCGGCTGTTCGTGCTGCCCAGAGCATGTCTTCGTGAATCGGGTTGTTTTCGATGACACCTGTGCGGGCATGATCTGAATCGATGAAACGGGAGCAGTGATTCGCCAGAACCGTCTTCCTGCTGGCAATACCCGGCAGAACAGATTTCCTGCCTCCGGAATACCCCGCAAAGAAATGCGGTTCAATAAATCCTTCGCTGCACAGCAGATCCGCTTCATAGGCCAGCCTGTTGATCAGCAGATCGCCTCCGGAAGGAAGCTTGCCCAGATAAACCATGTCTTCATCTCTGGTACTGTCGTGTACACTGATCTTTTCTCTCTCAACGATCTCTTCACCGAACTTGCTGACAAGTTCTTCCCTGCTGGTCAGACGATGAAAACCGGTCGCAATCAGAATCGTGATATCCGCATCCGGATTGCCTTTTCTGATTTCTTCCAGCATCAGCGGCATGATGATCTTGCTAGGAACAGGTCTGGTATGATCCGAAGCGATAATTACGACCTTGTTTTTGCCTTTGGCCAGTTCACTCAGTTTCGCTGAACCAATCGGATGTTCCAGCGCTTCCTTCACAAGCTCTATCTCTCCTTTTTCAGGAACATATTTATTCAAATGGGAGCACAACACTCCCTTCAGATACTTTTCATCTATATTGATCTTTAGATGTTTCTTTCCATATGGAAACTGTAATTCTCTCATAATCTTCCTCCTGTCAGAAAAAGTCAGAAAAATCTGACTTTAACTCCATAGTCTGTCATTAGAGAATTCGACATTCCATTCATCAGTAGCTTCAAAATAACCAGGAATATCCTTGTTGATATGAGCTTTCAGAACCTCGTCATTCAGCGATTCAATACCAAGACCCGGTGTATCCGGAACGGTAATGAATCCATTGTCGATGATCTTTCCACCGTCATAGAGATTCACCATGTCTTTCCACCACGGACAGTCTACGGAATGGAATTCCAGTGCCAGTACGTTGTGCATGGCTGCTGCAGTATGAGCTGCAGCAAGACAGGCGATCGGGCTTTCTGCCATATGTACCGCAACGGCTACTCCGTTCTCATCCGCCAGATCGGCGATCTTCTTCAGTTCCATCGCTCCTCCGCAGGTCAGAATATCCGGATGAATGATCGATACGCAGTCATCCTCAAAGAGCTTCTTGAATTCTTCCTTGAGATAGATATCTTCCCCTGTACATACCGGAACGGCAGTGGAGTGTTTCAAACGATGAAGCTGATCGTGCATCTGCCAAGGAACCATGTCTTCGATCCAGGCAAGACGGTATTTCTCCATTCTTCTGGCAAAGAGGATGGAATCTTCGACACAGACATGACCGAAATGGTCGATTGCCAGAGGTACTTCGTAACCGATAACTTCTCTGACCTGTCTGACATAATCCTCCAGATAATCGAGTCCTTTTTCCGTAATATGGATTCCCGTAAACGGATGGGCCGTGTTGACAATATCGTAACTGTTTTTATGACTGACCATGTCGGAAGTAACGGAACCGCCTTGAACGTTCAGGATGTGCGGCGCATACTTCTTCATGTCGTCGATGAAACCCAGAGGAGCGCAGATCGTTCCCGGTTCATCCATCAGCAGGCCGATGCCCAGGTCCATCTTCAGCATCGTAAAGCCCTGCTCCATACGTTTCTTCAGAGCCAAACCCATGTCACGTCCGGTGTGTTTTCCATCTACGTCCGTATCGCAGTATACTCTTACCTTATCGCGGAACTTTCCGCCCAGAAGCTGCCATACCGGCACACCCCAGACTTTTCCTGCCAGGTCCAGCAGAGCCACTTCAATACCGGAAACACCGCCTCCCTGACGGGAATGGAAACCGAACTGCTTAATCTTGTGGAAAATGTAGTCCACATTGCAGGGATTCAGACCGATGATCCTGGATTTCAGCATGGCGGCGTAAGTCTTGCTGGAAGCATCTCTTACTTCGCCATAACCTTCAATACCCTGGTTGGTCATGATCTTAATCAGCGTGCATCTCTTCGGTGCACCGTCAATATCCGCAAAACGGATATCCGTAATCTTCAGATTCTTAACATCTACATTCGTCATATGCCTATTCCTATACTTTCATCAGATGGAAAGCGAAGCCGGCAATCTGTTTCGCGAAATAAATCGCGGTTTTCTTGTTTTCCTTTATTACCAGTGAGCCTTCTTCGAACTCAACTCCGCGTTTCTTCAGATAGTTCACACCTCTGTCGATATCGCTGACACCGATGGCAATGTGGCCTTTCTCGCCTCTGCCCGGTCTCTTCATCAGTTCAAATTCCTTGACACCGCTGAAGATCGAAGAGTTGCCAACTTTATACGGCATGTGAAGCAGCTGTTCCAGCAGTACCGCAGTATCCATGGCTTCCTTTTCGTCCTCACAGTTGATGCCGATATGTACCAGTTTCAGTCCCAGCATCTTATCGACAACCGTCTTGATATCCTGCTTCATCGCTTCAACATCCTTTTCCGCAATGTGCTTCTTGTTGATCATGAAACTGCCACCGATGGCTACTACGTTGCTTAGACTGGTATAATCCGTAAAGTTATCGAAAGTCATGCCTCCGGTCGGAACGAATCTTAGTTTCTTGTAAGGTCCGGCAAATGCCTTCAGGGCAGCCGTTCCTCCGGATTGCTCCGCCGGGAAAAACTTGACCGTATCCAGTCCCAGCATCATGGCCTGTTCGATCTCGGATGCGGTAGAAATACCAGGCACGATCGGGAATCCCTTATCCACGACATGCTTTACGACTTCCACGTTTAAGCCAGGCGTAACCAGGAAATCCACACCGATCGCAATCGCCTGATCAGCCTGTTCCTTAGTCAGTACTGTTCCGGCGCCCAGAAGAATCTCCGGATAGTTCTCCTTAATCTGTTTCAGTGCTTCAGCCGCACATTCCGTTCTGAACGTAATCTCCAAGGCGTTCAGTCCCGATTCCACGCAGGCCTTTGCCAGAGGCAGAGCTTGATCCACTTCATTCAGTGCAATAACCGGCAGTACGCCGCTTTCATAAATCCTGTTGATGATATATTCCTTATCCATTTATCTTTGAACCCTCCCGTTTCCATTTCCGTTTGCGAGTACTTCTACTTCTTTTACCGTAACCATGTTGTAATCGTATTCGATCGTATGTTTCAGGCAACTTGCGGCTGCTGCAAATTCTACAGCTTCCTGCGCTTCCATTCCCTTCTGCAGAGCATAGATCAGTCCGCCCGAGAAGGAATCTCCTCCGCCGACTCTGTTTACGATCTGGATCTGATATTTTCTGGAAAGATATGCTTCCCCATTCGTATACAACAGGGCAGACCAGTTGTTTACGGAAGCAGAGATGCTTTCTCTTAAGGTCGTTGCGACTGCCTTGAAGTGATACTTATCCGTCAGCTGTTTTGCGACAGCGATGTATCCTTCATGACTCAAGGATGCAGCTTCGACATCCGTATCGCCTGCCTTGATACCCAGCACCTTCTCTACATCTTCCTCGTTGTCAATCAGAATATCCACATACTCCAGCAGCGGTTCCATGACCTTTTTCGCCTTTTCTGTGGTCCACAGATTCTTGCGGTAGTTCAAGTCGCAGCTGATCGTACATCCGGCTTTTCTGGCCGCGATGCATGCTTTTGTGATGACGTCTACCAGACTGTCCGACAGTGCCGGGGTGATCCCTGTGAAATGGAACCAGCAGGCATCCTTGAAGATCGCTTCGAAATCGAAGTCTTCCGGTCTTGCCTCGCAGATCCCGGAATTCATCCGGTCGTAGATGACCTTGGAAGGACGCTGTGATGCGCCTTTCTCCATGTACAGCACACCCAGTCTGTTTCCGCCTCTTACGATATAATCCGTGTCGATGTTCATGCTTCTAAGGAAACGGATGGCTGAACTGCCGATGTCGTTTTCCGGTATGCGGCAAACAAAACGGGTCTTCAGGCCGAAGTTGGCCAGTGAACCCAGAACGTTTGCCTCTGCTCCGGTATAGGTAACGTCAAAGCCGTGAGCCTGCACAATACGTTCATAACCCTTCGGTGTGAACGATGCCAGCATATCTCCTAATCCTACTGTGTATTTCATATGTTTCTCTCCCTATTCCAAAGGGTAATCAAGTGCTTCACATAAACCTCTCAGATAGCCGATGGCGTACAGTCTGCCGTAATCCTGATAACCCGGATTGGCGTTGTTTTCACCGGCCATTGTCGGAACGTGGTCGATCCGGATCGGACCGTTGAATCCGACTTCCTTGTATGTTCTTAAACATTCTGCCATGTCCGTAGGCCCGTTGTCGTGGAAGGTCTCGTGGAAGTGCTCCTTGGTTCCTACGATATCCCTAAAGTGGACGAAGAACAGTTTCTTCTGCTTTCCGAAATGTCTGATACACTCAAAGACATCTTCCCCCATGGCCAGATAGTTCGCCTGACACATCGTGACACCCAGATTCTTGCTTGGATAGATATCCAGTGCTTTCTGGATGTTGTCCTTGCTGATCAGGATCCTTTCCAGATTGCCTAATCTTTCAATAGGAGGATCATCCGGATGAAGAGCGATATTCACGTCATACTGTTCACATATCGGCATGACAGCCTTGAGGAAGTATTCCAATCTTTCCCAGACTTCTTCTTTCTTGACCTGAAGAGATGGATCGATATTCACATCATCAATATTGAATTCAGTAACCAGCGCTCCGCCTCTTTCCGGAAGTGTAGCTGAAGTCCTGTACCATCCAACCTCAACTACGAAGTTCGTACAGATCGTTTCAATCCCGTTCTCTTTCAGGATCGGTATCATCTTCTTGACTGTTTCGATACATTCGTCGCGAAGTTTATCTCCCCGTTTGATATGATCGTGCAGACGGTTCGGCATCGGTTCGATTACCAGAGGACGGAATCCTCTTTCTCTGAATCTGTCGAAGAACTGTTTCATCATGACGGGATCCGTATAATCGAATTCCGGTTCTTCCGGCAGTCTGATTACGGCATTCCTGACACCCAGCTGAGCCGCCAGTTCCCACTGCAGATCAGGTTCCGGTCTAAAAATATCCGTCAGAATCATCTGTGTTCTCCCTAGAATCTGCCGTACTTGTTGTAGACCTCAAACGGATCCATGCCCTGACGCATCGCTTCTCTGGAAGCCTTCTCCGCCTCGAACGCTTTCTCAGCTACTTCCAGCACCTTGACCGTCAGATCTTTCGGAACGAAAACAACACCATCCATGTCGCCAAAGACATAGTCTCCCGGATTAACCTGGATCAGACCGTCAACACCGTTGACATAGATTGGGATCTGATAGTCTACGATCAGGGATCTTCCCAGACCCTCAACAGGTGAACGGAATCTTACGAATGTCGGGAAACCCATGTTTACCAGATAGTTCGAGTCTCTCGTGGAACCATCAATAACAGCACCCGCACAGCCATGCGCACGCATCGTGGTAGCCGTGATCTCGCCGAACTGCCCACAGTTCTTGTTTCCCTGAACGTCCGATACCAGGATACATCCATGGGTCATGGAGTTGACCAGACCCAGACGGATATTGTGCGTATAGTCGTCTCTGTTCGGTGTCGTTCTTCTGATAACCGTAAAGGCCGGTCCGGCTACCTGCATCTCGTCTTTTAAAGGATAAATGCCCGGTTCCATCGATCTGCCCGTCAGTCCGAACTCGATCTCCATCGTGTCATAGATCAGCGCCGTGTACAGTCTCTTGTATCTTGCGGCGATGTCATCGATATCATAATCTACCTTCAGATACCTTCTCTCATAAACGTCTACAATCTTTTCTGCAGCCATCTTTTTCTCCTTCTATAAATTATGAATAGCACTTCTTGATTTCATTATTTATCATTAAAATATATTAGGCAAGTAATTTCACATTATGAAATTACTTGCGATATGTTCTGTATTATCCTTTAATTAAGTTATGAGATGTGTTCTGAAAAGAAACGGATACGAAGCGCAGATCGATACCTTTGGAGCTGAGCTTGTATCCTTGAAGAAAAACAATCATGAGATCATGTGGTGCGCCGATCCTCAATACTGGGGGAATGCTTCTCTGATTCTTTTTCCTTTTATCGGCAGAAACTACGAGGATACCTACACCATCAAGGGAAAGAAATATCAGATGGGAATACACGGGTTTGCCTCCACAAGCGAGTTCGCAGTTCTGGAACAGAAAGAAGATTTCCTGCTTCTGTCACTGAAGGAAAACGGAGAGACACTGAGAAACTATCCTTTCCGCTTTGAATTAAGAATCAGATACGCCTTGGAAGATGATGGTTTGTCGGTTTCTTTTGAAGTCATCAACGATTCCGATGAGCTACTTCCTTACAATCTCGGCTTCCATCCGGGTTTTCAGCTGGAAAAACCACTGGAACAGTACCGCATCTTCTTCCCGGAAATGAAAGATCCATTGGAGATCGGGATCGTAACCAGATGCATGCTGAACGGGAAAAATACAAAACCTGATCTTTCAGATGAATGCATTCACCTAAATAAGGATCTGTTCAAGGAAAGCGCCAGGATCTATTTCGGCATGGGCTCTACAGCCGTTCTTAAAAACAGTTTTGATGAATTGCTTACCATCAGCTACGATGGTTTTGAGAATACTGTCCTGTGGCAGACGCTGAATTCCGATGCCGACTTTATCTGTATTGAAGGCTGGAACGGACTGCCGGGAAGATATGAATATATCGAAGATGTCTATGACGCACCGGGCAGAACGGTTCTTGAACCGAAACACAGCAGACAGTATAAAGTCCGGATTCATTTCAGTTAGGAGTACTTATGAAAAGAACCTATTTTATCGCCTCCTGGCAGCAGGGGGAAAACGAAGGCATCACGAAGATAGAATACGACAAGCAGACAGATACTCTTTTCAGCAGGGAACTGATCAGCAGCGTCAAGAGGAGTTCCTATTTTGCCAGAAGAGGAGATCATCTTTTTGTACTGACCGAAGCGCAGATGCATGTTCCTAACGGCGGCTGTGTCACGTCCTACAAGATAGAAGATGATAAAGTCATCCTGCTTAACAGAACGGAAAACTTCGACTCCGGCGTTACCCATCTGAACATCGGAAAAGACGGAAAACATCTGTATGCCTCTGGATATGGAACCGGAACGCTGTTTGTAATTGATGTGGATAAGGACGGATACCTTTCCAATGCCAGAGTTGCCTATAAGAATGAAGGTTCCAGCATCAACAAGCTCCGTCAGGAAAGCTCGCATATGCACTTTACGACTCCGGCTCCGGATAACGGCTATATCTGTACCTGCGATCTGGGAACCGATGAGATCCTGGTTTTCAATGCCAACGAGGAAAACGGAGATGTCATTAAGGTCAGTTCCTTAAAGACTTCGCTGGGATATGGGCCTAGACATATGGTTTTCTCCAAGGACGGGAAGTATGCCTATGTATTATGCGAGATGAACTATCACCTGCTGATCTATGCCTATGAGGGAACAGGTGATCTGGAGTTCATCAATGATATCGAACTCTATCCGGAAGCTCCTGCCGATAAACGCTCGTGCTCGGCGATCCGTATCAGCCAAGACGGAAAGACGCTGTTTACAGCCAACCGCGGAGAAGGATACAACTGTCTGGATGCCTGGAATCTAAATGATCCGGAAAACCCTGTTTTAAGCGACAGGTTTACGGATGTATATTTCCCAAGAGACTTTGCGGTGCTTGATGATGATTATCTGGCTGTATGCAACCAGCTGGCAAACCAACTACAGTTTGTAAAGTTTGAAAACGGTCACTTCACAGAGACCGGAAAGATCGAAGGCATCCTGATGCCGGTATCGGTCGTTGAATGGTAGAATATCCTAAAGGAGTACCATATATCATACGAAATCATTCAAATCAATAACGATACCTGGCGTATCGAGGATAATGCCCGTGTCCGGTTTTTTCTTTTGACCGGGGGAAAAGAAGCTATGCTGATCGACAGCGGAATGGAAATACACAACGCCAGAGAAATTGCGAAAGAACTGACCGATCTGCCGATCAAACTGTTGATCACACACGCCGACAGAGATCACACCGGAAGCAATCATGAATTTGATTCATTCTACATGCATCCTTCCGAAGCTTCCAACTATTACAATTCGCAAAAACAGAAAGGCGAATTCATGCCGGTCGAAGATGGAGACGTTCTGGATCTGGGAAACAGACCGCTGGAAATCATCTCCATTCCGGGACATACTCCCGGCAGTATCGCCATACTCGATGTCAATCATAGAGCGCTCATCAGCGGTGATCCGATTCAGGATGGATCAATCTTCATGTTTGGCGTACAAAGAGAAATGCATGCCTATCTGAAGAGTCTGAAGAAACTGGATCGTTACAGAGACCGTTTCGATGTGATCTATCCGTCTCACGGTTCTTTCCCTGTTTATCCGGATCTGATCGATCAGCTGTATGAGACGGGTGAAAAAATCCTGCAGGGTAAATATCAAGGCGAACCAAAGGATATGTTCGGTCACACCATATACGCCTATGATGTCGGCGTGGCAACCTTCTTGCTGGATCTTGAAAACGAAAAATGATTGCTTAGGCAATCATTTTTTTCTATACTCTTTCGGCGTCATTCCGGTAAGCTCCCGGAAACGCTTATTGAAATAGGCAGAATTATTAAACCCGCATCTCGAAGCGATCGTAATCACATTTTCGTTTGTATTCAGCAGCAGTTTCTGCGCCTCATAAATCCTTTTTGATACCACGTAGTCCCAGATAGAGAAACCGGCAATCTTGCTGAACAGATGAGACAGATACGATACGCTCATGTTGATGGAATCGGCAAGTTGGCTGATCGTTATGTCTTCTTCAAAATGACTGTCTATAAAAGACATAATCTGACTGATGTTGAGGATCTGATCCCGGGTATAAGAAGCGCGCTCATCAATTTCGATCGGATCATAGCGCATGATGCTGATCAGGATATTCAGGATATCCATTTTGATTCTTAATCCGTATTCGGATCTTTTCTCCACAAATTCTTTCTGAATGTCTTTGACATACTCCATGATCTGTCTGCAGCATTCTTCTTCCGCTTTATGACAGTTAGAAAAAGAGCGGTTGTTCATGGAAAAATAACGAAGCAGGATTCCGATGGAATCAGGAGAATCCGATGTCCATAGCAGATTCGGATAAAAGTGAATGCCGGTGCAGACCGGTTCTTCACCGGCATCCAGATGGGAAATGTGATGCGGTTCATTGCTTCGAAAGAAAAACAGATCTCCCGGCTGAAAGGGGTATTCCTGTCCGTTCACGGTATAAACACCGGAACAGGTTCCGGGAATGCTTATTTCCATGGCAGGATGGGCATGGGAATGGACTCCATCACGATTCAAAGACTCTTTATTGTAATAAAGTCTCACTTCGTAACTGCTTCCGTCTGTTGATGATAAGAAGATTTCTTCAATTGTCATTATGCCAGATAGTGTGCATTTTCAGCATAATAATTATAGCATCTTCCAGGCCGTCATCCTATGATTAAAATGAAGATATTCTATACATAATCAACAAAGGAGGCTATATGAAAGCGTTACGTCTTTTAGGACCAAACGATCTTCAGCTTCAGGATATTGAAAGACCTGAACTGGAAGACGGATGGTGCAGGATCAAAGTGCTTAGAGTAGGCGTATGCGGATCGGATATTTCCAGTATTGCCGGTAAACTGATCTTCACGCATTTCCCGATCACGCCGGGACATGAATTCTCAGGCATTATTATTGAAACCAGAAACTGTCAGAAGTTCAAGACAGGAATGTATGTGACTGCCAATCCGATCTTCAGCTGCGGAGAGTGTGAAGCCTGTCAGAAGGGCGAGCTGAATCACTGCATACAGACTGAAGTGCTTGGCGTTGTTTCTCATGACGGCTGTTATGCTGAAGAAGTCGTCGTTCCGGAAAAGATGCTGTTTGAGATTCCGGAAAACGTTCCTGCTGAACGGGGTGCAATGATTGAACCGGTTACTGTTGCCTTGACGGCCTTAAAGAAAGCCTGTGTCAAAGAAGGAAGCAGAGTCGCCGTTTTCGGTGCCGGAAACATCGGGCTGGTCGTCATCGGCCTTGCTAAATCATTAGGAGCAGAAGAGGTTCTGGCTATCGATATGGTTGAAGACAGGCTGAAAGTTGCGATACAGATGGGAGCTGACAGAACAGTCACTGTTGCTGATCTTGAAAATCATATTGGAGACTACAGTTCCCATTATGACTGTCTGATCGACGGTGTCGGCATTGAAAGCGTCATGGCTCTGATGGTCAAGATGGTAAAGCCTGGCGGTCACATCGATGTCTACGGCGTTCCGAAAGGAACCTACCCTGTTCCGGTTCAGGCGGCATTTGTCAAGGATGTTACGATCTCCACCAGCAGACTCTATGGCTATGACATGAGCGAAGCGATCAGAATCGTTGCGGATGAAAATAGCATCAATTTCGATCCGATGATCACCCATCGCGTATCACTGGAAGAATTTTCTGAACTGTCTAAAAAGATCGTCAATCGGGAAGTCGATTCCATCAAGGTAATTCTGGAGGTAAATGAAAAATGAATGAAGCGTTTGATATCAGCGGAAAAGCGATCGTTCTGACCGGTGCAACCGGAGGGATAGGCAGCGCCATTGTCAAAGAAATGGCTCAGAACGGTGCATGTCTTGTACTGGTAAGCCGTAATGAAGAAAAGATGAATAAACTGGCGGAAGAAGCCGGAGGCGATATTCTCTGCCTACCATGTGACATTACGGATCTTGAGACAGCACAGAAAACCGTCAACACGATTGAAGAGAAATACGAAAAAGTAGATGCTCTGCTCAACTGCGCCGGATGCAATACGAGAAAGCCATTCCTGGAAATGCTACCGGAAGACTACGACAGAGTTATGGGTCTTAATGCCAGAGCCTGTTTCTTCTTCTCTCAGATGATCGGAAAGATCATGGCCAGACAGAACTACGGCAAGATTATCAATTTCGCTTCCTTGAATACTTATATTTCCTTAAGTACGGTCTCCGTTTATGCTGCCAGCAAGGGTGCAGTCGGGCAGCTGACCAAAGCCATGGCTGTCGATCTGGCAAAATACAATATCCAGGTCAATGCCATCGCTCCAGGATTCATTAAGACTCAGTTCAATGAACTGCTTTGGGGAAACCCTGCTAAGAATGCCTGGATCGAAGAAAGGACACTGTGCAAGCGTTTCGGTGTTCCTGAAGACCTTACCGGTACAGTTCATTTCCTGTGCTCTTCTGCTTCTGATTTCATTACCGGACAGATCATTCCGGTAGATGGCGGATTCCTGGCAGGACAGGATACATTGTTCGGTTAAACAATTCATAATCATAAACAAAAAAAGCATGTCTCAGCGGACATGTTTTTTAAATTCATTTTTTATACTCTGTTACTGATACATTTCTTTCAGTTTTTCAGCAACGGCTTTTCCTAAAGCGGCATGACCTTCTGCTGTCATGTGAATGTGATCGGCATCGGAAGGCTCAGCATACTCAGCCGCATTTAGATATTCTACCTCATACTCGTTTGCTAGATCACGATAGTATCTCGCAAACTTCTTGCTTTCATTAGAAGCTTTTGCATAAAGAAATGAAGGATCGCTGCTTTCTCCTATTAGAGGAGGGGCGATCAGAAGGATCTTTACACCATCAGGAAAAACTGACACTTCCGTACGGAAATACTGATTGGCATTCTTTATGATACGAAGAAGTTCGCTGGCACCCTTTTTCGCAAAAGCCGCATCGTGTATTGTCAGATCATTGCTTCCCAGCATTACAACAACTCCATCCAGCGGATAGTTTGACAGCAACGCATAGGACAGCCCTTCTCTACCGTTCTTGGCATCTCCCCAGCCCGGTTCATAACAGGTCGTACGGCCATTGATGCCATCTTCAATGATCTTAAACTCTTCACCCAATTCTTTCTGACAGACACAAGGCCATCTGACATCTTCAGGATATCTTTCGCCTGTTCCTGGGACGTAACCCCAGGTATTGGAATCGCCATAACATAGGATCTTTTTCATCTTGTTCCTTCTTTCTCTTTTATAAGTGACCTGCCAGCTTCTTTCAGCCGTTCCAGAACGATTTCTTTTTCATATTCATCTATAACCAGAGGGTTGATATAGAAAACATTATAAGGTTTCTGTAAAGGCAGACCTACCAGAATACCCGGATCGTCTTCCTTCAGCTTTTCAGCCAGCTCTTCAACTGAGAACAAATCTGTTTTCAAGGAGATTTCCCCTCTTGGATAGATCTGACCTACCGGGCCGATTTCTTCGATCCTGACGGAATACAGGTCGCTGTCCTTCAGCTGATTCACAAAGTACTCCACACGTTTCCGCATGTCTTTCTGATACTGCTCTTCATCCATCTCGACATATCTTTCAACAGCTATCAGTAAAGCAGCAATATCTTCTCTGGAAATTTTGCCGCCTCTGGCGACACCTCGATTCGGGAAACCTATCATCCGACAGGATTCGATCAGTTCTTTCCTTCCTACGATGAATCCGGTATTCAATGGACCTTTGAGTGCCTTGCCGCCTGAGAAAGCAACGATATCGGCACCCATCCGGGTAAACTTCCATAAGTTTTCTTTCGGTGGCAGTTGTGCTGCAGCATCTACGATGACATATATACCTTTACGGTGAGCGATCTCTATCACTTTTTCCAAAGACATGGCTCCTTTGGAATAATTGGTAGCCTTGATGTAATAGACGGCAGCCGTTTTCTCGTTGATGGCACCTTCCAGTTCAAACTCTTCTGTCGTGAAGAGATTGCCGATTTCAACAAGCTTTGCGCCGGATACTTCGATTGCTTTGTCGTAAGGATTGCGCTGAGAACGCATGATGATCACTTCGTTCTTCATGCCGTCCGTATTCGGAAGTCTGCTGTTAAGATATTTGTCATCTTTAACCATGCAGGCGGCACAGGCAAGCGTGACACCCATGGATGCTCCGGTCGTAATGTAGGCAGCTTCGTTGTTTGTCAGTTCTGCGATCCTCTCGCTTGCCTTGATCTGGAATTCCCGCATATCGACAAAATAGGAAGCCGCTTCTTTATACGCTTCCAGGACTTCATCAGACATTCGCGATCCGCCGTAATTGGTCAGTGTATCGTAGGCGTTGATGTATCTCTTTAATCCAAGTCTTTTATAGATGTCTTCTTTCATATTTTTATTGATTTAAATGAGCGTTACAGGTAACTTCAAACAGACAGCCATCCACAACCGGTTCCAGACAGACGCAGCATCTTGCGGGTGGTACTTCCATGTCTTCAAACAGTTCTGCATAGATTTTATTTAAAACAGGAAGATCTTCCTTGTTCTGCAGATAACAGGTCAGTTCCAGGATGTTCTCCATGGATGAACCGGATGCTTCCAGTATCATCTCCACATTCCTGAAAGACTGTCTGATCTGTGCCTCAGGATCATTCAGATCAAGATGCCCATCTTCCAGATGCCTTCCCAGCTGTCCGGAAACATAGACGATTCCGTTATAAACGATCGCCTGTGAATACATCTTTGGAGGGATTCTGGTTCCTTCAGCAGATACCCTAACCTTTTTCATAACAGATGTGCTCCGCCGTCTACCAGAAGTTCAACACCGTTGATAAACGAACCTTCCTCCGATGCCAGAAGCAGTACAGCGCCTGCACAGTCAGCCGGTTTTCCCAGTCTTCCCGCAGGGATGCCTGCCAGACAGGCGTCGTAGTACTCCTTGACTTCAAGAACTTTCTCGTTTCTAGGAGTCAGTATCGTTCCCGGTGACATGCAGTTGACGGTGATTCCGAAAGGTGCCAGCTGTTTACCAAGGTTCTTAACCAGAGACATCTGGCCGTCCTTTGATGCGGCATAGACAGCCATCATCGGATGCGGCTGATGCTGCTGAATGGATCCGACATAAATGATACGTCCCCATTTCTGCTGCTTCATGTACGGAGCGTACTTCTGAGTCAGTTTCAGTGATGATCTTAGATTCACATTGATCTGATCGGCAAACTGTTCATCCGTGATCTCGTCCCAGGCTACTCTGTACTGAATGGAAACATTCTGTACCAGAATGTCAATATCCCCGGTCTGTTCATATAAAACATCAGCTACATCATCTTTTAGGAAGTCCGCAACGATCGGCGTAACGTCAGCATCAGGAACTTCCTTTCTGATCTCTTCACAGACTCCCTGTGCCTTCTCCATGCTCTTGGATGCATGCACAAAAGTTTTCGCATGATGTCTGGCAAACTCCAGCGCTACTGCCTTTCCAATACCGGAAGAAGATCCGGTAACCAGTACTTTCTTTCCTGTAAAATCAAACATAATATCACCTCAATCTCATTATAATAAAAAGCTATAAGAGATCATCTTATAGCCAGTTCCATTACTTCTCTTTGGGTACGATGTTCTCCTGTGAGCTCACCTTGTATCTTTCCAGATGAAAGTACCAGGATCCTGTCTGACATGTTGACAAGCTCCGGCATGTCGGAAGACACCATGACAATGGAAATGCCCTGCTGTGTCAGTTCACGCAGGATCTTATAGAATTCGGCTTTCGTGCCGACGTCGATACCCTTGGTCGGTTCATCCACAAACAGGATCTTCGGGTTGTTGACCAGCCATTTACCCAGTACAACTTTCTGCTGATTACCGCCGGACAGCGTCCCTGCCAGCGTATTCATCGTAGGAGCCTTGATCTTCAGACGATCAAACATCGTCTTGGCCTGTTTCTTTTCCGCATCAAAATCAATCATATACTTGCCCGGGAGCATCGTTCTTAAGGAGATCAGAGAAATGTTCTGATAGATCGGAAGCAGCCAGACAAAGCCGTTTCTTTTTCTCTCTTCCGTAACAAATCCGATTCCCGCCTTGATCGCATCATCCGG
>JAEEGL011723523.1_pt1 | contig 45332 bp, 37 predicted proteins | sample 9134231 | NCBI WGS metagenome assembly JAEEGL01 (sample SAMN16246548, study PRJNA631951) | gut metagenome | biome: gut microbiome; feature: rumen; material: fiber-attached | host: Bos | place: Iran: Karaj | collected 2018-10 | reverse complement strand
CGCGAGCTGGGTTCAGAACGTCGTGAGACAGTTCGGTCCCTATCTGTCGTGGGCGCAGGATATTTGAGAAGGGCTGACCTTAGTACGAGAGGACCGGGTCGGACGCACCTCCGGTGCACCGGTTGTTCCGCCAGGAGCATAGCCGGATAGCCGCGTGCGGCAGTGATAAACGCTGAAGGCATCTAAGCGTGAAACATTCTTCAAGATAAGATATCCCATGACGTAAGTCAGTAAGGTCACATGCAGACTACATGTTTGATAGGTCGCAGGTGTAAGCACAGTAATGTGTTCAGCTGAGCGATACTAATTGACCGAGGGCTTGAACTTCTTCTTTGAGTTCATTCGTCATTTGAGTTCTTCGTTTTTACTTTCTTTTCGGTTGTGAGTGAACGTTCTTCTGATATCCTGTGTGCCTCACGGCGTGTGTTTAGCCCTTCTGAGCCGCTCCTTGATATCTCTCTTAACTCTTCACTCTTCAGTCGGTGTGTTTCTCGCAGAGGGTCCACCCGTTCCCATTTCGAACACGGTAGTTAAGCTCTGTTCAGCCCAAAATACTTGGCGGGCAACCGCCTGGAAAAATAGGTCCTCGCCGACAAAAGCCGTTCGCGTTTGCGAACGGCCTTTTCTTTGAAAAAATGTTTACTGAGGCCCCAAGTTCTTAAGATCGGACAGCATATCGTAGGCTGCGTTATACCCGGCGTTTGCCGAGCGTCTCAGCCATCCCATGGCCTCGTCTTTGTTCTTTTCATAATCCTTTGTAAGGAGTATCTTTGCAACGTTGTACATTGCCTCAGGAATGTCCTGTTCCGCCGCCAGAAGAAACCATTTGAGCGCTATATCCTGATCCGGCTCTGTTCCTCTGCCGGACCAGTACATAAAGCCTAAGGTAAACTGCGAAATTGCGTCACCGTTTTCAGAGGCAACCGTCAGATAGCGCAGAGCGCGGTCAAGATCCTGCGGTACGTTCCAGCCGTAATAGAACTCTTTTCCGAGGAACGCGCACATTTCGGGGTCGCCCTCCTCGCACAGTTCGATACATGCATTAAGCTTTTCTTCCATTGTGGGTTCCATGTTTTTGTCTCCGTTCTTTATTCAAGTTGTGATTGCCTTGCGGGCATCGTTGTTATTTCGCCAAACCGGAATTTATAGGGTTGATGATATCACTTCTCCCTATAATTTCTCAGTATATCTAATCCAAGAAGTAATGCCCTCTCATGCGACTTTGTTCCAAATTCCCTGGCATCATACTCATGAACATTCGCCAGCGAATCGGCCGTGAATAGGAACTGTCCAAATTGTGCCCCGCGTTTTCGGCAACAAGCAGCAAGCGCAGCACATTCCATCTCCACAACAGAGCAGCCTTCTTTCAAGCGATACTGAACCATATCCTTTGTCTCCCGAAAGAAACCATCCGTAGACCAAGTCATGCATGTTACAAAAGGAAGGCCATGTTTTTTAAATGTCTCTTCAATCACAGAAATTGGTTCTTTGTCAAGCTCAATATACCTTGACGCTGGGAGATAATGGTAAGATGTTCCTTCTGTTCTGAGCGCTTTCGTTGGAACAATAAAAGCATCTTCCGGAAGATCTGCCAGCACCCCACAGGAACCAACGGCAATTACTTTTCTGCAGCCGCAGCTGACAAGAGTATCCAGGACCTGGGAAGATGCTGCTGCACCAATCGGAGACTGTACCAGACAAATATCTTCCTCTGTTTCGTGCAGTATATAAATCTTTATATCATAAGAAACTGTGATGAGTGTTTCGGCCACTTTTGCATTATGTTTATTGGCATATTCATGAACAACATCACCAAGAAACGCAAAAAGGCATTTTTCCGGCAATTTCCCGGCACTCCAGTCATGATCAGGTGGGATAACCTCCGGTGAACTGTCATCGTATTCCAGAATTGGAATGTCATTTTTAATAATCATCATATCCTCCCGTCGGTCAGGTCATACAAATCCCGGTTTGTCGGAAATGTTTTTATTTCGACTGATCGGAATTAATCAATCCGTTGCCGACGCCATAATCACGGCAAAGCGGTCGAGGGTTTTGTCGTACACGGTAAAGCAAAGCGCGCCCCACCACTCGTGACCGTCGTCGAAGAACTCCGACCAGTCGGTCGTCCATTCATAAACTTCAAGCCCGTCCGTCCCGTTCGGGAACAGGGCGGCGTTCACACGGTCGAAATCCCTGTTATTCAGCCAACCGCCGTGCGGCGGATACAGGAACGCGCCGCGGTAATTCGATCCGCGCTTTTCATTTGCGGCGGCTAAGAAATCATCGGCCGTGATCTGTTTTCCATTTGCGCCACCGCAGTCGTAGCTCCATATCTGTTCCACGCCGTCGAAGAACAGCACACGGCTCGCCCAAACCAGCGCGTACCAGTGCGCGTTCCGTCCGCTTGCGATGTGTTCGTTTTTGATAAGGCAGTACTCGACCGCTCTGTCCGGATATTCGTCGATGACGCCGTACGCCGGATCGTCGTATATGACGCGCGTCGCTTCGGGGTGAAACGGCTCATTGCCGTATTTCTCTTTTTCTTTATTCTTTTTTGCGGTCTCTTTCCGCTTTTTGTCCGTCCCGAACACGGTTGCTTCTGCATCGTTAATGCCGATATCTGCCATTCCGGCGGCGTATTCGACCATTCTGCAGAAATCCAGCGCACCGTATTCTCTGCCCGTGATCGATCCGATTGTTTCGCCTCTGCTGAAAGCGTTCAGGACGTCGAACGGATCAAATGCGTTGTGCACCGCCGTTTTGCAACCGTCCTCCTCAGTGATATACAGGCATGGCTCGTACGGGTGGCACGTCAGAGTCAATCTCTTGCCGTTTGCGATCAGATACGGACAATCGTTCTGCTGACCGAGCGTATAGCGCCCGTCCCGGTAAACGACGACGGCTTTGTGGATGTCCCACGGCGGGATAAAGGGCGCTTTCATTCTTTTGATCAGATGTTCCCGTTCTTTCGGCGTTAATTCGCCCTGTTTTATCGCGCGGTCGAGAAGATCGGCGTATTCGCTCTCATCGATCTCGTAAAAAACCTGTGAGAATTTCGTGTGGTCGAATCGGTCGAGATTCGTCCAGACCATCAGAAAGAGCTTGCCGTCGTCAGCTCTTCCGACGGCCTTTTCAACGCGATACCGAAGTCTTCCGGCCTTCCACTCGCCCTCAAATTCTTCTTTATCGACCCAGAACCACGCGTTCCAGCCGTAACCGGAGTTTACTTTATATTCTTTCATTTTCCCCTGCAAATCCCAGTTTGTAAATCGTCAATAATCCGTCAAACCGGAATCTGTCGTATTGTGTCTCACTTTTCTCAATCGAGACAGGTGCCGCCCCATTCCACGACGGTAAATCCTTCACGGACAAATGGCGTAAATGTTTGTTCCGCCAACTGAACGTATTCATCGGAGGAACGGTATACCATGAACACACGAAGCACAGAATCCGGTGTTGGAGTAATCTCAAGTTTGGCTACTTCATTGTAATCTTCGCCGTAGAACTGAATAAGATTGAACTCGTTATTCTCCATATGCGGGAGCCAATAGTTGATAAACTCGGTGTATTCGTTCTTCGAAAGACCGATTTCCGGCAGTATCTTTTCGAGGAATTCACGGGTTTGGCTCCCTGCAACGCAGAATCCCTCGGTGATAGATAATTCGACGTTCGGAACGCCCTCCCAGAACAGATACGGATATTTTTCCCCGTCTTCGGCAATGAGCTGACCATCGGGATAGGCGGTTACGCGCCAGCCGTCACGGTAGGATGGAATAGTTTCGGTGAGATATCCGTCGAAGTCAAGTTTGGTGAAAACTTCGGTTGTTTTTTCGGGATAAAGGTAGATGACAGGCTTATCGAAAACCGGTTCACCTGCTTCCGGTTTTGCAACTCGAGAAAAGACGACCCTTTTGATGATTTTATCGTAAGCGGATTCATACGGATCACCAAACTGATTTACGGTTACCGTGCCGTGCTCTTCTACAAGGTCTGCTTTGTAATACTCGACTTTAACGGTGTTGAAAACGTTATATCCGTGATTCTCGCCGCAGACAACCTTTGTGTCATTGCCGTAAATCCAATCGTCGCCATAAGCTGTCACATAGATATACATGATATCCATTTCACCCGTAAGCAACGGGTCTTGCGTTTTACAGCCGGTAAGAGGTAATGCAGAGAAAATGACCGCCAACACGATAATGAACATTTTTTTCATAAAAACACCTCCGCAAATCCCAGTTTATCGAGCCGGTCATTTATACTCAACGGTCCCTTTGCGCTCGCCGCGATCCTTGACCGTTGGGCCGGGATAACCGAAGAATGCTGCAGCATAAAGTGTGTAGCCGTCCGGGATCAGTTCCGCTTTCAGTTCAGGATTGTGATTGAACAGATCCTTTACGGTCGCATGATCCCAGCCGCTCATGATACCGAGCGACGCAGCCGCGATGAACATATTTTCCATAGCGAGGCAACAGTCCTCAAATGATGTTCCGCCGTCCTTCGCGGAAACGAGAATCATTACCGGCGCATTACGCATCGGATCGCCGAATTTGGCGACAATTTCCGGAGGAATGCCGGGAGGCGGCGGGAGCGATCTGCGGGCGGCCGCAAATTTTTCCATCCCTTCCTTGCTTTTGATGACAGTGAAATGCCACGGCTGACGGTTCATACCAGTCGGCGCGTACAGCCCGGCTGTAACAATAGTCTCCAGTACTTCGTCATCGATCGGCCTGCCGTCAAACATTTTATAGCTTCTCCTCGCGAGAATGCTTTGCATTGTTTCATTGATGATCATAGTCTTTTTGTCCTTCCTTTTTTGCTTCCGGAATGCCGGTATTACGTTTCGCCCGAGTTATGTCATTCTTTTGTTTCTTAATTGCATCCGCGGTCTCAGCGAGCCATTCGTTGTAGTGGTCGTATCCTGGCTGTGACCACCAGTCAAGAAGCTTGTTGAGATTATCGCGGTCTTCTTCTATGCTGGCGCGCGTGTACTGCTCAGGATCTCTGTTAACGGTAACAATGTGACTGCCATCCCCGTGAAATTCAATTTTATATATGCAGAATCCGGTCCAGCTGCGATGGGCAAACAGAGTATTTTCGTCCATATACCAGAACCATTTGTCCTCCATTGCCTGCGGAATATGACCGCGGCGCATGGCTTCCATCTGCTGATCGGAAAATGATCTTACAAGCGTAAAAGTATCGTTTTGCTCAGGCATATCCATGGCCGTCCAGTCATCCCTTGTAGCGATTTTATATACAGATGCTCCGCTCTGACGAAGAACCTTTAATCCCTCAGACATGATATCGCTATCAAGCACAGCGAAGATGATATGTATCTCATATTCCGGATGACTGTTGAGGAACGATTCACAAGCAGAAACGGCGTCATTCCACGCAAGCCTCACGGGGTACCCGAAAATACCCGCGGAAATCAACGGAAAACCAATCGACCTGCAATGATTATCCGCGGCAAGCTGCAGTGCTTTTGAATAAGCGCCGATAAGCTTTTTGCTTTCACCGTGTTCTCCGCCGGTCCATCTCGGTCCGACGGCGTGAACGATGTATTTTGCCTTAAGTTTAAAACCCGGCGTGATCACCGCGTCGCCTGTGTCGCAGCGGCCTATGGCTCTGCACGCATTTTGAAGCTCGGCGTAACCTGCGGCTCTGAAAATCGCTCCGCAGACTCCGCCGCCGACAGCCAGCTGTTCATTGGCCGCGTTTACGATAACGTCGGTATCAAGATCAGTTATGCTGATTTTACTGATTTCAATTGTGCCTTTCATTTTGTGGTCCCAAGGTTGTGTATGATTTATATCAAACCTACCATATTATAATACAGACTCTGCTCCTTTTCAAGCCGTTTCGGCGCGCTTTCCATTTTTTATTTTCAATACCGATGAAAACACCGGCACTAATTCTTTCTTCTGCTGTCTGATAAAAACTGTCCAGAAAAATAATCCGCACAAATTCGCGGCATGACCCGAAGCAATAAGTTGAGATGAATGAAAAAGAGGGTATCCATAACTTAAGCTCGTCATGAATACCCGATATGGTCGGAGTGACTGGATTTGAACCAGCGGCCTCTTGGTCCCGAACCAAGCGCTCTACCGAACTGAGCCACACCCCGCATTATACCGCTGTCCGTCCGACAGCGGCGATTATTATATCACACCGAATCAGATATGTCAAGAAAAAAAGCATAATACGACCGGACCGGCGGCGAAAAAGCTTTGCCGTAGTTGAATGTCGCGCGGACTTATGGTATAATAAATATGCTCAAACAGAAGCAAAGAAACAAGATACAGATTATTCGGTTTATTCAAAGGATGACAATGTTATGAAAAACCAGGATTTGCAGAGGGCGGAGTCGTGCTGAACCGAGAACTGACAGAAAAGGCCGAAGCGTTTTTAAAGCGCAAATTTGACGATGCCATATACCTGAACGATCACCCCGACGCCAAAGCATACCGGATCGAACACACTTACCGTGTCGCGAATATAGGCCGGGAGATCGCACAGAAGGAAGGCTTTAACGAAACTGAGATGGTCATTGCCTGTCTGCTGCACGATATATCTTACTGTGAGGAGTTCGGGGAAAACGGATGGGCAGATCACGGACGACGCGCCGCCTGTATTGCCAGACCGTTTTTGGAGGAACTGGGTTTGGCGGATGACCGAATCGACGACATTTGCTACGGTATCGCGATTCACGTTGATGACAAGGCTGATTTTGCCGGGGAAAGGACGCCGTTTGCGCTTTCCGTCGGGGATGCGGATAACATTGACCGTTTTGACGTGTATCGGATACATGAAACTCTCAGCAACGACAATTTCCTCAGCATGACATATGAACACAAAACGCAATACTGTCAAACGCGTCTAGCCAGACTTCACAAGTTGATCGATATGCAACTGGGGACAAAAACCGCCGGCGAAATGTGGAGATCACGCCTGTCTTTTTACATCTCTTTTTATGAAAAAATGAGCAGACAGCTTGAGAACAGCAAAAGTGTTCTAGACTGATAAATTCGGAGATTGCGTGGGCAATTTCTAAATATCTAATCTTAGAAAAAACCGGTTTGTAAAACAGAATTGAAAAGGGTTTCTGAGAAAACGAACGGAAAAATCAGAAAAATGGAAAAGAAAATGAAGACAAAAAAACATGGAAACAACTGGACGGCTTTCTATGATCCCGAAACTGAAAGGTATTTTGCGGAAATAATGTACACCAGCCGCGAAGGGAGGGAGCAGTATGACTATGAGATAACAAAAGATATTTACGGTCGGCTCGGCACGTTCATGGATGACGTCGAAAATGAAAGACTGATAAAGACCGCAAAAATGACATACTCGTTTGAAAATACGATGTACGGGACTCTCGGTCCAGAGCGGCTTGTCTGGGACGAAGAGGCAAACGAAGCCATGCATGCGTGTGAGAAAAAACAGAAGGCAAAAAAGAAAAGCAGAAAGAACGGTTGATCCATTATGGAGAACAAAATCGAAAGGCTGAAAGAGCTCGTTGAAGGCTCCGGCAACATCGTTTTTTTCGGCGGCGCAGGGGTCTCAACCGAAAGCGGAATACCTGATTTCCGAAGCGTGGACGGATTGTATAACCAGAAATACGCATATCCTCCTGAGACCATTCTAAGCCACAGTTTCTACGTGTCTCACAAAGCGGAGTTTTTCGATTTCTACCGTGCTAAGATGCTTGCTCCTGACGCGATGCCAAACGCCGCGCACCTGAAGCTCGCGGAATGGGAAAGAGCCGGCAAGCTCAGGGCCGTCATTACACAGAACATTGACGGGCTGCACCAGAAAGCAGGCGGCAGGGAGGTGCTAGAACTGCACGGCAGCGTGCTTCGAAACTACTGCGAAAGGTGCGGAAAGTTCTACGGAATTGAGGCGGTGACCGAAAGCGAGGGCGTGCCAAAATGCACCTGCGGCGGCGACATCAAGCCCGACGTCGTCCTTTATGAGGAAGGGCTGGACGAGGACGTTATAGAAAAGGCTGTGCATTATATACGTCAGGCGGATATGCTTATTATCGGCGGTACATCGCTGACGGTGTACCCCGCGGCCGGGCTGGTACGTTACTACCACGGAAACAAGCTGGTTGTCATTAACAAAGGAGCAGTCGGTTGGGATCACGGTGCGGATCTTGTAATCGACGGTCCCATAGGCCGGATATTGAGCCAGGTTTAGATTTTGGCGATAATATACCGGAAACAAAACTGGAAAGGGAAATAATAAGACCTTCTGACAACAGACGGTGTTGTTATTCTGTAAGGATATGCATAGTATGATTCTGTACGGCTTCTTCGACAGTTCCTATGAACTCGAAAGAAAAGGATATTCCGGGGAAGACAGAATGTCCCCTAGGCAGTTCGCGTTTATGGGCGCGGTGCTTCTGATTATAGTTGTTGTGTCTTTGCTTTTCCGCGGAAGAAGAGAAAAGCTTTTCAGGGTTTACAGGGTCATGGCGATCGTTATGCCTGTTCTGGAACTTATAAAGATATTCTTTTCTACCTTCCACGACTTTGCAAACGGTCATCGTTTCAACTGGGGTGGAATACTTCCATTGTACACATGTTCGATGTTGCTTTTCTTTCTGCCGATTCTTGCGTGGGGGAAAGGGAAGTGGAAGGATTATTCTGCCGCTTTTTTCACGACTGTTGGCCTGATTGCCGGACTGACGAATTTCGTGTATCTCAGCGCGGCGGGCTGGTATCCCATTTTTACATACGGCTGTCTGCATTCCGTAATATATCACGGCGCGCTCGTTTTTGTCGGCATGTCTCTTATGATAAGCGGAGAATACGTTCCCGAGGTCAGAACCTTTTACATGGGAATGATTCCGGTGCTTGTCTTCAGCGCGATTGTTATTCCTGTTAATTTCCTAATAAAGCATTATACGGCCGACAAATGGGTTGACTATATGCTGCTCATGAACTGCAACGGACTGCCGTATATCGGTGATTTTGCCGAATTTCTTTCATCAAAAGGTCTGACTCTGTTATTCTCGCTCATAATGCTTTTCGCGGTGTACCCGCTAGTGACGTTTTTAACAGCAGTTATTGACGCCGGTGCAGCCCGGCTTGCCAGAACTGTAAGGCAACACAGGTCAGAATCTGATAATTGACTTTCTGTTCGGCATACCCATTTCAGGAGCAGTTACAGCATTGACATTTTTTAGAAAACCTATATAATATACAATAATGATAGGAATGTACCTGCCGGAGCGGAATCCGGCGGCCTCTGGGGAAACGGAGAGAAAATGAGAGTCACAGTATATGACATTGCGAGAGAACTGAACATTGCCCAGGGAACTGTTAGCAAAGCGCTTACGAATCGCCCGGGAGTGAGTGAGGAGCTCCGTCAGAAAGTGCTCGAAACGGCAAAAAGGCTCGGTTACAGATACAATCGCAACGCAAGCTCGCTCGCCCGCTCGTCAATGAAGATCGGAGTCACGTACCCTGAGGTATGGCAGGAGTATTACAGCAGGATAATCAAGGGCATTGATGAAGCTATAACGGTTCTCGAGGACTGCAACGTCTCGGTCGTGGTCAAAAAGTTTTCATCACTATATAGCGGTGACGAGTTTTCAGGTATAATAGATGACTTCATTGCCGAGGGAGATGTAAAGGGAGTTCTCCTGTTCCCGTCGTCCATTCTTTTCGATATGGAACAGTACAGAAAGCTTGAAAGAGCCGGAATACCGTACGTGGTTGTCGCAAACGAACTTCAGCAGAAAAACACGATACCGAGCGTTCACATAGACGCCGAAATGTCCGGAAGACTGGCAGCAGAGATACTGTCGCTCGCACTGCCCGCCGGTGCCAAATGCGCGACGGTTATAGCCACGGCGGACAACCTCGAAATGCTGCGCAAGATGGAAGGCTTCGTTAAGGAAATCAAGGCCCGCGGTCTCGATTTTGCCGGGAGCTACAGCTCCCTCGACATGCCTGAACTCTCGTCGTGGGTAGCCGAGAAAATACTCGCAGAACATCCGGATATTGCAGGTATATATGTCGCATCGGGAAACTCGGTCGGTCTTTGCAGATGCCTGTGGAACAAATACCGGCAGAACGGTGTAAAGGTCGTTTGTACCGACCTGTTCGAGGACATTGTCCCATATCTTGAAAACGGGACAGTCATATCGGCAATATACCAGAATCCGATCAAACAGGGCAGGACGGCGCTCATGTCACTTTACGACAGGATAATATCGACAAAGGAACTGCCGGTCGATATTACGATTCCGCCGTATGCTGTTATGAAAAGCAATTATCTGCCTTTTCTCTGATAATACACTGAAAGCGCCGCTGGTCCGGCGCTTTTTCGTCCTCTGAAAAACAGGATGGCGGAAAAAATGTTGACAAACGTGGAAACGGCGTGTATAATAGATCTTAAGGAATGCGTATTCCAAATACTAAGGCAATGGGAGAAAATGAAACGTTATGAGGTTTGAACATCCTGCCGGAAGGGTGCTTCCGGTTCTTGTTTTCATTGTACTGATTCTTGTCTCGGCGGTTCTTTTTTCGTGCCGTGGCAATGAGAAAAAGAAAGAAGGATACGTGCATTATTCGGTCGATATAGATGCCATGCCGCACTCGGGGACAATCAGGGGGCAGAGGAGCCAGACACCTGACAGTGACGGAATGTACACGGCGGTCACCGCGCTTCCTGCTCTCGGATACAGATTCGCGGGGTGGAGCGACGGGGTAGTGGAGGCGAACAGACATGATTCAGTTGAAACGGCCGACGGCGAGATATACGCCGTTTTTGAGTATGACGTTCTGGATGTTCCGGTAGTTATTATCGGCACTTCCACAAAAGCAGACGTGACTTCAAAGGAGGAATTCATTTCCGGTTCCGTGACGATTTACGACACGGACGGCAGTTTTGTCTTTTCCGACGAGAATATGCAGATCAGAGGCAGGGGAAACAGCACATGGAACATGGAGAAAAAATCATACCGCATAAAACTCAGTTCCAAAGGTAACCCCCTCGGCGTCGGTAAGGCGGATGCCAGATCCTGGGTACTCCTCGCAAATCACTGCGACCATTCGCTTCAGCGCGTCGAAACCGCGTTCGGGATCGCGGACATGCTCGGCGGACTTGAATTTGTGCCGGGCACCAGACAGGTTGAAGTTTTTCTTAACGGAGAGTACAGAGGAATATATCTGCTTTCTGAACAGGTTCAGCCCGGTTCCGGAAGGGTCCCGATTGATGAAAAAGCTGCTCAGAAATCGGAAGATCCCGATTTTCTTGTCGAAAAGACGGCATGGGACTACGAATACGGGTTTACAGTCAGGGGTGACAGATACGGCATAAAAAGCGATCTCTCAACGGAATCCGAACTCAGGGACCGCCAGATCGAAAGGATAGATGAAGTCCTCACCGCTGCCTACGACGCCCTCAAGACCGGCGATCGGAGTACAGTAATGTCCGTCATAGACATAAATTCACTTGTGGATGACTACATACTTCAGGAAGTAACCAAAAACTTCGATGTCGGATTTGACAGTTTTTATATTTACAGAAAAAACGGAATTATTTTCTTCGGCCCGCCGTGGGATTTTGATCTTTCCCTCGGAAACGCCGATCTCGGTTTCGAGCGCAGTGAGGGGCTGACCGCCGCGTTATGCCCGACAAACCCGGTTTTCGACACCTCAAATCCGTGGTTTTACATGGCAATGGAACATGCCTGGTTCAGATATACCGTAAAGAACCGCTGGAATGAAGTCAAGGTGGCTCTTTTAACGGTTCCGGAGCTTATAAGGGAGCGCGGGGAAATATACGCCGGATCGTTTGACCGCAATTTCGCCAAATGGAAAATATTCGGAATCAACATGGCGAGGACAACGGAATCGCTTCTTGAACTCGGCGACAGTGCGTCGCACTGCGAGTATCTCGCATCGTGGCTTGAAGAGCGGTTGGAATGGCTCGACGGGATTTTCAACTCTAAAGAATTTGCAAAAGGCGATCTCGGATAACTGAAAAAATATCAATGGAGTATTGACAAACAAAAATGGATAGTGTATAATAGCGACAGCATCAAGGAATACGCATTCCAAAATAATATTTGCGCACCGGCGCATGAAAAAATGCAAGGAGAACTCATGAAATCAGTAGCAAAATTTTTTGCCGCTGTCATGGCGGCGGCCATGATAATCGGCACGTTTGCGGCGATAACCCCTGTCTCGGCGGCAAAAGGCGTCGACATTTATCTTGACGAGTTATCGATGTCGAGTTATCTGTTCAAGAACGGTACCGCACAAAAGGCGACCTATATAGGAGAACGGTATGAGAATCCGGGTGAAAAGCCGTGGTATGTAAGCAACGGTCAGAATATTCTGATTGAATCGAAGCACACGATCGGTGGTCATGAGCCGCAGCAGGGAGTCATTGATCATTCCGACTTCACATGGGATATCAGCGCGTTCGCGGCGAACAGCGCTCTGCCGTTCAGCGCACAGGTTTGCAAAGCTGGCGGCGGAACGTCGTTTAACGCGGAATACATCGTGCTTGTTGACGGTCAGCAGGTATGGACGTCAGGCGTCGTCACGGATGCCAACGGACTCATAACCGTAACCGGCGTTACAATACCCAAAGGAGCCAAAACGCTCACTCTTCGCGCAGACAGAGGTACGGATAATGACTTTACATGCGGCGAGTATCACTGGGTAGATGCGAAGATAACGCTTCCGTCGGGGCTGAAGGTCACAAGGATGGAAACGCGTTCGTTCACATATGTCGGTGACAAGGGACCTAACAGCTACTACATAGGTGCGATGTATGAAAACAATAAACCGATTGCCGATTTCTGGGATCCTCAGCTTGAAACGTGGAGAAACTTCACAACGAAGAATCTGATTTCCGGTCACCAGAACGCGGATGGACTGGAAGACGCCCACATTGAATGGGATATCTCGGATCTTGACGCAGGTTATTTCACTGTCGTACTTACAAGCAACTGGCCTGATAAGAATTTCAACGCTGAATTCAGCATTCTTGTAGACGGGCAGATCAAAGCGGTTTCAAATCTCATGTACGGTTATGACGGCCTTTGGAGAGGTACTGTCGAAGTCCCGGCAGACGCGAAGAAGCTCACGATCAACGTCAACAACGGAACGGATACCAACACTTGCGGCGCCTTCTCTGCCGTTGACCCGATTTTCGTTTCCGAAACGGGTATTGACGGATCATCCGAGACCGGCGATATCGCCGTTCCGGCGGCCATTGTCGCGATAACCGCCGTTTCCTCGGCCGTTGTCATCGCGGTGAGAAAAAAGAAGGACTGACGGTACGCGCCGTTGTCTGACACAGGGATTGTTCCCGAATTATGGAGACAGAACATTGAAAAGCACAGTTAAAATATGTTGCCTTCTGCTGGCTGCTCTGATGATAGTTCCGTTCGTATCGGCATGTTCCGAAAGCGGAAGAAAACCGAGCAACACAACCCATGGCGGAACGGAAACCTCATATGACGGCTACGTCATGAAAGTGCCGAAGCAGAATCACAACGGCGCAACGTTCACGATACTTTCGTGCGAGGGCGAAAACGCGCCAACAGCCAGATATTGGACGCAGTTTGAAGTTGAGGAAGACAGCGCAGATCCGCTTGACAGCGCTCTTTTCAGAAGAAACGCAAGCATAGAGGACTACCTTGGAATAAAACTCGTGGTTTCCAAACGCCTTGCTAACGTTGTCGATACTTCGGCATACAGAATCGGAGTTGAGGCAGGCGATGATGAATTTCAGCTTGCCGCCTTTATAGACAGATTTGCGCTCGCTCTTGCTATGGACGGTCTCGCGTATTCCTACAACGAACTTGAGGGATACGGTCTCGATCTCGACAACCCATGGTGGGATCAGGCGATAAACAGCCAGCTTTCGGTTCTTAACAAGCAGTATCTTGCGGCGGGAGCGTATCAGCTTGATCTTTTTGGCGCAATGACGGTTTTGGCATTCAACAAGAGTATCGCAGAAGACATACATGCCGAAAACATCTACGATCTTGTTAGAAACGGCACCTGGACGATGGAAAAAATGGCCGGCATGATGCAGCTTGCCGCAGATGACATCGACGGCGATACACAGATGACCGAAGACGACCAGTGGGGTGCAGTTGCCGCCGGAGCTCAGTGGTCGCAGAGTTTCTTCCCGGTAAGCGGGGAAACGATAATTAAGAAAAACAAAAAGGATGAGCCGTATCTCGCGGCCGCGAACAACAGAAAACTTCTCAACATTCTTGAATATCAGTGCGGTACTCTTCAGAAAGATGAATATTACTTCGGCTTTGACGGAGAGGGAAAGACGTTTACCGCCTCAAAATACTGGGACGGCATGGTATATACGTCCGTGATCAACATGTTCGCAAACGACAAGGCCCTTTTCGCGAGCGCCGCGCCTATGTATCTCAATTCCTCTTATATGAGAAGTATGGAAAACAATTTCGGAATAGTTCCTTATCCTATGTATGAGGAAGTCAAGGCGGGAACAGGCTACGGCGCGTTTATGCCGGTTCTTATTACCCACATCGTTCCGTTCAACACACCGGATCCGAGTCTCGCGGCGTCGTTCCTTGAATACGCGGCTTATATTTCCTATGAGAAGGTGGTTCCTACTTTCGAAGAGACAATAATCTCGATAAAGGGGACTCGCGACGAGGAGAGCGGAGAGATGCTCGCAATGATGAGGGAGAACCGCAAGGTCGATCTCTGCAGGACGTATTTCCTCAACACGGCGCAGACAGCCCTCAATGAGATACTCAAATACGGTTCTTCAGTATGGGCGTGGTCTTCGGGATGGGCGAAGCACGAGAGTAACATAAACAATCAGATCGAATCGGTAGTTGACGCTTTCGGTCTGCTGAAATAAAAGCTTCAAATCAGGGAGGACAAAATGAATTTCAGAAAAATTACGGCACTGATTCTCAGCATATTGCTCGTTTTGTCGTTCGCGTCATGCCAAAACGGCAACCATGGCGATGACAGCATTACAACAAAGAAACCCGCTCCTGTAACTCAGGGCAATCTAACAGACGACACCTCCGAGGATGATGAAACCACCGATGAGCCGCTTATTCCACTTGCGGAAAACGTCGATGTTTCCACGATTGAATGGCAGTCCGTGACAGAAGGAGCCGACGTTCGCAAAAACAACAACGGCAGCGAAGTGAGTCTTGGAAACGGTATCTACAAGTTCGACAAGAGTATTGTCGTGATTCCAGGGAGCGGTGAAGGCGGAGATGTTGAGATCGTTTATGAGCTCACTGACATGTTCTTCGCATTCGCGACCGTCGTCGGCATCGACGACAGCTCTGCCGGAGGTTCCGTCGAGTTTCTAATTTATGTTGACGGGAATCTAACATCGAGAACCGGGACAATGAAAAAAGGCGAGTTTATGTATCTGACGGCCGAAACTTACGGCTGCTCTGAGGTCAAGCTCGTTGTCAGCAATTCCGACGGTGACAACGATGGCGATATCGCCGTGTTCGGAGTTCCGACGCTCTACGCTGGTCTCAACGTTCTGAAGCTTGAAGCAAAGCTTCCCAAGCCGGTTGACGCTTACATTGACGAGGTGACGTGGACAAGCGTGCAGTGCCTGCACAGCGATACAAAGGGCGCTCCGTTCGTCGACAAGGATGAATCCGGCAACACTCTTTCAATGGGCAACGGTCTGTTTGTGACACCCAAGGGTCTCTGGATGCACCCGAACTACGGCGAGGGAGCATGGGCCGAGGTCGTTATGGATATCTCTGAAATCGGTGCGAAGGAATTCGTCGCAGTGTTCGGACTTTCCGACGAGTATGTAGGAGCCTGCAACGGATACGGCGGGGTTGTGGACGTAAGCCGCAGATCGGTTCAGTTCGTGTTCCTTGTGGATGACGTAGAAGTTGCTTCGTTCGATTTTGTCAACTCGGTCAAACTTGCGTCTGTTGTAATCGACGTCAGCAAGGCTACGACCTTCACGATCCGCCTGACAAACTACGATGGTGTTCACACATGTGATGCGAGCGTAATAACGGCGGGCTTCGTCTGCTGATACAGCAAATTATTAACGCGGGGCGGCGAGTCCGTGATTGCGCGGACAGAACCGCCCCGGAAATTATTTCGGAGTTCCTTAAATGCCGACGAAACCAAAAACGTTCTTGAAAAAAAACGGTCGGGCGCTGCTAATACTGCTTTTTGCCGTTGCAGCAACGCTTCTTTTCTCATGTGAAAGACCGGGTGTTCCGGCCGAACCCGTTCCGGATTATTATTTCGCAAGGGGAGAAAACAGGGAGTTCGTCCCCACGGGACATTATCCGGAAGACGATCTTGTGATCGGCTCGAAAAACATAATCAGTTTCGGAGCGGTCGCCGACGGGGTGACCGATGACTCTCCCGCGCTTCAGAAAGCCATAAACGCCGTTTCGTCGGCCGGCGGAGGAGTCGTCTACATTCCCGCGGGAGTTTACTATCTCTCAGATCAGATCACTATACCGGAGGCTGTCACGCTGTGCGGAGACTGGATTTCGCCGGAAAAAGAGCCGGCAGGCACCAGAGGAACTGTCATAATAACCGATTATAAGGGAAGAACGCTCCAGCCGCAGTTTGCTTTCATACGTATGGGCGGTTCCTCCGGATTGAGAAATCTTACAATATATCACAGCAATCAGGACCCGGAGAAGCCCGTAAAGATGGCTCCGACAGTAGGGTGTCTCACATGCTCACAGCCTTCGCTTGAAAATCTGACGTTCGTGAACTCCTACACCGCGATCTCATTTGGGGAGGGAAAAGGTACTAACTGTTCTCTTGCCGGATTTGTCAATCTTTATATAACAGCGCTCAGCCAGGGCGCGGTGCTAAACAACAGCATGGACGTCTCGAGGTTTGAGAACGTTCACGTCTCTCCCGAATATTGGGCGGACAACGTCATTTCTCCGCTCAGCGATGAGCAGAAAAACAGTCTGTACGAATACTGTTTCAAAAACTGTACCGGAATAACTCTGTACAGGGGCGACGCCACCGGTTTGTACGGCACAACATTAAAATACTGCCGAACCGGTATTCTTCTCGAAAACGATCCGAACGGAAACGGAGTTACAAGCGGCGCTATTACTCTCACGAAGATATTTAACTGCGATATCGGAATAGCTGTCAACGGGGCACACGGGATCGGCACGGCAATAAACGGATTCGCGGCAGACGCCGATCGCAAGTGTTCCGCGGCGATCAAGACCGGAAACGGATATCAGAACAACGTGAAAGTCGAAGACGGGAAGATCTGCGGGAAATATGTAAACGCGGCGATAGTCATGGACAAAGCGTCGCTGTCGTTTACCTCCGTCGAATTTGATACCGCGTCATCGGAATACGCTATTACAGCACGCGCGGGAATAGTTACCTGTGTCGGATGTTCGTTTAAGAACAAAAACGTTTTTTCCGATGCCAACAGCGGAAGTTCTGCCGGATATTTCTACGGATGTGAAATGCCTTTCGGCGCTTCGGCAAAAAAAACTTCCGGATCCGTTTTTGTCACGAAAAATGACAAAATTGAGATAAATGAACCGTCAGCATATCACGTTTACAGGGAAAGCCTACCGATGCCCGCTTCAATGAGAATCGTGAGCATCACTGAGTTCGGCGCCGTTTCGGACGGAGTTACCGACTGTACGGAGGCGATTCAGGCGGCCCTCGACCATGTCAGCAGTCTCGGTGGAGGAATTGCGCTTATACCGGCGGGCCGTTTCGCACTAAAAGGCTGCGTGACGGTGCCGACCGGCTGTGAGCTGTCGGGTGTTCTCGGTGTGTGGAGCTATTCTGCTACGGTTTTGAAAAGCTCATGTCTGCTTCTTTATGGCGGCAAAGACAAACCGGGCGGTCAGGCAGCGATAAGTCTTGAAAAAGGTTCAGGGATACGCGGATTCATAGCGTGGTATCCGGAACAGGATTACGACAATTACGTAAAATATTCCTTTGCCGTCCGTTCGCTCGGACCGGATACGTATGCGATCAACGTCAATATCTGTAACGCGTATCAGTATATGGATTTTGCGACAAACGATTCCACCGGTCACTATATCAGGAACTGTTCCGGTATAGCAATCAGGACGGGGCTTTATGTAGGAAACAACTCGGGTGACGGATGGATAGAAAACGTACATCTGAACCAGCATCAGCCGTACGAACTTTACCGCAGGGGAGAAAGCGGCGGGTACGATCCCGCCAGGTTTACCGAACTTGTTTTTGGAAAATTCATCAAAGAAACAGTGTATTATGTGTTCGGTTATAATGAAAACGAACATGTTCTCGGCGCTTTCGGTCTCGGTGCTATAGCGGTATACAGATTTACGGATCAGAACGGAAAAACGACTTCCGGCACTTTCGTTCAGTGCGGAGCGGACGGATGCACAACATCGTTCCTGATTGAGCAGGCCGGCAAACTTGATATCATAGCCCCAGGGACGGTCTCACTTGGCGACGCGCTCACGCGCACATATTTCACGACCGGTTCCAAATTTGAAGGAGAACTCAGCATTTACGGCGGAGCGGGATTCGGAAGCCCCTCGAACTGCATAGTTATACAGGGCGGAACAGTCAATCTCAATACGTTTACTTTCGCTTCAGCCAACAAAGCTATTCCGCTGATGCTCGCAGGCGGCAAAGAAGTAAATCTTGTCAACTGCGTGGTTCCTTTTAGCGGAGCTGAAGCGAAATCGAAAATAATGCTGAAATTCAAAGGTAAAAGCACAGAGACCGGAACGGTTATAATGCAGGGGAAATACGGGTACGAGCCTTTTGCCACGCTCGTCGATTAAAAAAGTTAACAGGAATCAATATGGTTATATTTCAGTTTTTATCTCCGGGTGTCGGGGAGTATAAAGATATACCTGTTCAGGAGCCGAAACCGGACGAAGTACTGGTAAGGGTGAAATACTGCGGGATCTGCGGAACGGACTATGCGATAGGTTCCGGAAGAAGTGGGTTCGTAAGCAAGGGACAGGTGACTTTCCCCGTCCGCCCGGGGCATGAATGGTCCGGGACGGTTGAAAGAACTGGCAAAGCGGTTACGCGCGTCAGACCCGGGGACAGAGTCGTGGGAGACAATTTCGTGTCCTGCGGCAAATGTTCCGCATGTCTCAGAGGAGATTACGGAAACTGTTCCGCCAGAATGAATGTCGGGACAATTGACCCATGCTGGCCCGGCGCGCTCGGAGAGTATTTCATAATTCCAGAGAGGCACGTTTACAGACTCGAGGACAGCGTGCCGCTTATTGACGCGGCGCTCTGCGAGCCTCTTTCGGTAGCTTTCGGCGGTATAAAGAAAATGGACATAAAGCCGGAATCTGTCGTTGTTGTCACCGGTACCGGCAGCATAGGCATGTCTGCCGCGGCGCTTGCGCTTCACAGAGGGTCGGAGCACGTCTATATGATCGGGCGAAATTCGTTCAAGCTCGGGAAAGCCATGGAGCTCGGAATTGCCGGCGTAATCAACACTACTTTTGAAGATCCGGCGACAAAGCTCGCAGACCTCACGGGCGGCAGGATGGCGGATTATATGCTTGAATGCTCCGGTACGGAAGAATGCCTGGATACGTGCGTAAAGATCGCCGCGAGGGCAGGACTCATTGCCGCAATCGGTTTTTACGAGAAAAATCTTAGCGATTTTGATATCGACTCTTTTGTCGCGAAGGAGCTAAAGATGACCGGAATAATGGGAGAGTTCGGGAACATCAGGGCTGTGTCCGAAATAATGGCTTCCTGCGATCTTAAAATGAACAGGATAATAACCGATGTGGTCCCGTTTGACAGATGCCTTGAAGTTATGACACCGGAAAACCCGAGATCGGTCATAAAAACCATAGTTGAATTCTGAAAGGCAGTGTAAATCCTGATGATCAGTTACTGTGTCGTTTCGCATACTCACTGGGACAGAGAATGGTATCTGCCTTTCGAGAATTTCCGTATGCGTCTCGTTGATCTGATCGATCATCTTCTTGATATTCTTAGAAACGACAGCGAATACCGTTTTCACCTTGACGCCCAGACGATCGTCCTTGAGGACTATCTCGAGATAAGACCGGGACGCCGTGAAGAGCTAGAGAAACATATACGCGACGGAAGAATACTCGTTGGCCCCTGGTATATACAGAACGACTTTTATCTGACGAGCGGCGAGGCGACTGTAAGAAACCTTATTATTGGAAAAGAAATTGCCCGGAAGGCCGGCAGGTGTACGGAGATCGGTTACGCCGCCGACCAGTTCGGGCTTATTTCTCAGTTGCCGCAGATCCTCAGCGGTTTCGGTATGGATACCTGCGTGTTCGGAAGAGGGTTCAGCATGAACCGAATGACCCCGCTTGAGTTTTTCTGGGAATCTCCCGACGGAACGAGAGTTTTGTGCGAACACATGGCTTTCTGGTACAACAATGCGCAGAGATTTCCGGGCGATCCGGAGGGAGCCCTCATTCTGATCAGAAACTGTGAAGCCGCAATAAGCGGGAGAGCACTGACAGAAAATTATCTCCTAATGAACGGTGTTGACCACCTTGAAGCACAGGAAAACCTAAATGAGATAATTGAGAAAACCCGTCCGCTGCTGCCGGAAGACGCGAAACTATTTCAGGATACTCTTCCGGAGTTCATGGCAAGGGTTAGAGAAAGCCTGAGCAGGCGCGAAGAGCTGCCGGAGGTTTTCACCGGCGAGCTGCGCCACGGAGGCCCCGCATCGGTTCTTTCCGGCACGCTTTCGGCCCGTGCGGATCTGAAACTGATCAACACGGAGTGTCAGACCAGAATAGAAAACATCGCCGAACCGCTGTGCGCTTTATGCGACGCGATCGGTGTTGCCTCGTATCCGTTAGATTATATGAGATATATGTGGAAACTGTTGCTGCAGAATCATCCTCACGACAGCATATGCGGCTGTTCTGTGGATGCAGTACACAGGCATATGCTCGATAGGTTTGAGAGATTTGAGGAGTGCGCCGACGATATTATTTTAAGATATATGCGTTCCCTCGCGGAGCACGCCGCCTGTACTAATGCTGAGGGATACAGGATAACAGTCTTCAACCCGGTTCAGAGCGCATGGGAAAAACCGGTAAGAGTCCGCGCGGAGTTTTTAAGCAGCGACGCAATCGAAAACTTCAGAATAGTATCCGCCGACGGAAAAGAGATCCCGTACATAATAGATTCATTCAGCCCGTCAAGAGGAAAACGGATCCTTAGTCCAATAAATCTTCCGGGAGAAAAGGACGTTGACATATATGATCTCACGCTGGATACCCCAGCTGTTCCCGGGTTTTCATACAGAATCTATACTGTTGAGAAAAGCGGAGGACAGCGCGCCCCGGAATGCCAGCCGGACGGAAATTATATACCCGAAAGAATTGAAAACGAGCGTTTTTCGGTTGTAATTAACGAAAACGGCACGGTAGATCTCACGGATAAATCCGAAGGCGCTGTATTCAGAGGCCTTTTCATGCTGGAGGACGCGGCCGACAGAGGAGACGCATACAACTGCGACATTGATAAGTCAGCCGGTATTTTCACTAGCACAGACTGCCGCTGTAGGATTACGTCTGCGGTCGAAAATCCCCTGGTCAGTTCAAGAACAGTCGAGTTTGACATGCCCTCGGCGTGCGGAGAAGACAAAACAATATATGTTAAAGCCGTTTATTCGCTTCAGAAAGGCGGCCGGGAGCTCGAATGCGAACTTACCGTCTGCAATCAGGCCGAAAATCACAGATTTAGAGTACTCTTCCCGACAGGTATTGACGCCGATAAAAACATTTCGGGAGCGCCGTTCGACCGGGTTGAAAGAAACCGGGACAGCGTGTATCCGGATGATTTCACGCATCCAGACACCGGATATGTCTGCCTTGAAGACGACATACACGGGTTTGCCGTCATAAACAGCGGCATGTACGAATATGAACATACACCGGAAGGGATAATAGCTCTCACGGTGCTCAGGGCGGTCGACAGAATTACCGGCAGCTGGGATCAGAGGGACAGGCAAATGGAGACATGGAAAACCTCCGACAGTCAGATGAAGGGTGAGATAAAATGCCGTATGGCGGTCCGTCCATACAGAACTGGATCCGCAGACTCGAACATCGCGGCCGATTCGGTGAGTTTCCGCACACCGCCCCTGGCTGTCGTTTCGCCGATGGATATCAGAAAGTTTTCCGGAGGCAGGCCGTTCGTTCAGATTTCCGGTGTCCCCGACCTTTTTTTCCGCGAGCCTGAAAACGTGGATATCACGGTTCCGGATTATCTCGATTTTCTGAAAATTGCAACGGACGTTCCCGGAGCGTTTCTTGTGACTGCGGTCAAAAAATCCGAGGACGGGCTTGGAATGGTTGTCCGAGGATATAATCTGACCGGCGCTCCCGTTTCCGTTAAACTGTCTCTGTTCTGTCGCTTCGAAAGGATCGAAAAGCTCACTCTTGAAGAAATATACTCCGAAACGCTTTCAATGTTTTCGGATTCGGCGACGGCGATTCTCAGACCGAAGGAAATACTTACCGTCGGTTTCTTCCGGCGTGTGAAATGACGAAAAAAAAGATCGGGATCGCCGCGGTCATTTTGGCGATTTTTCTGACGGTCTTCGGACTAGCCTGTTGCGGCAATAACGAAAAGGAAAAAAACATGGACAGCGATCAGGTCAGGCTTGATGACGGAAAAACCACAGAAATAGACATATCCCGGGGACTGAGAATCGTTTATCCGTCAGGAATCTCGGATAACGCGTTTGCCGCGGTTCTTGAAACGGAGGACGCTGTCAGAGAATATAAGGGAGTCCCTGAGGTCATAGCAGATTCGGAGGAGTCCGGACCGTCCGGAGCCGCCGAATTGTATATCGGGAATGTCAGAAGAAACGAAACTGTCGTGGCCGCGGCCAGGATCAAAAAGCTTGAACCGGCAGCCCGCTGGTATTACATCGGAACTGAAAACGGAAAGATAATACTCCTGGGTTCGGATGATTTTGCGCTTTACGGAGCCGCGAGACATCTGTCGCGTTTATATCTTCAGAGGTGGGAAGGGAACGCCGAGGTGCCGGTGAGCGCTTTTCATGAGCTTGGAACGGGAGGCATACTTGCCGAAGTTATGGAAAACGGGCACTCCGGATTCATAGCGGTTGAGGAGAACGTGGGAACAGCTCCGTGGCTTGCCGATCTGGAAGGAAAAGAAGATTCGTCGAGAGTCATACAGTCGGCGCTGAACTGCGCCGGGGAGCGCGGAGGGGGAATCGTGTTTCTCCCGAAGGGCAATTATAAACTCGAAAAGCCGCTCTACGTGCCAGAGTGCGTAATGCTTAGAGGATACTGCGCCGATTCGGAAACCCCGGGAAACGGCACGGTATTGTCTGTCTCGTTCGGCAAAAGAGCAAGAACAAATAGCGCGGTGGTCCTGTCCGTCAACAGCGCCGCTGAAGGGATAACATTCCTGTATCCTGACCGGGCGCTCGATGAAGAATACGGGTTTACGGTTTTGGGAACGGGCAACTGCATGACCGTGCGCGACTGTGTTTTCCTGAATAGCTGGAACGGTATATCGAGCGGTCCCGATCCGGTTGGTATGATATGCGTAGAAAACGTAAGGGGGACCGTTATTCATACCGGAATAGAGTTCCTTCAGCACGCCGACGTTTCCACGGTTATTGGTGTTGATTTCTCTCCGTCCTATTTTGCTACCTACTCGAAAAAGACCGGAAGCGGAATCTCAGAAGAAAAAATAAGAGCAGAGATGAGAAAAGCCGGGTCGGCCGGAATGGTTCTCTGCGACGTTGACAGAGACACGTTTGAGAATGTGACTCTAGACGGCTTCGATACGGGAATAAAAAACGAAAAAGGGGAAAGGGCGGGGCTTTCGGCAAGCTTTTTCAACCTCAGGATACTCAACTCACGGGTCGGCATTTCCGCGGAGAACCTTCATATAGCATACGGCGTCTGCATTGCCGGCGGGGATATCTGTTCCTCGGAGTATTCGGTGAAGAATCTATCTCCGCCACAGGAAGGCAACCTTAACAGGGTAAACCTTCTTAACGTACGTTTGACAGGTTTAACATACGGGACTGTCGAATCCTCTGAGAGGGGAAAGCTTTCCCGCTCAAAGGATAAATCGCCTGTGACGATGCCCGTAAAGGCTCTGTTTTCGCTCGCCGCTTACGGAGCGGATTCGACAGGCAAAAATGACGCATCCGGCGCATTGCAGAATGCGCTGAACGACGCTGAAACCGCGGGCGGTGGAATTGTGTATATTCCTGCCGGGATATATAAACTTGAAAAACCCGTTACAGTAGCCCGTAAAATACATGTCCAGGGTGCCTATCCGGCCGTCAAATGCTCATCAGACGGTTTTCGCGGTACTGTAATTCTCGCCTGCTTCGGCAAGGGATCCGGAGAGAAAGGTCAGGCGCAGATAACAGTTTCTGGCGACCGGTCCGGCGTGACGGGTCTAACTGTATATTATCCCGGGAACGGGATACGCAACTCGGACACCGGTGCCCCCCCTTCAGCCTATTCGCCGTTTGTGAGATGCACCGGCAGAAACACATTTTTTATGTGTTCGTGTCTTATTGCCGCATCTGCTGCCGCAAGCTTTGACGGAGCAGACGGATTCACGGCAGACCGCCTTACTGGAACTTTTTATGACTGCGGAGTTCACGCAAACGGATGTACCGGCGGAAAAATCAGCAGAATACATACAAACGGAACGTATCACATATCCGAAAAGAAGGACAGGACGGTTCTCGGCAGCGACTGGTTTACGGATTACGGAAAATTATTCGAGGTTCTTATTGACGGGATCCTTGCAAAAAGGCTCGTACAGGTCAGAGCGACCGGCTGTCGCGGTCTTGAAATATCCCACACGTTTTATTATGGAGGTTTGCATCTGGCGGATCTGGAAAACTCCGACGCGACGCTAATTTGCGTTGAAGGAGCGAGATCAACGACCGAAACATTTTTGCTGAGAGGCGGTGTCGCGGCAAACGTCATCATAGCAAACAGACCGAACGGTCTTCCAGCGGTGAAAAAAGAGGGAACAGATAATTTCCTGTTCCTAAATCATATGAACAATTCCGTCGGCGTCTTTACCGGCGAAGGATAGAATACGGAGAAAAAAGTGAAAGATAATACGGAGCTACGTAAAAAAATAATCGGAATATGTCTGAAACTGAGGGAACAGGGATATATTTTCGGTACCTGGGGCAACGTCAGTTGCCGCCTTGACGACGGAAATATTCTGATCACGCCGTCAAAGCTTGATTATGCTGAAATGAAACCGGAGGATCTTCCGGTGATCTCCCCGGACGGATCGATCGTTTCAGGGACGAGACTTCCTACAAGCGAGAGGGAAATACACAGGGGCATGATGAACCGGCGTCCGGACATAGGCGCTATAATACACACTCATTCCCCGTATGCTATGGCGTGCAGTGCCATAGAGGGCGGAATACCCGCCATAACCGAGGAAATATGTCAGCTCTTCGGGGGCGCCGTGCCGCTTTCGGAAAAATTTGTCCCGTCCGACGCGCATGCGGAACTGGGTGAGACGGTGTGCCGTTCCTTCGGGGGCTCAAACGCGCTTCTGATACGAAACCACGGGCCTGTTGTGCTCGGGAGAAATCTCGATGAAGCGTTCGTTTCGTGTCAGGTGCTTGAAAAGAACGCAAAAATATATATTAACCTGCTTCAAAGCGGAAAAAAGATCAACGTACTCGACGACGCGACAGCGGCACGGGGAAGAGATTATTTTCTGAATGGATACGGGAGGACATGATTATGGAAAACAAAAACAAACGTATAGTCACGATGGGAGAAATGATGCTCCGTCTTATGCCGAAAAACAATCTGAGGTTTGAACAGGCGACGGAATTTGAAGCGTTTTACGGCGGCGACGAGTCCATCGTAGCGGTGTCACTTTCGAAAATGGGGATGAACGCCCGTTATGTTACGAAGCTGCCACTGAATCCAATTGCGCAGACAGCTATAGGCAAACTTCGCGAGCAGGGCGTCGACACCTCTTTCATAGTGAGGGGCGGCGAACGCATGGGGCTGAATTTTTACGAGAACGGAGCATCCGTCCGTCCGTCGAACGTCATTTATGATCGCAAGTATTCCGCTATTTCCTGCGCGGAGCCCGAGGAGTTCGACTGGGACGGGATTTTCGGCGACGCGGACTGGTTCCACATCGCGGGCATAACGCCTGCAATCAGTGATAAAGCGGCGATTTTGACCGAAAAGGCAATGAGTGAGGCAAAAAAGCACGGCGTGACGGTCAGCGTTGACCTTAATTACAGAAGCAAGCTGTGGAGCAGCGCACGCGCACAGGAGGTTATGATACCTCTTATGAAATACGTCGACGTGTGTATAGGGAACGAGGAAGATGCGGACAAGGTGCTCGGTTTCAGACCAGCGAACACCGATATAAACAGAGGAGTTCTCGATGTCGAAGCTTACAAGGACGTGTTCAGGAGGCTTAGGGAGAGATTCGGATTCAGATACATCGGGTCGACTCTCAGAGAAAGCTTCTCGGCGTCCGACAACGGCTGGTCCGTGCTGGTCTACGACGGAAGAGAGTTCTATCGTTCAAGAACCTATAAGATCCATCTCGTCGACAGAGGCGGCGGCGGAGCGTCGTTTGCCGCAGGATTCATATACGGCATACTCAACGGCATGTCGCTCGGTGAAACAGGAGAGTATGCCGCAGCGGCTTCAGCGCTCAAACAGACGATCATGGGCGATTTCAATCTAGCGACTCCCGAGGAGATAAGGTCTCTCGCCGGCGGGGACGCATCCGGGAGGGTAAAAAGATGATTATAGACAACATTAAAAATGCGGGTCTTTATTACGGGCTCGGAGAAAGATTCAGGACTGCACTCCGGTTTCTTGAAAACTATTCGGGAAGCGCGAATGAAAAAGCAGACATTCCGGTTTGCGACGGCGTAATGGTAAAGTGCCGGCCTTATGTGACTAAGCCGGAGGCTGAATGCGCGTTCGAGGCGCATGAAAAATATGCTGACATACATTTCGTCGTATCCGGCACCGAGTGCATAGGATATGCGCCGACGGACACGCTGACGGTGACAGGGAGAAACGAGGACAAGGACATGATCAGCCTTGAAGGCTCCGGAACGATGGTTCCGCTCCGCGCAGGCGATTTCATGATAACAATGCCGGACGACGCTCACATGCCATGCGTGGTTAACGGAGAGCCGGTATTCTGCGGAAAACTAATTGCAAAAATCAGACTATAAAAAACCAGGAGAAAGAAAATGAACAGAAGCGACGTTTCACTTAAAGAAAAAGTCATATCACGCACCAAGGAGTGCGGCATCCTCCCGTGCATAAAACTGCACAAAAAGGACGACTATATAGCTTATGCCCAGGCAATGTACGACGGCGGAGCCAAAATAATTGAGGTGACGATGACAACACCCGGGGCTCTCGAAGCCATCGAGGCGATATCGTCCCATTTCGGAGACAGGCTTCTTGTTGCCGCCGGGACGGTTCTCGATCCGACGTCCGCCAGAGAAGTCATTCTTCACGGCGGAAGCGTGATTGTCAATCCATGCGTAATTGATGACGTTCTCGACATTGCCGCAAGGTACAACGTACCGATCTTTTCCGGCGCTTTCACCGCAACCGAGGTCTTCAATGCAATGAGGGCGGGAGCCAGCATGATAAAGATCTTTCCCGGCGCGCTTGGAGGCCCGAAATACATGACGAACCTGAAAATGGTTTTCCCGGACGTAAATCTGATTCCGTCGGGAGGCATCACCCCCGACAACGTGGCTGACTTCATAAAATGCGGTGCCTGCGCCGTGTCAGGAGCGCGTACGTTTATGGATTTTGAAAAAATAGAGAGAGAAGGGCTTTCATCCATAACCCGTCAGGTCGAAAAATTTGTGAGTATCATTAAAAAAGCAAAGGAAGATCTCCCCGAAATCCCGTAAAACATGAAAAGAGTAGCTATTATTGGCAGGCAGCAGCCTTTATACATAAGAAAGCACATGAAGGATATGATCGATGCCGCGGGTCTCAAGGCGGATATCCTCTATATGCCGACGAGAAATACCGCGGACTGGAAGGAAGAACTTAGACCGTACTCCGCCGTGATAAGCGCAGGAGAGGCGTTCCCAGCTGAGACTTTCGACGCGCTTCCGGAGCTCGAGCTCGTTTCACGCTTCGGTGTTGGAACGAACGAGATAGACAAGGAGCGCGCGGCGGATCTCGGCATCGCCGTATGCAACGCGGCCGGCAGTTTTTCCTCATGCGTCGCAGAGTGCGCGATAAGTCTGATGCTGAATCTTATGAGAGACTTTGTTAACGCGGAAAAGGATCTTCGCAGGGGAGACTGGTCGAGGTTTTTTGAGGGCAGAAACGCGCGTCAGCTGACCGGAAAGACGGTCGGACTCGTCGGATTCGGTTCAATTTCGAAAGCGCTCGCGGAGATGCTGAGAGGATTTCACTGCAGGATCATCTCGTACGACGTTTACAGAGACGAGAAATCGGCGGAACAACTCGGAGTTGAATTCGTGTCACTTGAAGAACTGGCGAAATCTTCAGACGTTATCAGCCTTCATCTTCCGCTAACTCCGGACACCGAGCGTATGATAAACCGCGATTTCCTTTCCCAGATGAAACCCGGCACGGTACTGATTAACACCGGAAGGGGAGCTCTTGTCGATGAACAGGACGTTGCGGATGCGCTCGTCAGCGGATTGCTCGGCGCTTACGGCTCCGATGTGTTTACTTCCGAGCCTCCGAAACCGGACAATCCCATACTGTCAGCTCCCCACACGATGCTTTTGCCTCATTCGGGTTCAAACGGAATCGAATCCGTCGAATATGCCGGCGAGTTTGCGGCACGCAATGTTATCGACTTCTTTGCGGGGCGCGAAGTAAAGACCATACTTAACAAAAGATACGCCCTTAGAAAGCGCTCAAAATGAAATTCTCAGCAGTTTTTTACAAGAACGTTCCGGCCGTTGCGATTGAAACAGAGAAATACGCCGTTACGGTCCTTCCGGGAGAGGGCGGCAAGATCGCGTCATTCCGTACCGTTTCAGACGGATGGGAATACCTCTGGCAGGCGCCGGGCGAAAGATATCTTCACGTTGGCAGATATGACAGCTACGTAGACGGCGAGTGCAGCGCCGCTGACGACATGTTCCCGACGATCGATCCGACCATCGCGGATTCCGGTTCGAGGGCCGGACTTGAATACCCGGATCATGGGGAAGTGTGCCGGATGGCATTTTCATGTTCCGTTCAGGACGGTACACTGAAACTCGAGGCTGTCTCCCCGTCTCTCGGATACAGATATGTCAAAGTGTTTTCGGAGTCGGACGACGGAAAAATAAATATTTTATACAAGATAGAAAACCTGTCGGACGACCCGTTCAGCGCTCTTTGGGCTCTGCACTGTATGGTAAGGACGGGTGCCGGCGGCCGCGTTATAACACCGTTTGAGGACCGAAGCCCAGCTGTGATCATGTTTGACGGAGCGTCGGAATTCGGCACAGAAGAGGATGTGGTCGCTGTCTCACGGGAAATGCTGACCAGTCGTGAGGGAAACGACGGTGCGAACAGCTTCAAGTTCTATTACAAATCTGAGTCGCCAGAAGGGTTCCTCGGTTACGAATATCCCGACGGAAGGCGCTTTTTGATGAATTATAAGCCGGGCGAGATACCGTATACTGGAATCTGGATGAATAACGGCGGGTTCAAAAACTCATATTGTGTCGGGCTCGAGCCGTGCATAATTGCCTACGATACGGTATATAACGCTGCGGACCGGGGACAGAGTTTTATTATTTCCGGACATTCGTCGGTGAGTTTCGGAATAACCATGTCTGCGGGATTCTGATAGAGAAACGGAGAAAAACTAATGAATATACAAAACATTTCCGGGCAGTTTCCGGAAGGAATGCGATCGCTGAAAGCCGGCGGCGAGACCGCGATCGTTTTCATGGGGCAGGCGGGCTTTGTTCTCGTTGATCGGGAAGGACTTACGTACTCAGTCGATGTATATTTCAGCGACTGCTGTGAGAGGGAGTTCGGATTTAAGCGTCTCACACCGAAAATCACGGATCCGTGTGAGCTGTCTCCTGACTTTGTTCTGACGACTCACGCGCATTACGACCATCTTGACATCGACGCTGTGCCGGCACTTATGGAAAACGGTAAAACCGTTCTGTACACCACAGAAAACGGAGTTCGCGAGTGCGATGCGATCGGAATTGAAAACAATGTAAAAACGATAAAGCGCGGAAACGTTTACAGAATCGGGAACATCGATCTTGTGACGGTATTCTGCGATCACGGCAATCTGGCACCGGACGCTGTCGGATTTCTGATTTCTGTCGGCGGGAAGAAAATTCTTCTGTGCGGAGATACGGCGTATAGACCCGAAAAGATCGGTTTTCTCGCAGATTTTGATATTGATATCATGTTTGTACCGATCAACGGAGCGTTCGGCAATCTTAACGAAAAAGAAGCGGCGGATTACACTAAAATAATAAGACCGGGGATCATTGTGCCGTGTCACTACGGAATGTTTGCCGAACACGGCGGTGACGTCGGGAAATTCAATTTGCTCATCGCGGAAAACTGCGCCGGTATTGAGAATAAAAATCTGAAAATCGGCGACGTGCTCACCCTTTAATCTCTGCGGCGAAGGCGGAACATATGGAACAACATAACAGATTTGATTTGCTTGCCGGCACTCCGGTGGATATTGAGACTTGGGGTTACCTGTGGAGAAGAGACAGAACCGTTCAGGAAAAGGCAGAAGCATATTTTATTCCGCACCGGCTAAAAAGGATCGACGAGATTTACCGGGTTCATAAAAAAGTCCTCGGAGAGGAACAGACAAAAGCGATCTGCTATTCAAATCAGCCTGACATAATGGATGATTTTCTGCCAGAGCCGGAACATCCTCTCCTGACAGGTCTTCTCTGGACGGGCGGGATTACGGACTATACTGTCGAGCTTGTCTGGCCGGAAGGCTGCGAAACGCCGCGTGAGGAAGATGTTGACGTCCGTACATACCCGACGGTATGGGGATGGTTCGGATGGACCGTCGACAGGCGGATGAACAGAAAGTCCGTGTCGGAAAACGGGACTTCCTGGAGCTATGCCCCGCCTCAGGGCCTTATGATCGACCACAGCTACAACTCGCGTGTAAGGGCTCAGACGGAGATGATTGCTGTTTTTGCCCCGGAAGGCGCGCCGGTTCCAAAGATACGGGTGACCGGCGACAGCATCGGAAAGTGGAAGAAAATGTCTTTTTACGTCGAGTGGGAAGACACAGGAAAATTCAGCCGCTGGAACGGAGATTTTGAAACTCACGTTGCCTTTGCGTCATGTGACGGCAGGGCCGGCGGCATTGCTCATTTTACATGTCTTTATTCGGACGTCAGCAGATTCGGTCTCGACAGCAAATTCACGGTAATAAACGACCGGGGAAAATGTGAAGGGGCGACCGTTCTTCTGAGGGATCTCGCTGTCGGCCCGATTTATGTTCCAGAGGAAGGTCTGTATTTCCGTCCCGACGGATGTGAACAGGATCTGCGCGAATTTGCGGCGGCTGCACGGCAAAACGGGCTGAAATCGATACGCGACAGGACCGGAAGTCATGCTGAGCCTGCTTCATGGGAGGAAACAATCGAAAAAGTCAGGCTGTGGAGATGCCCAGACGGAACTTCGGTTCCGGATTTCCCGGATTCCCCGGCTCCGGCAGTGTGCATCTCTGTTCCCGACAAACGCTGGCAGCGGATGTACGAGCTTGCAGTCGATCAGTTGCGCGGTCATCACATGTGGGGATTTCTCGGCGCTGAGGTGTTCAGAGTGGCCGCCGCCATGGAGATGGCCGGACTTCATGAGTTCACCGACCCGATCTATGACTATTTTCTTGATTCTCCCGGAGTGAAGCCGGACGCGGACTATTCCGATTCTGACGGCGAGCTCGAATGGGCAAAAGCGATGCGTCACGATATGGCTTACGCTCACGAAGGATGTCATACATCTACGGGCGGCCTTATATACGCGATGATGCACAGGTATTTCCTGACGGGCGACAGGCAGTGGTTTAACGAACGTATTCCGAGGCTGAAAAAAGCGGCCGACTGGATAATCCGCATGATCCGCGGATATATGAAAGACGAAGCGCCGAACTGGGAAAAGCTTCATGTGTACGGACTTATGCCGCCTTGTTTCTACGGAGATTACGCTCTGCCGGCGAGCGACTGGCACTGGTATTACCATGACAATTCAGCTCATCAGCTCGGCCTCAGGTTCTTTGCCGAGGCGCTTAAGGACATAGGCGATCCCGACGCAGGACGATATCTCGCTGAAGCGGCTCAGTACGAAAAAGATCTTATTGCCGCTGTATCAAGAGAATCGCTCTTTGCGCCGGTCAGGCGTTGCAGCGACGGCTTCTCGCGCAGATTCATTCCGAGAATGGCGTACGGAGGAGGTCTGCTTCAGTACGGAAAGGAAACAAACATTCCGCAGTTTGCCGGAGGCATAAGCGATCTTTTCCAGGGCGCGCTTCCGCTCGCGTGCGTCGGCGGAGTTATCGATCCCTGTGACGGAAGGATTGCCGGCACGGTCGACGCGATGGAGGAAGGCGGGCTGAAAATGAACCCGGAAGCTCTCAGGCACTTTGAGCATCCGACAGCCACGGACGAGGACAAAGAGGCCGCGCGCAGGCTTGAAGAGCTTTCTGCGGGGAGTGTCAGGACAAAAACGCCGCTGTCTGACGATCTATGGTTCTGGAACACGTTTTCGAATCTCCCGAAGCTCGCATTCAACGCGAACATATACCTGCGTGAGGACGACATTCCGTCGTTTCTGAGGTTTTTCCTGAATCACGCGGTCGTGATGGTCGGTTCAAACGGCAAGCTGTGGGAGCATGCGCATCCCGACATTTATGTTGAGTGCGAGAATCCTGACAACGGCACCGCCGGATGGTTTGTCGAGCTGTTCAGGCTTATGCTTGTCATGGAGGACGGAGACGATCTTTGGATAACAAGGGGCGTTCCGCGCTCATGGCTCAGGCAGGGAAGAGAAACAGCGGTGGAAAAAGCCCCGACGTTCTACGGCGATCTTTCGTTCCGCATTGTATCGGATGTAGATAACGGAGCCGTTTATGCACATATAAATGTTCCTTCAAGAAAGAAGATCCCGGCCATAAAAATCAGATTCAGGCATCCGGACGGCAAAAAAATAAAAGAGGCCGTTTCGAATGCTGCCGCGGCGGAGATCCTGCCGGACGGCGAAACAGTAAAGATACCGTCGCCCGAAGGAGAGATCGAGCTGACGGTACGTTTCTGAGAAAGATCAATCAACAACTGTGGACAATCTGCCCGGTACTGTATCCGTACCGGCAGATTTAATTCGGCAGGTCCGTTAATTTTCCGTGAAGTCCGGCTGAAACGCTTATGCGTCTTGAAAAAACGCCGAAAATATGGTACAATAAACTGAATCAATGTATGTGAAGTATGCAAACATGGTGCCGAATACACGGCGAATCGGGAGCATCGGTCACCGTCCCGGTACGCCCGGCAGTCATGACGGCACATGCGTTGTATTACCAAAAGGGAGGAAGTGATCGGATCTTGAAAGAAAAAAAGCCCCGGATCAGGGGAATGACCGTTTTTCTCATTGTCTGGATCGGTCTTATCGTCTGCCTGGTCTCGGCGATACTGATTATTGGTATCGGCGGCGGGGAGGAGGAAAATTTACGAGAGGCGATGCGCGACGGTGTTCTCCACGAAAAAAACAGGGTCGCGTTCCTGGGGCTTGAGGTCAACCCGGCACTGATTTCGGCTTTTACGGTAACTGCCGTGCTGCTTCTGGCGGCGCTCCTGATCCGGATCATTGCCGTGCCGCGGTTCAGAACCGTGCCTGGAAAATTCCAGTCCCTGATAGAAAAAGCGGTCGATTTTTTCTCGGAGATGGCACGCGGAAATAGCCCGCACAGGACAGGATTTGTTGCCGCATACATTTTCAGCGCGGGGATCTACATATTTTTCAGTACGCTGTTTGAACTGTTCGGCATTCAGGTCGTAACGACTTCAGGCAGATCGGTTTCGCTTCCTGCACCGCTTGCCGACATAAACGGCGCTCTGGCAATGGGATTTCTGTCGTTTACTGTAATTCTCGTCGCCGGAATAATAGCAAACGGGCCGAAAGGAGCTCTGAAAGTCCTGAAGGACTTCTCGTTGCCGATATCGATGAGCTTCCGTCTGTTCGGAGCACTGCTCAGCGGACTGCTCGTGACCGAACTGGTTTATCACTTCGCTTTTCTCAGCTTCGGCCTGCCGGTTGTTGTGGGCGTCCTGTTCACACTGCTTCATGCGGTGATACAGGCATATGTGCTCTGCACGCTCGTCTCAATATTTTACGGAGAAGCGGTCGAGCCCGCAAGGAAAAAGAAGGAAAAAATCTGCAAACCGGCGGAAACAGACTCCGCAATAAAACAGAGTTAAATAATCAGGAGATATAAAACCATGAAAAACACTAAAACCGGCGCTCTCAGGCGCTTCATCATCGCAGCGTCGATAATCGCCGTAATAATGGCCGTTATAGGATCGGTTTCCATAGCGGTCTTTGCGTCAGAATCAACCGAAACAACCGGCGCCGAAAGTGAGGAAAGCGTTTCTGACGGCGGCATCAAGGCAAAGGCGTTCGCCGCATGTATAGCCGTCGGCATAGCTTCCGCCGCGGGAGCCGTAGGTATGGCAATAGTAATCGCCAAAAGCGCCGAATCCATGGCCCGTCAGCCTGAGGCATCCGACAAGATCAATTCCGCGATGATGCTCGGTCTTGTGTTTATTGAAACGACGTGCATCTATTCGCTTATCGCGGCGATTCTGGTGATTTTCGTACTCTGACGGTCAATGTGCCGTTATTCCGTGAAACTGGGGTGACTTTATGCCTCTGAACATCGATATTGTGCAGGTATTGCTGCACATGCTTAACTTCGTCATACTGGCGGGGGGACTTACCCTGCTGCTTTTCCGACCTGTCCGCAAATTTATGGACGAACGCCGCAAAGCTTTTGAGAAACGCGAAGAGGAAAACCGCGAAAACGCCGAGGAAAACGAGCGGCTGAGAGCAGAATATGAAGAAAAGCTCAGCGCTCTTGAAGCGGAAACCGCCGCGACCCGCCGTCAGGCGGAACTAGACGTCGCAGAGGTGGCAAAGAGCTATATTGAGTCGTCGAGAGCCGAGGCCGCGGCTATTCTTGCCAAAGCCGAGGATGATGCTGAAAAGCGCAGATCGCAGATACTCGACTCGGCACAGACTGAGATCGGAGAGCTTGTGATCGGCGCCGCGCAGAAGCTTCTCGGCGATACCGCAACGCCGGAGCGCACACAGGAGTTATATGACGCCTTTCTGAAGCAGGCCGAAAAGAAAGTCTCACGCAAGGAGAAACACTGATGGGCGGGGATTACGTTTTTGAAGAAAACACAAACGAAATAAACGTTCTCCGCGTTGAAATCCGCAGTACTGTCCCGCCGAACGATGAGCAGTGCGAACGCCTCCGCGAGGTGATGGCCTCAAAGTACTCGGTAAAAAAAGAAGATGTTGAGCTCGTTATCCGCAAGGACAGTTCCGCCGTCGACGGCTTTAATATTTTCGTAGGTGACGACAACTATGATTGGAGCACTCTCGGCAGAATTCGTCAGTTCAGAAAGAGTGTACAGGCGCTTCCGAAAGAATCGGAACCCGAAAAAATGATCTCGCTTCTGCGGGAGGATATAAAAGGCTTCCGGCTCAATACCGGATATCAGCATGTCGGTCAGGTGGTGTCTGTCGGAGACAGTGTAGCTGTCATTGAAGGGCTGCGTGACGTTGTTTACGGCGAGATCGTGCTTTTTGAAAGCGGTATCAAAGGAATGGTGCAGGACATCCGTGCCGACGGAACAACGGGAATCGTTCTTTTCGGCGACAGCGCCGAGATAACCGAGGAATCACGCGTCGTACGCACACAGCGCACCGCCGGAATACCGATAAGCAATCATATTCTCGGAAGGATGATCGATCCGCTCGGCAAGCCCATCGACGGCGGAGGGCCAATCGACGCGAAAAAGTATTATCCGCTAGAGCGCCCCGCACCCTCAATCCTTCAGCGCAAGCCGGTCAGCAGACCGCTTGAGACCGGCATTCTTGCGATAGACTCGATGTTTCCCGTCGGTCGCGGCCAGCGAGAGCTGATTATCGGAGACCGCCAGACGGGAAAGACCTCTATAGCCGTCGACACCATCCTCAATCAGAAGGGCAGAAACGTCGTCTGCGTTTATGTGGCAATAAGCCAGAAGGCGAGCACTGTATCCAAAATAATGCGCATCCTCAGGGACGCCGGCGCAATGGATTACACCGTGATTGTGTCGTCTGACGCCGATGACTCCCCGTCGCTTCAGTATATTGCTCCGTACGCCGGCTGCGCCGTCGCCGAATACTTTATGTATCACGGGCGCGATACGCTCATAATATACGACGATCTTTCCAAACACGCGGTGGCATACCGCACAATCAGTCTTTTGCTGGAACGCGCCCCCGGCCGCGAGGCGTATCCAGGGGATGTCTTTTATCTTCATTCCCGTCTGCTTGAACGTTCGGCTCAGCTCTCCGACAGGTTAGGAGGCGGCAGTATGACCGCACTTCCGATTGTCGAAACGCAGGCGGGCGACGTTTCGGCATATATTCCCACGAACATAATATCGATAACCGACGGACAGATCTATCTCGACAACGATCTGTTCTGGTCTGGTCAGCGCCCTGCGATAAATGTGGGACTTTCGGTCTCAAGGGTCGGGAGCGCCGCACAGACGAACATAATGAAAAAATCTGTAGGATCGATCCGCCTTGATCTTGCACAGTACAGGGAGATGCAGGTGTTTTCCCAGTTCGGAAGCGATCTTGACGACCAGACTCGCAATCAGCTCAGATACGGAGAGGGACTGATGCAGCTTCTCAGACAGGCAAACCGTTCCCCGATGCCGCTCTGGCAGCAGGTCGTTCTGCTCCTTGCGGCTCAGGACAGGCTGTTTATGAAAGTACCCGTCAGAAAAATACCGGCGGCGAAGGCGGAATTTCTAAGCTGGTTCGGCAACGCGCACAGCACGCTGACTCTCCGGGCGGAACACGAAAAGCTGTTTTCAGATGAACTGAGGGATAAAATTCTCGGCGCAGCGCGCTCGTTTTTTGCCGAAAGGGCATTTTAAAAAATATAAAAACGCTTCAGGTTTGCGGGAAGGAGGATGACTGTGGCAGACAGGACTGGCGTAAAGGTGCGCATGAAAAGCGTCGCCGATACGAAAAAGATCACCGACGCCATGTACATGACGTCTTCGGTAAAAATGCGCCGTGCCATGAGCGCGGTTGAAAAAACCGCCCCGTATTTCGGCGCTCTGCGGGAAGAAATCGGGATCCTGCTCCACTATCTTCCCGACCGTGAGCATCCTTATTTCCGTTCTTCTTCAAACAATAATTCCTCGGGAGCACTGCTTGTTATAACGTCGGACAAGGGACTTGCGGGAAATTACAATCATACCGTTATAAAGGAAGCGAAAAAACTGCTTTTATCCCGGCCGTCTCCTCAACTGTTTCTGATAGGGGAGTACGGAAGACGTTATTTCACTTCTCACCGGATCCCGTTCCGCGAATCATTTCTGTATTCGTCGGAAATGCCGACGCTGCGCGAGGCGCAGAAGATCTGCGCAGAACTGCTTTACGGCTACGACGCTGGCGAATTTGACCGCATCGATATACTGTTCACAGATCACAGTGCAGAGTGCACGGGGAAATGCCGGGAGATGCGTCTTCTTCCGTTGAGCGAATCACAGTTCGATTTTCCTGAGGATGAAGAAGAAGCGCCTTACGGCAAGGAGTTCCTTCCGGATCCGGCGGGGCTTATACGTGAAATAATTCCGAGCTACCTTACGGGGTTTATTTACGGCGCTCTCGTGGACAGTTACTGCAGCGAGCAGGAGTCGAGGATGAAAGCCCTGCATTCCGCGGGCGAGAATGCCGAAGCTATGCTCGGCAGGCTCAGGCTCAGATACAACAGAATGCGTCAGGCGGAAATTACCGCCGAAATAACCGAGATAACATCCGGCGCAAAGGCTTTGAGCAAAAAGAAGGAAGCCGCCATCCAAGACAGTGGAGAAACGGTTTCAGGTAAAGAAGGAAAGGGACAGAAAATGGATCGGTTAAGCATCAGAGACGGTTCCGCCGGCGAGGTAGCCGGCATTTCCGGACCGGTGATCGACGTGCGGTTTCCTGAGGGAACCGCTCTGCCCAGGATACGTGAAAAACTGACCGTTTCCGCCCCGGACGGTCGTGAACGGGTAATGGAAGTTGCGCAGCATATGCGCGGAAGAACAGTCAGATGCATAATGCTCGGTCCGAGCGAAGGGCTCTGCCGGGGACTTGTCGTCACGGCGACGGGGGGGACAATCGATGTTCCTGTAGGAAAATGCGTGCTCGGAAGGATGTTCGACGGCCTCGGCAATCCGCTTGACGGCGGCCCGGCGCTGACGGGCGACGCGGGGGACGAAAGGGCAGGCATTTACCGCCCCGCGCCTGACTATTCCGAGCGGAGGACAACCGAGGAAATACTTGAAACTGGGATAAAGGTTATAGATCTGCTCGCGCCGTATGCCAAAGGCGGAAAGATAGGTCTGTTCGGCGGTGCCGGAGTCGGCAAGACTGTTCTCATACAGGAGCTTATGCACAACATCTCCACGGAACATAACGGCTATTCCGTTTTCGCCGGTGTCGGCGAGCGGAGCCGCGAAGGCAACGATCTCTGGCTTGAAATGAAGGAAAGCGGCGTTATTGAAAAGACCGCAATGGTTTTCGGCCAGATGAACGAGGCGCCGGGCGTGCGCATGCGCGTTGCGCTCTCGGGGCTGAGGATGGCAGAGCATTTCCGCGATGAGGAACACAAGGACGTTCTGCTTTTCATAGACAACATTTTCAGGTTTATTCAGGCTGGCAGCGAGGTTTCCACGCTTCTTGGCCGAATGCCGTCAGCTGTCGGATATCAGCCTACGCTGGCAAACGAACTCGGCGAGCTCGAGGAAAGAATCGCTTCTACGGTCAACGGGTCAGTGACATCGGTTCAGGCTGTTTACGTTCCGGCAGACGATCTGACCGATCCCGCACCGGCGACGATTTTCTCGCATCTCGACGCAACGACGGTCCTGAGCAGAAAAATCGCTGAACAGGGCATTTATCCAGCGGTCGATCCGCTTGAATCATCGTCCCGCATTCTCGAGCCGGATATAGTCGGAGCAGAGCATTATGAGACAGCGCGGCGCGTTCAGGAAACTCTCGAACGATATCGCGAACTCCAGGATATTATCGCGATACTCGGAATGGACGAGCTGAGCGAGGAGGATAAGCTGACCGTTTCCCGGGCCAGAAGGATACAGAGATTTCTGTCTCAGCCGTTCAATGTCGCGGAGAAGTTCACAGGCACGGCCGGACAATACGTACCACTTTCCGAAACGATACGCGGATTCCGGATGATACTTGACGGCAAAACGGACAGCATACCTGAATATGCATTCTTTAACGTCGGAACGATCGGCGACGTGTTCAGAAAGGCCGGGATGGCGGAGGCTTTCGAATGAAAACGTTTATGCTTGAAATTCTGACCCCTGAAAAGCCGTTCTTCCGCGGGTCATGCGTGTCCATTATGGTACCGACGTCAGAGGGAATGATGGGTATCATGGCAGGTCGCTCGCCGCTCACAGCGGCGGTTACCGACGGGCCGATAACGTTCTCAGGCGAAGACGGAGAGAAAAAGATCTGCGCCGTGACACGAGGGATGGTAAGCGTTTCTTCAAAGCGCGTACGCATTCTCTGCGAATCTGCAGTGTATCCAGAAGAAATAGACGCCGAAAAAGAACGCCTTAAAATGCAGGAGGCTGAGCTTGAGATGCGTAAGCGTCTTTCCTATGAGGAATACATGGTGTCAAAGCTCGCGTTTGCAAAGGCATTCAACAGACTTAAGGTCAAACAGTATTCCGCAATGCAGACAAATATGTGATTACAGCATAACAAACGAAATCCGGCCTTGAAACGCCGGATTTTTATTATCTAAAATAGACTCGTGCGCGCCAGTGCTTTCCCCGCCCGCGATATGGGAGGGATTTTGAAAATGATTGTGCTGTTACACCGTTTTTTCGACAGCAGAGTTGACAGCCGGCCGGTATTGCGTTATAATGCTTGTGCCGATAATACGAAAAATGACCGGATTCAGGAATTGCGCCATGAGTATAATGCTTAGAACTTTTGAAATGACAACAGATGACCTTTTGCTTCAGTTCATATTGCACGACGAATCGTTTTCACAGCGTCACGGAATAGTGCTTTCTGACAGTTTCAAAAATATGCACATAGAGCATTCTCACGTATTTTACGAAATAATATATTCCACGTCTGACGGGGTTTTCCTTGAGTGTAGCGGAAAGAAGTATCCGTTGCCTAAGCATCATTTCACCGTGATTAAGCCTTTTGTTCTGCACAAAACATTTTTTGACAGCGAGGACGCGCTTCTTTCCGTCGGATTCATGGCCAAAAAGATTCCGTCAGGAGATAAAACGCCCGGGAAATTCGGATCCCTCATCGGGACGCTTGAAAAAATGGACGGAAACTTCTCTTTTGCGGATGAAGGGATTAGAGATCTTTTCGAACAGCTGAAGGGGTTCAGCACATATAGCGACAGATTCCACGATGGATATCTGCTTTCTGTATTTCTTATGCTTTTCTTCACCATTACATCGACGATAAGCAACGCGACAAGCGCGATATCGGGCGATATACTTAACGAAAACAGGCATGAGCCGCCGTTGCCGGAGGTTTTCAGCCGAGAGCTGAATCTTCGTTATACAGAAGACATAACCCCGCAGAGCCTTTCGGAAAAATATCCTATCAGTCCGAAGCAGATCAACAGGTATTTCATATCGCAGTTCGGAGAAACGTTCCTTCAGCGGCGAACCCGTCTGAGGATGGAATCGGCAAGAAATCTGCTTTCCGAAACCGGTCTGACGATAAAGGAAATCTATTCCCGTTTGGGATACGTATCCGTTAACACTTTTTATTCGGCTTTTAAAAAAGTATTTGGCACGACCCCGGACGCCTACAGAAAATCTCTGATCATTACTGAATAACACGATCCCGCTGCGGCGGGATCTTTCTTTATACGAAATATGGACATTTATTCCTGAAATTGACTCAAACTCGGTATTTACAATCAAAGACGCATATGATACAATACTGGCATGAGGGAAGGTGTTGCCGATGGAAAAAGCCGTTCTTTGGAAACAGGATGATAAATACACCAATTACAGGATTCCGGGGCTGATCGTCACTAAGAAAGGAACGGTCATAACGTACTGCGAAGCGCGCCGTTCCGTAAGTGACTGGGCCTCAATGGACATACTCGCGAAAAGATCGACAGACAGCGGGAAAACATTTTCGGAGCCTTCGGCGCTTGCGCGCGGCACCAGCGATATCCCGACCGTTAACAATCCCGTGATGGTCCAGGACAAAAAGGGCAGGATCCATTTTCTGTACTGCGAGCATTACGGCCTGAAAAAAGGCGGGCGGATATTCCGCAGATTCAGCGACGACGACGGTCTGACGTGGAGCAGGCGCTTCGACATAACCGCGTCGACTCTTCCTGATTACCGGAACGCCTTCGCGCTCGGACCCGGGCATGGTATATGCCTTTCGGACGGAACGCTGATAATCCCCGTGTGGATGGTGCCCAAGCATCACGGCGTCCCGGAAACACGTCACAGCCCTTCAGTGACGTCGACTCTTTACAGCAAAGACAGCGGTAAAACCTGGCAGATAGGTGAACTTCTCGAAAGCAACGACCGGGTTATTTCACCGAACGAGACCGTCGCCGCTGAGACGTCGGACGGGCGGGTATATATGAACATACGACACGGTTGCACGACAAGGGTCCAGGCGTATTCCGATAATGGTTTTTTAAGATGGCATGATTACGGGCCGGTTCCGGAACTGAGCGATCCGCAGTGCTTCGGTTCGGTAATATCGTATGACGACGGCAGAAACCCGTATTCGCTGATCTTCGGCAACTGCGCCTGCAGGACCGCGAGAAAAAACGTCACGGTACGCAGAAGCACCGATGACGGCAGAACGTGGTCGGAGGGGCTTGTCCTCGAAAAAGACATTGGAGGCTACGTCGAGCTCGGCGCCGACACCGCCCGGAGCGTTATATATGCCGTTTATGAGGAAAATTTCGGAACAAGCGATTATTTAGCCGTTATCGGCTATCAGGAAATAAAGTAATCAAAGACAGCGAAAGGAGACAACATGAAAAAATATAGGCTGACTGCCTTTCTGGTTGCTCTGCTGCTCTTGACTTCGTTTTGCGTATGCTGTACGGCAAACGGACCGCCGGACAGCGGAACTAAAGACCAGACGCAGGCGACGGGAGAGCAGGACGACAGATATCACGCCTCGATACCGGAAAAGAACTATAATGGCGCTTCTTTCATAATAATGTGCCGTTCATCGGAAAGCGAGTGGCGTGACAGGACGCTCATCGGCGACCCGGAAGACGAAACGGTTCTCGGGGCGTCCAACTGGAAGCGCAACAGCGCCGTGGAAAAGCTCCTGGGAATCAAGATAGAATTCTCGGAGATAGCGACAAAAGCGGTGGGAGGGACGTTCTACAACGTTCTTCTCGAAAACTCGATGTCATATGACTATGTGTGCGACATAGCCGTACAGTCGGTTGCCGACGCCTGCAACCTTATTCCGACGGGAATCATTCAGGATCTTGATAAGATACCGTATATCGATCTTTCGCAGCCGTGGTGGCAGCAGAAGCTGAACGATTCGCTCGCTCTTCTGAACAAGCATTATTTTGCAATAAACCACATGCTGATAAACGACAAGCTCGATACGTACGCGCTGTTCTTCAACAAGGACAATTTCGATGACAACGGTCTTACATACCCGTATGTTTATGTGGAAAAGGGGACCTGGACTGTCGAACGTCTGAAAAAAATGATCACCGATTTCGGCTGGGATCTGAACCAGAACGGCAAAAAGGATTATCAGGATCAGTTTGGAATGGCGTATCAGCGTATCGACTCGTTCTTCACGGGCTTCGGATTGCTTGGCGCGTCGATAAAAGACGGATATCCCGAAATGAACGAGTTCAACGAACGGGTTCAGAGCGCATACGACGCGATGTACGCTCTCAGGAACAACTACGAATGGAACGAATGGGGCTACTGGGATGACGGACACCCGGTAGACGTTCATCAGCTGTATATTGATCTGTATTATGACTGTCTGTTCGTCTGCGGCCCGCTTTCGCACTATATTGACACGGTTCCGTACATTGAAAACAATATCGGAGTCGTCCCGTCTCCTTGGCTTGACGAAAATCAGGGAGAGTATTACGGCAGGGCAGGTCTTTCCGGCACAACGGCGGTGACAGTGCTCAGCTCGGTTCCGGATAAGGAGCGTGCCGGGATAGTTATCGAGGCACTCGGAGCCGAAGCGCTGAACTACACGTATCCTGCATTTTACGAAACATTGCTTCAGGACAGATATGCGCAGGATGAGGAATCGAAAAAGATGATTTCGATCATCGTCGACAGCGAGGTGATAGACCTCGACGCTCTGTTCCAGTGGGGCAACATGAACCGTCAGCTAGAGCTCAATATTGCTTCAAAAACCCCGGCCGCGGCGTCTGTATACGCCAAGTATCTCGACAGTGCAAAGAGCAAACTTGAAGATACTTTAGACGGAATTATTAAAAATCTAGGAAAGTAAAAGGAGATAAAACAGAATGAAAAGGAAAAGTATAGCGATAATGCTTGTAATTTCTCTTGTATCCGCCCTGTTTTCGTCGCTTATTACTGTGACGAATGCGACTGATCCGACGGAAACAGAGGTCACCGACTGGACATACGAAGAAACTTTTGACGGCAATGCTCTTCCGACGGGCTGGTCGATTGGCAACTCCGCAAACGGAAGCTATACAGTTGCCGACGGAGGTGTTACGCTTGCTCCAGCTTCAACTTCGGAATATATTCTAGCCTATAAAGGCGACTATTTCAAAAGAATAACGTCGTATGTCTACGAGATAGAACTTGAGAGTTCCGGGAATGGTGGCGTATGGATCAACGCTGAAAACGGTTCAGGTTGGAGAATGCGCAGCCGGCTTGTATTTGCTAATAGCGGAACAACCGTCAGGATGGCTTATGATAAAGGCTCGACAACAATGACAAACAAGTCATACTCCGGCACGATAACAAAAATTAGATTTGAGTACAAAAGTGCCGGATCGGCAATTGAGTGTATTGTATTCGTAAACGGTGAGTATTTTGCAACAGCCAAAGGGCTTGAAAACACAAATAATAGCGTAATGCAGCTTGCTTTTGTTTCTGTACGTTCTGTAGCTGATGAAGCATTCAGCTTTAAAATCAAATCTGTTAGACTTTTCTGGCGAAACAGTACGGATGAAATAAATGTCAGCAACTGGGAATACGAAGAGAATTTTAACGGCACCCTTGAGCAATCCGGATGGACATCAAACGGGAATGGCAGTCTGGATGTATCCGGAGGAGAACTTATTATGACTCACAACGCAGCCAGCGAGTGCCAAGCGACTTATGTCCCTTCGGTTGCCAAGAGTGATATTTATTCTGTTGAGTATAGAGCAAAATTGTCTTTACCGATTTCTGGAAGTGTTTTCAGATTTCAGTCATATCTTGGCAACACGTATCGAATTTTCTCACGTGATCAGCAAACAAAAACGGGGATGCTCAGCGGTAACGGAAATATTGTCGACGATGTTCCGTTTACGTGCGGTGACTCTTACCATGTGTACCGTTACGATTTCTGGATGCTGGACGACGGAGAATATGTAAATCAATTTATTGATGGCGAATTCAAGGCTCAGTATTCTCTCAATAAGAATAATGGCAATGCGCTTATCCGATTTATTCTCAATCCTCAGGGCACATCAGAGGCGGTTGTTAATATCGACTATGTCAGATTTAACAGATATACAGGATATGTCGGCGATCAGTATTATCTCAACGGTGTCAAGTTCGACATTCCCGTCGGTGACGTAATATTCTCCTACAAAGACACCACAACGGGTGACGGAGCTGTTGATCATCTCTACATAAACGGCTATACATCGCTTGGCAGTGATTACGACGTCGGAATCATCTTCTCCGACAGCGAATCTACCTGCAAATTTGTGAAAGACGGCGGCAATCCGCTGTTCGCTAGAGTTGCG
>JAEEGL013593846.1_pt1 | contig 45342 bp, 54 predicted proteins | sample 9134231 | NCBI WGS metagenome assembly JAEEGL01 (sample SAMN16246548, study PRJNA631951) | gut metagenome | biome: gut microbiome; feature: rumen; material: fiber-attached | host: Bos | place: Iran: Karaj | collected 2018-10 | reverse complement strand
TTGCCTTTGTGGAGATAAAGCTGCCTCTGGCTCATCTAAAATATATAATCCTTTATTCCAAAATCTGTGTTCCACTAGTTTCAAAAATGATTCTCCATGTGAACAAGAATGCAAATCTTCTCCTCCATAGGTTGTATAGACTAAATCACTATTATTACTAATATCAGTTGCAACATTATAAAACGATTCGGCTCTTAAAAAGAATTTTGTTTTAGGCACTCCAAACTTACTAATTGTTAAATACTTATATAACTCTGAATAATCATCATAATTAGAAAATTGCATATTATTACTACCACCTTCAGGATTTAAGCCTAAGTTAATTGCAATAGCTTCTAAGAGAGTAGATTTTCCAACTCCGTTTTCTCCATAAAATAGAGTAACAGAATTATCTATTTTTAATTCTTCAAAATTACTTAAACATTTTATATTAAATGGATATGTATTCTTATTTTCTATTTTGTCTTTATTAAGTCTAATTAAATTTACAAATAAATTCTCCATTTTACCTCACTTCTATTTTTTAAACTAAGCGCAAACCATTTTACAATGTTTCTTTCATCATTATTAAATCACATACTTTGAATAATTACAATGCATTTGTATGCAACTATGCAGTGGAACTAAGTGATATCAAGTACTATCGTTAAGTACAAAAAAAGGTTAGCTTTGCTAACCTTTTCTGGTGCGGTAGAGAGGACTTGAACCCCCACGGTCTCCCACTAGATCCTAAGTCTAGCGCGTCTGCCAGTTCCGCCACTACCGCATTCACATCAACATACATATATTAACACAAACATCCTCTCATTGTCAAGATTATAAATATATTTTCTTTATTGATAGTTTTATAAATATGTTATAAAATGTTTGATGATAAAATATTTATGAGAAGGAGTCCAAATGGAAAAAAGGAACTTGGATAAGAAGCTTTTAATAAAAAGCATAGCATTTTATTTTGTTTTTATATTAATTAATTATATTTACTTTACTCGTGATTATTACTCATCTATACAGAGTTCAGGAAATTTTACTAAGTATACTCAAATGTTAATAATAGCTGCTATATTAGGATTAATTTATGGCACTATATTGCTAATAATAAATATGTTTAAGTTTAAGGAACACCACATTTTTTTCATTATTGCACTTTTAGTTGGAATTACTTTTATTACAATTATTCCAATTGGAAATGGAAATGATGAGATGTCTCATTTCTTAAGAATTTATGAAATTACTGAAAAATATACTTCTAGCAATTTTAAAGATGATTCTAGTTTTCCACCTGGATTCGAATCTTTTTATTATTTTTCATATGACACAAAAAAATATAGTGATTATATTTCTAATTATAGTGATTTTAATACTAATTCTGAAGAAGTTGTTAATATGAATGATAAGTACTGGAACACAAAAATGTATGCACCTATTCAATATCTTCCTCAAATAATAGGTATTATTATTTGCAAATTATTTACTTCAAACATTTTAATAATGGGATATTGTGGGCGTATTTTTGGCTTTATATTTTGGCTTTTCTTTTGTACCCTAGCAATAAAGCTCGTACCAGATAAAAAGCTCTTCTTTATTACCATCTGTTTGCTCCCTATAAATATTGTATCTGCAATTTGTCTTTCGGGAGACACAATAACAAATGCAATTATTCTACTATTTATTGCTATTATATATAAGATGAAATCAGAAAAAGAAATAATTACTACAAGAAGCAAAGTTTTATTATTTGCTTTATGTATTGTCATTTCATTATGCAAAGTAATTTATCTCCCTTTCATTTTCATTTTATTCTTATTAGATAAAAATCAATTTAACAGTAAAAAAGATTACTTTGCTTTTATCATATTCACAATAATAATGAATATTATTATTGGTGGAATATGGTTTGCAATTAGTTTAAATGTTGGTTCTCAAAACACGAATACTTCTGACCAAATTAAATATATGTTAAGACAACCAATAGACTTTTTAACAATATCAATTAGGACACTATATGCATGTGGAGAAAGATATATCTTAGAATTTACAACTGGACAAGAATTATTCTGTAATGGTAAGCTTGAAATTTATGGCATTTTTTCTTATATTATTGGACTTATTTGTATTATTTCAATTTTTACAGATGAAAAAAGTTTTGAACTTTCAAAAATTCAAAACTTACTAGTTATTTTTATTATAGTATTAACAGCTGGTCTTATATTTAGTGCAGAATATGTGCAATGGACATCACAATTTGGTATTGGACACTTTATTATATTAGGAATCCAAGGTAGATATTTTATTCCTATTTTTATGCTATTATGTTTCATAAATAATAAAGTAAAAATATCTGGTATAAATAATCAAACACTTATTAATTTTATTTATATATTAGAAATGCCAATAATATATCAAACCCTATCATTTTTCTTATAAAAATAAGTCTACACATTTTTATGTGTAGACTTTTATCTTTTATAGAAAATTTTCACCATATCATCATGTACTGGGTAAGCTAATTCATATATTTCATTTACAACTTTATCAATATCATATTTTGCTTGGCATTGTTCATAAGAAATCTTTTCATTCTCTATTTTTAATATTCCATAGTTTGCTCCACCTGTATTAATAGGACAACCAAGACTTCCCGGATTAATAAATACTTTATTATTTTTATTATAATAAAGTTGAGCATGTGTATGACCAAATATATAAATATCACTTTCTTTTCCTTTACACATTTCAGATAATTCTTCATATGTTGGTCTTAAATGAAAAGGAAGAAACTTTCCATTTAACGCTGGATAGTGTTCAATGATAATCTTCTTTTTGCAGAGTTCTAATTCCACAAATGGTTTCCATGTTTTTAGAAAATCAACTTGCTCACTATTTAATTTTCCATGATTCCATTTAAAATTATCTAATTCTTCTTCTGTTAATAATCTGCCATCATCCCTATTATGACTTCTCTTAGGAACCCCATTAAGTAAATATCCTTCATGATTTCCTTTTGCAAATACTACAAATTTTTCTTTATTTTTCATTAATAAATCAATGCATTTTGCAGGATATGGACCAATTCCTATAACATCTCCTGCACTAATAATTGTATCTACTTTCTTTTCTTCCAGTTCTTTTAAAACAGCTACTAATGCATCAATATTACTATGAACATCTGATATAATACCAACTTTCATATTTCCTCCAAATTTATAAAATAAATGTTTATAAAAAATATTTTAATAAAAAATAGAGCGGTATTCTTAACCGCTCTATTATAAGTTAGAATTATTTTTCTTCGTTTAATCCTTTATATGTTAAAGCAGCCAATGCTGAACCAACTAATGGTGCAACAATAAATACCCAAACTTGTTTTAGTGCGTTTCCGCCTAAGAAAAGTGCTGGTGCTAAGCTTCTTGCTGGGTTAACTGATGTTCCTGTTAAAGGAATACCTAATATATGAACAAATGCTAAAGTTAAACCAATTACTATTCCAGCAACTGAAGATTTGCTTTCATCAGATGTTACTCCTAATATTGTATAAATAAATACATAAGTTAATACAATTTCAACTAATACTGCACCTAAAGCGCTAATATTTAAAAATGATTCTGCACCATATCCGTTTGATCCTAATCCTGTTTCAATATAGTCTAATCCACAACTATGTAGTATTAAAACTAGTAAACATGTTCCTACTAAAGCTCCTACTACTTGTGCAACAACATATAAGCAAAATTCTTTTAATGTTAATTTTTTATTAATTAACATTGCTAAAGAAACTGCTGGATTAATATGACATCCAGAAACATTTCCAATCACATAAGCCATAGCGACAATTGATAGTCCAAAAGCCATAGCAATTCCAAGTACTCCTAATACGCCCTCAATTCCACCAGATACTACTGCAGCTCCACAACCAAATAGAACTAATACTGCTGTTCCAATGGCTTCACAAAAATATTTTTTCATAAACATTTTCCTCCATTTGTTTATTTTATGGATTCATTATATCACATTAATAAAAAATTAAAATATTTTTTTATAATTTAATTTTTTCAATTTCGTCTTTTCTTTTAATTTTATTTGTTGTTGTTTTAATCATTGGTTCAGATGAAATTACTAAATGTTTGATATGTTTATAATTTGATAAAGTACTATTTATTTCTTTAATGTCTAGCCATATTTTATCTTTTAATTCCTCTTCTGAAATTTCACCATATTTTTCTTTAACATAATCTTCGTTATAAACAATTTTTGTAGTCAAAACTAAATCATCATCTTTTGGTATTCCAAAAACAATGTTTTCGGCAACATATGGTAATTGGCTAAGCAATATTTCTAGTTCTTCTGGATAAACATTTTTACCATTTTTCAAAACAATTACATTTTTCTTTCTACCACAAACATAAAAATATCCATCTTTATCCATTCTTCCAAGATCGCCTGTATGGAACCAACCTTTTTTTAATACTTCTTTTGTAGCTTCTTTATTATTGTAGTATCCTTTCATAATATTAGGACCTTTAGCAATAATTTCTCCAATTCCTTCTTCATTTGGGTTATCTATTTTCATATTAACATTTGGAAGGGGCTTTCCTATTGAATTTGTTCTTATAAATTCCCAGTTTTCAGCACATAATACTGGTGATGTTTCTGTTAAACCATATCCTTGAACTGTTAAAATTCCAAATGAATTGAAGTCTAGAGCAACTTGTTTATCTATTGCTGCTGCACCACTTACAACAAATCTCATTGCTCCGCCAAGATTATCAATTATTTCTTTAAATAATTTTCTTCTAATATCTATACCAAATTTTAATAAGAATTTGCTAAGCTTTTGAGCAAATCTTACTTTTTTCATTTTTCCTTGTTGTTCAATAGTATTCATTATCTTTTTGTGCATTGATTCAATAATTAGTGGTACACAGAAAAATACTGAAACTTGATATTCTTTTAAATTTTGGGCTATATATCTTAGGCCATCACAAAATACTGTTGTTGCACCATTACTTAAAAAGAATAGAAGTCCTGTGCAACCAAGAGTATGATGAAATGGTAAAAATGCCATATCAACATCTGTATCATATACTAGTTCTCTTTTATTTAGTCCTGAAACATTACTTGCAATATTTCTGTGAGAAAGCTCAACAGCTTTTGCTATGCTTGTAGTTCCAGATGTAAATAATATGATGCTTGTTTTATTATTATCTATTTTTAATTTTGAATATTTATTATTTCCTTTTTTTATTTCGTTTTTACCAATTTCTAATAACTTGTTGAATGTGTCCATTTCTTCAATATCATCCATACAAATTAATGTTTTTAAATTGGTTGTTTTCTTTTCTAAAATTCTTTTCATTACATCTAAATTTTTCTCTTCGAAAAATATAATCTCTGCTCCACTTAAAGCTAAAGAATTTTCTATTTCTTGTTCTGGAAGTCCCTTATCTAATGGAACTACTACTCCTAGTCCATTTACAACTGCATAATAACTTACAGCCCATTCGTATCTATTTTTACCTATCACAGCTATCTTCTTTCCTTTGTAGCCTTTTTTCAAAAGGGCTGTTCCTAAACTTCTTATATCATCTGCGAATTCTTTAAATGTAATGTTTCTATATGACTTATCAGGATTTTTTAATATAAATGCATTTTTATCAGCATATGTAATAGCAATGTCATTTATAATTTCTCTCATATTATTATATTCTTTATTGTTCATAATTCACTCTTTCTTCTTTCTTTTTAAATAATTATATGACTTAAATTATCATATATTAGCTATAATGTCAAATTACAAAAAAGATAGACTCATTGTCTATCTTCTGTTTCTGATTCTTTTTAAATTAATACTACAATTAGTTTTTCTACTTGCAACTACTATATTATCCAAACCTATTGAATCATGCTTTTCTAAAGATGCTTCCATTGAGGCAACATTTAAAATTGTTTCTATTGCAGAACATGTTAAGTTCTCAAAACAATCTGCAAGTTGTTCTTTATCTATTTCATCAGATAACTTTTTAGATTTAGTGTATAAATCAATAAGTTTTATTCTTGTGTCACTATCTGGATTTGATATCGTGTATTTCAAATCAAATCTTCCTGGTCTTATTAATGCTTGATCTAATGAGTTATATGAGTTAGTTGCTGCTATTACTAGAACTCCATCTTGCACTTCAAATCCGTCCATTTCATTAAGTAAAGTAGTAACAATTCTGTTATTTTCTTTATCTACACCTGTTCCTGCATAATTTCTTTTTTCACCTATGCTATCAAACTCATCTATAAATATGATACATGGCTTATGTCTTTTTGCTTTTCTAAATAGTGCTTTTATTTTTTGAGCCCCCATAGACATCATTGCACTTTGAAAATCAGCACCTCTCGTAGCTATAAAATTTACTTTTAGTTCTTCTGCTAATGCTCTTGCAAAAAGAGTTTTTCCATTTCCAGGATTTCCTTCAAAAATAATTCCTTTTGTTTGTCTTATTCCTCGATTACTATATTCTTGTGGATTTTTTAAAACATCAACAATTTGCATCATTTCTTTTTTTAAATCATCCATACCTGCAATATCATCAAATGTTGTTTTCGTATGTTTTACAACTTTAAATTTACCATTTGTAAAACCCAAAAATTTTGACGCTGCAAAAATAACAACTGCAAAAAAGAAACAATAGAACAAAATATCAAAAATAAAAGCAATTGTGTTTTGAACAGAACTATCTTCAACAGATACTCCGTTTAACAAAAGTTTTTCTCTAAATTCTTGATTATTAGGATTTTCTGTATAATAAAAATTTGAGTCATTTTTTTGTGTATACTTTACTTTTCCATCTTCAATAACAACTTCTTTTATTATTCCTGACTCTAAATCTGTACTAAAATCTTTATATTGTACATATTGATATTTTTTGTTGTCTATAACTATTAAAATAACAATGGTTGCTAGTAATATAGCAACCACTAAGCTTACTAAAATAATTTTTTTCTTCATACTATTTTTCCCTAAATATTTCATAAAAATTTTTAAATGTATAGCCTTCATTCATGTAATATTCAATAATTCTAGGCAAAGCTGCTACTGTTTGTTCTTTATCGTTTGCATCATGCATTAATAAAATTACACTGTTTTGATTACCTTTTGTACGAATCATTTCATTAAAACAAGCATCTGCCGTTGTTTTGTTTTCAGCATCTCCTGTTAAGCAATTCCAGTTTGTAAAAGCTACTCCATAAGAATTAAATAATTCTCTTGCTTCATTTTTTACTTTTGAATATCTTCCACCACTTGATCCACCAGGAAACCTAAATAAATATGAATTATATTCCTGGATACCTAAAGCATCTTTAATACACTGTTCTGTTTGTACATATTCTTGAAAAGTAGTATCTTTGTTTTCATATATTTTTGAATATACATGTGAATATCCATGATTTGCAATATAATGACCTTCTTCGAATTCTCTCTTTAGAGTATCGGGATAAAGTTCAGTTCTTGCTCCCAAGACAAAAAATGTAGCTTTTACATTATATTGTTTTAAAATATCTAATATTTGCGGTGTAATATCTTTTGATGGTCCATCATCAAATGTTAAATATACTTGTTTTTCATCAGATGCATATATATCTTTTATTTCCTGAGCACCATTCGCATTTTCTACAGGTAATACTGGTAAAGTCAGTTTTTTAGTGTCATGTGCAGCAATTTGAATTTCTTCTAACACTTCTTCAACATTATTTTGAACAGCAATAGTATTCTCTTCGACTAATGGCATTTCTTGAACAATGTTTTCTGTGGTATCTTCTGGTTTTTCAACTGTAATATTTACTTTTTGAGTTGTTAAATTAAACGATATAATTATTAAAAAAATGAAAAACACAACAACAGCTATTCCAATCAAAATAGCCAATAATACTTTTTTAATATTAACATGTTTTTCTTCGACAAATTCTTCAAAATCTTCTTTTACTTCGTCTTCGTCATCCATTCCGTATAACATATCATTACTCCTAACAATCATATTATATAGCATTTTGTCAAAATTTCAAGTATTTATTCAAAATATGAATTTAAACGGAACTGAAATTAAAAAAACATCACTTTTAAAACGAAAAAGTGATGTTTTAAATAATATTATATAATTTAAATTACATTGTTTGTTCTGTTGTTTCTACATTATTAGTAGTATTTTTCTTACCTTTGCTAGAAACTACTATAATTATAACTACTACTAATAAAACAGCTAATCCTACAATAATATAAATTGTACTCATATTATATAATTCAAATTCAAATTCGATTTTTTCTGTATTTTCAGAAGAAAGATCCCATTTTAGTTCTTTATTATCATTATTTGTTGATGTTGCATTATTGCTTTTTGCAGGATATGGCAAAGTAACATTAAAACTTAAATCCATTTTTGATGCCATGTCAGTAAGACCAGAGAAGTCTGATCCAAAATCTAATTCTGAACCATCTTCACTATCATCTGTATCAAGCATTGACCAATCAATCTCACTGTCATCACTTAAGTCTAATGAGTAATCTTCTTCAGAATCTTCTGTATAGTCTTCACCATCGTCTAAATCGCTCTCAGAGGCATCAAATTTAAAATTAGCTATATATGTATTTTTTAAAAGTCCTTTTTTTACTTTAAAAATATTTATGTTTTCATTTTTATTATCAGTATCAAGTAATCCACTTATATCATACTCTACATCTTCTGTTGAACTTACTTCATCAATATTTTTAATTTTTCTTTCTAGTTTTACCCCTTTCATATCATCTTCAGAATAGTCTTCAACTGTAAATCCTTGTTTTTCTAAATTTTTCTTTTCGTCATCTTCTACTAGTCCATCTTCTCCTAATATTGAAGTGTTAATTGCATATATTACAGAAAAATCCATTGACTTATCTTTTTTAACATCCATGTTGGCATTAAACTTAACACAACCCGTTAATAAAAACATTAACATAAATAGTACAAGCACTGTTCCTAATTTTCTCATTTTCATTTCTCCTTATTTAATATTTTAAAAATACTGTATATTTTTTAATGTTTACAAAAATATTGTATCTTATACTCATTTTACTGTCAATATTTTAATAATGTAATTCAGTTTTAAATTCTATTCATCCTTTGTTCCGTTAATTTTAAGAAATTTGAATACTTCAACAATTATTAATGGTGAAATTACTAAACAAATTGTTTCTTCTATTTGACTTACAGGTAATTCTACTATACCAAATATTGCTCTTAATGCTGGAACAAACAATACTGTAAGCATTAAAACTGCTGAAACAACAATTGCTAGAATTAATTTACCATTATTAAATGGATTTGATTTAAATACTGATTCTTTATTATTTCTAATATTGAATACATGTACTAATTCTGAAAGTGCCAATACTGTAAATGCCATTGTTTGAGCTGTAGCAACTTTTGCAGCTGCATCTATACCTGGAGTTGCAAGTCCTAATATATATGCCGCAAGAGTAATTAATCCAATCATAACTCCTTGGTATATTATTCTCCAACTCATTCCTCTTGTAAATATACCTTTTTTATTTTTTAAAGGTTTCTTTTTCATAATTCCTTTTTCAGCAGGATCAACCGCTAAAGCTAAAGCTGGCAAAGAATCTGTTACTAAGTTAATCCATAAGATTTGTTTTGGAAGTAATACATCTAAATCGTTTGCTGACACTCCAAAACTACTTGCTAATATTGGTGTAAGCATAATAGCTGAGAATAATACTACTATTTCGCCAACATTACTTGATAATAAAAATGATATAGCTTTTAAAATATTATTATATATTCTTCTACCTTCTTCTACAGCAGAAACTACTGTAGCAAAGTTGTCATCTGTTAAAATTAAATCTGCAGCCTCTTTTGCAACATCAGTTCCTACAACACCCATTGCACAACCAATATCCGCTTTCTTCAAAGCTGGTGCATCATTTACACCATCGCCTGTCATAGCAACAATTTCTCCATTTGCTTGCCATGCTTTTACAATTCTTACTTTATGTTCTGGAGATACTCTTGCATAAACTGATATATTTCTTACTCTTTCTTTTAGCTGACTATCTGATATTTTTTCAAGTTCACTACCTGTAATTGCTTCACTATCATTTTTTAATATTCCTAACTCTTTAGCTATTGCTGTTGCAGTAATTTTATGATCTCCTGTAATCATTACTACTTTTATTCCAGCTTCATTACATTTCTTAACAGCCTCTTTCGCTTCTTCTCTTGGAGGATCTATCATCCCTACCATTCCAACAAAAGTAAGTCCCTTTTCTAAGTTTTTAATATCTCCTTCAGATAATGTGTGATCTATAACTTTATATCCGGCAGCTAAAACTCTTAAAGCCCCTTCTGCCATTTTTCTATTACACTCTAATACTCTTTCTCTATAGTTATCTAAATCTGTACGTATTTCGCCTTTTTTTTGATAAGTTGTACAACATGCTAAAAGCTCGTCAACTCCACCTTTAGTGTATACTACAAATTTTTCACCAACTTTATGAACAGTTGTCATTAATTTTCTTTCTGAATCAAATGGAAGTTCAGCAATTCTAGGATGCTTTTCTAAATTAAATTTTACAATATTTCCCATGTCTATTAAAGCTGTTTCAGTTGGATCTCCTGTTAATGTTCCATCTTCTGCGACCTTTGTATCATTACATAACATTTCAGCTTGGAAAAGCTGTCTTAATTCTTCATTAAATTCTGTAATTGATTCTAAATCAACTAATTCACCATTAGTAAATACTTTTTTAACAGTCATTTTATTTTGAGTAAGTGTACCTGTCTTATCTGAACAAATAACAGATGCACTTCCTAATGTTTCAACTGCTGGTAATTTTTTTACTATTGCATTTTTCTTTACCATTCTTTGAACACCAATTGCTAAAACAATTGTAGATACTGCTGCTAATCCTTCTGGTATAGCAGCAACAGCAAGTGATACTGCAGTCATAAACATAGATAATGGTTCTTTTCCATAAAGCATTCCAACAACAAAAATTATTGCACATATAACTAATGCAACTATTCCTAGGGTTTTTCCTAAATTGTCTAATTTTGCTTGAAGTGGTGTTTCTTCATCTTCTGCTTCATTTATCATTTCAGCAATTTTTCCAACTTCAGTTTTCATTCCAGTTTCTACAACAATACCTTTACCTCTACCATATGTAATTAAACTAGAAGAAAACAATAAATTCTTTCTATCTCCAACTCCAACATTTTCATCTTCAATAGCATCTGTAAATTTTTCTACTGGAAGTGATTCTCCTGTTAAAGCAGATTCTTGTACTTTTAGATTAACTGCTTCAATTATTCTCAAATCAGCAGGAATAAAATCACCTGTATCTAATACAACAATATCTCCAGGAACAAGGTCTGCAGATTGAACGACAACCATTTTTCCATCTCTTATTACTTTTGCAACATGGCTACTTAATTTTTGTAAAGCTTCTAGAGATTTTTCTGCTTTGTTTTCTTGAGCTACCCCAATAATTGCGTTTACTATAATAACTATTAAAATAATAAATGTATCTGCCATTCCTTCGCCATTTTGAATTCCAACAACTCCTGAAACAATTGCTGCAATTATCAAAACAATTATCATAAAATCTTTAAACTGATCAACAAATTTTTGTAATAATGTTTTTTTAGGTTTTGCTTTAAGCTCATTTCTCCCATACATTTCATATCTTTTTTGTACGTTTTCAGTTGTCAAACCTTTTTCTGTATCTGTTGATAAAGCATTTGCAACCTCACTAATAGATGCATTAAACCATTTTTTTGTACTCATTTTTTACCTCCATTTTTATTCATATACTTTATATATTCCATCACTTGTAAATCTATATGTTTGATCTCCTTCATATGCCTTAACTGTCTTTGCTCCTATTTCTTTTATCCATTCTCTAACTGTAATGCTTTTCCATCTGCCAGAATTATATCCTCCACCATTATCGTTATCATACAACCATTTTGGTGCACTAAAAAAGCATATTTCTGGATGTATTGCATTATAAACATCTTTAGGAGCACCGTTTTGACCATGGTGTGCCATTTGTACACAATTTGATTTAAGAAGTTCCGGTCTCTCCATTAGTTCTTCACTAGAATATTTATAAATATCACCTAAAAAGATCATATTTTTATTAACATCTGTTGCAGTAAATTTGAAAACCATACTACTTTCATTTCCACCCTCAGTTGTTTCTATATTTGGATTTGCAACACGAATAATATCGCATCTCACATTATCAATATCTATTACTTGATCTCTTTGGCAAATTATTTTATTTTTTATTTTTTCATTATCTAATATGTTATAAAACGCAGTTTCAACTTCAAATCCTCTTTTGTCATGTTCTTCATAGTATTCTAAACTTAATACATTATAACATAGATTTTCTATTTCAAATTCTTTATCCGAATTCAATAAATCAATAAGAGCTCCTACATGATCAATATGTGGATGTGTAATAAACCAATAATCCACTTTACTATTACCATATTTTTCAATATAAAAATAAACTAAATCTGCGTCAATAGGATTTCCGCCATCAACAATGATTAGCTTATTATTTCTAGTTCTAATAACATATCCACAAGCATTGGTATCTCCTTTATTCTTCATATTGCTACCACCAAGAATGGTGATATACATGCCTTCCTCAGCATTGTTTATTTCTGCTTTTATATAAGCTACCATATTGTTGATCATCATTCCTATTATTACTAAAAAAAATATTATAAATGCTATTACTTTTATTTTTTTTATAATCACTATTTATCTTTTTGCCATACCTTTCTAACAAATTTTAATGATAATGTTGAAAGTGTAAAACCAATTACTGGAACTAATGAACTAAGCATTATATTATCATATTTTTTAATAACATATGAATAAATAACTACAATAATATATGTCAAAATACAAATGCATAATCTCCTTATTAGACTTGTTTCCCATTTTTTGTCTAATTCAACTTTTTTATTTCTTTCTTTTATTTGATTAATTTCTTCTTCAATATTCATTATTCTTTTACCTCATATCCTAAATCTTCAATTGCTTCTTTTAAAACGCTTTTTTCGACATTTCCATTAGTAGTTACAGTAACTTTTTTATTTGTGTGACTTGCAACAACATTTGTAACTCCTTCTATTGTTTTTAAAGAATTTTGTACTCTGTTTTCACAGCCTGAACACATCATACCTTCTACATTCAAATTTATTTCCATATTTTTCCCCCTTTAACCTAATTTTTTATATCATATTTTATATTATTTTTCAATAAACAATCAGTACCTTTTTTATATTCTATTGAAGAATATACTATAACTGTAGAATAAAGTAAAAAAAAACTCAAACATTAACATGTTTGAGTTTTTTATTTATTTTTTTGCGGCTTCAATAAAAGCTTTAAACAATGGTGCTGGTCTATCTGGTCTAGATTTAAACTCTGGATGGAACTGGCATCCTATAAAGAATGGATGCTTATTATGTTCTACGATTTCTACTAAATTTCCATCTGGTGAAGTTCCTGAACAAATTAAACCTGCTTTTTCTAATCTCTCTTTATAGTCATTGTTATATTCAAAACGATGTCTATGTCTCTCACTTATATTTTCTTGACCATATACTTTATATGCTAAAGTGTTCTTTTTTATTTTACATGGGTATGCCCCAAGTCTCATTGTTCCACCTTTTTTAGTAACATTCCTTTGATTGTCCATTAGATGTATTACCGGATTTTGAGTACTATTACTAAACTCCGCAGAATTGCTATCTATAAGTCCTAACACGTTTCTTGCAAATTCAACAACAGCCATTTGCATTCCTAAACAAATACCTAGAAATGGTATTTCATATTCTCTAGCATATTTAATAGCCGTTATTTTTCCCTCTATTCCTCTGCTTCCAAATCCACCGGGTACTAAAATGCCATCATATAATTTTAACTTTTCTTCAACATTATCTTGATTTATTTCTTCTGAATCAACAAGATCAACAGAAACATTTACACCATTTGCAAATCCACCATGGCGTAAACTTTCAATAACAGATAAATAAGAATCTCTAAGTTGTACATATTTTCCTATAATTGCTATTTTCACTTCTCCTTTTAAATTTCTAGTTTTTTCTATCATTCCTTCCCATTTTTCATTTTTAGGTTCTATGTTTTTTAAGTGTAGTTTTTTACATACTGCACGAGCCAGTCCTTGTTCTTCTAGCATTAATGGCACAGCATACAAATTATCAGCAGTTAAATTTGCAATTACATTCTCTGGTCTAACATTACAGAATAAAGCTAGTTTTTCTCTAATATCTTTTGGAATATCTATCTCACTTCTACAAACTAGTACATCTGGTTTTATACCATATGACTGCAATTCTTTAACAGAATGTTGAGTTGGTTTTGATTTTAATTCGTCTGAACCACTTATGTAAGGAAGTAAAGTAACATGAATATATATAACATCATCAGGATCTTTTTCTAATCCTACTTGTCTAATAGATTCTACAAATGCTAAGCTCTCTATATCACCAATTGTTCCTCCGAGTTCTGTGATAACAATATCAGCTTGTCCTTCAAAACTATAAATATTATATTTTATTTCATTTGTTACATGAGGAATTACTTGGACTGTTTTTCCTAAATAATCTCCTCTTCTTTCTTTATTTATAACACTTTGATATATTTTTCCAGAACTTACACTACAATTAGCAGAAAGATTTTCATCAGTAAATCTTTCATAATGACCTAAATCCAAATCAGTTTCCGCACCATCATCAGTAACAAAAACTTCTCCATGTTCTTTTGGATTCATAGTGCCAGGATCAACATTAATATATGGATCGAATTTTTGGTTAATTACTTTATATCCTCTATTCTTTAACAATCTTCCTAAAGACGATGCTGTGATCCCTTTTCCTAGACCAGATACAACACCACCCGTAATAAAAATATACTTAGTATTCATTCTCTTATCCTCCTCGTATAAAAACAAAAAAACAGATTAAAAAAAGGGTTTTTTTTTAATCTGTTTTAAAATTCATTTTTTTGACAAAGTTATTTTAACATTTTTTTAAAAAATTGGCAATAGTTTTTATTTTATTTCTTTAATTTTTCCTTCTTTAATTTCTACGAAACGTTTAATTTTCTTTGTAGTAGTTTTAATAAATTCTCCATCTTTTATTTCTAATGCTTTAATAACTTTATATGTAGTTACTTTTTTATTAACTTCTTTGATTTTATTCCAAATAATGTCATAAACTTCTTTATCTGTTTTTTCTCCGTAAAGTTCTTTTATTTTATCATAATTAGGAATTGCTCTACATGTTACTGTTAATTCCTTTTCTCCTTGAACTTCTTTACCATATACCATGCACTCTTCAATTTCTTCTACTTGCGATAAAAGTAGCTCAAGTTCTTCAGGATAAATGTTTTTACCATTTTGTGTTACAATAACATTTTTTATTCTTCCAGTAATGTATACAAATTCATCTTGGTCTATATAGCCAATATCACCTGAATGGAACCATTTTTTACCATCATTATCATATTCGATAACTTCTTTTGTTGCCTCTTCATTCTCATAATATCCAATCATCAAAGTATCTGTAGAAATTAATATTTCTCCTTCACCTTTTTCATCTGGATTATCTATTTTTATTTTTCCATTTATAATTGTTTTTCCAGCTGATCCAACCCTTGGCTCCCAGTCTGGAGTAACTGCAGAAATTGGACAAGTCTCTGTTAGTCCATATCCTTGTAAGAACAAAACTCCTAAATCTGCAAACCAACTACCAACTTTTTTATCTATTGGAGCAGCTGCAGAAACTATTAATCTTAATTCTCCACCTAAGCCAGCATAAATCTCTTTAAATACTTTTTTCTTTACATCTACGCCAAAAGTTTTAAGAACATTAGTAAGTTGCATCATAGCAGTAACAACTTTCTCTTTTTTGCTCTTTTTTATACTCTTCATAATATTTTTATGTAAATTTTCTATTAATAATGGTACTGCAATAATAATTGTTGGATGTGTCTCCTTTAAGTTATCTGATATATATCTTAGTCCTTGGCAAACTGCTATTGATGAACCTGAACCAAATGGAACCAAAAATCCTATACTAGATTCATATGTGTGATGTAATGGTAAAACAGAAAATAATCTATCTTTTTCTGTAATGATAACATATGCACTAACAGCATTAATATTGTATACTAATTGTCTATTATTAACCATTACTCCTTTACTGTTTGCTGTTGTTCCAGAAGTAAAAAATAATGCTTTAAATTCATCAGGATCTATTTCAATTTTTAAGAAAGAATTATCACCATTCTTTATTAGTTCTTTTCCTTCTTTTATTAAAGTATTAATTCCAATTGTTCTTCCTTCTAATGGATCACCACTCTTCATTTTTATAAAATATTTTACACCTGGAAGCTTGTCCATAATGCCTTTTATTTTATCTTTTAAATGCTCTGAATAAATAACAACTGATGCATTCGATCTATTTACAAGATTTTCTATCTCATTTTCTGGAAGTTCCTTATCTACTGGAACAGCTAATCCAGCTCCAATTAAAGCTGCCATATAAGAAACATACCAATCATATTGGTTTTCTCCAATAATAACAATTCTTTCATCTTTTAAATTATATATTTTTGTTAGAGCTGTTCCCAATGCTTCAACATCATCACCAAATTGTCTATATGTATATTCTTTAAATTGTTCATCCTTTGGATTATCTTTATCCAAAATAAATACATTATTAGCATATTTTTCCATTGAATGAATGTATGCTTCTTTAATAGTATTATAATGAGTCTCTGGATAGTGTTCTCCTTTTTTAAATTTACGTTTTCTTTCAGGTTGTGAATCAATTTTAGAATAATCCATTTTTAATTCTTCTATATCATCTATGTTGTCCATTTTTATTTTGCCAATTCTTAAAATAATTTTTTCTTTCAACCTATTTAAAGGGTTATTCATAATAATTCTCCTTTTGCTAATAGCACTTTTACTTATGATAGTATACATTTTTTTTAAGTATTAGTCAACTTTTTAAAAAATAAAAGAAGATATATATTCTAGTATACATCTTCTTTTAACATACGTTTCATTTTTGTCCGCCCCATTCTACTACCACAAATCCTTCTCTTTTTGGAGTATCTAGTATTTGTTCTGGTAATTCTACATATTTACTTGATTTTTCAAATTGCATCATTACTCTTATTACTGTATCAGGCTTTGGTGTTATATTAAGTGGCATATCTTTTTCTATTTCTTCCATAGTTTCAAATCTTATTAAGTTATATTTATTCTTTTCTAATTCAGGAAGCCAATATACTATAAATTCTTCTGCTTCTCTTTCTGTTAATCCTAAAGTTGCTAGTTTTTCTTCTAAAAATTTCGCAGAATTTTCTCCTTTAACGCAAAAACCTTCTGTTATATTTTTTCTTTTTGTAGGTTTTATTCCTTCCCAATATAATGCATACAATTTTCTGCCTGTTTTTAAATCTGTTAAAGTTCCATTTGGCTCTGCTATTATTTCCCATGAATTTTCATATTTTGGATATGTACATGTTAAATACTCCGGATATCCCAATCCAACAGATACTTTTTGTCTTTCTTCAGGATACAAATAAATTATTGGTTTAAATTGCTTGATTATATTTAACATCCCTGATGCAGCAAATAGTATAATTACTACAATAATTATTATGATCACATTATCTTTATGCTTTTTAAGTTCTTTTGCAACTATTTCTTTTTCATTTTTAATTTCTTCTGTTTCTTCATTAATTCTACTTAATCTAGTTTTTTTTATAATCAAAGATACGTGTCTAAAAGACGCCACACTTATAAATATCAAAGCTATAAATACTCCTAAAACTTGTATAGTTATTATTATTGCACCCATCGCATTATTTACAGACTTTACCGTATCTTCTGCATTTATTTCATTTGTTGAAACTGATGTAAATGTTGATTGTTTTTGCATCTCTTGAGTTGCATAAACATTTGAAAAAGCACCTGTAAAAATATTTAATATAATAATCAATATCAAAACTAAACTTATCTTTTTACTCATAACTCATTGCCTCCACTAAAACCATTATAATAAAAAATACTATAAAAATCACATTTTATAAAACAATTTGCAATTTTTATAGTATAAATGGTATTTATTCTAATATATTTGGCTTATTACGATAAATATCAATCCAATCGCAAATGAAATTATATTGTTTATTAATGACATTTTTAAACCTGATACTTTGTTAAATAAAAGAACTTTACTATATATTTTTCCTTCTGCAAAAATAATTATTATTTCCATGGTCAATATCAGTAATATCCATAAATAATAGTTAATATTAACAATTTTCAATATATTTACAAAAAAAACAAAAATTGGATTTGTTAATGTATTTGTTGATATTACTGTAATAATATCATTTCTTTTTTTGATACCAATAATTAAAGATATTCCTAATTCGATTGTTATAGCTAATGTTAATGAAACAATTAAACTTTCTATCATATTTTACTCCATATAAAGTTAATTATTTTAGTGAGAATAAAATGAATGGCACAATAATTATAAGGTTACAAACAAAAGATATAAAAAATGGATTAACTTTTTTGTTTTTTATTAGTATAGCACTTATAGTTCCTTCCAAAATAGGACATAATAGAAAAAGCGGAATGTCTTTAAGTTCTGTTTTATATGTATAATCGTGAAACTCTTTAATATGAGCTATTATAAAGCTTAATACTGTAACTGATTTGGCAAACAGACTTGAAACGAATAAAGCTATTAAATCCTTTTTTCTATATTTTAAAAAAACAAAGGCAATTAATGTTTCTATAAGAGAAAATATAAAAACAATTCCAAGTACATTAATTGCAGTCGGAAAAGCATCTTCGAGTTCATAATAAGTTGTTTTATATTTTCTTATCCTAAAACTGTCTAAAACACTTTCAAAACCTGTCTCATTTTTGTATCCTTCTGGATACTTTTCTATTTCAACAAATCTCATTATTCTTCTCCGTTTCCTCCATTATTCTTTTCTTTTTGTTCTTCAAATTTATTAGCTTTATATATATAAATTATGGCTAATAATGATGCAACTGCTATTATTGAGATTGGTATTATTAGTATTAAATAATATGATAACTCATATTCTTCTTTTTCAATTAAAGTACCAACAAATGGATTTGCATATGATGTACTTTCTAAAATAGTAAAACATGTTGCAATAATTAATATACTAATCATAACTTTTTTTACACTTCTCATTTTTTCTCCTTTTTCTTCTACATTAGATTATTGCTTTTTAACTTTGATTCATAAAAATTATATTATTAATCAAAATTAAAATCAATAAAAACAGCTCATAAATGGTTTAATTTAACCACTTGTGGACTGTTTTAATTTGATGGAGGTGTTCTAACTTTTGTGTTGCATTATTTTTGCATTATAACATTATGTTGCTGCAATTAAGGCATAACACTTGCTTTTAAATCAGTTTTTCCTTCTATAATTCCATTAGAATATTTAAATATACTTATGCGTAATCCTTCATACGTTGGAACATTTAGAATAATTTCCATTATATTATCATTATCAATATCTATATATTCCGTTTCATCCAACGAAAAGAATATTTTTTGGTGTTCTTCTTTAATTCCTCCCCAAAAACCATCATCTAAAGTTGCTAAATCAGCTATTTTTTTATAGTTTGAATCAAATAGTATTATTCCAGAAAATGCTTGTGGCTCACCATCTCCAATTTGTCCTTCAGTATATGAAACTGTATAGCAAACTACTTTTTCCTCTTTTCCATCATTATCTAAATCGATTGAATCTATATCAACGTTAGTACAATCAGCCATATCCATTAATTCTTTTGGTAATTTATTAATTCTGGTATAACTTCTTGGAATAGCGTTATATTTTTTGGTCATAGCAATTTTTTTTACGTTGCTTACAAATGAATAGCCTTCATATATTTCCTCTCCAAATTTACCATTCGTAGTACCTTCATATTTACCATTTTCATAGTTGTAATAGATTGTATTAAATTTTTTCTTTGCTTCTTTTGTATTTTTCATATCAGAAGGATATTGTATTCCAACTACTGGTTCAATTTCATATCCATTATATAAAATAATGTTATTATCTTCTTGTGCTGTTTCTATATTATCTATTAATTTTATAGCACATTCAGAAAAGCTTATATAATTTGCATTTTCATACTTTTCTTTTACTTCTTTTAATTCTTCTTTTAAAACCTCTTCTTGGTTAACAATATATTTTTGATATTCTTCACTTGCTGGCTCAATCAATTCATCCAATTGAATAAACTCTCCTTCTTCTATTTTTCCATATATTGTTTTTTTTGCACCTTTCATCACCATTTCTGCTTTTATTGTCATAAGGTCTTCACTATAGTATAAATTATATTCCTCTTTATGTTCTAATTCTTTGTCGAATTGAACATGCCCGTTTTTATAACAAACGAAAAAATAGACAGATTTATTATTATTACTATCAGCTTCATGATTTACATGAACAATAAATACTGGATTATCTTTATTGATGATAATATATTCAACCATACTTTCTATTGATATATTATTTTTTGCTAAAAATCTTCTTTCTTCTAACTCATTAAGAATTATTTCTTTTATATTAATATCCTGATTATTTTCCACAAGATCTTTTGGAACTACTTCATTATTTTCTAAAATAGAAACATCATTTTTCTCCATACTATAAGTTGATTGTTGTATTTTTTTTCCTGATTTTGCATCTTCTTTTAGTTTAATTCTATATTTAAAGCTGCTTATTGTTACTCCTATCACTACAATCGCAATAATTGTTATTATTAATAAAAATGTTGATAACTTCATTCTTATTTCTTTCTTTTCTTCATTCATAGACATTTCTCCTTTTTTTCTTCTGAATATTAGACTGTTTTTTTCATCTTTGGTCAGAATAATTATAATATTAATAAAAATAAAAGGCAATATAAAAGAACAATTCATAAGTAACTCAATTTAATAACTTATGAACTGTTCAGCTTTGGTGGAGATGTTGTAGCTAAGACATTGCTCTCATTTCACTTCATGCCACTTCATCCCTATTTATTGCCCTTTATCGCAATTTTTAATTTTACAATTTCACTTCTTACAACTGCATTATACCGATAAAAAATAATATCTATAATTTCACTACTTTTATAAAATTTTTTTCCATTTTGCAATAATCACATATATCCTCTTAAATTTCTTTTTTAACCTTAATCTATTAATGTCAGTTCAAATTTTTCAACCTTCCACTTATCATGGTCTTTAACAAGTTCAAAATCACATTCATAGCGTTCGCCGTCTTCTGTATGTAATTTTACTAAGCAAATGACTTTTTTATTTGTCTCATTTAATTTTTCTATTTCGTCAATTCCTCCTAAAGCTATTCCTTTTCCTTCAATATTATCTCTCATATAATACGAATTATTGAATATCATAATATTGTTTTCAGTAGAATCACTCAAATTTTCATAAGAAGATGCTACTATGTCATTTACATAATAAGAATAATTAAATGGACTAGGAAAAACACTACCGACAATATTATGGTACTCAATATCTTGTCCATCTATATTAAAAATATGAGAACCACCTATATAATTTGCAATATTCTTAGAAGTTTCAAATATGTTACTTGGATCTTTAAACACCATCCAAGCCAATTCAAAGATATCACTTATAGTTTCATCAGTAACTTCAGGATTTTCAAGCCTATTTCTCAATAAGTAAAATTTACCTATTTTTTCATCGTACTCTAATTCTAAATATCTTACAGATAGCTTTCCATCATATCTATTGATTATATATTCATCAATTGAATCTTGTTCTATTTGGTTTCCAGTTTCATCATAATAAATTCTCTTTTCATAACAATCCCCTTGGTTACCGACTGGTTCTATTGAAAATATTGTTTTAAAAGTATTAATCAAATTACTAGCTTTATCATAAACATATAAAGTATCTTCATCACCATCTTCTAAGTCCGTACTCATATATTTCCACTTTTCAATAAACTCATATAGTTCAACATAGAAAACATTATCTTTTTTTTCAATACTTTTTATATGACTGCAATCTGCAATTGTTTCAGAACCATCCAATCCACCAAAATGGTATGTTCCATCATCATTCTTTACAGCAAATCCTACTAATTCCTCTATTTTTTCATTATTAAGTAACCCATTTGCTCTTTCGCCAAAAATATCTATAAGCTCAGCATTAAAGTCTTCAAATGTTGCACTATCCCCAACATTGTACATAATATTCTCAGCAACTACATATGCAAGATATTCTTTGGGAGCATTTTTTATATCATCAAATTCAGCTATATCTTCATTATAAAAATCTTCCCTAATTACATCCATGTATCTATAAAGCTCTTGTCCTATTTCTGATTCAAGGTCTAATTCAACTTTTTCTCTTGATTCTAATATGTAAATAAACATTCCAGTTACTAAAATTATAACTATAGCCATTATTAATAAAAATGTTGACAAACTCATTCTTATTTTTTTCTCTTCCATTTTCCTATTCTCCTTCTTTTTCTTCTGAATATTAGACTATACTTTTTCTTCTTTGGTTCATAAAAATTATATCATTAATAAAATTTAAAAATCAATAAAGACATTGCACTTCATGCCACTTCATGTCCTAATACTGCAATTGTACAGCATTATTTTGTGCATTATTTAAAACACAAAATCTCTGTAATTGGCTTGCATAGTCAATTGCAGAGATTCTTCTCTTGGTGGAGATGTTCTAACTTTTGCTTTTGTATTGCATTATTTTTGCATTATAACATCGTGTTTTTATACTACTTTTATTTTTTATAATTTACTAAATTCTTAAAATATTCTTCTAACTCATTATTATATAAGCCTGAAACATCATATACTTTTCCGTCTTCATCTATATAAAATCTACTAGCCCAATAACTATGTCCTGGAATAATATATTTGCCATCACCTACATATATCCAAATATCATTTTCATCAAAATCTGATTCATCCATATTTTTTAAAGAAGCAAAATCATTATACTCAAATTTTTTAAACTCTTTTAATAATTCTTCTACTTTACTTTTATCATCAATTATATGTTCAGAATTTTTATATGTTACTTTTATTGCTTCTACATCATTTGTATACATTTTCACTTTACTGTTATTAAATATTCTTTCTACACAATTTTCTAAATTACCTGTATAAATATATTCTTTTGTTCCGTCTTCATAATGAATGCAACTTAATACGCTAGCATAAAACACATCAATAGTTCTTCCATCATATAAATTTAATATAAATGCTACTTCTTCATCATTAAAGCTTTTATCTGAAGCATTAATCACATAATAATTGTAATTAGACAACTCCTCTAGTTGTTCTAAATCTGTAACTTCAAGTTTTTCTTCTCCATTAATAATTGTTATCTTATCACTATTTATTGTTTTATATAAATTATCTTCATTATATTTTTTTACAATTTCTGAAATCTTATTATATATCTCTTTTGATTCAAAATATTCGTATTCTTTATCTAAAAGTCCATAGTTACATCCAATATAAATAGTATAATAATTATTAACTACTAATTTGTAGTCATCAAATATATTGTCATATTTAATATGTTCATACATTTCACTATCTTTAGAATAGCTTACTGTTTTTAATGATTTAATTAGTTTAGATATTTCGTTCAAATCATTGCCTTTTAGTTCAATTTTATTCAAAGGAATTGTATTTTTAATTAAATCTCCCGTTGCAATATTGTAGCCCTCATAATAGCTTAAGTCAATAGAATTTATCTCTTCATCATATATTTCTTCTTTGCTTGAATGAGTTAAAAATAAGACTAATCCTATAATTACTACGATTATGAAACATAGAATAATCAATGACGTCTTTAAACTAATTCTTATCTCTTTTTTTTCTTCTTCCATATATATTTCACTTTCTTTTGTATATTAAACAATATTTATATTTTTTAGTTCATAATAATTATAATATACATAAAATAATAAATCAATATAAAACCATTTTAATCATTACATACACCAATGTTGTACTTTATTCTTATTCAACTTCTTATTTATTGCATTACATTAGCATTATTTTAGCAAAAACAGCTCACAAACGGCTTGATTTAGCCACTTGTGAGCTGTTTTGTTTTGGTGGAGGTGGTGAGAGTCGAACTCACGTCCAATACCCCTTTCAAATAAACTTCTCCGAGTGCAGTTTGTTATTATAATTCCCTTCCATATCTTTAACAAACAAAATTTATTTCAGGTATCTTTTATAAAAATCCCATTAGTACAAAAAGATAAATACTAATTTCGTTTCCTGCTATTTGACGCCTTATCCTGAGCCGCAGGTTTCAAAGGTAAGACGACGCCACAACTAGGCAGCGTATGCTAATTCTCTATTATCAGCGTTTATATTTAAATTATGCCTTTTAAAGTGGCCAGGCATCTCCACTACTCGCTATTTATCCTTCTAGAATACTGTCGAAACCAAATACACCCCCATATTCAGTACTTATATATTATACTACACTATTAGGAAATTATGCAATATCACTTTTATGCATTCTTATTGATTTTTTCTGTTTTTTTAAATATAATACATTTAAAATAATACAATTTTAAATATAGGGTATTTTATGAGTAAGAATAATAGTGATTTTGAAAAATTTTATTATGCTAAAGGGCTAGTAGAATTTATTAGTCTGTTCATAATTATTTTTTCAATGGATAAGGGAATTATATTTTTAGTCTTTTCTATTATATTGTCTATCTTTCTATCTTCCATTCCAAATTTCATATTTAAATTTGAAACAGCTAAAGAATATTGGAATGCGAATGTAAGAGCAATTTTAGCTTATCTTCTTATTTCCTTCTTAGCTTTTATATTACTTTCTACATTTGGAACTGAATATGGTGCATTTGGATTATTCATTATTGTTTTAGTTTTCGGTATAATATACATTCCTATATTTTTGATAGTATCTTATATTGTTGATATCATATTTTTTAAAACTAGAAATAAATAATTTTAAATTTTATTAGAAAGAAGGATATGTTATGAAAAAAATTATTTTTAAAGGCTGTGGAACAGCAATTGTTACACCTTTTACTAAAAATGGTGTTAATTTTGAAGAATTTAGAAGACTTATTGAATTTCAAATTGCAAACAAAGTGGATAGTATTATTGTTTGTGGTACAACTGGTGAATCTTCAACAATGACTGTAGAAGAAAGAAAAGAAACTATCAAATTTGCAGTTGATACTGTTGCAAAACGTGTGCCAGTTATTGCTGGTACAGGCGGAAATTGTACTGCACAAGTAATTGAATTTACAAAATGGGCCGAAAATATTGGTGTTGATGGTGCATTAATTGTTACTCCATATTATAATAAAACAACTCAAGATGGTCTTGTCGCTCATTATAAAACAATTGCAGAAGCTACTACTCTACCTATTATTTTATATAGTGTACCTAGTAGAACTGGAGTAAATATAAGCCCTCAAACTTGCAAAAAATTATCTGAAATTTCAAATATCGTAGCTATAAAAGAAGCTAGTGGAAATTTATCTCAAATTGCAGAAATTAAAAATTTATGTGGTGATGAATTACAAATATATTCAGGAAATGATGATCAAATTACTCCTATTTTATCTGTTGGAGGAATTGGTGTAATTTCTGTTTTATCAAATATTGCTCCAGAATATACTCATAATATTGTTGAAGATTTTCAAAATGGAAATGTTTCTTCTGCAATAAATTCACAAGTTCGTGCCATTCCACTTATTAAAGCACTATTTTGTGAAGTAAATCCTATACCAGTAAAATCAGCTTTAAATATGTTAGGTTATAATGTTGGTATTCCAAGACTTCCACTAATAGAAATGTCTGATAATGGTAAAGACAAATTAAAAACAGAACTTATTAATTTCGAATTACTAAAATAAAGGATGGTAAGTATATGATAAAAGTTTTAATAAATGGTTGTAATGGCAGAATGGGAAAAGTTCTTGCAGCACAAATACAAGAAACAGATAATATTGAAGTAATCTGTGGTGTTGATAAAATAAATAATAATGATTGCTCATTTCCTGTTTATACAAATGTAAGTTCTATAAATATTATTCCAGATGTAATTATAGATTTCTCTATACCTGAAGCTACTTTTAATATTTTAGAATTTGCTAAAAGTAATCACATTCCTATTGTTATCGCAACTACAGGATTTTCTAATGAACAATTAAATACTATTGAAGAATGTTCAAAATTCATTCCAATATTTAGATCTGCAAATATGTCTTATGAAATTAATTTAATGGCAAAAATTCTTTCTGAACTTGCTCAAAAATTAACAGATAATGATATAGAAATCATTGAAACACATCATAACAAGAAAATTGATAGTCCAAGCGGAACAGCTATTTTATTAGCAGACAGTATCAATAAATCTTTAAATAATGAAATGCATTACGAAACAATGCGTAGCAGTAAAAGAGAAAAACGCGATAAAAAAGAAATTGGTATTAGTTCTGTTCGTGGCGGTACTGAAGTTGGTAAACATCAAGTAATTTTCTTTGGTAACAATGAGAGCTTAGAAATTACACATAATGTAAATTCAAGAGCAGTATTCGCAAATGGTGCAATAAAAGCTGCATTTTATATTGTTCAAAAAGAAAATGGATTATACAATATGAACGATATTTGTTAAATATAAAAGACGGAAATATAAACTTCCGTCTTTTTTTGCGCTTCAAAAGTTAATATTTTTGAATATATCAACTACTTCTAATCTACTTAATAAGTACAAATTCGAAAATGCGAAAGAACTTAGCATTGAATTTTTTAGAAATAAAAAAAGCAAGAAAAAGCATTTTCATGCCTCTTCTTGCCCCTATTTACTTATTTTAAATTTGAATAATTTAAAGAATAAACTTTAGATTAGAATATACTTATTATAATACTTTTTTTAGAAAAATCAAGTTATTTTTTCCTTCTTAAAATCCACCCATTCTCAACTTTATGTGGAATTTCTAATATTACTTTTTGTTCAGTTTTTCCTGGATTAACTGTTTCTATTTCTGCTCCTGTCTCATCATTCCATAATTTATTAATACTAAATATTATTGGCTCAACTTGACCTGGAACAATTAATTCAAGAGTATCACCAACAGATAATTTATTTCTAATTTCTATTAAAGTTTTTCCATTACCAAGCTCACTTAAAACTTTTCCACCAAACTCATAATCTTGATTATATTGTCTGCCTGAATAATCTTGAAAATCTTTATTATTTCTATCATTAAAATAAAAAGTAGTAAGACCTCTAGTTTTTGTTTTTTCTAATTCTTTTAAATATCTCTCACTATTATAGTTTTCTGGATTTTTTAAATAATCATCTATAGCATTTCTATACGCATTTACTACTGTTGCAACATAATATTCTGTTTTTAATCTACCTTCTATTTTTAAACTAGAAACTCCCATGTCTATAATTTCTGGAATTTCATTTATTAAACACAAATCTTTTGAAGAAAATATATAAGTTCCTTTTTCATCTGTCTCAACTGGCATAAGGTTACCTGGATTATTGGTTTCTTCAACATAAACATTATATGCCCATCTACAGCTTTGTGCACAGTCTCCCAAGTTTCCACTTCTTCCAGCTAAGAATTCACTTAAGAAACATCTACCTGAATAACCAAAGCATAATGCTCCATGCCCAAATATTTCTATATCTAAATCTTCTGGTTTATTTTTTATAATTTCTTTTATTTGTTCTTTATTTAATTCTCTTCCTAAGATTATTCTCTTTGCGCCATTTCTATACCAAAAATTGCATGTATGATAGCTTACAGTATTTGCTTGTGTACTAATATGTATTTCACAATTTGGAGCATATTGTTTTATAACATCAACAACTCCTCCATCTGAAACAATGATTCCATCTACTCTAAGTCTATCTAATTCCTGAGCTTGAGTTTTTATTTCATCATATGTTTCATCCCAAGCATATATATTTATTGCTGCAAAGACTTTTTTTCCTATACTATGAGCATATTCTATTGTTTTAGCTAAATCATTATCATCAACTTCTGATCTAGAACGAAGTGACAATTTTGGCGTTCCACAATATACAGCATCTGCGCCATACATAAATGCAATTCTAGCTTTTTCAAATGATCCAGCTGGTGCTAATAATTCTAATTTTTTCATATAAATTCCTCTCTATTGTAATTATAATATTTTCAAACATTATAATTATATCATTTGATGCTATAATTTTCAAGAAAGTGATTTTGTTGAAAAAACTGCTAATTTATGTTATAATAAATTAGTGTAAAAAATTTATTAGAGGTATAAATGAGTATAGAACAACTTGAACCTTGGGAAGTGGATAGTGTTGATTTAAATCTTAGACATTATTCAGGACACCCTACTGATGTTATTAAAGAAATTAAATATGATATTGAAAAATATCTTTCTTCGCCATCTGTAACAGATGAGCAAAGAAGGATTTATTCTGCTATTTATAATGCATTAGAATATTATACTGTTATCTCATATATTCAACCAGCTGACTTTGATACAGAAGACAGCTTTCTTTCTTGCGCTATAGATTCTTTTAATCAGGATGCTATATATTTATCAAAAAAATATGATTCTAATGATCCTACTAAACAACCTGTAATATCTTTTAGTGCAAGAATAAAATCTTTAATAAGTTTTATTGAAAAGATGAAAGAAAAAATAAATGAGTATCTTAGAACTGGTAGAGATTTGTCTAATTTCAATCAAAGTTTAAGAGACTTATTAGGTGCTAGAATAGTAGTCACACCTCCAGATGAAATAAAAAAACTTGGTCCTCAAGCAGAATGTGAGTTTTTATATAAAGTCGTTTATGACCTTATGGAAAAGCATGGTATAAATAAAACAGATTCTTTTAGCAAAGAACCTGATGTATATCAGTTCATTGATATAGACTCTGCTCACAATCCCCATAGGCAAAGAGATATCGAGGAAAGGCCTGCAAAAGAAGGTTTTGCCGAAGGTGTTGATATATATATTCCTACTTCTAGAATTCCTGAAATAGATAGGCCTCATGTTTCTAGAAAAGTTAAAGACTATGTTATGTATCCAAAATATTTAGGCTATCAAAGTATACATATTTGTGTTATACCAGACTATTCTGAATTTGTTAGTTCAAAACAATTACCAATGTGTATTATTCCGCCAGCTAATAATAATTACTATGTAGAATATCAGTTTAGAACAGATACTCAAAATGAATATGCAGAACATGGACTTGCATCTCATAAAGGATCTTATAAACCCGATCAAGGTAGATACCATAGATTAGCTGTTCCTTTATATATTGAGGTTGATGGTCCTCATGATATTTCTGATAACTGGCCTGATAAACCTATTGTAAAAAGAAATGGAGCAAAAAAATTAAAATTAAGAAATTTTGCTGAATCATATGAAAGATTTTATGGACATACATTTGCAGATAGATTTGGAATATCTTTTAAAGAATTTAGAGATTTGTTTAGCACAGCTGAAAGAGATGATATTTTATCCTTAAAAAAAGTTCCTGTCTATAATCCTGAAATAGATTCTTATGAATTAGAATCTCCTGAAATTGCTGTAGCTTTAACTGATGCACAAATTGTAAGTATAAAACAAAAAATAGCAAACGCTGATAACAAAACTATAATGCATGTTTTAGACGAACTAGGAATCATAGATGGTTCTAGAGCAGAAAGTAGTACAACAGTTGAATTTCTAGCTAAGAAGCCTAAAGTAAGATTAGTTAAAGTCAGATCTTTAGATTTGTTAAAAATTAAAGATTCTAAATCTCTTGGAACACCTAGTATACCAGATAGTAATTCTCAATCTTTAGATGATAATATATAAATAAAAAACCAAAGATATCTTTGGTTTTTTTATTTTATATATTATCAACTTGAGTAAGTAAGTATTTTTCTCCATCTATTTTATTTAATACACATAAATTTTCATTTTCTTTTTCTAATTTTTTTAAAATACACATTGTATCATCTTCTGATTCTAAATCAATTATTGTTAAACTATTTAAAACACTTCCATTTACACATATATCTCTTATATAGTTTTCTATGCCATCTTCTGCATTTTTAACTATCATAAAAAACTCCATATTATTTGCAATCTTTTTATATGTATTTTTATGCATAATTTCTTGTAGCATAACTAATATTCCATAAACAGCAAAACACCATATAAGTCCATAAGCAATTATTTCTAACATAAACAATCCCCTTTCGATTCTTTATGTTATATTTTATGTTAATTATATTTTTGTGTGAAAAAAAAGAAGCCTTAATTTATTTAGGCTTTCTTTTTTATTCTTTATTTTTTTATTATACTAACATTAAAATTGCTTGATCAGCGTTGTCACCACGTCTTGGTTCCATTTTTAATATTCTAGTATATCCACCAACTCTAGACTCATATTTTGGTGCTATTTCGTTGAATAATTTGTCTATTACATCAACACCTTCTACTTTATTAACTTTTGTCATTATTCTTCTTCTAGCACTTAATCTAGATGGCATATCTTTTTGTCTTTTTTCTGTTTTTGTTTCTTTTACTACTTTTAGATATTCTTTTCCGTTTTTACTTGTTACTTTCTCTGTAACTTTCTTTCCTTTAGAATCTAATTTTGCTTTAACAACTTTTACTTCTACTTCTTCATAGTTTTTATATTCTTTAACTGCTAAAGCTATAATGCTATCAGCTATTGATTTAACTTCTTTAGCTCTAGCTTCAGTAGTAACTAATTTACCATTTAAAATCAAGTCTGTTGTTTGGCTTTTTAACATAGCCAATCTTTGATCAGTTGGTTTTCCAAGTTTTCTTGTTCCTGCCACTTTATTTTCCACCTTTCTTAAAAAATCTGATTATTCTTCTTCAGATGTAAAGTTTAAACCTAAAGCAATAAGTTTATTTGTAACTTCATCTAATGATTTTTTACCTAAGTTTCTAACTTTCATCATATCTTCTTGTGATTTATTAGTTAAATCTTCAACTGTAGCAATACCAGCTCTTTTTAAACAGTTGTAAGATCTTACAGAAAGTTCTAATTCCTCGATAGGCATTTCTAAAACTTTCTCTTTCTTTGATTCTTCTTTTTCAACCATAACTTGAGTATTTTTAGCTGTTTCTGATAAATCTATAAATAATTCTAAGTGACCTGTCATTACTTTAGCAGCTAAACTTAAAGCTTCAAATGGTTTTAAACTTCCATCTGTCCAAACTTCTATTGTAAGTTTGTCATAGTCTACCATTTGTCCAACTCTAGTATTTTCTACAGTATAGTTAACTTTCTTTACTGGAGTGAATATAGAGTCAATTGCAAGTACATCAATTGGTCCATTTTCTTTCTTATTTTTCTCAGCTACATTATATCCTCTACCTCTATTTACTGTCATCTCCATATGAAGATCACAATTTTCAGATGTAGTAGCAATATGTAGTTCTGGATTTAAGATTTCTATTGTTCCATCAGTAACTATATCAGCAGCTTTAATTTCGCCTGCTCCTTTGAAATCAATTCTAATTATTTTTTCTTCGTTATCAAAAGCTTTTAGTCTTACACCCTTTAAATTAACAACTAACTCAGGAACATCTTCTACAACACCTGGTACTGTAGAAAACTCATGTACTACGCCGTTTATTTTAACACTAGTTATAGCAGCTCCTGGTAATGATGATAATAAAATTCTTCTCAAAGAATTTCCTATTGTCATTCCATATCCACGCTCTAATGGTTCACATATGAATTTTGCATAATTCCTCTTATCGTCTGCCTCTACGCATTCGATGTTTGGTTTTTCAAATTCAATCATTCTTACCTCCTAATAGGTCTTAAAAACCTTTTATATAATATTTTCCTTACGTACGTATCCTAAGTATTAAGTCTATTATTTAGAGTATAACTCTATGATTAAGTGCTCTTCAACTGGTAGATCAATTTCTTCTCTATTAACAAGTCTAACTACTTTAGCTGTTAATTTTTTGTTATCAAAATCTAACCATTCTGGAACTGGTCTAGCTGATCCAGCTTCCATATTAGCCTTTATAACACCATTATCTTTTCTGTTTTCTCTAATTGTAATAACATCTCCTGGTTTAACTAAATATGAAGCAATATCAGTTTTAACGCCATTTACTTCAAAATTTCCATGAGTTACAAGTTGTCTAGCTTGTGGTCTTGAAACACCAAAACCTAATCTATAAACAACATTATCTAATCTGCTTTCTAATATTTGTAGTAATACAGTACCTGTAATACCTTTTTTCATAGAAGCCATTTCATAGTATTTTCTAAATTGTTTTTCACCTACTCCGTAGAATGATCTTGTTTTTTGTTTTTCTCTTAACTGAGTACCGTATTCAGAAAGTTTTGTTCTTTTTTGTCCATGTTGTCCTGGAGCATAATTTCTTCTTGTTACGCTACATTTGTCAGAATAACATCTTGAACCTTTTAAGAATAATTTTTGACCTTCTCTACGGCATATACGACATTGTTCGTCTTTATATCTTGCCATGTAATTCTTACACCTCTTTCTAAAAATTCTTTATTTAATCTAATTCTAAACTCTTCTTCTTTTTGGTGGTCTGCAACCATTGTGTGGTATTGGAGTAACATCTTTAATCATTGTTATATCCAATCCAGCTGTTTGTAAAGATCTAATAGCTGCTTCACGACCAGCACCTGGTCCTTTAACATATACATCTACAGTTTTTAAACCATGTTCCATAGCTGCTTTAGCTGCAGTTTCTGCTGCTTGACCAGCTGCGAAAGGTGTAGATTTTCTAGAACCTTTAAATCCTAACTCACCAGCACTTGCCCAAGAAATAACATTTCCTTGAGTATCTGTTATAGAAACTATTGTATTATTAAAACTAGAATGAATATGAGCTGAACCTCTATCTATGTTTTTTCTTTCTCTTCTTCTTATACCTGTTTTCTTAACGTTACTATTTGCTGCTTTTGCCATTTGGTATTTACCTCCCTAATTTTTATTTACTCTTAATTAAACTGCTTTTTTGCTTTTGCTTACTAATTTTCTTGGACCTTTTCTTGTACGAGCGTTAGTTTTTGTTCTTTGTCCTCTTACAGGTAGTCCTCTTCTATGTCTGATTCCTCTGTAACATCCTATTTCTGTAAGTCTTTTAATATTTAAAGCTACTTCTCTTCTTAAATCACCTTCTACTTTTAGTCCATCCATAGCTTTTCTGATTTTTGAAACTTCATCATCTGTTAAATCTTTTACTCTAGTATCTGGATTAACTCCAGCTTCTTTAAGAATTTTTTGTGATGTAGGTAAACCTACTCCATAAACATAAGTTAATCCTACTTCAACTCTTTTTTCTCTAGGTAAATCAACTCCTGCTATACGAGCCATATTTTCTTAACCTCCAAATATTTTTATCTTTTATTTGTTTTACTTTTAAAATATCAAACTTGAAATGTATTATACTTATATACAATTATAAATATAATAGTAATTCAATATTTTAAAGCATTTTATATAAACATAAATATGAATATCAAAAATTTCTTTTTGACAGCCGCTCCACATTTATGTAAATATCTTTTTTTAATTAGCCTTGTCTTTGTTTGTGTTTTGGGTTTTCACAAATTACTCTAACAACGCCATTTCTTTTGATTATTTTGCATTTTTCACAAATTTTCTTTACTGATGGTCTTACTTTCATTTTAAAAATTCCTCCTAATAAATTATTTATAGGTATAAGAGTTATTTTTCAGATATTTTACACACCCTAATTTTCTCTGAGTAAAACATCTCTTATTTTTTTACTTTATTTTGCTCTCCAAGTGATTCTTCCTTTAGTTAAATCATAAGGAGAAAGTTCAAGTTTTACTTTATCTCCAGGTAATATTTTAATATAATTCATTCTAAGTTTTCCAGAAATATGCGCTAATACTTGGTGTCCATTTTCTAGCTCAACTTTAAAATTAGTATTTGGTAAAGTTTCTACTACTGTACCTTCTACTTCTATTACATCTTCTTTAGACAAATTAAAACCCCCTATCTATAAAACACAAATAAGCCTTTTTCAGGCATATTTATGTGCTTTTTTGCGTATTTTCAGCAATAAATCTAGAATATTATATACGATTTTTATAGGATTGTCAATACTTCTGGCTCATTTTTTGTAATTAAAATTGTATTTTCATAATGAGCTGTTAAACTACCATCTTGAGTTGCTATTGACCAGCCATCTTCTAGTTCCCAAATATCTTCTTTTCCGGCCATAATCATTGGTTCTATACATATTGTCATTCCAGCTTGAAGTCTTGGCCCTTTTCCTGCTTTTCCAATATTTGGAACGCCTGGATCCTCATGCATATCTTTTCCAATTCCATGTCCTTGAAATTCTCTAACTAAATTAAATCCTTGACTTCTAACATATGTTTCAACAGCATGAGAAATATCGCCAACTCTGTTACCTTCTTTTGCAAATTTCAATCCTTCATAAAATGCTTGTTTTGCAGTTTCTGCTAATCTCTTAGCCTCATCAGTAACATTGCCTATTAAATATGTCCTAGCTGCATCTCCATTATAGCCATTTTTTAATACAACTGTATCTACTTTTACAACATCACCATCTTTTATAATTACATCTTTTGATGGTACGCCATGAATAACGACATCATTTATTGAAACACATAAACTTGCTGGAAAATCAGGTACTCCTCTTACTCCACTTGGATATCCTTTTTCTGCAGGAATTCCTCCATGACTTCTCATAAATTCTTCAGCTAGTCTATCTAATTCCCATGTAGACATACCTGGTTTAATAATTTTGCCAATATAATCATAGACTTGTGCAGTTAATTTACATGTTTCTCTCATTAATTTGATTTCTTTATCTGATTTAATAGTTATCATTCTATTTCCTCAATTCTATTTCTTTAAATACTCTATTACATCATGAGCAACTTCGTCTTTCATTCTATTTATAGAAACACTAAGTGTTGTAGAATATAATGCACCTGTATCTTTGTAATAATCTGCTACTGGTGCAGTTTCTCTATGATATACGATTAATCTATTTTTAGCTTTTTCCAATTTGTCATCATCTCTTTGTTCTAATGTTGATCCACATTTATCACAAATACCTTCAACTTTTGAAGGATGTAATTTTAAATTATAAACAGCTTTACATTCTTTATTTGTACAAATTCTTCTAGTTGTTATTCTATCTAAAAGCTCCTCTTCTGGAACTTCTAGGTTTATAACTAAGTCAATTTTTTTACCTTTTTTTGCTAATAATTCATCTAAAGCTTTTGCTTGATTAACTGTTCTTGGAAATCCATCTAATATTAATCCATTTTCAACATCTGGTTCTTCTAATCTTGAAGCAACTATTTGAACAGTAACTTCATCCGGAACCAATTCACCCTTAGTCATATATTCATTTGCTTTTTTACCTATTTCAGATCCATTACTAATATATTTTCTAAAAATATCTCCTGTAGAAACTTGTGGTATACCAAATTCCTTAGAAAGAATTTCTGCAACACTTCCTTTTCCTGAAGCAGGAGCTCCTAACATAATAATAACCATAAAATAACCTCCTAAATTTTATATTTATGCTAATTAAATACAACATCTATATCTCTTATTTTTGTTTTAAGTTTTTATGGAGTATAACAATTGAAACAAAAATTACTTATTATATTTAATTAACACAAATAAAAAACCATATGGGTGGCCATAACGTAGACCACCCTATATAGTTTTAATTTTATTTCTCTAAAAATCCTTTATAATGTCTCATGATTAATTGAGATTCTAATTGTTGAACTGTTTCAAGTGCAACACCAACAACGATAAGAATTGATGTACCACCAAAAGAAATATCAATACTAGAAAATCTCATAAGCATTGGAAGGATTGCTATTAATGCCAAGAATATAGCTCCAAACCAAGTTAATTTACCTAAAATTCCTTTTAAGTAATCTGTAGTTGGTTTACCAGCTCTAATTCCTGGAATGAATCCACCATTTTGTTTAATATTTGTAGCAACTTCTGCTGGATTAAATGTTGCATAAGTATAGAAGAATGTAAATCCTACTATTAATAATAGATATACTACAGCGTTTGCTAAACTATATCCCCATGCAACACTTGATGAAGAAGTAGCTATTGAAAATTGGTATAGTCCGTCTAAAAATCCACCATGACCAATTTTATCTTGTGCAAATATTTGAATCATCATTGCAGGGAATGTCATGAATGATGATGCAAAGATAACTGGCATAACTCCAGCCATTGCTAGCTTAAGTGGAATATGAGTATTTTGTCCACCATACATTTTTCTTCCTACAACCTTTTTTGCATATTGAACTGGAACTCTTCTTTCAGCTTGTTGTACAAATACAACCCCAGCTACCAAAACAATAGCTCCAACTAAAATAGCAAGTGATGTTACAATACCAACAGTACTTACTCCAGTACCTGTTACTATTAAATTCCATAATGTAACAACTCCTGATGGTAATCTAGAAATAATACCTACAAAGATAATCATAGAAATACCATTTCCTATACCTTTGTTAGAAATTTCTTCTCCTAACCACATTAGTACAGCTGTACCTGTCATCAATGATAATACAACCATTGCTCCTGTAACAAATCCAGGATTTATAAATATACCAGAAGCACTATATGATATGTAAATACCAAGTCCTTCTATTAAAGATAATACTATAGTAATAATCTTTGTATATTTGTTGACTTTTTGTTTTCCGGCTTCTCCACCTTCTTTAATCAATTGTTCTAATGAAGGTATGATCATACCTAATAATTGAACAACAATTGATGCAGTAATGTATGGAGTAATTGTCATTGAGAATATTGATAATCTTGAAAAAGCACCACCTGATATTGTATTTATTAAGCCTGTTAGGCTTCCAGTAGCTGATTGCATTTGATTATTAAGAGCAATTGTATCAACTCCTGGAACTGTTATAAAACATCCTAATCTAAATAAAACAATTAATAATAATGTATATAACAATTTTTTTCTTACATCTGGTGTTTTCAAAGCATTTTTAATAGTTTTGAACAACTAAATCACCTCAATCTTTCCACCTGCAGCTTCAATTTTTTCTGCAGCAGCTTTTGTAAATCTTTTCGCTTTAACTGTTAATTTTTTCTCTAAGTTACCTGTTGCTAAAACAACTATTCCGTCATTAGCTTTTCCGATAATTCCTTCTTTTAATAGACTTTCAGCTGTAACTTCTGTTGCTTCTGATTTATTAAGCATTGTTAAAGTTACTTCTGTATAGTTTTTAGCAAAGTTATTTGTAAATCCTCTTTTTGGTAATCTTCTATATAATGGTGTTTGACCACCTTCGAATCCTCTTCTTACACCACCGCCTGATCTTGCTTTTTGTCCTTTATGTCCTCTTCCAGATGTTTTTCCAAGACCTGAACCAATTCCACGGCCAACTCTTCTTCTAGGTTGTTTTTTAACAGCTGGTTCTAATTTACCTAATTCCATTCTTTTAGCACCTCCTCTATTTGATTTCGTTTATTTCGTTTTTGATTATATCATTAATCAATTTAAATTCAAATATTTATTATAGAAAATTTGAATTTATTTTCTATAATATTTCGCTAACTTTTTTTCCTCTTTTTCTAGCAACATCTTCAACTGTTTGCATATTTTTAAGAGCATCAATTGTAGCATAAACTACGTTTCTTGGATTATTTGTTCCAATAACTTTAGTTTTTATATCTTTATATCCTGCTAATTCAAGAACAGGTCTAACACTTCCACCAGCTATAACTCCAGTACCTTCTGCACCTGGTTTTAACATAACACTAGCACTACCGAATTTTCCTACAAATTCATGTGGTATAGTTGTTCCAACGATTGGAACTGTTATTAAGTTCTTTTTAGCTTCTTCAATAGCTTTTTTAATTGCATCTGGAACTTCAGCAGCTTTACCATTTCCAACACCAATGTGTCCTTGTTCATCTCCAACAACAACAACAGCGCTAAATCTAAATGTTCTACCACCTTTAACAACTTTTGCAACTCTATTGATAGCTACTACAGTCTCTTTTAATTCTACTGATCTTTCTTCCATGAGAATCAATTTTCCTCCTTCTTTTAAATCTTAGAAATCTAATCCTGCCTCACGTGCTGCATCAGCTAATTCTTTAACAACACCATGATATATATATCCGCCTCTATCATAAACTACTGTTTTAATTTTTTTAGCTATTGCTTTTTTAGCAACTGCTGCTCCAACTTCTTTAGCTGCTTCAATATTATTTCCTTTTGCTTTTATATCTTTATCTAAAGTTGATACATATACTAAAGTTTGACCTTTTGTATCATCAATAATTTGAGCTATAATGTTTTTATTTGTTTTAGCAACTGCAAGTCTTGGACATTCTGGAGTTCCTGTAACTTTTGTACGAACTCTGCTATGGCGTCTATCTTTCTCAGCTTTTCTATCTACTTTATTAATCATTATTTTCTCCTTTCTAGGTCTACTTATAGGGGTATATCTAATCCCTTACAATATTTGTAAGCTAAGGGATTAAATATACCCCCTAAAGCTCACTATAACCTAATTTGAACATCATTAAATAGTCTTATATTCTATTTTTTACCTGCTTTACCTTCCTTACGTCTAATAGTTTCTTCAGCATATTTAATACCTTTTCCTCTATAAACTTCAGGTGGTCTCTTTGTTCTGATAACAGCAGCTGTTTGACCAACTAGCTCTTTATCCATACCTTTAACGATTATTTCATTTGGATTTGGAACATCGAAAGTGATTCCAGCTGGTGCTTCAACTTCTACAGGATGAGAATAACCTAAATTTAATACTAAATTATTTCCCTTCTTGCTTGCTCTGTATCCTACACCATTTACTTCTAATTTTCTTTCAAATTCTTTAACTGTTCCTTCAATCATATTATTTAATAATGTTCTTGTTAAACCATGTAAACTCTTGTTAGCGTCTTCATCATTTGGTCTAACTACAGTTATAACATTACCTTCAAGATTGATTTTCATATCTTTATGAAATTCTTTCTCTAAAGTTCCTTTAGGACCTTTAACAGTTACCTTTTGTCCTTCGATTTTAATTTCTACTCCGGCTGGTACTGTAATAGGTTTATTTCCTATTCTAGACATTTTGAATTTCCTCCTTCTTAATTATATATTTGGTTAATTCCAATTTTAAATTCTTTCGCCATTTCCTAATTATTATAGGACTGCAATTTCATTAAATACTAATTACCAGATATAAGCTAATACTTCTCCGCCTATACCTAATTCTCTAGCTTTTTTATCTGTCATAACACCTTTTGATGTAGATATTAAAGCTATTCCTAAGCCATTTAATACCTTTGGTAATTCATCTTTTGATGCATATATTCTTAAACCAGGTTTACTGATTCTTCTTAATCCATCAATTACTCTATTACCTTTCTCATCATATTTTAATGTTATTCTTAATACTCCTTGAACATCGCTTTCGATTTCCTCGTAAGCTCTTATATATCCTTCTTCAAGTAAAGTTTCTGCTATAGCCTTTTTCATTTTTGATGTTGGAACATCAACTGTTTTAAATTTTTCACTATTAGCATTTCTTATTCTTGTTAACATATCTGCTATTGGGTCTGTTGTATTCACTATTTTTACCCTCCTTCTTTAAATTTTATTAATTATTTTACCAGCTTGCTTTTTTAACTCCTGGTATTTCTCCTTTATGAGCTAATTCTCTGAAGCAAACACGGCAAATTCCATATTTTCTAATATATGAATGTGGTCTTCCACATAATTTACATCTGTTATATTCTCTTGTTTTATATTTTTGTGGTTTAGCACATTTTACTTTTAAAGATTTTTTAGCCATCTTTTTCTCCTTTCTCCACTATTAGTTTCTAAATGGCATTCCAAGAAGTGTTAATAACTCCTTAGCTTCTTCATCAGATTTAGCTGTTGTAACAAATATAATATCCATTCCTCTCAATTTATCTACTTTATCATATTCGATTTCTGGGAATATTAATTGTTCTTTAACACCCATTGAATAGTTTCCTCTACCATCAAAGCTGTTTGCAGATACTCCTCTAAAATCTCTAACTCTAGGAAGAGCAACATTAAATAGTTTTAACGCAAAATCATACATTTTTCCTGATCTTAATGTAACTTTGCATCCTATTTTGGCACCCTCTCTTAATTTGAATGCTGCTATAGATTTTTTAGCTTTTGTAACTATTGGTCTTTGACCAGTAATTAAGCTTAAATCATTCATAGCATTATCTAAAGCTTTAGGATTATCCTTTGTATCGCCTAATCCTATATTTATAACTATTTTCTCTAATTTAGGAACTTGCATTACTGATTTATAATTAAATTTTTTCATTAATGCTGGAACTACTTCTTTTTCATATTGTTCTCTAAGTTTTTCCATTTTGATTTAAGTCCTCCTTTCAAACTTTTATTTTAATTTTGCACCACATTTTTTGCAAACACGAACTTTTTCGCCTTTTTCTTCAACATATCCAACTTTTGTAGCTTTACCACATTTTGGGCAGACAACATTAGCTTTTGCACTATGTATAGCGCATTCAACTGAGATTATTCCGCCTTCTTCGCCTTGTTTTCTAGGTTTGATATGTTTTTTTCTTATATTAACGCCTTTAACAACTATTTTGTTTGTTTTTGGCACTACTTCTAAAACTTCTCCTGTTTTTCCTTTATCATTTCCTGATAAAATTTTAACAGTATCACCTTTTTTTATTCTCATTTCTAAAGGTTTCCTCCTTCTTATTAAATTTTGCATCTAAAGCACTTCTGGAGCTAGTGATAAGATTTTCATGTAATCTTTATCTCTTAATTCTCTAGCTACTGGTCCAAATATACGTGTTCCTCTTGGTGTACCATCATCACGTATAATAACTGCTGCATTTTCGTCGAATTTCAAATATGATCCATCAGCTCTTCTAACACCTTTTTTAGTTCTAACAACTACAGCTTTTACAACTTCTCCTTTTTTTACAACGCCACCTGGTGTTGCTGTTTTAACAGAAGCCATAATGATATCACCGATTTCAGCATATTTTCTATGTGATCCGCCTAAACATCTAATGCACATTAATTCTTTTGCACCAGTGTTATCAGCTACTTTTAATTTTGATTGTTGCTGTACCATTGTTTAATTCCTCCTTATTAATTTGTTAAACATATATAGTAACTTATTATTTAATTACTGCTTTTTCTACGATCTCAACTACTCTATATCTCTTATCTTTTGATAAAGGTCTTGTTTCCATAACTTTTACTCTATCTCCAGTTTTGCATTCGTTAGCTTCATCGTGAGCTTTTAATGTATATGTTCTTTTTACAGTTTTATTATAAATTGGATGTGCAACACTTGTTTCTACTGCAACAACTACTGTTTTATCCATTTTATCTGATACAACTGTACCTATCATTGTTTTACGAAGATTTCTTTCTTCCATTAGGATATTCTCCTTTCTTACTTAATTATTTTGTTTCTTTTAATTCTCTTTCTCTTAAAATAGTTTTAACTCTAGCTATATCTCTTCTAACTTCTTTTACTTTAAGTGGATTATCTAATCCGTTAGTAGCTAGGCTAAATCTTAATTTAAATAATTCTGATTTCAATTCACTTAGCTCTTTTTCTAGCTCTGGTGAAGACATTTCTTTTAATTTATTATTCTTCATCTTTTCAATCACCGCCTACTCTTCAATTTCTCTTTTTACAAATTTTGCTTGAACAGGTAATTTTTGAGCAGCAAGTCTCATAGCTTCTCTTGCAACATCTTCTGTTACACCTGATATTTCAAACATAACTCTTCCTGGTTTAACTACAGCTACCCAATATTCTGGAGCTCCTTTACCTTTACCCATACGAGTTTCAGCTGGTTTCTTTGTTACTGGTTTGTCTGGGAATATTTTAATCCAAACTTTACCACCTCTTTTAATAAAACGAGTCATTGCAACTCTGGCAGCTTCTATTTGGTTTGATTTAATCCATCCAGCTGTTGTAGCTTGTAAACCGTATTCTCCTTCATTTACTGCATTTCCCCTAGTTGCATATCCTCTATTTCTACCTTTTTGTTGTTTTCTAAACTTTGATCTTTTTGGCATTAATGGCATTAGTCGTTACCTCCTTTTGCTTCTTTTTTCTCTGGAAGAACTTCACCTTTATATATCCAAACTTTAACACCTATTTTTCCATAAGTTGTATCAGCTTCAGCAAATCCATAATCAATATCTGCTCTTAATGTTTGAAGTGGAATAGTACCTTCTTTGTAGAACTCAGTTCTAGCCATATCAGCACCACCTAATCTTCCTGATACTGCTGTTTTAATACCTAAAGCACCCGCTTTAGTAGCTTTTTGCATACATTGTTTCATTGCTCTTCTGAATGAAATTCTTCTTTCTAGTTGACCAGCGATATTTTCTGCAACTAATTGTGCATCAGTATCGATGTTTTTAACCTCAACTATATTTAAATTTACTTCTTTATTTATCATTTTCTCTAGATCTGCTTTTAAAGCTTCAGAAATGTTTCCACCTTTTCCGATAACTAAACCTGGTTTAGCTGTGTAAACATTAACTTTAACAAATTTTGCAGTTCTTTCGATTTCTATTTTTGAAATTCCACTAATAAATAGTTTCTTTTTCACATATTCACGAATCTTATGGTCTTCAACTAGGTAATCACTAAAATGTTTGTCATCAGCATACCACTTAGAACTCCATTCTCTAATAACACCTACTCTAACTCCATTTGGATGAACTTTTTGTCCCATCGTAAATATCCTCCTTTCCTTATTTACTCTCTCTTAATACTATAGTAATATGACTTGTTCTTTTTCTAATTCTAACTGCTGATCCTTTAGCAGCTGGTCTAATTCTTTTTAATGTTGGACCTTGATTTGCATAAATCTCAGCAACATAAAGATTAGCTCTATTCATGAAATGATTATTTTCAGCATTTGCGATAGCTGAATTTAATAATTTAACTAATAATTCGCTTGAAGCTTTTGGAGCAAATGTAGCAATTTTAAGTGCTTCATCTACTTTTTTACCTCTCATTAAGTCTGCAACTATTTTAACTTTTCTTGAAGAAATTCTTGCATAACTTAATGTTGCTCTAGCTTCTGCTACTTTAGTCTCTTTCTCTTCCACTGTTATTTCCTCCTTTATTTATTTTCTAAATAAATATATATTTCTTATTATTGTTTTGTTGTTTTGTCTCCAGAATGTCCTTTAAATGTTCTTGTTGGAGCAAATTCTCCTAATTTGTGACCGATCATTTCTTCTGAGATATATACTGGAACATGTTTTCTTCCATCATGAACAGCTATTGTATGTCCAACCATTTGTGGATATATTGTAGATGCTCTTGACCATGTTTTTAATACTTCTTTTTTACCTGTTTCATTCATAGCTTCAATTCTTTTCATAAGCTCTGGAGCTACATAAGGTGTCTTTTTTGTTGATCTTGACATTTATTTTCTCCTTTCTCAAGTTTATCCTTCATATTATATAAGGAATATCCTTTTACCTACTTTTTTTATTTTCTTCTCTTAACAATAAATTTGTTAGAAGCTTTTTTCTTATCTCTTGTCTTATATCCAAGAGCTGGTTTACCCCAAGGTGTCATTGGTCCAGCGTGACCAACAGGTGCTCTACCTTCACCACCACCATGTGGGTGCTCATTAGGGTTCATAACAGATCCTCTAACTGTAGGTCTAATTCCTAAATGTCTTGTTCTTCCTGCTTTTCCTAATTTGATATTTTCATGATCTGTATTTCCAATTGTTCCAACTGTTGCTCTACATCTAATAGAAACTAATCTCATTTCTCCAGATGGAAGTCTTACGTGAGCATAAGCTCCTTCTTTAGCCATAAGTTGTGCTTCTTGTCCTGCAGATCTTACTAATTTTCCACCTTGACCTGGATTTAATTCAATATTATGAATTAAAGTACCAACTGGAATATTAGATATTGGCATTGCATTTCCTGGTTTAATATCTACGTTTTCTCCAGAAACTACTTTGTCTCCATCTGTTAATCCTAAAGGTGCTAAGATGTAACTTTTTGTTCCATCTTCATATTCGATTAAAGCGATATTTGCACTTCTGTTTGGATCATATTCGATACCAACTACAGTAGCTGTCATATCATCTTTCATTCTTTTAAAATCAATTATTCTATATTTTTGTCTATTTCCACCACCTTGGTGTCTTACTGTTATTTTTCCATATGAATTTCTACCAGCATTTTTCTTTTTATTTGCTAATAAAGATTTTTCTGGAGTTTTCTTTGTGATTTCTTCATATGTTGAAGAAGTCATATTTCTTCTTGATGGTGTATATGGATTATAATGTTTAATTCCCATTTTAAATTCTCTCCTTTTATTATTTATTTTCCGGGTTTTTTCCCGATAATTATTTTTAATTAAGCACCTAAAAATTCATCTATAGAATCTTTATATTTTTTGCTTAATTTAACTTCTTTTCCACCTTTTCCTAAATACTTCATTTCTGAAACATTAGTATCTATTGTAACAATAGCTTTTTTCCAGTCTGAAGTTTTTCCTGAGTGTACTCCAACTCTTTTTTCTTTTCCATTTACAGTTACAGTATTTACTTTTAATACTTTAACTTCAAATAATTTTTCAACAGCATTTTTAATGTCAACTTTTGTTGCATTTTTTGCTACTTTGAAAGTGTATTTTCCAACTTGCATATCAGCGCTACTTCTTTCAGTAACTACTGGAGCTAATATAACGTTTTCTGCTACCATTATGCGTACACCTCCTCTAATTTTTTGATTGTATCAACTGTTAAAACTAATTTTTTATATTTTAATAAATCATATACATTAATTGTATTAACTGATCCTGTTTTAACATTTTCAATATTTCTAGCTGATTTTTGAACTACTTCATTGTTTTCTGGTAAAACTATGAATGCTGCTCCATCAACTTTTAAATTTTTCATTGCTGAAACAACTTGTTTTGTTTTAATTTCTTTAAAATTAAATTTATCAACAACTACTAAATCATTTTCTAATACTTTAGAACTTAATAATGATTTA